>WNGF01010566.1_pt1 | contig 10383 bp, 11 predicted proteins | sample 5400641 | NCBI WGS metagenome assembly WNGF01 (sample SAMN13153371, study PRJNA577476) | soil metagenome | isolation source: 80 cm soil or saprolite under grassland replicate 2 | place: USA:California | collected 2016-06-15
AGCACCGGTTTCACGGCCACGACAGGTCTACCCCGTTGCGGTACAGCACCTCGAACAAATCGTCAGTGAGTTCGAGGCCTGCGTGTCGGTTCCATGATTGCTGCGGACGCGCATCCGCGGTGCCGGGCAACTCTAGCGGTTTCCGTCCAGGGCCGAGATCTGGAGGGGAACCCGCCGGCGCGTCGAATGGGCGCGTCAAGGAGCTGATTCCGGCCGTAGCCAACGGCGGTACGCTGTTTCTCGCGCTCACCCCGAACGGGGACCCGGCCGGTGCAGTAAAGCCAGCGAGCGACGCGCTGCTGCCAGCGCCGGCCGAAGCTTCGGCGCTGTGCGTTTCCCTCGCTGACGGTAAGGCATTCCTATCGACCAGTCGATCGACCCATGCCCTTCCCGTCCGCAATGGCCGCGGCGGCTGCGCGGCTGCGATTGTCGCATCGGTGACGCGCTCGCCGGCGGCCGACGCACCAAGGTTAGCCGACGCACCAAGGTTAGCCGACGCACCAGCGTTAAATGACAAGAACCGCGAGGCAGCCGGAGTGGTGGTCGGCATTGAGGCCTGTACTGAAACGGAGGCCGGCGATTGCGAAGGGTCGCCGCGCTGCAGGACGCCGCGGCGCAAGTCGGCACGCCGCTGTGCAAGCGTTGGCGAGACCGTGTTTCGGACCGGTTCCTCTCGCCAGCGCTCCTCATTTCCGAACTGCACCACGGTGTTGCGACCCGCTCTGAGGCCACCGAGATCCCGCCTCGCCTTTGAGCGTACGGTGCCATCGGCGGGTGCGCCGGGCGCCTGGGGCCGTCTAACGGTCGCATTTGGCACCAGGGGCCGCGTACGGGCGGGGGAAGCGTTGCTGCGGGCCGGCTCCGCCGCTGCGAGAGCCTCGCGCAGGCGCTCGAACGGTGCGACGTCGATGAGGGCGGCCATCGGTGCGCCGAGCGACGCGAGATGGATCAGCGGATCCGGCGGCAGCAGCCGCAACGGGTCCACGCCTGCTAGGCGCGCGATGCGCCGGAACTGGCGCACTGATCGCGTCAACCCTCCGTCATTATGCTCTCCGGGATCATTCATCGACTACCGGTTCTCGTTACATATCCCGACCTGAGCGAAGAGCGGCGCATCGCCAGGTCGATGCAGTTGCGGCGCAGGCATTGGCCTCGCGCCCGGGCTCAGGCCGATTTCAAGAGCTGCAGATGCGTCCGTACCTCACCCATTGTCAGTCTGCCGATTTCTTCTGGTGTCCAACCAAAGGCCTGCGATAAGCGAAACGCGGCTTGCGCCAACGGATCTTCGATGGCGCGGGCGACCTCCTCCTCGGATGCGGAGATGCCGCTGAGATCGTTTACTTCGCGGAGCAGGAACTGCAGCAGCCCCACGGGCATGCGCGACACCTCCGGTATGGTCAGCGCAGGCTCTACCAGCGAGCGCTGCACCATCAGCACGGCGGTGAGTTCGTCATTGTCGCGCGCGGCGCGTGCAATGAGGCGGAGATCGCCGACGGTGAGCGATTTCAGCCGCACCCGCCGATCGGCATCCAGCGCCGCCGTGCCCCCGAGCAACCCATTCGGCACTTCAACGTCCCGGACCGCGGCCTCGCCCGCGAGCAAGTCGACAGCGCTCAACACGGCATCAACCCTCTTCGACAGTCAAGAACAAGGCCTGGAAGTTCACCTGCTCCATGACGAATTCGTCCTCGGGCAGGTTGTAGACCCAGTTCTCGATCTTCACGTCGTGAAGCGTGAGCGTGTTGACCGCCCCGTTGGACGGATTGGCAATGCGCACCGTCACGTTGAAGGCCGGTTGCACCCAGCTGGCTGCGGGCCGTCCGTTGCTGGCCTCGCCGAGCAGCAGGCTGAGCATCGCGCCGTTGATGTAGGCACGCCCGAAGGTGCCGTCGACCGTTACATTGCCGGCCCTCAGTTGGCTGGCGTAGCGCTGCCCAATTTCGTGATACGCCCGGACCTCGGAATGTACCTCGATGCGCACGTTCTGCACGCGACCGACGACGGTCAGGTCATTTGCGGTCAGTACCGCTTTGGCGGCGTCGCCTTCCGCACCTTCAGGCGCAGACAGAACGATCGCACCGTCAGCGCCGGTATAGACATCCGTATTCACGTCGTTCTCCTTTCCGGCTCTTGTCCGAGCGGCTTCAGTTTGCGAGCCTCACTGTAGAACCAGGGTGACGGCGACGAAGTCGATGCTGAAGGTGGGCTGCAACAACGCGTTGACGATGGCGCGACCTTCGATCTCGTCGCGGCGCGTCGCGGTAACTTCGAGGTTGTAGTCCGTCAGCTGTTCGTCGACGAGCATCCCCGTGAGAAACCCGTCGATCGCGCCCTTCAGCGCTGCGCGCACGCGCTCGTTGTTCAGCCTGCCGAGGAACGCGTTGCCGACCTGGCGAATACCGGCCTTCGCGAAGTCGACGATCCGGCGCGTCGTCACCTGACGAAACCCACCGTCGTCGGTCGTCAACCCCCGCACCGCGCGCACGCCGTTCCTCTGTTCGAGGACGAAGATCCGGTGCTGGACGAGATCGACGCGCTCGCCATAGGAGAAGCGCTGCGAGAGACGGCTGAGCGCCGGCAGTACCTTGTTGGTCGGGCTCGATTGGGGCGACAAGGTGGAGATCAATGCGGCAACCGGCGCGGCGGTAAAATTGCCGGGCAAGGCGACATCGTTGTCCGGATCGGCCGGGTTCGGGACGAAGTATCCCGGCGCGCAGAGGATAATGCGATCGTTGGTGATCGCCTGGCCGGCGACCGCAGCCGCATTGCTCCCGTCGGCGCCGACCACGGCCATCATGTCCTGCCCGTTGTTCTCGCCGTTTTCGAGCAGCGAACCGAGCACGGTGAGAGCGTTTGCCGTGCTGAGGTCCGGCGCCACAAGGAGTTGCACACTCTCCTTGACGATTTCCTCGAATGCCGTGGCGTAGTCGTCGGACGGCGCGCCGGTGGCCACGCCACGCGCATAGACCGTGCGCGCGCCGCTGCGAAACAGTTCGCTGACGATGCGGGTCAGGTTCAGGCTCCGCGTCGTCACGGCGTCGGAAGCGCCGAAAGCAGCCAGCGCTTCCGCGGCGGTTGAGAGCTCGTGCGTGACGCCGGCGCCTTGAGCGGCGGTTCCGACCACCCCGATGTTGCCCGTCGAGATGCCGGCCACTCCGATCAGCCCTTCGGAGCGGACCCGAATGTAGGTCCCCGGGAGTATCAGGTTTGCGTTGACGAACTCCTCAGCCATGCGATTCCTCCTGTGCGTCGACTACAACGCCACCCAATGCAAAAATCGAAACCGCGCGCCGCTGTCGCTCCTGGACATAAAGCCGACCCGGCCCGGCGCGTTGATGCCGGCATCGCGGCCGCTCAGCACATCGATCCCGTCGATCGCCAGATCGAACTGCTGGTCCTGCACTGCCAGTCGCAACGAGAACCATATGTTCGGGGTGTAACCCGAGTTCTGGTCGGCGCCGCCGGCATCGAGGAATGAAAAGTTGCCGCCGAGCTTCCGTCCCATAATCCGGTAGCGGAACGGCGCGCCGGGATTGCCATTGTCGTGCAGCAGCACGTAATAAAAGTTGTCGATATCCTGAAACCGATAGACTAGACCCACACCGCCGCTGCTGTCGCTGCGCATGCTGGTGTACAGTACGAAGTCGTTCGGCGCGGGCGGGGTAGCGCTTGGCCGCACCAGCAGGTAAGAGCCGCGCTTGCTGGCGTTGAAACTGTTGCTGCCGCCGCCGGCCGTGCTCGTCTGGCGAATCTCGCGGTCGGCAGTCGCATACTGCCATTGCCCAGGTTGGTTCAGACCGCTGTCGTCGACGCCGTCGAACAAGGCGAGCGGATCTTGTTCACAATCGACGCGGAGCAATTGCGAAGGGGGCCGGGCCGATGAGGTACGCTGCAGCAGATCAACCGCAACCGACGAGACGACGCCGCCCGCAACCTCGGGCGGTTTGCTGAACTCATACAACACTTCAAAGCGGATATCGCGTCGGGCCAGATCAGGTGAATCGCTGACTTGCTGATCGTCTCTCTCGACCAATCGCCGGATGCGGAACACACCGTTGCTGCGCAAATTCACCGGATCCGCGCCGAGCAGCGACATCGTAATATTGGATTCGGCGGCGGCGAGTTGCGCGACGGTCGCCGCCTTCACCCGCACGACGGCTTCCGCGGTTACACGCAGCACTGTCACTTCACCAACCGGAGCAACCGTTCGAATCCCGACGACGCCGCCGATACCGGCGAACTGCGAGTGTACCGGATTGATAAAGAGCTCAGCCGCGAGCGTCGGGTCGGCTGCGCTCGGCAAGAGCCCATGCAAAGTCGTGTTCAGCGCCGTGACAGCTTCCGTGAGGCTTGCCGGCATGGTCATGGTACCCGCACATAGAGGCCGTACGAGCAATTTCCCGCGTCGATGGCTGTTCTGCGGCGCCGCCGGTGACAACGGTGCGCATGAATAGCCTAGGTAATGGCCGTTTGAGGTTTGTTAGCAACAGCGCTGGCTGATTGCGTCCTCCCCATTTTCGTCAACCTTGCGACCTGCCGATTGTCTGAACAACTAAGAATATAACAACTTAAAGATAAATTGAGGGGACCTAACTGGACTTGCTCGCCCCGGTTTGGACGATACTGGACCTCTCGGCGTGCATGGATGGGTGGTGCTCTTGCGCTTCAGCCTCGCGCGACCCGTGTTACCGAGACGACAAAGCGCGCCGCGACGCCATTGACCGCTAATTGGCGGCGACGTCCCTCGGCCGAGCGCGGTCGCGAGAGAGGCTGTCGAATGCGTCATCGAGGATCGTCAGACCCTGATCGATCTCTTCGTCGGTGCTGACCATCGGCGGCACCAGCCGGACGACGTTGCTGCGCGAATGACTGCCGCGGGCCTGCACCAAAAGCCCGCGGGCCTCGCCTCGCCGCACCGCCTCCCGCGTCATCTCGTTGGCCGGCTCGCGGGTCGCCGTGTCTTCGATCAACTCGATGCCGAGCAGCACGCCGCGCCCGCGCACATCACCAATAAAATCATAGCGTCGTGCCATTTCCGCAACTGCCGCCTTGACGCGTAGTTCGATCGCTGCAGCGCGCTCCGGCAGCTTTTCCTCCAGCACGATGTCGATGCTGGCGACACCGGCGGCGCAGGTGATCGGGTCACAGGCATGCGAACGGGTTGCGAAATATCCTTGATCGACGGCGCGATCGGCGATCTCCGCGGTCGTACAGACCGCGCTGATCGGAAGGCCACCGCCGAAATGCTTCGATACCGTCATGATGTCGGGCACCACATCCTCGTGCAGGTGCCCCCACATCTTGCCGGTCTTGCCCAGACCAGTCTGCGACTCGTCCATGATCAGCAGCATGTCGCGCTCGCGGCAGTATTGCTTCAGCAGCTTTATATAGCCGGGGGGCAGCACGACGACGCCCCCCGCGCTCAGCACCGGCTCGATGATCATCGCCGCCGGCTTGCCGGTGAGATTGGCGTCGGCCAGCTCCATGCTCGACGCCAGGCACTGCACGTCGCAGGAGGGGTATGATTTGCCCACCGGGCAGCGGTAGCAGAATGGCGACAGGATTGCCGCGGTCGACGGCGCGGCAAGCCCGTGACGGCTGCGGTTCCAGCCGAAGGTCAGCGAGCGGGTGACAAAAGAGGTCGAACCGTGCAGCGCCATATGCAGGCCGAGGACATCGACCCCGCCGGTCGCCTTGCGGGCCAGATCGATCGCCGCCTCGATCGCGTCGCTGCCGCTGACCAGGAACAGCGATTTCTGCAGCGGCGGCGTCAGGATCTGGCCGAGGCGCTCATGCAGCTCGAGCCTGTCGACATTGAGGAAGGTCTTGGTCGAGTGGCTGATTGTCTGAAGATTGCGCTGCACCGCCGCGACATACCGCGGATGATTATGGCCGAGCGCGGCCGCCATCTGGCCAGAACCGAAGTCGAGATATTCCCGCCCCTCGGTGTCGATCACCCAAACGCCGCGCGCGGCGGCGATAACGGGTTTCGACTCGAGGCCGGCCATATATGCCGTCTTCGAGGTCGGGATCATCCATTGGTCGGCGATGCTGCTGATCCGAACCCGATCCATTCGAGGGTCCTCGCGTTCAACCGGCTTATGATCCAAAACGATCTAACGCGCCGGACAGGGTGACGCCAAGTCAAACCGTCATCAACAGGCCTTCAGCTGGTCGCTGTTCGTCTTCGGCCTGACGTTGCTACCGCTGGTTCGCCGCGGGCCATAATCAGTCTTCATTCTTGATCGCGACCATAAAAATTAGTTTGGCACCCAGACTGCGGCCCTGATCTCGCCGAATTCACGCGCGATCTTGCGCCAGGACGCGCCGGCATCCTCACTGACGTACACCTCGCCGAACAGGCTGAACGCCACAATGCGGTTGGCGTCAGCGGGATGCGTGGCAAGGCCCCACACAGTGGCATTTGCCTGGCCGGGGAGTGGCAGGATCTCCCAAGTCTCGCCGAGGTTTGTGGTGCGGAGCACATGCCCCTTTTCACCCGTCGTGGTCTCTCCACACCCGGCGAACAACACGCCGGGATCATCGGCCTTGACAACCATGCCACGGGCATAGGGCAGCGGCCATTTCTCCTTGATACCCAGGGGCTGCCAGGTGTCGCCCAGATCGTTGCTGGTAAACACTTCGCGTGCTGTGCTGGCATAGAGGCGCTTGGGCTGCGTCGCCGCGATCGTCACGGCGTGAATATCCGGGTCATACAAACCGGTCTCAAGGTGCGTCCAGCTGTCCCCACCATCGAGGCTGCGGAAGACGCCATCGATTTCCACCCCTGCCCAGACCATACGATGATCGTCGGGGTCCACGATGACGCTGGTCACGAAGGGTATGCCAATCGAGCACTCCCGGGCGATGTCCACAGCCAATTTCTCCCAATGCAGTCCGCCATCTCGCGAGCGATAGACCGCAGCCGGGCGCGTGCCGGCAAAGAGAATATCGGGATCAACCGGGTCGATGGTCAGCGACCATATCGTCGGCACAGCCCCATTGGCGCCGATGCGCTCCCACCGCGCCCCTCCATTGTGGCTCACGAACAAGCCCGTATCGCCACCTGCGAGAACGGTATGCGCCTGTGTGGGATGGGCGACTAACGCCTGTATGCGGCTATTGAGCGGAAACGGGGCGCGATGCCGCGTCCACGACTGTCCGGCATCTGGACTGTGCCATACGCCCCAGCCAGCCGTTCCAAGACATATACTGTAGTTCGCCGCCATACGCTGCCCCTTCGTCTCGGTCGCTGCATCACCCCGCAAGCGGCAAGCATTGTACTTTGCCTGACGCTCCCACAACAAATGGATCTGGTACTAGACCCTCGGACGTTCAACAGATCCGGGGGTTGATCGCGGAGGTTGCAGAATGACCGTTTTTCCTCCGCTGAGACCCTCCGGCTCATCCCGATAGACCCCCGTGCCGTGATCGGGCCAGTTCGGCACGCTGTGCCAGGGCCGTTTCGGCGTGTTCGCCTCATAGACGTGGACCTGAGAATCGATGATCGGCATCGGGGACGCTCCTCTGTGCCGCGCGAGTTTGGCGACTACAGCAGGTTCGTGTCCAGAGCGATGGATCCAGGTCCTCCCGCTGATGTACCGGCGTCAGGCCGGGGCCGATCAAACGGGAGGGATTCTCCCAGGTCAGCGAGCCGCGCTTCTGCCCTCCGCTACTCAGTGGCCGGCGAGGCGGTAGCGCAGGAAGTCGGCGAGCGACAGTGGCAAGTCCAGCAACGTCGTGAGCTCGTCGGTGTCGAGCGAGACCAGAAGCGAACCCAGCACCGCGGTGAAGGCACCGATCAGGACGGCGCTGTTCATCACCTCATGATCGCGGTTGATCAATTGCGAAAGGAATAGCCGGAAGACCAGGGAGAGCTGGAGGATCGGCGTCACCACCATCAGCGGCGCTACGGCAAGCGAGGCGTAGACGAAGGCCTGGGAGATGGCGACCAGCACAGCCGAGGAGAAGAACCACGGCAGGTTTTCCCGCTTCATGGACTTGATGTCGGCCCAGGAGCCGGGCTTCAGCAGGACCAGCAAGAAGAACAGTGTCGCCGCCGTGTAGGCGAGGCAGCCGCCGGCCGCCGTGCTGATGTCAGGTGCGTGTAGAAAGGCCTCACGGGCCATCAGGGGCGAGCTGCCATAGCACATCGCCGCGCCCAGACCGAAGATGTAGCCCGAGAACACGCGCGGCTGGAAGATCGGTTTCGGTACCGGGGCCGCCAGCTCCTCCTGCGAGGGTACGGTCGGGATGGGCGTCGCCGCCATTAGCGCCGCCGATGCCTTCCTCTTTCCCTTGCCGGCATTGCCCTGAGTGATAAAGGAGCCGCCGAGCATCAAAGCCGAGCCGATTGCCTGCAGCACAGTGAATTTCTCATGCAGCATCACCACCGCCAACATCATCGCGAATGGCACCTGCAGCTGGACGACCGGGGCGGTCAGGTTCACGCCCATCAGCTGGTTGGACTTATAGTTGCAGTAGCGGCCAATGACGAAATGCACGACGCCCTGGCATGCCAACCAGGTGAGCGCCGCCATCGGGAACACCACGAGCTGGTGCAGCTCGCCGAATGCGGTGGTCATGACCAGGAAAGAAAGTCCGCCGATCGGTACGGTCAGCGCCATGCCTTGCAGCACGCTGCCAGTCACCACCCCCCTGCGCATCGCCACGTTGTTCAGCGCAAAGGTGAACGCGCCAAGAGCAGCGTAGAGGACCCCGAGCAAGGATTTGCCCCTCGAAGACTCGCTGTTTCCTCGTTTGTCTACAATGCCTTCGTCATACCGTCATGCTCATTTTCAACGGCTGGACCAAGCAGCTGCCCCTCGCGGCTGCCCGCCCCTTGCTTCCGCGCGGGCGTCGATCGGGTTGATCAGGTCGTGCAAACCCGCCAGGGTAACCGCGCCGGGCGCCATCTCGTCAGGGATATGACGACCAGAACCGGGGACAGCTTTAGGGCAGATTCCAGACAGGCCCCTCTCGCGAGCCCATTGACCACTTCGCGCCGAAAGCGGTTTGTCGAGGATGTGGGAGAACGCGACCTATCCACAGACTCGGCCAAAGCTTGCCGAGCCCCGCAGGAATTGCCAAGCTCGATACCGAGCGGCAGTTCCGGCGGGATCGGGTGGACCGCTCGTGACGCCGCCGCCATAACTGGACACGGGCCGCCACATATCGAGCTACGGCGACCACAACCACCCGTCGACGAGGCAGCCGAACCGCATGTCGTGCACCACCAATGGCGGACAGTTCTATACCGGCCTCGACGCCGGCGAGACCTGGACCGCCCATCCATCACCGCCGGGCGGCACGCAGGTCTACGCCTTGCCGCGGCTAGACTCGAAAGCGTAACAGGAGGGACCGCCGATGACGACACGTGAACTTCGTCCCCTTGGGGAGGCGCTCGGCACCGAGGCGCTCGGCATCGATGTGTCAAAGCCGTTGGATGCGGAGACCTTCGCCTGGATCGAGGATGCCTTCGCGGAGCACCCGGTGCTGGTGTTTCGCGAGCAGGATCTCGGCCCCAGACAGCTGGCGGCCTTCGGACGGCGTTTCGGGAGGCCGAAGGTTCATTCGCTAGTCGATTACCGCCATCCCGAATTTCCTGAAGTGTCGTGGCTTACCAATGTCGACAAGGAAGGCAACATCGACTGGTTCGGGGTCAAGCGCGCAACCGACTGGCATACCGACTCGCCCTATGAGGAGGTGCCGCCGCGTTTGGCCATCCTGCATTCGCGGGAAGTGCCATCCTCAAAGGGCGGCACGATGTTCGCCGACATGCGCGCCGCCTATGACGCGCTCGACGGCACGATGAAGCAGCGGCTGGCCGGTCTCATCGGGCTGCATGGCCGGCATGATGGGCCGGCCGGGGTCAGGCTCTATGAAGGCGACCCCGAGCAGAACCTCGACCGCAAATACACCGAAAAGGCGCGTCCGGCCGTAATTCACCATCCCGTGAGCGGACGGCCGATCCTCTTTGTGAACCCGCTGCATACGCATGGCTTTCAGGGAATGACGAAAGAAGAGGCCTGGAAGCTGATCGAGGAACTTGCCGACCATTCGACACAGGAACGGTTCGTCTATTACCACGCGTGGCGCGTCGGCGACGTGCTGATGTGGGATGAGCAGGCGACGATGCATCGCGGCGCCGGCGACTACCCGCCCGACGAGCGTCGGGTGATGCTGCGGACCATTGTCTACCCGAATTAGGAGCGGTCGAGATGCCCGCGCAATTGAGCGAGCTCAAGGTCCGGGACGTCAGGGTCAAGCTGCACCGCGCCGGGAAGGGCCCCACGGTATTGTTCCTGCATGGCGCGGGCGGCGTGCCGCAATGGCTGCCGTTCTTCGATGCGCTGGCCGAGCGCTACGAACTGCTGGTGCCCG
>WNGF01010567.1_pt1 | contig 10383 bp, 13 predicted proteins | sample 5400641 | NCBI WGS metagenome assembly WNGF01 (sample SAMN13153371, study PRJNA577476) | soil metagenome | isolation source: 80 cm soil or saprolite under grassland replicate 2 | place: USA:California | collected 2016-06-15
AGCTTGTTCTTTAACCTCCACGGCTGTGACCTGGGCGTTTCGCGTGGCTTTTGCCGGGTGGCCCGGCGTGTCGCGGTGCGTGAGTACGGCCTTCGCGTGATCATTTGTTCTCGCCAAAGGACAAAGATCACCAGCGAAGGCCGTGATGGACAGCTTGCAAGATGGTGCCGCTGATGTCGAGTCACTCGCCGTACTGTCGTGGTTCCGCCGCGAGTTCCATGCCTGCCTGACCGCCCGGGCTGATGAGCTGTCCGAGCTGGCCGACGCGGTGCTGTGCGCCGGCGGCCCGGTCAGGAACCTGGCCGCACTGTCGCTGGCGCCGGGGCATCGCCGCGGCCACGGCGCCTTGTATGACGCGGTCAACAGCGGGCGGGTCGAGATCGCCCGGCTGCGCCGGTCGCTGGCCGGATTGCCGTTACCGCGGGCCGCCGATGGGCGGCTGATGCTGGCGGTGGATGTGAGCAACTGGCTGCGGCCCGGCGCGGCGACCAGCCCGGAGCGGCTGTTCTGCCACGTGTATGGCCGGGGTAAGGGGCAGGCGCAGATGATCCCGGGATGGCCGTATTCCGTCGTGGCAGCGCTGGAGCCCGGCCGCACCTCCTGGACCGCGGTGCTGGACGCCGTCCGCCTGGGCCCCGATGACGACGAAGCCGAGGTCACCGCCGCGCAGGTCCGCGAGGTCATCACCCGGCTGATCGAGGCCGGGCACTGGCATGACGGCGAACTTCCTGTCCTGGTGATCGTCGACGCCGGGTACGACCCGATGCGGCTGGCTCACCAGCTCACGGACCTGCCCGTCGAGGTGCTGGGCCGGCTGCGCTCCGACCGGGTGCTGCATTTCCCCGTCCCGGCCCGCCAGCCCGGCACGAACGGCCGGCCGCCGCGGCACGGCCGCCAGTTCACCCTCGCTGACCCGGCCACCTGGCCAGGCCCAGCCGTGACCACCACCACGGCGACCACCCGCTACGGCACCGCCGTCGCGCAGGCCTGGGACCGGCTGCACCCCCGGCTGACCCACCGGTCCGCCTGGATCGGCCATGACGGCCCGCTGCCAGTCATCGAGGGCACCTTGATCCGCCTCCAGGTCGATCACCTGCCCGGCGACCGGGACCCCAAGCCGGTATGGCTGTGGTGCTCGCTCACCGGCGCCCCGCCCGCTGACGTGGACCGCCTGTGGCAGGCGTTCTTGCGCCGTTTCGATCTTGAACATACCTTCAGAATGTTCAAGCAGGTCCTGGGCTGGACCGCGCCGAAACTCCGCGACCCGCAGGCGGCGGACCGGTGGACCTGGCTGATCATCACCTGCCACGCCCAGCTCCGCCTCGCCCGCCCCCTCGCGGCCGACCTGCGCCTGCCCTGGGAACGGCCCGCCCCGCCCGGGCGGCTGACCCCCGCCCGGGTCCGCCGGGGGTTTCAGAACATCCGCGCGGCCCTGCCCTGCCTAGCCGGTGCACCGAAACCCGGCAAGCCCGGCCCCGGACGGCCGCCAGGATCGAAGAACCGCCGACCCGCACCCCGCCACGACGTGGGCAAGACGACGAAACGTGATGCCTCGCTCACGGCATGGCGCGAACGCGCAGGTTAAACGACAAGCTAAGAGACCAGCAGGTGATGCCGGTCACCGATATCCTCCCGCTGCTGCGGCGCCTGCCGGCATCGGCGACTGCGGCGCCCTGCGCCGCCGTCGGCTTGGTCATGGACTGTGTCCCGGACATGACGATTTCTCCCTTTGGCTGTGGGCCGGATCGCTACGTGGATGTGCGCTGGCCGTCGGCACGGGCCAGCGCCGGGGCTCGCCAGTGAGATGGCCAACCAGCCGCTGCGCGATCGGGGCGACAAGGACCGCTGTCGGGACCGCGACGGCCACGCCGATGGCGAACGAGGTGAGCCAGGCCGGCACCAGATCCGGTGCGAACCCGCGCCGGGCGATCGTCTCCACCAGCGACATCACACATGACATGACGGTGGCCATGATCGCGGGGAGCATGAGCCTGGCGTACTTCCGGTCGATGCGCCGGGCATCTCCGCTGGTTTCTCTCGGATGAGTTGGAGTCATGAGGTCCGCTCCCTGGGCCTGGGTCTATGTGACGTGCAGTCGGCGGCACCCAGTTACCAGCGGATTGCGGGCAAGCGGCCCGTGGCCTGTTGCCAGCTGGGCAGGATCGGCCGATCGCCGGCGCGGACCGGGACCGGATGCCGATCGGCTGTGACCGGTACGGCGGTTGTCCCGGCCGCCATACCGGCAGCGGTTTGAGCTGGTGACGTCCCTGCTGCGGGGAAGCGTTCATGCTCTGTTGCACCTCCCGCGGTGGTTCCGCTGACGGGCTATCGGCCCACGGTGTCTTTATGCCACCGTAGGGATCCGCCGATAGATAAGTCCAAGACAAGCTCTTTCTAGGCTCGATAAGCTATGTTTATGGAACTTCGGCAGCTGGCCTACTTCCTCGCGATCGCCGAGGAGCGCAACTTCACGCGGGCGGCGCAGCGGATCCCGATCGCACAACCGGCCATCAGCCAGCAGATCGGCCGCCTGGAATCCGAGCTGGGCGAAAGGCTGTTCGTCCGCGACCGGCGCGAAATCAGGCTGACCCCCGCCGGTGAAGCGCTCTTGCCGCACGCCCGGGCCACGCTCGCCAGCGCCGAGCACGCCCGCGCGGCGGTGGCCGCGGTCAGCGGCCTGCTCACCGGGCGCCTGGCGTGCGGTTTCGTCCAGCCTCTGCCGGACCGGCGCCTGCTCGGCCTGCTCGGCGCGTTCCACCGGGAGCACCCGGGGATCGAGCTGAGGCTGATCGAGGGCGAGACCGACGCCCTGCTCGCGGCCCTGGCCACTGGCGAGCTCGACGCCGCGCTGATCGGGCTAGGCCGCTACGATCGCCCTCCGCCCGATGCCGAGACCCTGCTCGCCGCCCGGGAGCCGGTCGTGGTCGCCGTCCACCCAGACCACCCGCTAGCCGGACGCGGCTCGATCGCGCTGCACGCGCTGCGAGACGAGCCGATGGTCGCGTTCACATCGGCAAGCAAACAGCGCAGCAACCTCGAGGCAGCCTGCCGGGCCGCCGGTTTCACCCCCCGGATCGCCGCCGAGACCAGCGACCTCGGCGTCACCATCGACCTCATTCAACAGCAGCTCGGCGTCGCGGTGCTCCCCCACTCCGCGCTGGCAGGCGCCGCCAAGGTGACCCAGCTCCGTCTCACCCGGCCCAGGCTCGACCGCCGCATCATGCTTGTCTGGCACCCCGTAAACAGCTCGCCGGCCGCCCGCGCCCTCCTCACCCTGGCCCGCCACCACCTGGCCGGCCCTGAGACGGCCACCCGCGGCGACCCCCCACAGTGCCCGGGGCAACAGCCTGAACCCTGAAGTTGATCACGGCGATCGCGATCAGCAACATTGCGCACGGCCGCTCAGCGGCCCCCGGCGCCCCAATCACAACTATGCCCGCCTGCCCGGCCAGGGAGAACCCGGGTCGCGGACGCGCTGCCGCCGAACAGATCCGCCGAGGGTCGTGTGAGCAGCCGTGCGAGCGGCGGCTCCACGTAGCCGTGAACTCGAACCTGTCCGCAACAGCACCCAGACCTCGCAGGTGGTTGCCTGCAAGAGGGTGCCTTTGGTCTTGGTGACAAAGAGCTGCTGCTCGAGCTCTCCGGTGGCGGGGTTGACCGGGGCGATCTCGGTGGCCTTGAGGAGGCTGACCCACACCGGGCCCGCCGCGGTGGTGCGAGCCAATCCGGGCCGCCGGCACCGTAGAGCGGCTGCCCGGGGTTGAGGGCGCCTGCAAGACCCGGGCCCGCACGGTCTTCGGGCCGATCTCTAGAGGCGGGCCCCGCGGTTCGGCGGGAGTGACCCCCACACCGACCCCAGACCGTAGGGCGGCCGAGCTGCCAGCTCTTGTGACGACAGGCCGACAGGAGGAATGTCCCGGAGACATGGCACGGCACCAGCGGGGATCGCCCTGCGGTCATGGCAAGGAATAAACCTCGATCGAGTACTCATGACCATGTGTTAGATAGGGGTGATCTTTGACCAAGCCCCGCACATCGTCTATGTTTTCGGCTTGAATGACGCTGTAGCCGTTGAGGTGAATTGCGGAGCCACTGGCCGAGCCATCACCGTGCAGCACAAGTCCATCCGCCATCGGCGATCCTCGGTCAACCAAGTTACCTCCAAGCTTTTCGAACCACTCCGGCCAGCCCTCATGTGATGCATTCGGCGGCGTCGCCGGCCCCACATAGAGCAGCATGAATCTCCTCATGTCGGTTCCCTTCTCCGTATTCCGCTAGCCAGGAGAGGTTTGCTCACTGCGAGGCGGACGCGACCTTCCAAAAGTAGCCGTCCGGGTCGCTGAAGTACCCGAAGTACCCCCACGGAGTGGCTGCGGCTTCCTTTACCACACCGCCGCCGGCCGCCACGGCGTTGCCCATGACCTGGTCCACCGCTTCGCTGGACGGGACGATGTAGTGGAACGAGACACCCCGGAATCCGGATCCCTCGGAGGAGACGCCGGCATCCCGGGCCGCCGCCTCCCATTCGTACAGGGCCAGCGACGACGATCCGTCACCCAGGTTGAACGACACGAAAGTGGGATGGTCTTGGTCGATCGTGCAGCCCAGGCCCTCTCCGTAGAATCTTTTGGAGCGTGCCAAGTCCTTGACGCCGATCATGATGGCGGTCACCTCTAGAGGCATGGCGGTCTCCTTTGTCCGTTGCGTTGAACATCCCAGGCCACCGGACGAAACGAGGCGGCGGCGTGTGACCGGCACACGAGATGTCGGCCCACGTGCGCCGGCCAGTCCGGGTTCATGATCTCTTCCGGCCGCATCCCTCTACACGAACTTGCGTTCAATCTCGGCGAAGAACGCGGCCGAAAGGCGGCCGAACTGTTCCGCGGTGAGCCTGATGGGATCGCCGATGTTGAGCTTGAGCACTGACTGTTCGGGCGTGAACTTGATCACGTTGTTGCCGCGCAGAATTCCGTTGTTGCTCATCAGGGAGTCGCACAGCATTTCGACTTCGTTGAGTGGATTTCCGTCTTTGCCCGTGACCGTGCGCAGCCGGTGGACGAAGTACCGGTCGAGGACGAGGGTCATGTTGCTGAAGAAGAACGGCTCGAAGCCTTCCAGGGCGGCGGGGACCTTCTCGTCTGTTGCCGCGCTGCCAATGGCGTTGACCAGCTCACTGTATGCCGAGAGCTGCTGAGCGACGGCAGTCCTGCAGTTGTCGAGCTCCTCTTGTGTAGTTCTTACGGCCTTGCATGGCAAAACCTCTCCTTCATGGTTAGCGAGCCGTGGCGCGGGCTGACAGCACGGCGGGCCATGTAGAGTCACCTGCGATTTTGTCATGTTGGCGACTCGCTGAGGCCCGATTTTCGATTCAGCATCGATCTGTATTGACGTCGGCCTGCTGCCGCTGCAGCGTGCGAGCATGGAGTTACTTCTGGCGCAACACTACGCAACCAGCGGACCGACGCCGCCAACAGGTACTGCTCGCGGCATCAGGATTGCGCCCCGCTCGACCAGCGCAGCCATCGTCTGTGGAAAGTCGGCGCTGATCTGCGGGCCGATCTGCGGTCCAAGCGTGTCCGTGGCCGGGCCGGTGATCTCCATCCGGTAGGTGACCCGCGCACGTTCACCGTCGAGAGGATCGACGCGATGAATCGTCCGCACGACGATCTCGCCCATGTCGGCCTCGTCGACGAACAGCTCGGGCTCAGCCGCCTCCGCGATCCGAAGCTCGATCGGCTCTTCACCGACCGGCGTCATCTCGATCCGGCCGCCGACCGCGAACGGCCCATCGAGCGTGATCCGCTCGATATCGGCGTTCCACGTCGGCCAGCCGGGAACGTCGGCCCAGAGGCGCCAGATCGCCTCCGGCGCGGCGCTCGTCTCAATGGTGTGCTCCGTCGTCCACATTGCGTCCTCCTTCGTTTACGTTCTTGTGCTGTCCGTTCTTGTGCTGCCACACCGGTGTGCCGCCGATCCAGGTTTGGATGATGCGGGTGCCGTGCTGGAACGGGTCGCCGTCACAGATGACGAAGTCGGCGATCTCGCCCGGGGCAAGCCCGCCGGCCCCGGGCGCGTGCAGGGAGGCGGCGGCGGTGACGGTGGCGGCCCGGACGGCTTCGCTGGGGGTGAGTGCCTGGCCGGGCTGCGGGTCGCCGTCTGCCGGCGACCGCACGCAGTCGGTGCAAAGAGCTTGAGAACGCTTCGTTTGGTTCAACACGAGCCCTGGCGGCGTTGGTCCTCGTACGTGGACGCCAGCCGGTTGGCCTTGGTTTGCGTCGCCTGCCGCAGTCTGCTGGCTGCCGCCGGTACGGAGTCTTCACTGCGCTCTGACGTCACTCATGAACAGCTTCTCCGGGACGGGTGCGAACGCGGACTACGGCGGCTGGCTGCCGCTGGCGGCGATCCTCGGCTGCCAGCTCAGCGAGCACTTGGCCGACGGCGTCGTCGAGGGCGTGCAATGCGCGTATCACCTCCCGCTCCGGGAGGGGCAGTGCCCGTCGTAGACGCTTGATCACCTTGGCGAAGCTGACCCGGGCGGCGCCGTGGGCGGCTAGGCCCTCGTCAGTGAGCGCGACGAGAAAGGATCGGCTATCAATGGGATTACCCCAGCGGCGCGCATGGCCGCGGCTCGTCATGGTCTGGACATAGTCCGACACGGTGGTCAGCGGCATGCCAACGACGGCCGCCAGTTCGCTGATGGTCAGCGGCCCGACCTTGAATACCGCGCTGTAGATCGCGTACTCATCCGGCCGCAAGCCAGCGTTGGCCATCGCCTGGCGGAGCAGGACACGAACGCGGTTGCTGACCGCGAATAGGTCAAACAGCAGTGAGATCCGGCGATGCCGGTCAGCCTGACGGGGCATCGGCCCAGTGTGCTCGGTCAAAGTTGGTGCGCCAATCACAAGCTGTAACCCAAAGGGAACGACTACTCCGGGCTCGGAGCGAATAACTCCGAAGCCGGAGTATACTCTTGCCTACGTGGAAGCGTGCTCGGCATGTTTGCAGCCTGTTCTGCTCGCAACCGGCCCGCAGGCATCGCGCCGCGCTGAGGGCACCTGAGAGGGCTGGGACATGGCTCGCGGGTCACCGCCGAAGTGGCTAAACGTCCTCGGTTGCACAATCATCGCGATCGTGTTCGCCGGTTCCGGTTGCTCGCACACCTCCGCGCCGTCTCGTGCAAACAACTCCGCCGCGACGCCGCTGGCCACAGCAAGCAGCCCGCAGCCCTCCCCGGCCGGGCCGTCCTGCGGCGTGACGATCACCGGCCGGCACCGGTACCTCGCCTCGCCGCCGGCTCGCAACGCGGTCCTGCTCCTGGGCGCCGGCCCGCGGGGGATCGTGCTCGGCGCGCAGGCGAACGGGGGCATCTGCCAGGTCCTGCCAATCGCACAGCAGTTCGCCAGGCGCGGGTATCACGTGGCGATCTTCGACTGGAATATCGACAATAGCGATTACGGCGCGGACATGACCCGGGCAATGCGTGCTCTGCTGGCTGACGGCGCGCGGCGGGTGGTACTGGGAGGCTTCTCCCGGGGCGCCCTGGTCGCGCTGGGGGTCGCGCCCAAACTCGGGCCGCGGATCGTGGGCGTGATCTCGATTAGCGGCGGACCATCGCCGAGCGAAGGATTCCCCACGATCCGGTCCCTGGCCGCCTTCCGCGGGCCGATACTGCTGGTCAGCAGCAAAGGCGATCCGGTCTTCCCACCCGGAACCAGCGCGGCGATCGCGGCGGCGCACCCCGGGCCCGACACCCTGCTCATGGTGCCCGGCTACGAACACGCGCTCCAGCTTCTCGACGGGCCGTACTCGCACCGCATCAACACGGCCATCGATGCATTCCTCGCCAGGCTGCTGTGAACTGAACGCAGGTCCCGCGGTGCCGGCCACCGCGCTGGCCACCGGGGCCCAACCGGACCCAATAGGCGTGAGATCCCCTCCCGCACCTGTGGGTGCCGAAAACCTGTGTCACCTGGCCGGATGCTCCGCTGACCGCAGACCGCTGGCCGCCGGCCCCGGCGCCTGCCAGGGCGTGGGATGATCTTCGGCTTGTGGGCGTGAAGCTGATCTTCTTGATTGTCACCCGTGCCGTGTCGCTGCTGGGTTTGTCGCGGCGGGAGTGGTGGTGGAAGGACGCCAAGATCCTTATGTTGCGCCATCAGCTCGCTGTGGCTGAGCGCGAGCGGCCTCGCGCTCATTCGCGTTTGACGTGGCCGGACCGGGCGTGGCTGGCGCTGCTTGGGGTGTCGGTAAGACTGCTGTCACCAGGTACACGCGATTGCGTCGAGCCTGCTCAGCGCAAGGCTGGTCAGCGAGCTGACCGGTCCCGTCGGCGGCGCGCGGCGCGGTCAGAGCGTGCCGGTGATCTCGGCCATGTGCTCAGCGATCAAGAAGTGGCCGGCGCCGGGTACCACGGTGGTGTCGCAGACCGGGAACGAGCTTGGCCGCTCCAGCCACATGCGTGTGGGGACGAGCTTGTCATGCTCGCCGAGCCACAAGCGCACCGGCCCCTGGACCTGCTCGGGCGCGAACCCCCACGGCTGCGGCATCAGGCGCTCGTCGTCTACCACGCCGCGGCTGCCCGCGCCAGCCAAGTCAGCGCCAAACCGGCCGGCCCACTCCGGCCGGCCGAACAGCTGCCGGTCGGGCTCACTCATGGAGCCCACCAAGACCCGCTCTGCGCGCCGCGGGTCCCGTCTGGCCAGCGCCACCAGCCCCGCGAACACCGCGCGCAGCGCCCACGGCGCCGCCCGCGCGGCGGGGTAGTACCAGCCGGGCGCGCCCAGCTGCCGCACCGCGCCCGGCCCGTCCAGCGGCGGCATCGGCGCCACCAGCGCCGTGCTGCTGACGCGCGGGCCGAGCCTGAAGGCGCAGGCGGCGGCGTGCGGTCCGCCGTTGGAGAACCCCACCACCGCGAACCGCTCCAGCCCCAGGGCGTCCGCGAGCTGCCGCACATCGTCGGGCCAGTCCAGCAGCCGCCGCCGTGGCTGCGGGGTGGATCCTCCCACGCCGGGCCGGTCCGGCGCGATCAGCCGCACACCCACCGAGCGGAGCTCGGCGTCGGTCGCCCACGGGTTGCGCCGGTAGCCGGGCGTGCCGTGAAACAACAGCACCGGCCGCCCGTGGGGGTCGCCGAACTCCGCACACGCCAGCCAGCGGCCATCCGCCAGCGCGATGCGATCGTCGATGCGCGGAACGGTCTCCATCACTGGCCCTGGCCTCGCTGCTGTGGGCGACTGCGGCACGGTCCGCCGGCTCGGCGCCGGCCGGCCGAAGGCTACCAGCGACCTCCAAGTCCGCGGTCCAGCCGGCCCTCTGGTCCCAGGCACGTCTCTGTCTCCACCCGGAGACATTGGGAAACATGACAGCTTCTTCCATAGCCCCAAGCTCTGTTGATGAATGGGCGATGCGGGTGCTTGACCTCGACGCCCGCGTCTTGGGCGTGCGCCTGGATGCTGCGATCAGCCCGGTGAGGGCAGCGACGGCCTCGGCACAGGTGGCGACCTGTGGGGAGGAGTCACCGCGGCATAGCCAGACGTCGGCACGGCCGCCTGCAGCGCCTCCAGCAGGAAGGTCGAGGCCGGCGAGGGCCGAGGGCGCCTGGGCAGGACGGCGATGAGCCTTCCACCTGGGAGGCCCGCCACCGGAACCATTACGACACCGGGGGGTCGGGCGCCCTGACTCAGGAACGCGGTGGCGAGGCCGACCCCCAAGCCGCCGGCGACCAGGCGGGGCACCGCCCGGTAGTAGTCCTCGGTGACGAGCGCGACGTTCGGGGTGAATCCGGCGGCCGTGAAGGCCAGCTGCATCTCCGCTTGGCAGTGCGCGCTGAGGATCCATGATTCGTCCGACAGCCGGTCCAGCGTCAGCTCCTTGGCGCCTGCCAGCGGGTGGGCGGCCGGGAGGATCACCAGCAACGAATCGTCCAGCAGCGGCACGACGGTCACGTGGGCCTGCGGCTGCTTGGGCAGGATCGGGTGGTCGAATGTCACGGCCAGGTCGCACTCGGCACGCCGCAGGAGCGACCACGACTCCCCAGGGCCTGCTTCCACTAGGGAGACCGCGATCTCGGGATGCCGGGCTCGGAGCTCGGCGAGGGCCTGCGGGACGAGGCCGGCGTTGGCGCTCGGCAGGGCCGCGATCCGGAGGTGCCCGGCCTGGTCTCTGACCGCGGCTGCCAGCTCGGCCTGGGCGGCGGCGAGCTCGGCCGCGATGGCCTCGGCCCGGGCCGCTAGCGCGCGTCCGGTGTCGGTGAGCCGCACGCCTCGACCCTCCCGGGCGAGCAGTCGGACACCGGCCTCCTGCTCAAGGCGGCGGATCTGGTGGCTGACGGCGGGCTGCGTGTAGCCAAGCGACCGGGCGGCCGCGGCGAGGGAGCCGTGCTGC
>WNGF01011299.1_pt1 | contig 10383 bp, 8 predicted proteins | sample 5400641 | NCBI WGS metagenome assembly WNGF01 (sample SAMN13153371, study PRJNA577476) | soil metagenome | isolation source: 80 cm soil or saprolite under grassland replicate 2 | place: USA:California | collected 2016-06-15
CGCCGGCATCATCCACGCCTTCCAGGGAATGGCCCTGACCGGCTCCGGCGGCCTCGGCGCGGTGTCGGCCGGCATCGCCGAGGCGCTCATCACCACGGCCTTCGGCCTCTTCGTGGCCATCCCGGCGGTCTGGCTGTACAACTACTTCCTGAACAAGGTCGAGCGGTTCAACGTGGAGATGGCGAACTCGGCGTCGCAGCTCATCGACTACTTCATCAAGAACGAAGCGCGCGCGCGCGTGCAGGCCGCGTCGCGGGTGGTGTAGCGGAGGCGGACGATGGCATTCGGAGCCGGCGGCGGAAGTCCCGACGAGGTCAAGGGCGACATCAACGTGACGCCGCTCGTCGACGTCTGCCTGGTGCTGCTCATCATCTTCATGGTCGTCACGCCGATGCTGCAGTCGGGCGTCGACGTGCTCCTCCCCGAGGGACCGCACTCGGTGAAGAAGCCCGGGAAGGAGGGCGACCTGGTGATCTCGATCAAGAACGACGGCACGGTCTTCGTCGGGCAGGATTGGATCCCCGACCGTGACCTGCCACGCTATCTCAAGGCGGAGCACGACAAGGACCCGTCGCGCAACGTGATGCTGAAGGCCGACAAGCGGATCAACTTCGGCCGCGTGCGCTTGGTCATGAAGGCGGCCAACGACGCGAGCTTCAACGGCGTGGCCATCCTCACCCAGAACCAGCAGGCCGGCGAGCAGATCGCGAAAGGAAGAACGTAGCGATGGCCATGGGCGGCGGCGGAGGCACGGGAGTCAAGAGCGAGATCAACATCACGCCGCTCGTCGACGTGGTGCTGGTGCTGCTGATCATTTTCATGGTGGCCACGCCGATCCTGCAGATGGGCCTCGACGTGGAAGTGCCGCCGAAGGTGGAGGTGACGACCGCGCCGCCGCCCTCGGAGAGCAACCAGCTCGTGATCACGATCAAGGCCGACGGGATCTACCTGAACACGCAAAAGGTCGGCTCGCCGAAGGAGCTGGCCAACATGATCGGCGCGCAGATGCGCAGCCGCGCCATCGGCGACAAGGTGGTCTTCATCAACGCCGAGGACACTCAGTCCTTCGACAAGGCCGTGGTGGCGATGGACGCCGCGCACGAAGGGGGCGCGGTGAAGATCGGATTCCTGACGGAGCCGCCGGCGAAATAGGAGGCAGGGGCAGGAAACCGTTCCCCTGCGCCCTCCGCCCTGTTACTTCGAGACCGTGCCGCTGATCGGCGTCCGGCCGTCCGACGTAATGCTGATCTTCTGGGGCAGGCCGGTGCGGTCCGTGGCCTTGTTGAAGTGCCACTCCGTCCTGCGGCCGTTGATCTCCACGAGGCACGTCTCCGGCGTTCCTTTCGCGTTCGTGGGAGGAGAGAGCGTCAGATCGTACGAGCCCTTCTCGACCACGCCGAAGTCGAAGTGGCCGTTGGCGTCGGTGGTCCGCGCGGCGGGCGAGCCGCCGGGGTTCTTCCCCAGCTTCACGTCGACGCCTTTCAGCGGCGCGCCGGCGTAGGCGACGACGGCGATCAGAAGAAGAGCGATGGACAGGATGGATTTGCGCATGCGGCATTGTCGCATGGCGGAGGCGCGTCGGAATCGAACCAACCCTTCGACGCTTCCGCGCCGAAACAACGGTTTTGAAGACCGCGGAGGCCACCAGACCCCATTCGCCTCCGGAGTGCGTGGCGGCTGATGTAACGCCAGCGCCGCGGTCGCCTATTGCAGTTCGCCGCCACGAATGCAGAATGCAGAATGCAGAATGCAGAATGACTTCACCGATCCGCCCATTCTGCATTCTGCATTCTGCATTCTGCATTTCGCGGCCTTCGCGACGGGCGCGATCGTCGGCAGCTTCCTCAACGTCGTCATCCACCGCTACCCCATCGAAGAGTCGATCGTCTTCCCGCCGAGCCGCTGCCCGGCCTGCCGCGCGCGCATCCGCTGGTTCGACAACGTGCCGATCCTGGCCTGGCTCTGGCTGCGCGGCCGCTGCCGCGACTGCCGCGCCCCGATCTCGCCGCGCTATCCGCTCGTCGAGCTGGCCAACGCCCTCTTCTACCTGGCCATCTTCCTGCACACCGGGCCGACGCCGGGTTTCCTCCTCATCGCCGCCTTCGTCTCGATGATCATCGTCCTCATCTACATCGACGCCGAGATCCAGATCCTTCCCGACGTCATCGACCTCCCCGGCATCGCCGTCGGCATCGCCATCGGCGCGCTGGCGCTCGGCGAGTGGTCTCCGGCCCTCGTCGTCAGCGCGTCGATCGTCGACGCCCTCGCCGGCGCGCTCTTCGGCGCGGCCGTGATCGTCGCGGTCATCGGCGTCTACTGGCTGATCCGCCGCGTCGAAGGGATGGGCCAGGGCGACATCAAGATGCTGGCCATGATCGGCGCCGGCCTCGGATGGCGGGCCGTGCCGGGCGTGCTGCTGCTCGCGGCCGTCTGCGGCTCACTCATCGGCGTGCCGGCGGCGCTGCGCAGCGCGCGCGGGATGCAGCTCCCGCTGCCGTTCGGCGTCTTCCTCGGCCTGGCCACGCTGGCCGTCGTGTTCTTCGGCCACACGCTGTCGGAGTGGTATTTCCTGCTTCTGGCGAGGTGACGCTGCGGTGGCGCAGCGTTGCTGCCGTAGCGCTTCGTGGGCCACGGAATTGCGAAGATTCGAATTCCGAATTGAGAATTAAGAAAACGAGAGTCGCTAGCTTCGAGCAATGCCTGTGGCGACCGACTCCCGTTTTCTCAATTCTGAATTCGGAATTCGAATCTTCGCAATTCCGTGGGCAGAAGCAGCGACTTCTAAGTGCACGTCGGCTCGCCTGCGTTGCCCTACACTCTCCGAATGGCTCGTCCTTCCGGCAAGGGGACCCGACTCGGATTTCGCGGCGACGTCCGGCTCTTCCTCGGCTCCCTGGTCGGATTTCTCTCCGCGTTGATCATCATCCTGCTCCTCCTCCTGCAGAGCTTTCTCGATCACACCCGCGAAGTCACGCGGCAGAACTGGTCGAACGTCGTCCGCATGACCCTCGACGAGGTGGAGCGCTCGAACCTTCTCGGCGACAGCGGCTCGCTGGAGACGCGGCTGGCCATCCTGCAGGCGCGGTACGGCATGGCCGGCGTCACCGTGGCGCGGCCCGGGCGGGTGGTCAGAATCGGCGTCGCGCCGTCGCAGCCGAACATCGAGAAGATCGTCCGGCCGTTTCAGGGGGCCACGTTCACCTTCGTCTTCGACGCCTCGCCGATGAAGGCGATGACCACGACGTTCGTCGCCTCGGCGGTGATCTGTCTGCTCGCCACCGTCCTCAGCACGATCCTGCTCGTCTTCTATCTGCCGCGCATCACCGTCCCGATCGACCACATGCTCGACACCGCGGGAGAGCTGGAGGCGCGCGATCCGGAGCACGACGAGCAGCAGTACCTCATCGACACCTTCCGCAAATCGATCGTCACGCTGCGCGAGCAGGAGGCCGAGCTGCAGCGGATGCACGACGCCCAGAAGGAGCGCGCCGACGACCTCGAGCGCGTCACCGGCGCGCTCACGCGAAGCCTCACCTCCGGCTTCCTGGCCATCGACACCACGGGAACCATCGTGGAGATCAACGCCGCGGCGCAGGAGATCCTGCATGCCTCCGACGACGTCGTCGGGCGGCCCGTCCAGGAGGCCTTCGGCGACAACGCCTTCGTCGGCGCGGTGCGCGCGGCGGTCGAGCAGCGCATCGGGCTGCGGCGCTTGGAGATCCGCGCGGGCGACGATGCGGCGGAACAGATCATCGGCCTGACCACCGTCCCGCTCCTCGGCGAACAGCAGCAGCTCCTCGGCGTCCTGGCGCTCTTCACCGACCTCACCCCGATCCGCAACCTCGAGAACCGCGTCCGCGAGCTGCAGACGCTCGCCGACCTCGGCGAGATCTCCACCGGCATCGCCCACGAGTTCCGCAACTCCCTCGCCACGATCCTCGGCTACCTCCGCCTGCTGCGGCAGGAGCCGCTGGCGGAGAAGTCGCTCGCCGCGGTCGAGCGCGCCGAGACCGAAGCCTCGGAGCTCTCCGCCGCCGTCTCCAGCCTTCTGGCCTTCGCGCGTCCGATGCGCCTCTCCATGAGCAGCGTCGATCTGTACGAGCTGCTGTGCGAGCTCGCCAAACGGCTCGACGCCCCCGAGTCGGTGCGGATCGAGTGCGACGGGAAGAGCGTCTCCGTCGACGGCGACGCCGCCCTGCTGAGCCGCGCCTTCGAGAACCTGCTGCGCAACGCCGTCGACTCGGTCGTGGCCAAGGGCGGCGGCGCGGTCCGCATCGCCGTCGACGACGCGCCGCGGCCAAGCGTCCGCATCGAGGACGACGGCGTCGGCCTCGATCCCGCCGACGTGCCGCGCCTGCTCCTCCCCTTCCAGTCGCAGAAAGCGGGCGGCTACGGACTCGGCCTTCCCCTGTCGCGCAAGATCGCCCTGCTGCACAACGCCCGGCTCGAGCTGACCGGACAGCCGGGAAAGGGGGCGCGGGCGACGGTCGAGTTCTTCGGCGCGGAGGCGACGCCTGCGTTACAATTCGTAACAACAAAACGACCACGAGACGTCGGCTCGATCCTCGGTTGAACGACCCAAACGATTGAATCATCAGACTCTTGTCCACAAAGATCTACCGTGGCACAAGCGCTGCGTAAGAGGTGCTTCCATGCAAAGCGGCGTCAAGCATTCGATGCGCGGGTTCACCCTCGCCGAAATGCTCGTGGTGGTGGCGATCATCGGGATGCTGAGCCTGATCTCCGTCCCCGCCTTCATCAACTTCCGGGCCTCGAACACGTTCCGCTCCGCGCTGCGCGTCTTCATCGACGACGTCCGATTCGCGCGGCAGTACTCCATCACGCATGCCGTTGACGTGCTGATCGATCTCGATGCGCCGGGGAACACGTCGACGAGCAAAAACTACGCGTTCTGGAGCTTCAATGGGACGACCTGGGACGCGTTGCCCGTCCCCGGAGCGAGGGGGAACGTGAAGACGCTTCCGCAACAGGTGTGGATCGACTCAACGATGTCGATCCCCCTCAGCGGCGCGAAGCCGCAAATCGTCTATCACCCGAACGGTTCGGGGACGCTCAGCTCTCCCCCCCCCCCCCCCCCCCCGGGAGCCCCGAACGGCCAGGTCGTTCTCGGGTCGACGTGGACGCGAATGGCCTTCGACCGCTACACGATCCTCCTGTCGCCGTCGGGTCAACTGACCTCCAAAGGCAGCCACTCATGAAGACTCCCAGGCGCGCCCAGGCCGGCTACAACCTCGTCGAAGTGATCATCGCCCTGGCGGTGTTCGGCGTCGTGGCCATGACGATCTTCACGCTGTTCGTGATGGGCCGCCGCAACGTCTACAGCGGCAAGCAGGCCTCGCAGGCCGTCGCCGTGGGCACGCAGGTGCTCGAGGACATCGGACCGCTGAACAAGAAGATGCTCTACAACAGCGCGTTCGGCATCGCCGACACCGACACCGGCGCCGCGGTGACCCTTCCGAAGGTTTCCGGTTCGAGCGTGCCGACGTACACGAACGCCAGGGTGCGCTCGACCGACCCGAACGTCATGGCCTCGCCGCCATCCGACATCAGCACCCAGCAGACTGGGCTGCTGACGCGATGGGCGGCCTTGGTCCCGGCGGAAAAGCTCCAGGACGGGTCCGTCACCCTGGTCCTGATTCCGTCGCAGGACGCAGCGACGCCGCCGAACAATCCCGAGCAGTTCGGGACCTCCCAGCTCCTGCAGATCCGCGTCTACGTGCGATGGACGGAGGCGGCGCACAAGCGCGAAGTCGTCCTCGACACGGTCAAGGCTTTTTGAAATGGAGACCCCATGAGCGCAGCCAACAGCAGACGTCAGCGCGGATTCTCGCTCGCCGAAATCATGGTGGCGAGCGCCATCATGATCATCGTCGTCGTTGGCGTCCTGATGCTGTACGACCGCGCCAACAAGGTCTTCAAGACCGGCAACGAGGCGGCCGAGCTCCAGCAGAATGTGCGCGTCGCCTATGACCGGATGGTCGCGGACATCCGCATGGCCGGCTTCGATTACAAACGCGGCGGCGCGCTGCTGCCGGGACAGTCGGCCGCGCCGTGGGCCCCGGGACGCGCCTACAGCAACGGAACGATCGTCACGCCCACGGTTCCCAACGGGAATACGTATCGCGCGACAAACGGCGGAACCAGCGGACCGAGCGAGCCGGGCCCCTGGCCGACTAACACCGGAGGGACGGTCGTCGAGACCGCGGCCACGCCGCCAATCACCTGGCAGCAGAACGGCGGCGCGGTCTACGAACAACCCGACGAGCAGATCGAGTACGCCGGCGCGACCGCGCTGACGGTGCGGGCGAATTACGACTACAGCGCGAAGGAGACGGGCGACATCGAGAACGGCCGCGAGCCGAATCTGCAGAGCGCCCAATTCCCGGTCGTGACCACCGGAAACTCCGAGATCGTGACGTATGGGTTGGTCTCCAACAAAGCCGCCCCCGGAACGGCGCCGAACACTCAGTCGATCGTGTTCTACGCCGACACGGGCGTGCCGCGGCGCTCGTATCCCGGAGGGAGCGCCGAGGATACGGTGACGATCAGCGGCGTCGACCTGACCAACGCCAATCCGCCGTACACGCTCTATCGCTTCACCCTCCACAACACCACCGGCGCCGTTCAGAGCACCGCGCTCGCCGACAACGTCCGCAGCCTGAACTTCTTCTATTTCGAGGATCCGTCGGGAGCCAAACCGCTCAAGGACCTGGCGAACCACTTCGTGCAGGACGTCGGCGGCGCCGGCCAATACGATCCCACCGTGGCCGGCTCCTGGAACGCCACCGAGCGCACGCTGCGCAAGAAGATCCGGGCCATCCGCGTCCGCGTCGTGGGAATGAACTCCCAGATCGATACGAACTACGGCGACACGTCGACGATGAACGGCCAGTACAGCTCCACCGACTCGGCGACGGGGTATCCGCTCTTCGCCACCGATACGATCGCGCCGAATTTCCGCCGCCTGACCGTCGACACGCTGATTGCCCCGCGCAACCTCGGACTGCAGGGACTGGCGCAGACCTTCCTGCAGCCTCCTCCGCAGCCGACCTTGACGAGCGTCTGCATCGGCTACTGCGGCATCGCCGTGGTCAACTGGAAACCCAACACGAACAACCCCAACGCCTCGTACATCGTGGAATGGGACACCGACCAGCACGGCAGCTACTCCAACTCCTTCGACGCCGGACCGAGCAATTCGTATCCGGTCGACCTGACGCAGCAGGACCTCACCCAGACGTTCTGGTTCCAGGTCCGGGCCATCAATGCCGGCGGCACGGCGACCTCGACGAACCAGCTCTCCGCGATGGCGAAAAATGACACGAAACCGAGTCCGCCGATGTCGATCGCGGCCTCGGGCAGCCCTACCGGAGGCACCGCGCTCAGCGGCAAGATCCGCGTGTCGTGGACCGCGCCGGTCAGCAACGCCTCCGGCTCGATCTCGTGCGTGCCGTCAGGCCCGACACCGGCCGTGAACACGTATCTCCGCGAGATCAAAGGCTTCCGGATCTTCCGCTCCACGAACTCAAACTTCAATGCGGCGAGCGGCAACATGGTCCTCGACGAGAGCGCCTCCGGCCCGACCGCCCCGCAGACCGACGGGTACGGCAATTATTTCTGGGACGACACGGGCGCCAACTCGTGCGGCGTGAACTATTACTACCGCATCGAGACGGTGGAGTGGTGCGCCGCAAACGCCGCCTACAACACGTCGAATAACACCTCGCTGGCGATCAGCAGTCCGTCGACGCCGTCGATCCAAGGGACCGCCGGCACGACGGGGACGCCCGGCATCCCGGTGAACCTCAAAGCAGCGCCGCTCGCACCGACGCCGCCGCCGCAGGGGATGACCAACAGCGTCTGTACCTCGGCCACGAACACCTGCAACCCGATCAACCTGAACTGGGTGAAGGTCACCACGGACTTGAACGGCAATCCGATCGGCATCGACGCCTACGAGATCGAGCGCACGCAGATCCTGAGCGGTAACGCCACCGGACAGCCCGTGACCACGACCATTTCCGGCGTGCTGGCGACGGCCGGCTCCACGGTCAGCTATGCCGACAGCGCGGATCTCGCCGATCCGATCACGCACGTGAATTACACCTACAGCTATCGCGTCCGCGCGGTGCAGAACCTGCCCTGCCTGAGCGGCAGCTTCAGCGCCGCGGTGATCTTCCCGCCGCCGTGCAATTTCAGCGGCTCAGTCCTCCTGATAACCGGGGCGACGACCGGCGACGGCCTCACCCCAGCGACGGCGTGGGTGATGGACGCGGGCGACACCATCCAGGTCACGCCCCCGCCCAACACCTCCACGCAATTCGTCAAAGCGGTATTCCAAGTCTCCGATTTCGCCGGAAACATCGTTAATCAACAGACCTCGTTCAACAACGGTACGCCGGCCAACCCGGTGCTGTTCACCTGGTTGAACCAGCTCGTGAACACGTACGTCGCCACGTTCACCATCACGGACAACGCCCTGCCGCAGTGTACGGAGCAGATCGTCCGCTACATCCAGCAGCAGCCGCCGCCGGCGTGCCATATCACCACGTTCGACATCGACAGCTCGATCCTGCACCTCACCGCCGTCACCGATCAGTTGCAGCTCGACCTGAAGAACACCACGAACGCCGATCTGACGATGGATCACATCGACTTCCAATGGCAAACGAACCATTCCCAATGGAACTCGACTGTCTTCCCGAGCGGCGGCTCGGTCACTGGCCCGAACGTCACGACCAACTACACCATGCCCCTCTCGCCGAAACCGAGTACGTTGACCACGAACGACATCACCATTCCGGCGAACGGCACGCGGTCGCTGCTGTTCAATTTCTCGGTACAGGGCAACGCCCCCAGTCACATTGTGAACGTCAACACCATGAGCAGGATCTGCGTCTCCTACACACAGGTGATCCAGGGAACCACGGTTCTCCACTGCACCATCCTGCCGAATCCGTCGAACAACAATCCGGGGTCGTGTAACTAGGGGTCAACGATGCGACGCGTGAACGTTCTTTTCCGATCGACGGCCCGGCGGCTCCGGCAACGCGGCTCGGCGTTGCTGGCCTCGCTGATGGTCATTGTCGGCCTGTCATTGCTCGGCCTGGCATTCGTCGCCATTTCCGAGACCGAGAGCAGCATCGCGAACAACCAGAAAAACCACTCCGAGGCCGTCGCCGTGGCCGAGGCGGGCGGAAAGCTGGTCGTGCAGTGGTTCCAGGATCCGGACAAGATGGAACACCTCGGCTTGTTGCCGCAGAACACGAATAATACGCTCAAGACCCAGCGGACCGTCTTCGGCATTGCGAGCTACTACAAGCCGGACCTCACGACGACGAAGCTCTGCGATCTGCCGTTCGGACCGAAGGCCCCGGATGAGTTCTTCGGCCTCGAGGACAGCGCCGACGTCGTCATCGACCTCTCCACGGGGGACGGACGGGCGTTCCTCGCCACGTTCAACGAGAAGGCCTTCGGCGCGGAGGGGTCGGTCGACCCCCGCCCGGCCGGCGAGATCACGATGATCAAGATCTTCGCGCCGCCGATCGTCGGGGCGACGGTGACGCAGCCCAACGCGCCGCATAACTATGAAGGCGGCACGCGCTACGGCGTGGCCACGATCATGGTGCGCGCCGAGAAGTTCGACCGCCCCCTGTCGGCCGGCCTCAACGTCCGCCGCTCCCTCGCCCTCTCCGAGTGCCGGATCGTCGTCTCCCAGTTCCCGACGCCGCAACCCGGCGGCCCGCTGCAGTCGGCAACGGCGCTGGGCACGAACGGCTCCTTCAACGTGCATTGGGGGCTGGTCAGCTCGCAGCAGTCGCTCGATCTGAAAAAAGACTACACGGCCATGCCGTGGTTCAACGCGTGGGAACCGATCAATTTCCAGCGCGGGTACGACTCTTCGGTGCCTTACATCGTGGGCGACATCGTACGACCCACGCAGGCCGCGGTGACGGCCAATAATCTGCTGCGGTTCCACGAATACACCGTCACCAATGTCGTAGTCGGCAGCGACAGTGGCGGAAGTGAGCCGAACCCCTGGCCGACGTCGCCGGCCGGCGCCACGATTCCCCCCGTTAATGGCATCACCTATGCCGAGCGGTCGCCGACCGCATATCCGCTCAGCGCGGGCGGCAGCCCGAACTCCACGAACACGCCGTGGCTCTATTACGTCGCCAGCGGAATCGTGAGCGTCGAAGATCCGTGGTTTCACGCTCGCGCCTCGCAGAACGTGGTCAACGCGGGTACTCCGCCTGGTCCTACTCCGAACTCCTTTCCGCAGCCGTGGCCATTCTTTCCGTGGACGGGAACGCCTGATAAAGAAACGCACGTGTTCCAATTCCAAAGTCTCAATCAGTATCC
>WNGF01010574.1_pt1 | contig 10379 bp, 14 predicted proteins | sample 5400641 | NCBI WGS metagenome assembly WNGF01 (sample SAMN13153371, study PRJNA577476) | soil metagenome | isolation source: 80 cm soil or saprolite under grassland replicate 2 | place: USA:California | collected 2016-06-15
TTGTTGGTTGGTCCCTGGCTGAGTCAGCATTGCGTGCCAATGCACTCCGGGCTGGCAGCGGGAGTGTAGCACAAACGTCAATTACGCAGTCTCGACGTTTTCTGGAGACTGCGTAATTGACGTTTGTTGATACTGGCAGCTGCTTTGGGCCTTGTCGTTAGGCTGCTGCGCGTAATGCCATATACTCACGCGGTTTGCGACCGCGTCTACTCTGGGCCACCTCTGGGGCTGTGTTGTTAGTGGCCGCTGCTTTCTGTTGGCAGGCCATCACGACAATTGCACCTTCAATGCTTGTCCTATCCCGTAGGTTGAAATGTGGCGCCTGGCGATGGCGGAAGGCACGGCCCATCCGTTCTGCTCCATTGTTCGTCGCTTCCCAGTGCCGATGACGTAAAAAGTGGCTCAGTCGCTCAAACTGCGTTCTCATCCGCTCCTGTACGTGCCGTAGTGGGGCTATCGCGGCGTACGCCTGCTGCTCGACACTCAAATGCTTCGGTCGGCGCAACAGCAGATGGCGGTGTTCTTGGAGGTCTTCTCGTACTTGGCGTACATCATCCCACTGCTGCCAGGGGGGCGGTGGCAGACCGGGTGTCGGATCGGCTGGTGTGTCCGCATCGGTCGCGCTTGGCCCTGGCTCCACTTGGGGCGGTGGCTGATTATCAGGTGCTGATTGCTTCAGCCATTTACTGATAGTAACCCGATGAAGGCCGACCTCGCGCGCAATCGCACAATACGAGAGCCCTTGTTGAGCCAGCGCATCCACTTGATCGTGCTTAGCTTGGCGGGCGTGCCGCCGCATGGTGCCGGCGTCAGGTAGGCGGCGCGAGTGCCAATCGTGGGCGAGATCGTCGGGCACCTCGGCCGGCGCCTCAAGTGCGAGCCACACCTTGACAGTGTTGCGATGCAGACCGAGTTGACGAGCAATTGCGCGTTGTGACTGGCCTTGCCTTGCGAGCGCGTGGACCTGAGCAATCCCCGCTTGGCGAGTGGCCTGCCGCAACTGCCAGCGCTGGGAGGAGGGATCATCTGGATCATCTGTCGGAGGTGAGGCCCGTAAGCGCCCACCCCAGCGGCGGCCAGGCTTGGGTGGTGGAGATGGCAGCGTTCGGCGGAGCGACTGGATGACCTCCGGCACTGCCCGCGTCACATGCCGCGTTTCATGAAACAGGCATAATTGGTGCGCAGCCTGTGGCCAGATCTTCGCCAGGACGGTTGGGTAGAGTGACGAACCGTCGGTGATGACTTCATCAGGACGCAAGCCGGCCTCAAGCAGTCGCTGGAGAAAATGCTCGACCATCGCAGCATCCACATCACCCTGGAGCAACTGGTAGCCGATGAGCCGATCGCCATCAGGAGCCGCCGGGTCAACTGCGAACAGGATGGCGATCTGGCCTTGATAGACTTCATCGACACACAGGACGCCGGAAAATTCCTGGACGACCCAGGGTTGGTAATCAGTCACGAAGTCAAAGTGCGACCGATAGGCGTGGCACCACTGACGAATACTGGCTTCACTGGGACGGATCCAAAAATCGCGCGCAAGCCGATCGGGGACGCGACGCATCGCCATCCGATCGTTGTAGACTGCGGCAACGGCGGTGGCGACGACACGATTGGTGTAGCTGGCATCGGGACGGAGGAAAGGCGGCTGGGCGCGAAAGTAATGGCGACAAGGGACACAGAAATGGACGCTGACAGTGATGAGTAATAAGGTGGGATGATCAAGGTCGAGATCAATGGCGACCCGCTCGGCATTAGAGAAGCGCGCGGCGGGCTGCCGGCAGCGGTCACAGGGTATGGTCGGGAGCAGGTGCGCGATCTCGCGCACCTGACAGACCGTCTGATTGATGGTCAAGGAGGAGAAATAGATTCCTTTCTATTGGGTATAGGACATACATTCTACCACGCGGGTGCTGCCCCAGCCAGTCTACAAACGTCAATTACGCAGTCTCCATCAATCTGCCTGCAAATACGTTTGGAAGCAGCTTCCACGCCGCCCTGCAGATCTCGCGTTCGGCACGAGGCAACACAACCGGTAGTGAAGAAAGCTCCAGCGTACTCAGAGCTGTTCGAGCGCCACTGCCAGCCTTTTCACTCCTGGGTGAATAGCCTCTTCATTCGTGCCCGCATAGCCAAAGACCAGCCCTCCACGAGGCAGCGGTTCCAAGCTGAATCTGGAGATGGGCAGGACCTGGATACCGACCTGGGCGGCCAGTTCGGCCGCCTGCTGATCATCTTTGCCGGGCGGCAGCCAGCCGACAAGCTGCATCCCAGCCTCAGGGGCGCGAACCTCCAGCAGGCTGCCCAGGTGGGTGTGCAATTCGCGCTGGAGCAGATCGCGAAGCTTTTTGTAATGGTGGCGCATATGACGCAGATGGCGGGCATAATGGCCCTCGTGCAGAAAGTCGCAGAGCGCCATCTGCTCTAGCAGAGGAAGATGCATATCGAGAGAGCGCCGCATGAGCAGGAGAGGCTCGAGGAGAATGGTGGGCGCGACCAGATAGCCCAGGCGCAGTGCAGGAAAGAGCACTTTGCTAAAGGTGCCGATATAGAGCACCCGCCCAGCGTGATCCAACCCCTGCAGAGCCTCCAACGGGCGCCCACTAAAGCGGTATTCGCTATCATAGTCGTCCTCCAGAATCCATGCATCAGCCTCTCTAGCCCAGTCCAGCAGAACCATCCGGCGAGAAAGGCTCATGGTCACTCCCGTGGGGAACTGATGCGAGGGGGTGGTGGAGACCAGACGCGCCTCTGGACACCGATCTCGTCCGATCTCCACCATGAGTCCTTGCTCATCGACAGGCACTGGAACCAGGCGCGCCCCCGTGGCGAGCAGGGCGCCCCGCGCGCCAAAGTAGCCGGGATTCTCCAGCCAGGCTGCCTCGCCAGGACTCAGCAGCGTGCGTACGGCCAGGTCAAGCGCCCCTTGGGAGCCAGCGGTCATGATCACTTGCTCGGGGGTACAGCGCACTCCACGTGTGACGCCGATCTGTGCGGCAATGGCCTCCCGCAGCGGGAAGTATCCGGCGGGCGGCTGGTAGTGAGCGAATGCACGCACCGACTGCCGCGCACGGCGTGCGATCAAACGCGCCCAGACCTCGTACGGAAACAACTCGAGTCCTGGCTCGCCACCAGAAAACGTCCCAGCAGTTTGCCCCTCTCTGCGCGAAGGCCACGGGATATCCTTGAGCGGGGGCAGGCATGAAGCGAGGTGGATGGGGGAAGTCTGACCTTCGTCTGTTCGCTCCTCCGGCTTGCTGCCGATCTGGGCGCCTAAAAGCGTCGCAGGCAAAGAGCGTGCCACCACCGTCCCCTGTCCGACCCGGCTCTCCAGATAGCCCTCCAACACCAACTGCTGATAGGCCAGAGCCGTCGTCATGCGCGCCACGCCCAGTTCACTGGCGAGTGTCCGTGTGGAGGGCAGACGCGCCCCACGCTCCAATTGCCCTGTCAGGATGGCGCTGCGTAAGCGCTCATAGAGCTGCTTGTAGAGCGGAATCGGCAATGTCGCATCCAGTCTGATCTCTGGCCGCTTGATTGGCTGAACGCGCCTGGGCATGATCGCTCTCCTGATGATCGGTACACAGTGTTCCATCAGTGACATCTTTTAAATGGCATAGCTATTCTAGCAAAAAGTGGTTCTACACACAAGTCCATAATGGTGTTATGCTTCAGACATGGAAATCAGAGTCAACGCCTGAGAAAGTCGGCGTCAGCTGAAAAGGAGAGATCATGACTGCACGTATTCTTCAGATCGTCGTTGGAATTGCTGGACTGTGCGCCCTGGTACTTGGCCTGTTCATCTGGATCACAAATATTGACCTTACTGACATCCATATGTTCTTCGGCCTTCTTGTCACCCTGGGACTCCTGGTGATGAGCATCATCGCACTCACCTCCAGGGAACTGCGCATCTGGGGCGTGGTCGGGATCGTCTACGCCATCATCGTACTGATCTTTGGCGTATCGCAATCCAACATGCTGGTTGGTAACCTGCACTGGCTGATCCAGACGCTGCACCTACTGGTCAGCCTCGGTGCTATCGTGCTGACAGGGTATCTCAGCGCGCGCTCCAGGACGCTCAAGCGCGACGAGGCTAAGCCCGAAGCTTCATCTCAAATGTTGCGCTAGGGAGTTTCCGTTTGCTGAAAGGTCGTCACGCGCCGCATGCGGCCCGATACACGTATGTGCAGCATGCAAAGCACAGAGAAGCACGAAAGGAAAGACAATGCAACATATTCTGGTGACCGGCGGTGCGGGAAGGCTGGGCCGCCTGGTGGTGAAGCACTTGAGCACAGCCGGCTATCCCGTGCGTGGGACGAGTCGCCGGGCCAGCCCGGGAGAGGATTGGCCGGGCGCGCAGTGGGTGCAGGCTGATCTGGTCACCGGCGCGGGCCTCCATCGGGCCGTCCAGGGCATGGATGTGGTGGTCCATACCGCCGGCAAAGGAACCTGGCAGGTCGATTTCGAAGGCACGCGCCGCCTGCTGGACGCTGCCCGCAAGGCGGGTGTCTCGCATGTGGTCTACATTTCGATTGTGGGAATCGATAAGGTCCCATATGCCTATGGCAAAGCCAAGCTCGCCTGCGAAGACCTCATTGAGCACAGCAGTCTCCCCTGGTCGATCCTCAGGGCGACACAGTTTCATTATGGCATCGATTTCTTGCTACAAATGCTGACCAGGCTCCCCCTGGTGGCGCTTCTGCCGACAGACCTGCTGCTCCAACCCGTGGCCGAGGAGGAAGTGGCAGGGTGTCTCTGTGAGATCGTGCAGGCTGGGCCCTCCGGTCGCCTGCCGGATATGGGCGGCCCGAAGGTCTCCACCTCTGGAGAGCTGGCGCGGATCTGGCTCAAGCAGCATGGGATGCACCGGACCATCATCCCGATCTTCCTGCCCGGCAAAACAGCCCGCGCCCTGCGCCAGGGTGGCAATACCTGCCCACAGCAGGCGACAGGTACTCTCAGCTGGGAAGCATGGCTGCGGCAACACTAGAGCCAGCAGTAGCACCCATCCAGAGATCGTTTCCAATATGGAGGCGGCGGATAATTGAAGGGGTTTTCCAGTCAACCCGCCGAAATCAAGTGACAGTGATGAAGAGGAGGAAAGAAATGCATATTTCCCGAGAGGATCATCTGGTGACATTGATCAACGTCTTTGAGACGAAGCCTGAACAGCAGCAGGAACTGATCGATCAGTGGATTCGCTTCGTTGACTCGGTCAAGGGTGAGCCAGGCATGATTGGGACGGCGCTACACAGAAGCACAGACGGCACCCGCGTCGTCAACTACGCCCAATGGAGGTCGGAGGCAGACCTGGACCGCTTCCTGAAGAAGTACAGCGCGCAAATGGAAGCCCGTCGCCCGCTTGCCTCACGCGTCGACCCACATCTCTACGAAGTGGTCTATCTCTATGAGCAGGCAGGGAGTTGATTGGCCCGGCGAGGTTGAGCGGGAGAGGGTGTGTCCTCTCCTGCTCCCGCGCATAACGAACTGATGGAGGAACGCAAGCAAAAAAGGAGGGAGGATCGTATGGCAAAGCAGTATCGAGTCGGTACCTTCGAGCGCATCAACAACGCAATGATCCATCTTTGTTGCACCTGGGCATCAAGATATGGAGTTTCTCACTGCTCACGGTGCGGGGGCGCAAAAGCGGCAAGCCGATCCAAACCCCGGTCGCGATCTTTGTCCAGGATCAGAAACGCTACCTTATCTCCCCTTACGGGGTCGTGAACTGGGTGCGCAACCTCCGCGCAGCAGCAGGTGTGGCGACACTGACCCGTGGACGACGCACCGAAAAGATTTGTGCCATCGAACTTTCGAAAGACACCGCAGCCCTCATCTTTCGGGACGCGTTGCGCTCTGGTCCCCCTGGCATTCCCGCCGTGATCTTTCGTGTGTACCGCGCTCTCTTCGTCCTCCCTTACCTGGGCGTCACCGAGAACGCTTCGCTTGAGGAATTTGAGCGCGAAGTGCTGACCCATCCCGTTTTTCTCTTAGAGTCCGTTGCGGAACAATAGATCAGGAGATATCGTCATGTCTGAGAGGCATCTGTCAGGAAATGTCTTGATCGTTGGTGCCGGACCCACAGGGCTGACGCTGGCGCACGAATTGCTGCGTCAGGGCGTGTGTGTCCGCCTGATCGAGAAAGAACCCACCGCTTCCCGTAATGCGAAGGCCCTGGGGATGTGGCCTCGAACGCTCGAACTGTTTGCACGGATAGGGACAGGGGTCGTTGAAGAGCTGCTGGATCGGGGGTCAAGACCCCGTCCTTTCATGTCTGACTTTTACCCACATTTTGACAGTGCGTAATTGACGATTGTTGGTTGGTCCCTGGCTGAGTCAGCATTGCGTGCCAATGCACTCCGGGCTGGCAGCGGGAGTGTAGCACAAACGTCAATTACGCAGTCTCGATGCAGTCGCTGCGCTGCTCCTTGAAGTCGCATCAGTCTAGTGGTGAGCGTGGGGCGCCGGTTTGCTCCAGCGCACTGCGAGGCATTGCAGCCATGAGGTGGGCCTCATACTCCTCCTGGGCGACACAATACGCCAGCCAGAGCGTCCCAGCCGCAGCCGAGTTCATCCCGCGCCAGAAGGCCATGAACGCATCGTGCGCCGCGTCGCGCAGCTCATCTTCTGCAGTGTCCCTTTTTATGTGTAGCTCTTCCATCCAAGTATCCTTGCCTGCTGCTCGGCGAGGCGTAATTGGTAGCGCCGGCTGGCAGCGTGGAATTCCAAGCCCTGATCGGCGTGCAGGCTGATGTCTTCCCACGCACCCCGCGGCCCACGCACCTGGATACAGACTGCATAGCGAGCGTCGTCATCCTCCACGAGCAACACCCGACGATCGCCGACTATCTCACTCCGCAGCTCGCGCATCGGTTCCTCCACTTCGACAGGGAGGCAGTGGATAGCACAGCATGCCGCCTACGACGAACATGCGTTCATGACAGGATGGTGACGAGCGGAGGGACTTTGATAATGCTTGTGCGCCCGCATCTGTGAGGATAGAAGCCGCCTTTGAGGTTCCTCGCAGTTGTGGATTTTTCAGATTGTGGTTGTTTGTCGCCGAGTTTTAACTTTTGAGAGCCTGTGCCAGACTTTTAGCGGGCCGCATGTAGTTCACAGAATCAGTTTGCCCTCGATAGCAACTTCGCTAAGGGACTTTCAAAAAATAAACGAGCCACCGATTATGCTATACTCCAAGCACATTGCTGCTGGAGGTAGATCAATGGAACTGACCGACTCGATCAAGACCATGCTTCTCGCGACCGCCAAGGCGCTCAAGGGCAGCGCCCGCCGGCAGTTTATGGCTCGCACCGTCAAAGAACTTGGACCGGGCGGCCAACAGCGCGCTGCACGCGAATTGGGCTGGGGCCGCATGACCATCCGCAAAGGCATGCACGAACTGGACAGCGCTGTCGAGTGCATCGATGCCTTTACGCTGCGTGGGCGCAAACGCGCCGAGGATCATTTGCCCCACCTCCTGACCGATATCCAAGCGATTGTCGATAGCCAGAGCCAAACCGACCCGCAGTTTCGCACGACCCGCTTGTATACGCGCCTGAGTGCTGCCGAAGTGCGCAGGCAACTGATCGCTGAGCACGGCTACAGCGATGCCGAGTTGCCCTGCGCGCCAACGATTGGCGCCAAACTGAACGCGCTAGGCTACTATCCGCAAAAGGTGGCGAAGAGTCGCCCCCAAAAAAAGTCCCTCAAACCGATGCGATCTTCAACCAGGTAGCGGAGGTCAATCGCAGCGCGGATGCCGATGCCAGCGTATTACGGATCTCGATGGATGCGAAAGCGACAGTCAAAGTTGGCCCGTTCGCCCGTGGTGGCAAGAGCCGCATCCCAACCGTCGCCGTGGACCACGACTTTCAACCGGCGGCCTTGGTGACGCCAGTGGGCATCTTGCTGCCGACGCTCTCTGAATTGTTTGTCTATGGCATTACCTCCAAAGTGACCAGTGATTGCCTGGCCGATTGTGTGGAGCGCTGGTGGGAGCGGGTGCATCCCCGATTTGCCCACATCACGATGCTGGTGATCAATCTCGATAATGGCCCGGAGAACCATAGCCGGCGCACCCAGTTCATGCAGCGAATGGTCACCTTCGCCCAGCGCACGGGTTTGACGATCCGCCTAGCCTACTATCCGCCCTATCATAGCAAGTACAATCCGATCGAACGCTGCTGGGGCATCCTGGAAACGCATTGGAATGGCGCCTTACTCGACTCGATCGATGCGGTCTTGCAGTTTGCCGCGACCATGACTTGGAAAGGAACCCATCCGCTGGTGGAATTGGTCAGCACCGCCTACAAGACCGGCGTCAAGTTGACCAAAGCCGCGATGCAAGCCCTTGAAGCACAGATCGCGCGCCTGCCAGGCCTCGAAAAATGGTTTGTGGACATCCGCCCAATGGCGACGACCGTGTGTTTGGGCTAGTTAATTTTTCGAAAGTCCCTAATACTACAGTTGTAGTTATCCAGATGGACAGGGTTGCTCCAACCCCTCCCACACTTTGGCCCACACGCCTGTCTTCTGCCAGTTTCGCAACTGCGTATGCACCGTCTGGTACGGAGGAAAATCTGATGGCAACGCATTCCACGCACATCCGGTCTGCCGCTGATGCACAATCGCCTCCACGATTACTCGTCGGTCGTGCGTACACGGTCGTCCACGACGCTTCCCTGTCGGCAACAGCTTCTGCAAGCGCTGCCACACCTCCTCGACTTGGTCGAGCGCGCCATCCTCATCGACCGCGTCTCGCGCTACGGCCTCACTCGCTCCTGGCGAAGAGGCAGGCCTCCTGTCATTCTCTCGGCGCCGATAGTGATAGTAGCGCGCCCAGGCTTGGTGCCAGCGCCGCCACATCGACCAGCGCAAGATTGCTGCTGCACTGCGCTCGACAGCCAAGACCAGCTGCCAGAACAGCCGCCGTATTTCTGCACAACTTAGCCGGACTGGAGATTGCGGCTGGCTTTGAAGGCTGCCAAACTGCTGTGCGCCCGCTGCTTCGGCAGCCCCTTTTTTGGCGCCACTTCGGCACCCATTTCTTCGCGTATCACACTCAAAAAGGCTTGCGCCCACATCGCCAAGCTCATGTGGCGATACCAGCCCGTAAACGAGCGCACCTCGTAGTGATCCAGGCCCACCTCGCCTTTGGCGGTTTGAATACTTTCCTCGACCGTCCAGCGTGTTCCAGCCACCCGCACCAGCTCGCTCAGAGTCGTGTCTGCTCTGGCAAACACGATGTAGCCGGTCAGCTCACTTGGATCGCTGATGGAGCGGCGGATAAGCAGAAAGCGTTTCCAGCCCGCCTGCGCTGGAGCGCTCACTTCCAAGCGCCGCCACTCGTAGAGACGTGCTCCTTTCGAGCCCGCGCCCGCACTGAGCACCTCCCAGCCCTCACTCGACAGTTCAGCCAGTATCGTCTTGATCTGGCGCTGCTGCTCTCCAAGCCAGACCCACTCTTTGCCCGAGACCGCCAGGACATAGGCTTGCTTGCGTTCCTCCAGGAAGCCGCGCAGGGCGCGATCATCACCGTAGACACTATCACCGGTGACCCAAGCCAGCATCACGCCAGCCTCGAACGCACGCGCCAGCATCTGGCGGGCCAGCACAGGTTTGGTGGCAAAGACACGCTCATCTGGGATACCGGCTCTCCGACAGCGCTCGCGATCATCGATCCATTCTTTGGGCAGATACAGCTCGCGATCGATCAAGGTATGACCGTGGAGAGAGGCGTAGGCCAGAAAGACGCCGATTTGGCAGTTCTCAATCCTGCCGGCGGTACCGCTATATTGGCGCGCTACGCCGGCCGAATGGCTGCCTTTCTTGAGGAAGCCAGTTTCGTCAATCACGCCGACTGCATCAGGGTCAGCCAGATAGTCGGTAACGTATGTTCGCAGCCGGTCACGCAGTGTATCGGCATCCCAGTCAGCACGCCCAAGCAAGTGCTGAAAGCCATACGGATTGGGGTCGCCGCTGATCTCGGCCAGCTGCCAGCTATTTTTGCGCTCGGCCGGCGAGAGCAGCCCAGCGAGATAAGACATGGCGCGGCTGAGCGCGTCAGAACGCGCAAACACGGGCCCAATCCGGCGTTCAACCTCAGCCCAGTAGACATTCCAGACCTGTACATCGAGCAGGTCAAGCTCGACCGGCGAGTGCTGGGACAGTTGATCTATCATTAGGTTCTCCGTGGTTAGTAACCGCACGAAGGCTCATGATACCATAACTACAACTGTAGTACTAGTTTGTGGTGCAAAACCCTTTATAATCAGGTAAAACCGACATGATGTGTCAAGGGTTTCTTGGTATCGACCAGCGCCTGGGCGATGGTGCGCAGGTTGTGGGTGATGATGCCCCAGCCGACCCAGCGCTCC
>WNGF01023206.1_pt1 | contig 10379 bp, 11 predicted proteins | sample 5400641 | NCBI WGS metagenome assembly WNGF01 (sample SAMN13153371, study PRJNA577476) | soil metagenome | isolation source: 80 cm soil or saprolite under grassland replicate 2 | place: USA:California | collected 2016-06-15
TGCGGGCATCGGGGTGGCGGCGGTTAACGGGGAGCTCTTCGTTTTTGGCGGCGAAACGCTTAATCCGAGTGGTGGCGGCGAGGTCCACGGTGAGGTCGAAGTCTTCAACCCCGCGACCAACACTTGGCGGAGCTCGTCACCCATGCCAACCCCGCGTCACGGCATCTGGGCGTCGGTGATAGATAACAACATCTTCCTTCCAGGTGGCGGTATCGTATCGGGATTCGGCGCAACAAACGTAAACGAAGTATTTATTGTCTTGCCGTAGGTCGCCTGGCGCAATGTCTTAAACTCCTGCTACACGGCCGTGCGTAAGGAATTGGCGCGTTACCGGAGCAAGGAAACCAACACAACGGGCGACGGCTTTCTCGCGACTTTCGACGGCCCCGCACCGGCAGTCATGAAGCCAATCCCCATAACGAGGCGGAGAGGCACCGGAGCCTATTGCACCCACAGATTGTTTTTTCGCAACATCGTTGATCGAATTGGTAAGACTACTTCGCTAATCTCTTCGCCGGAATATTTCTTTTCACTCCATCCCGTATTTTGTGCTTACCCTCCCTGCTGGAGAATTTTTGCGACTTTCTCGATTGTGTTCCAATTGCGCGTGGTGACCGGGACACCCAGGTGCTTCTCGATCTTGCCGAGGTAGCTGATCGTCTTCATCTGCCGACGATACAGGCCCAAGACGAATCGGTCTTGGATGGCAATGATCTTCAGCAGCCAGTCGTCGTCCGCGGGCAGACTGAGAGGAACAGGAGGCAGCGCGCGAGGTCGTTTGGCTAACACGCTCACGAAGCGGGTTATGTTCGGGCCCGACGGTTGTCGTGAGAATGAATCCTTTGATGAAAGCTTGATGATGTCGCCAGAGTCGACTCGCTTACATCCTCGCGCACCACAAACGTGCCGACCGCGCCAATGTTTACGACACCAAACTTGGCCAACTCCTTCGCGATCAGAGCCGGTCGGCATCGATTAGCTCCGCCGACATTCACCGCACGAAGAAATACCACCCAGCGCATCCGAAGGAATGGTCGCAGAAGAACTTTGGCGTGTCGATTGAAGCGGCGAACCTCGCGGCTACGCTAACTTCGGAGGAAATAGATCTGGAGGTTAAGAAAGTTCCATCTCGCGGCATTCCCAATGCCTCGATTGCCAGCTGAGGAAGTCTAATAAATCGATTGCGCTACTCAGGGCGTTAAGTATGGGATCTCAAAATGTTTTTCCATCGCTCTCTCCTTTTGGGGGTTGGTACGTTCGCGGTGGTGCCGTTGCTGGTACTCGCGGTTTCTCCACCCTGGGAGAGGGGGGGCCGACATACAGAACTGTTCGTTGCGGGGTTCGCTGATGACGCTTCCTTGAGAACGCGAATCGCGGCACTCTCCCCGACCGTCAGTCCGGATGACGCTCGGCGAGTCGCGTACGCTGCGTACATGACCGGAGTGGAACTGCGCCGCGAGTGGCGTGTGGTATGGCTACCCGGGGTTCAGAACTTGCTCGTCAATATGGGAGCGAGAAAAGGGGGACTCTGTTTTCAGTGGGCAACGGAGCTTCTCGTCCGATTGGATGCGCTGAAGCTGCAAACGCTCGAGCTCCACTGGGCCGAGTCTTTTGCCAACACCAGTGGCGAGCATAACGTCATCGTAGTTACGGCCAGAGGCCAAGCATTCGAAAAGGGTATTCTGCTCGACAACTGGCGTTACTCGGGACATCTCGTTTGGACACAAGTCGCCATGGATCCGGAGTATCACTGGACGGAAAACAAATCCGAACTCGCCCGCAGATTGGGGAGAGCAAGGGATGTGGTTTCGAAGCAAGTCCGATCTACGATGAAATCGAACTGAACTGTTTTCCATTTCGCCCCATTTCCATTTCGAGCGTCGGCAGGAACGATTTGAAAATCTTCATGTGAGATTCGTCTGGATAAATCGCGGACTGGCGTGAATGTCGATCTGACGCAGCGTTGTGTCGCCGGAGTTAACGAATCGATGCGGTGTGTCCGCCGGAATGACGACGATGCCGCCAGCTTTCACCTCGCGCTGTTCATCTCCGACTGTGATGGTGGCGCGGCCTTCGAGCGTGAATGCGACTTCGACGTACGGATGCTTATGCAGAGGCGGTCCTTGCCCAGGCTTGGCCTTGACGATGTAGGCCGAGAAGGGCGCCCCTTGAGTTTCGCCGACGAACTCATACGACATTCCGACAAACGGCAGCTGCTCGAGACTGATGAAGCTCATGGCGGAAATCTACGCCCGTGATGCGTTTTCCTCGTAAGAATCTTCAATTGCAGCTGGCCACTTGGATCAATAAAAACCGCTTCTACGTAGCGGAGAGCGATTTTACTTTTTTTGTCCCAATGCCTCAGCGCGTTGGTAGGCCGCGTAGACGGCCTTTGATAGAACCGTTCGCAGACCACCTTTTTCCATCTCGTAGATCGCAGCGGCCGAAGTCCCTCCGGGCGACGTGACCATATTTCTAAGCTCGGCCGGGTGCTTGTGCGATTCGATCGCGAACAGAACTGAACCCAGCATCGTCTCCTGGACGAGATCCTTCGCCATCTCACGAGAAAAACCCATATGCACGCCGGCGTCGGTTAAGGCTTCCATTACAAGAAAAATATATGTCGGGCCTGTCGCACTTAGCGCTGTCGCCATGTCGATCATGTTTTCCGTTTCGACAAATAGCTCGCGCCCCAAAGCCGTCAGCAGATCTTTAACTTGCGAGCGTTCGTATTCTGAGACTTCGTCCGTACACGTCCAGGCGGTGATTCCGCGCCCAATCTGTGCCGGCGTATTCGGCATTGCTCGGATAATTTTTCTGTTTTCCAATTGTGCGGAAATTGTTTCCATCTTTGCTCCAGCGACGATCGACAATACGAGATGCCCTGATTCCACAACGCCTTTCAATTCCCGCAATACCGCCGGCAGACGCTGCGGCTTTACGCATAGCAAGACCATCGCCGTTTCGCTGTCTTGAGTACTTCTGACAGCATCGACATTATTTTCAAACACGCGAATCTTGTATTTGTCGAATAATTCATCGCGCCGGTTCGCCCGCGGGTGACTGGCGACGATCTGCTCCGACCGCACCAGTTTCTTTTTCAAAAGCCCAGCGATAATTGCTTCAGCTATTACGCCGGAGCCGATGAACGCGAACTTCGTAGCCATTAGATTATTTTCTTTTACGACGTCGGTAATATAAATGTCGTCTGTCATATTTGGTTTGAATATTAAGTCTACGCCCGCGCCTGCCCATTGCCACGGATGACGTATTTGTAAGTGGTTAATTCGTATGGGCAACTCATTGCGTCTTTATTCCTCAGCACACGTGGGATAAGGCGCGAAAGCGTGATTGGGTCATCGAGACGCCTGTGATCAGCGGCGTACGCTCCATTGTCGCTGCCGTTCTCTTCTTAGCTTTCTTCTATCTCGGTTTCATTCGAAAGTGGAAAAGCCGTTGATCATGACTAACGATCAAGACAACGAAAAGATTCGAGAGTTCGTCGCCACTGGTTCGTATTCGCTTGAGCCAATTGGATTCATCCGCTCCGACCTAAAACGTCGGGACGAGGCGCCGCGGCAAGGGAAGGAAGGAGCGCCCGATGTCTGGCTGGAAGTCAGTCCGCGTTTTGTCGAGGGGATGCAACACATCGTTGTGGGACAAGAAATCATCGTCATTACGTGGTTGCACCAGGCGGAACGGAAGGAGCTGAAAGTCCATCCGCGCGGGGACGTCAGCGCTCCGCTCACAGGTGTTTTTTCGACCCGCTCTCCGGATAGACCGAATCCGCTGGGATTACACCGCGTTACGGTCCGCGAAATCGTTGGCAATTGTATCAGGATCGGACCGATGGAAGCGATTGACGGAACTCCCGTTGCGGACATAAAACCCGTGCTGCCGGAATCAAAAGACTCATGAACTGCCGCTTCGGGTCCAATCTCATCTCAAGCGTTCTGCCCCAACTTTGAAATGAACCAACACAACAAAAGGAAAAATCCAAGAGCCAGATCGCGCGCTTCTTTTTCTTGTAGGGCACGCATTTCTGTTCGATGAAGGTCACCGAGGATGTTAGGAAGTATGCTAAGCGTTGGTTTATGAAAACTCGTCGAGGCAATGCGAAATAAAGAACAAAAAGGAGATCTGAGCGTTCAGGCGATTGCCGGGACGCATGTCGTGCTTCTGGGCATAGATTTGCCCGAAGAAAAGTGCCCGGGCTTGCTCGGGTTTGCCTTGCGACGAGAAGATCACACCGAGGGAGAGAAATATTGGCTGTCGGGGTATAAGACTTTCGCCAGCGTAGAGCCATTTCCACCTCCGGGGGTCTTTTATTCAACGCGACAGCATCCTATTCAAGGTTTCACCTGGTCGGATTTTTCCGCGAAGCCGGACCACGATTACACGTATGAAGTATTCGCTTTGAGAGGTTCGCCGGCGAGCCCGCAAGAGTCCGAAAAAGTAGCGGTGAAGATCCGCACTGAGAGTGAACACGGCAGAACGCATCATGTGCATTTTAATCGCGGCGCGGCCGCATCCCAGGAATACACGAGGCGATTCGGCGACAAACGGCCCGAAGAAATAGGACCGGCGGCGTTCACATGGCTTTCGCGTGGGGCAGCCGAAGCAATTGCGAACTTCATCCTGCGCGCCGTTGGCCCGGGTTGGGGACTGTGCATCGGCGCTTACGAATTCACGGATGAAAGCGTGCTGAAAGCGCTGGGCGCTGCTCGAGACCGCGGCGCGGACGTGAAGGTGCTGTACCACGCGCGAGATGACGAACAAAAAATCAGCAACGAGGAAGCGATCCAGAAATTCGACCTGGAGAATATTTGCCATCCACGCAATGCGCAGGGGCTGACGCTTTCACACAACAAGACTATTGTGTTGACCAAGGCCGGCGCCGCGCAAGCAGTGCTCACAGGTTCGACGAATTTCAGCGTCGGAGGAATTTATGGGCACAGCAACGTGGTGCATATTTGCGAGAGAAATGACGTTGCTGCCAATTACTTGTGGCTGTGGAATGAGCTGAAGAAGAACACTCCGAAATCTGCCGATGCCGGCGTGCTGGTTGGAAAAACGTCACTTCCAGACGACCCGTTCGCAAAACAGATCACTTCCATTTTTAGTCCGCGCGATTCTCTGGAAGCGCTGGATTGGTATGCAGAGCAAGCCAAGGGCGCCAATGACGCGCTATTCATGACTTTTGCCTTCGGCATGAACCAGCGTTTCCAGGATGCTTATCGCACTGGCAACGCCAAACTGCGTTACGCATTGATGGAAGCGATGAGCGGACCGACCAGGACCAAGGAGCAGAAGGCGGCCAACGAAGCTGCAATCATCAAGCTAAGAAAGATGAAAGAAAACAAGTTCGCCATTGGATCGCGTTTGGGTACAGGCGCATTTAACCACTGGCTCGTTGAACAGCTCCCAGGATTAAACGTTCACGTGCGATATCTGCATACGAAATACATGCTCGTCGATCCCTTGGGAGCCAACCCGCTTGTGGTTTCCGGCTCGGCCAACTTCAGCGAAGCTTCCACTACGGATAATGACGAGAACATGCTCATCATCCGTGGCAACTCGCGAGTCGCCGATATTTATCTGGGAGAATTTATGCGTCTCTATCGGCACTTCGCTTTTCGCGACTGGCTTACACAACACCCAGAAGCCGACGAAGTGGAAGTCAGTCATCTGGATGAAACTGATCAATGGTGGAAGCGCTACTTTGGCGGCAGCTTCGACGCTCGGCAACGCAGTTACTTTGCCAGCTAGAATGTGTCACCCTTTGGTAACTCGGCAGATGATATTGTAGCGGCGGCTGTGTCAGCCGCAAATTTCGGGGAGTGCACGGGTCCTCGCCGAATTGAACTTTTCTTTTTGTCATCGAGAGGCACAATCGGATATGCGTTCTTTCGTCGGAATGATAGTGGTTGCTCTTGCGGCGCGCGGGATTCTTGGAGTTGGCATTCGCCATCTGGGTGTACCAGAAGGTTGGAATTGGCTGGTGTGGAGTGGCCACCAAAAAGTTGACTTTCGTTGGCCCGCCGAGACGAAATTTATTAACAACTAGAGCCCGCGAAACATCCGCCTTCGCTCAGAGTACGGCGCGACAAGTGCGAATTGACGCGAAGGAATCAAGGGGGCAGTAGCCGCTGCCGGCGGCGGCGGATTTACGTTCACCGTTTCGCGGCGAGCTGCGAATCCGCGTTCGTGATCCGCTGGTAAAATCGTAGTCCCTCGATGTCGCTGCCAAGCTCCCGCAGCGGATAGAATCCTTTGGCAGCGCCGGCGCCGGGATCTTGCACCAGATAATCGAACCCTTCCTTACCGGCGATGACCACAAAATGCGTGATGCCGCTCGGCAATCGCACCCGCACGATAACGGGGTTTCCGCGGGCCAGGTTCGAATCGATCAGCTGATATGAGGCCAGGTCTTCGTATGCGTGCCGGACACGGTCGGGCGCGAACCACGCCGCGCGATCCCAGTAAACCCATCCGTTCTCAGTGTATCCGTCAACGGATGTTAAAAACCAGTTTAACTGCTGCGGATCGGTCTCCACGCCATAAAACTTGAACACCATTGCCGCGGAAGCCACGGCGCAGCCTGCGCCGCCGAGAGTGCCGTTGGCTTCGATTCCTCCCAGCGGATCGTCGCGCCATTTTTCATCGGACTGGCGGAACGACGGCACCGCCAGCTCAACGCGGTGGAAAAAATAACGTCCGCCCCACGGCGACAGTTTTCGTTTCCAAGTCCAGTTGATGTGCACCGCCAAGCACGGCGACGAGCAGCACAAGGACGAAAATAATGAAAGACAACCCGCGCTTCAAAGCACCAAACTGTAGAGGCGGCTGTGTCAGCCGCAAATTCTGGAGACCGCACTACCTGCCCGCCGTGCTGGGTCGGTGGCGATCTCTATGTTCCATACACAGCATTTTCGCCACGTTTCAGGGCGCCTGACCGAGCGGCTCGGTCCCCTCATTAGGAACTGCAACAGGGGGGCAATCAGACCGTAGATATCCATCGCGAGGCGGCGTCCCGTCGTTCGCGCCGAAGCATCAGAGAAAAGAAATTTCATTTTTTTTTGAAATGTCCGCCTTCAAAATCTTGAGAAAGAAGTAGCCAATCAATCGAGAACCGACACTGACATGAACATCGTAGCAGAAGATCGCATTAGTAAGACACGTGATTTCACCAATCATTTTGTGCTGTTTCCTAGCCCGTTCGGGCCCGAAAACCGGGGAGAGGGACAGGTATCGCGGTTATCGCGCGACCAGATGGATGCATTTTTAGATGCGGAATCTGACAATGCTCGCAGCGCACATTTTTTTGTTCCTCCAGCCGAACCGCCAGCGGCAACGCCTGAAAAACGTCTGGCTGCCGGTGTGCTGAAACAGACAGCCCACGATTTGCGCCGATTCCAGGCCGCGACCAAGGGCGTCAAGCGGGAACTGTATCTCGATGCCTACACTTGGATCACCGCAAATGATTTTTCCTGGCCGTACTCATTCGTGAATGTTTGTAAATTGCTCGATGTCTGCCCGGACGTTGTCCGCACTGAACTCTTCGCCGATGCCTCGTTGAGCTGGTTCGATTATTGGACAAGCCGCGCCGGCCGTCTTTCCCGGAAACTGCAGTCCTCTTTTGTTCGCATTTGCGCAGGCCGTAATCTGGAGGCAACCGAGGCCAGCCAATTGGCTTCATCTATTTGAGCGAATATGAAAAAATACTGTATCAGACTTGTTGAACGGCTGCGCTACACTTGGCGGTCGCTCGTTAGGGCGACCCGCCCCAATCACGATCCGTTCCTGGTATACAGCATGGCTTCGTTTAATTTCGATGGCGGATGGAGGGAACTCCTCCTGAAGACCTCTCCAAAACACATGCCCGCAAAATCAACTATCAACGAGCGATTTGCCATATGAAGTTATCTATCGAAGCGAAAGTGGCAGCGGCGGTAGCAGTAGTCTTTGCAGCCTTGAGCATAGGCGCCATCGCGCAAGAGCAGAGCGAACATGGAACCGCCGGGTTGAGCCTGCGAGGATCCGAGAGTTCTGTGGCCGGGCAGAACGGAAGTGGCGAGAACCAACTTCTTGCCCAATACTGATCAAAGGCGACGGCGTCCACGACGGGAAAAAAGAAGAAGAAGAACTCGCGCGCGATTTTGTTCTCGCAAACTCGCTTTCAATAAGCGACGCTTCGTAAACGAAAGCAATTCCTGGAACGCTGCAGGAGGGCGGTGCTTCGTTTCAAACGACGCATTGGACCGTGGTGTTGCGTGCGCGCGAGACGGAGTCAGCGGATTCTGCTCAGCAGGCGCTCGCCGGATTTTGCGAAGCCTATTGGCCACCGCTTTACAGTTTTCTTCGCCACCACGGTCATTCATCCGCCGACGCACAGGATCTCGTCCAAGGTTTTTTCGCCCATCTGCTTGAGCAAAACACATTGACCCGCGCGGACCAGCAAAAGGGTCGGCTTCGCACGTTCCTGCTGGGATCTCTGCAGAATTTCTTGTACAATGAGTATGACCGTGCCCGAGCGCTCAAGAGAGGTGGCGGCCGTCAGATCGTCTCGATCGAGGAACATTTGCCGGAGGCCGAGGCAGCGATGTTGGCGACCGCTCATCTTAGCGACGCGGGTTGCTACGATCTTGTCTGGGCTTCGAATATCGTTTCGCGGGCCTGGCAGAGCTTGGAAAACGCATTTGTGGCAGAAGGCAAAGCTGAGTGGCTCGAAGAACTAAGACCGTTCGTCGCAGGCGGAAGCGTCACGCCGCCGAATCAGGAGGAAGCCGCCGCTCGACTCGGAGTGCCAATCGCGACTCTGCGCACCTGGCTTTCGCGTCTCCGCCAGCGTTACCGCGAATCGTTGAGAACGGAAGTGGCCGGTACCGTCTCCGATCCGGCAGATGTCGATGAGGAGCTACACCACCTTTATCGAATACTGATGACGTAAGTTGATTTACGCATGGACGACAAAAGCATCAGTCTCGGAACAACGGAGCCTCAAGCTGTGGGGACCTGCGCGACATGTGGACTACCGCTGACTCAATGCGGTCCGAACGGGGAATGCCTGCGTTGTCTCGTGAGCCTTGGCTTTCTGGCGGACGGCCAAGAGATGGAAAGACCAGCGGCGCGGGGTAGATTGACGCCCGGACCGTTGAGATACGCCCACTTCGAAGTGGAAGTAGGTGCGGATGGTTTTCCGGTCGAGCTCGGGGCGGGAGCTATGGCCATAACTTACCGTGCTCGCGATACAGTGTTGAACTCGGCTGTTGCCCTCAAAGTCATCGACCGGAGAGTGGCGCAGAATCCCGGCGCGCGGTCGCGTTTTCTGCGCGAAGCGCGCGCGGCTGCGAACATTCATCATCCAAACGTTGCTCGGGTAACTTATTATGGAGAGCAAGACGGCGAGTGTTTCTATGCCATGGAACTGGTCGAGGGCGAAACGCTTGAAGCCCGTGTGCGCCGTGATGGGCCAATGCCGCTGTCCCTCGCGTTGGAAGTAATTGAGCAAGCCGCGCGCGCGTTGGCTGTCGCAGAAGTCTGCGGTGTGGTGCATCGCGACATCAAGCCATCCAACCTCATGCTCGAATCCGATGCGAGCGAGGCGCTCACGGTAAAGATGATTGATTATGGAGTGGCGAAAGTAATGGGACCTCAGGCAGGCCCTGGCGCCGAGCAAACGCAAGCGGGCTTCATTGGCACGCCGGCTTTTGCCAGTCCAGAGCAGTTCGCTGGCGCCGGGCAAATGCCGATCGATACGCGTTCCGACATCTACTCACTAGGAGTTACCCTTTGGTATCTGCTTTGCGGTCGGACGCCTTTTGTTGGACATACGATGGAAGAAATCCGCGCGAGGCAAACGAGTGAGTTACCCCTGGAACAGCTCAGGAGGCTGCACCTCCCTGGCCAGGTTATTACGCTGCTGAAATCGATGCTTGCCCCGGACCCGAAGGACAGACCGCAAACGGCACGCGATTTACTTTCTGCTGTCCACAGCTGCTACGCACGATTTAATCCTGAAGCGCGCTGGCGACGCAGGAGAGCTGCGCTGGCGGGCGCGACATTGACGTTGGCAATCGCAGCGCTTGTGCTTGGGACCTGGTTGTACCAACGCACGCGGTCCTTCACCCCGATGGAACGATCGATCGCCGTCCTGCCCTTCGAAAACTTAAGCAGCGATAAGGAGAACGCTTATTTTGCCGAGGGAATACAGGACGAAATCCTGACACGCTTATCCAAAATCGCCGACCTAAAGGTGATCTCGCGCACTTCGACACAGAATTATAAAAGCGCCCCGAAAAACCTGCCCGAGATCGCAAAGCAACTCGGCGTTGCCCACGTTCTGGAAGGAAGTATCCAGAAGAGCGCCGACGCCGTGC
>WNGF01010578.1_pt1 | contig 10375 bp, 10 predicted proteins | sample 5400641 | NCBI WGS metagenome assembly WNGF01 (sample SAMN13153371, study PRJNA577476) | soil metagenome | isolation source: 80 cm soil or saprolite under grassland replicate 2 | place: USA:California | collected 2016-06-15
AGGCCCGCGCCAGCGCGCGGTAAACTGCCGCGCGGACATGGATTTCCAGCTGACGGAGGACCAGTCGCTCCTCCTTTCCGCGGTCCGGGAGTTCGCCGAAGACGTTGTCAAGCCCGGCGCGGCGTCGATCGACCAGACGGGCGAGTTCCCCCGCGACATCTTCGCGCAGGCCGGCTCTCTCGGGCTCGCCGGCGTCTCGGTCCCGACCGAGTACGGCGGCTCCGGGATGGACACCGTTTCGTACTCGATCGTGATCGAGGAGATTTCCCGGGTCTGCGCGAACACCGGGGTCATTCTCTCGGTCAACAACTCGCTCGTGTGCGACCCGATCGAGAAGTTCGGCAACCCGGAGCAGAAGAAACGGTTCCTCGTTCCGCTCGCCCGCGGCGAGAAGCTCGGTTGCTTCGCGTTGACCGAGCCGGACGCCGGGTCGGACGCCGCGAACCAGAAGACGCGGGCGGTTCGCGACGGCGACGTCTACCGGATCTCCGGCCAGAAGGTGTTCATCACCTGCGGTGAGAAGGCCGACGTGTGCCTTCTCTTCGCGATGACGCAGCCAGAGAAGGGACCGCGGGGGATCTCCGCCTTCTTGGTCGACGCGAACAGCCCCGGCTTCGACCGGTCCCGCCACCAGATCAAACTCGGGGTCAACGCGTCGGGAACCGTCGAGATCTTCCTTTCCGACGTCCGGGTCCCCGTCGAAAACCGGCTGGGCGAGGAGGGGGACGGATTCAAGATCGCGATGACGACGCTGGACGGCGGCCGGATCGGGATCGCGGCGCAGGCGGTCGGAATCGCGACAGAGGCCTACGAGGCCGCCTTGAACTACTCTCGGGCCCGCCGGGCGTTCGGCCGGGCGATCGCCGAGTTCCAGGTGATCCGTTTCTACCTCGCCGACATGGCCACCGACGTCGACGCGGCGCGTCTCCTGACGCGTCGAGCCGCCGCGGCGAAGGACTGCGCGAGAGAGCGGGGAGGGAGGTTTTCTCTCGAAGCGGCAGTTGCGAAGCTCTTCGCGGCGGAGATGGCTCAGCGGGTGACTACCCGCGCGCTGCAGATTCACGGGGGTTACGGCTATACGAAGGAGTATCCGGTCGAGCGAAATTTCCGGGACGCCCGGATCACGGAGATCTACGAAGGCACCAGCGAGATTCACCGGCTGATCATCGCGAGGGAGATTTTCAAAGACGCCGAGTTGATGATCGGATGAGTCCTCGGGATTTCGGGACGAGTACTCAGTAAAAGGACGTCAGGGAATGCCACAGACGCGAATGTTCCGGGACCGGGTCGTTTCGATGGAGCAGACCCTCGAAGGGGGAGAGAAGCACCTCGACCTCCTGAAGGCACTCTGCCGGGAGGCGCTGCCGGAGCTCGAATACGCGGGGCACTTCCTCGACCACGAGCGCGATCTCTTCGTGATCGAGCTCGTCGGGCGCGATGGCCGCCGTAAGCTCGTCGGGTGGACTCGAATGGTTCTCTTCGACTCGGAGCGCATCCCGATCCTGTTGAGCGATCCACGAAGCCTGTTGAGAGAAAAGATCGTCCAGCATCTGCGGACGTATGGAAGCCGGCCCGAGATCGTGGTGACGTTCCGGCACCTCGAAGAAGGATGGACCGACACGCCCGAGCCGCGCCGCGATCGCCGGAGGCGCCGCAGAGGCCGCGGCGAAACGAGGGGCGCCGGAGGCGCCGAAAAGTCCGCCGCACGCCCCCGCGTCGCTCTCCCGGCTCCTTCCCCGAAGCTCCCGCGTTCCGCCCGTCCGGCGACGGCAACTTCTCCCGCACCGCCTCCGCAGACGGCGCGCCCTCCGGAAGCTGGTCGGCCGGAAGGGCGGGAAGGACGTCGCCGCCGGTTCCGCCGTCGCCGCCGCGGCCGGGGAACCGGGGGCGGAGGGCAGTCGCCTCCGTCTTCCCCATGAACTTTCAGCTCTCCGAGGACCAGCAGCGCATTCGCGACGCTGTCCGCGAATTCGCCGAGCAGGAGATCGCGCCGGGGGTCGCCGAGCGGGAAAGGGAAGAGCGGTTCCCCCGGGACGTCGTCGACAGGCTCGGCGAGATGGGAATTCTCGGGATGATGGTTCCCGAGGAGTACGGCGGCGCCGGACTCGATGCGCTCTCTTACATCCTCGCGGTCGAAGAGCTGGCGCGAGTGTGCGCCTCGACGGCCGTGATCATGTCGGTCAACAACTCGGTGTTCTGCTACCCGGTCTGGAAGTACGGCTCGGAGCGACAGAAGCGCGAGATCCTCTCGGAGGTCGCCTCGGGCCGCGTTCTCGGCGCGTACGCGCTTTCCGAGCCGCAGTCCGGCTCGGACGCCGCCAACCAGAAGACGCGAGCGCGGCGCGACGGCGACGATTACGTTCTCGACGGCGCGAAGTCGTGGATCACCAACGCCGGAGAGGCGGCGTGGTACCTGGTGATGACGATGACACAGCCGGAGCAGGGAACGCGCGGCATCACGGGTTTCCTTGTTTCCGAGGAGGACCCCGGGGTTCGCTTCGGCGCGCCCGAGGCGAAGATGGGGCTCCGCGCTTCCAAGACCGCTGCGGTCTATCTCGAGAACGTCCGGGTTCCCGCCTGGCGGCGACTCGGCGAGGAGGGGCAGGGCTTTCCGATCGCGATGGCGACGCTGGACCATTCGAGGATCGGGATCGCCGCGCAGGGAGTTGGAATCGCTCGCGCGGCGTACGAGGCCTCCGTGGAGTACGCGCAGACGCGCGAGACGTTCGGAAAGAAGATCGCCGAGCACGAGGCGATCGCCTTCCAGATCGCGGACATGCGGGTGCAGATCGAGGCCGCGAGGTGGCTGACTTACCGCGCCGCGGTGCGGTCGGAGCTGCCCGGAGCGCGCTACTCGAAAGAGTCTTCGATGGCGAAGGTGTTCGCGACCGAGATGGCGAACGTCGTCGCCGCTCGCGCGGTGGCCATCTTCGGAGGGTACGGTTACTCGCGGGAGTATCCCGTCGAGCGCTATTACCGCGACGCGCGGGTCACGACGATCTACGAGGGCACGAGCGAGATCCAGCGCATCGTGATCTCGAAGAACATCCTGGCGGGGAGATGAGCGATCCCGAGGACGGGGTCCCCCCGCCATCCGGTCCCGAGGCGCCGGCATCCGCGCCGCGGTCGGAAGCCGCCGCCCCCGGCGGCAGACCGCCGTCGCGCCCGACGCTTTCCGTCGAGCGCGCTTCGGTGTCCCGGAAACAGGCGGGCTACTCGTTTCAACTCGAGCCGCCGGACCTGGCCAACCTGCGCGAGCTGCCGAACGCGCGCGGCAAGACCGATGAAGAGCTCGGGAGGGAATTCCTCGAAGCGCAGGGCGATCGGCTCGTTGCCGCGATTGCAGACGACGTGTCCGCGCCCGCCTCGATCCGCGTCCTCGTCGATCCCTACTCCCGTCAGGCCTTTCTCGCCTTCGGAAACCGGGTGCGCGGGATCGTCAGCTTCTGACGTCTTCGGGATCCCTCACAGGTCCGCCGAGAAGACGAGCAGCCCACCGCGCGACAAGTGCGCCTTCCCCTGACGTCCGTCGACGCGGACCGAGTACTCGCCCCGCGCCGCTCCGGCCGCCGCGAGCGCATCCGCCCAATACTCGGCGCGCGTTCGAAGAAATTCCTCCGCGACCGCGGGCTCCTCGCGCCCCTCGAAGTCCGGGAGCGCCTTGACGTCGCGGACCCCCACGGGATCGAGGACGAACGCGAATCCTTCCCGCTCGACGCGATAGCTGCGGGGCTTCCTTCCCGAAGGCGTCATTCCGGGGAATTTTAACGGTCGCGCCGCGCTTTTTCTGCGCGATGTTCCGGGCTCGAATCGCGGCGTCTCTTGCGCTCGGCGCGCTTCTTTTCGCGTCTGCGGCCCGAGCCGAGAAGATCCGGAATCACTTCGACTCCGACGCCCCGATGCGCGAGCCGGGGTTCTTCGACCTCGTCGTGTGGGGCGCCCCCGGCGAGGCGGAGTGGAAGGTGCTCGCGGACTTCAACCCTCCCTCCGCTCCCAACAAGCTCTTGCAGTCGCGCGAGACGAGGCCCGCCGGCTCGATCGCAGTCGCGCTGCGCAGGAACTACGCCTTCGAAGACGGGACTCTCTCGGTGGGCCTGCGAAAGGGCTCCGGTCTGGGCGGGCTCGTCCTGAGAGCCGCCGGTACGAAGGATTTCCTCCTGCTCTTGGTCGACGTCGGGAGCGGCGATGCCCGCCTCTGGTCTTATCGGGGCGGGAAGGGAGCCGAGCTCGCTCGCGGGAAAGCGGAGATTTCGCAGGAATGGGGGACGCTCTCGGTCACAGCTTCGGGACCGACAGTTGCCGCGCGCTGGAACGACAAGCCGCTCCTGAAGGCGGGCGATCCGCATCCCATCGCCGGGCGCACGGGCCTGGCGACCCTGGGTCCGGGGGCGGTCTCGTTCGACGAGTTCGTTTTCGAGGCCGCGTCAACCTCTTCGAGATAACGTCTCGCATCCGCCGGGATACGACCGGATTCGATCTCACCACAATGCTCGCGATTCGACCCTCGGGGACGGTAACTGTCACGTTCTGCCGCTATGGCGCGTCCGTTGCATCGACGGCCGTGACTGCTGCGCTCACGAGCGACTTCGGGGCGACTGGGTCCCGTTGAAAGGCGTCGGCGCGCAACAGGAGCGGGAAGAGGAGCGACCGGGCATCGGAAGCCGCGAAGCCAGCACGATCTTCGGGACGTCATCCGATCGCGATGATTACGAGTTGGATAGGTGCGCAGCAGGGGGTGCCCGATGAAATCGAAGCGATTCTGGATCCTTTCCGGAGTTGGGCTGGCGATGGCCTTCGCAGTAGCTTCGGTCGCCACGGCGACGGTTCACCCGCCGGATATCGACCCCGCCAACTTCGTCTACCCGATTAGCAACCCCAATCCCTTCTTCCCGCTCATTCCGGGCACGACCTTCTTCTACGAGGGTGAGGAGAACGGAGTTCCGACCAACAACGTCACGGAAGTCGTCTGCAACCCGAATCCCCCCAAAGTGATCCTGGGCGTGACCACGACCGTCGTTCACGACCAGGTTTTCGACGAAAACGGGAAGCTCGTCGAAGACACGTTCGACTGGTACGCGCAGGACGTCGCCGGCAACGTCTGGTATTTCGGGGAAGACACGAAGGAACTGGATCCCTCGACCGGCGCAGTGATCAGCACGGAAGGTTCCTGGGAGGGCGGAGTGGCCGACGCGGACCCGGGCATCATCATGGAAGCGGATTCGCAGGTGGGCGATCGCTACTACCAGGAATTCGCCCCCCGAGTGGCGGTGGACCAGGCTAAGGTCATCAGTCTCGATGGATCCGCGTGCGTCCCATATCAGACTCCGGATTTCTGCTCCGACAAGCTTCTCGTGACGAAAGAGACGAGCCAGATGGACCCGGGCGTTGTGGAAAACAAGTACTACGCGGAGGGCATCGGATTTATCCTCGCCGAGATCGTCAAAGGCGGTGACGAGCGGAGCGAGCTGGTGAACGTCACAACCGGCAACTGCACCCCTTAGTCTCGAGGCGCCATCGACGTCACGAACCGGAAGCGGCCGCCCTCGACCTTCAGGACGACCGCCGGCTTGACCGGATTGCGATCGGCGTCCATCGAGATCGTGCCGGTGACACCGGCGAAATTCTTCGTATCGGCCAGCTCGTCGCGCACGCGCTTCCCCTCGGTGGAGCCCGCGCGCCGGATCGCATCCGCGAGCAGGCGGACGGCGTCGTAGGAGAGCGCCGCGATCGAATCGGGATCCGCGCCGTACAGCTTGTGGTACGCGTCCACGAACCGGCGCACCGCCGCTGAAGGTTCCTCGACGGAGTAGTGGTTCGAGAAGTATGCGCCCTCGACGGCATCGCCGCCGATCTCCGTCAGCTTCGGTGAGTCGAAGCCGTCCGCTCCGAGCAACACGGCGTTCACTCCGAGGGCCTTCGCCTGCCGGGCGATCAATCCCGCATCGGTGTAGTAACCGGGAACCACGAGCACGTCGGGGACGAGGGCGCGGATGGCCGTCAGCTCCGCGGAAAAGTCGCTGTCGCCCTCCGTGTACTTGAGCTCCCCCACGACGTGGCCGCCCTGCCTCTCGAAAGCATCCCGGAAAGCCTTCGCCAGGCCGACGCTGTAGTCGTTGCGGGCATCGACGAGGAGCGCCGCGGTCTTCGCCGCCAGGTTGCTCCGGGCGAACGTTGCGATCACCGAGCCCTGATACGAGTCGATGAAGCAGACGCGGAAGATGTAGTCCCCCTTCTTCGTCACCTCCACGTTCGTCGAAGACGGGGAGATCATTGGAACTCCGTAGCTCTGCGCGATCGGCGCTGCCGCGAGACTGCGCGACGACGCGTTCTCTCCGATCAGAGCGATCACGTGGTCGCGGGTGATCAGCTTCGACACCGCCGAGGCCGCTTCGGCCGCTTCACCACGATCGTCTTCCACCAGGAGCTCGATGCGCTTGCCGAGGATCCCGCCGGCACTGTTGATCTCCGCCGCGGCGAGCGTCGCGCCGTTTCGGCCCGACAGCGCGAAGGTGGCGGTGGGTCCGGTCAGCGCGCCGAAGAAGCCGACCTGGATTCCTTCCGCCCCGGGTGTCTTCTCGCCTCCGCAATTTGCAAAGGAAAGAATGCCGCCGAGCGCCATCAGGGCAATCGGTGATCGGCGCCCGAACACGCGCGGATTATAGAGGGGGAAAATCCAACGCCTGATAGGCTTCGCGCGCACTTTAAGAGAAGCGGATGAACGGATCGAAAACCTACGACGTCGCGATCATCGGTTCGGGTCCGGGCGGTTACGTCGCCGCGATCCGCGCGGCCCAGCTCGGCATGTCGATCCTGCTGGTCGAGCGGGATCCGAAGCTGGGAGGGGTCTGCACCCTGCGCGGGTGCATTCCGACGAAGGCGCTCCTCCACACGGCCGACGTCCTCGAGCAAGCCCGGCACGGCGCAGAAGTCGGGGTCGCCACGCGCGAGGTCCGGCTCGACTTTCCGGCCGCCATGAAGCACAAGGAAAAAGTGGTCCGCCAATCGACGAACGGCGTCTCGTACCTGATGAAGAAGAACAAGGTCGACGTCGCGACCGGCTTCGGGCGGATCGCGGGGCCTGGAAAGGTTTCCGTCGCCGGCCCGGACGGCGCGGAAACGACTTACGCCGCGAAGAACATCGTGATCGCGACGGGATCGACTCCGCGGTCACTTCCCGGCATCGAGATCGACCACAAGGGAGTGCTCTCCTCCGACTCGATCCTCGAGCTCGCGGAGATTCCCAAGTCGCTCGTTGTGATCGGGTCGGGGGCGGTCGGAGTCGAGTTCGCATCGATGTACTCGCGCTTCGGCTCGAAGACGACGGTCGTCGAGATCCTGCCGCGAATCGTCCCGCTCGAGGACGAGGAGGTCTCCCGTGAGCTCGCGGCTTCGTTCAAGCGGCAGGGTATCGCGGTCTATGTGGATACCCGTGTCGAGCGCGTTACGCGCAGCGATGCCGGAGTCGAGGTGATCGCGCGTTCTCCGGGGGGGAAGACCGAGACCTTCCGCGTGGAAAAGATCCTCCTCGCGGTGGGACGAAAGCCTCTTTCCGAAGGGATCGGCCTCGAGGCCTTGGGCGTCGCGACCGACCGCGGCTACGTCCGGGTCGACCGGTGGATGCAGACGAACGTGCCGAACGTCTACGCGATCGGCGACGTCGTTCCCACTCCGTGGCTCGCGCACGTCGCGATGGCGGAAGGGGTCGTGGCCGTGGAGCACATGGCGAAGGGCGAGACGAGACCCCTGAATTACGACCAGATCCCGGGTTGCACCTACTGCGCGCCGGAGGTCGCCTCGATCGGGCTGACGGAGGCCGCGGCCCGCGAGCGGGACTACGACGTCGCGGTGGGGAAGTTTCCGTTCTCCGCGAGCGGAAAGGCGCGCATCGTCAACGAGACTGCCGGGTTCGTGAAGATCGTGGCCGAGAAGAAGTACGACGAAGTCTTGGGCGTGCACATCGTGGGGCCGAAGGCGACCGAGCTGATTGCCGAGGCCGGCGCCGCGTTGAAGCTAGAAGCCACTTCCGAGGAGCTCGTTCGCACGATCCACGCGCATCCGACGCTGTCGGAGGCGATCCACGAGGCCGCGGGAGCCGTTTCCGGCCACGCGATCCACATCTGAGTCGCGGCCGCGGCGCGCTGCCTGAGCCGGGACCGGTCGAACCCGCCGGCTAGTCGGGGGATGCGGTCCGCGCTTGTGTGCCCGCGTTCGCGGCCGCGGCCGCACCCCGAGCGCGATCGATGACCGTCGTCCTGCGCGGGCCGGTCTTGCTGCCCTGCATGGGAAGATCGCCGATCCGCACGATCCGGGTTGGATGCACCGCCGCCGCAGCGGTCGAAGACATTCGGGTGATCTGCTTCACGGTCGACTTGCGAACGCTGATGAGCGTGCCCGTTGGGTATTGATGGAAGAGGTAGGTCGTTCCCTTCAGTGCCGGGAGGTCCCGGGAGATCAGCTTTCCCGAAGGAACGAGATCGATCTGGTAAAGCGCGTCTTCCGCGCCGAGCGCGAATGCGAAAGCGAGAAGAACCGAGGTCACCGCGAGACGTTTCGGCATGTCGTCACTCCCGCCAGAAACCTATCACTCCTTCTCGCGGGGCCCGGTGACTACTGGGGCGACTTCGGAGGCTCTCCCGTCGGCACGCCCGTTGGAGGCTGCCCCGGCCCCGACTGCACGGCGGTTCCCGGCGGATACGCGAAGGTCTTGCCCTCACGGTAGTCCCCGGGCGACGCCGGAAACGGGAGCGTCTGCCCCGGAACCTGCTTCGCGTCCCAGTCGGGACGATAGTTGCGAGCGGGGTTCAAGAGAGCCTTTCCATCCGGGGCTTCTCCGGGGCGGGTCGGGCTCGTCGTGTTGCTCGCCGTCGTACCGGCTCCGCCTTCGCCCGTGGGTCCCAGAACGATGACTTCTCCGGGCCGGAATTTCCGAGCGTCCGCTTTCGCGAGCGGAACGGTCACCACGCGCCGGACGTCGGAGCGCTTCACGCTCATGACCGCGCCGTCGGGGTGGCGCGAGAAAACGAGGCGAGTTCCCTGCGGAACCGGAGGTGTGCGCGCGAGAAGCTGCTGCCCGCCCGCGAGCTCGAGCCGGTAGACCGTCGGCTCGGCGCCGCCCGCGGCAAGAGGGGCGACGAGCGCGGCGAACACCGTCGCGACGAGAAGGCGGACCACGTACCGCATGCCCATGACTCTTGCACGTTCCGGGCCGTACCGCGTCCGCGGTTGCGCCGCCGCAACCTGCTCCGGGCGCGACGCGTATATGGCTACGAGTGAATAGAATGGGCGGCTTCCGAGAAATGAACCAGGAGAATCCCCGTCCTGCCGCAGACCTCTCCGCCCTCCGCATCCGGAGGGAGCCGGAGAGGTCCGGACGGCCGAAAGGATTGCTGCTCGCGGGCGCGATCTTGGTCGTCGCGGCGGGAGCGGCGGCGTACTTTTTCGCGGGCCGGACGCTCCGCCCGCGGAGCGTCGAGGCGGTGACTGCGTCTCTTCTGACCGAGGGTCAGGCCACCACTCTTTTGACGTCCACCGGTTACGTCGAGGCGGAGCGCAAAGCGGACCTGTCCCCCAAGATCACGTCCCGGATCACGGAGCTGAAAGTCACCGAAGGCTCGCGCGTGAAGACGGGGGACGTCATCGCCCGGCTGGACCACACGGATTTGGACGCGCAGCTGGCGGAAAAAGAGGCTGCATGGGTGAACGCGCGGGCGGAGCTCGAGAGACAGCGCGCCCTTCACGGACAGGGGCTCGCGCCGAAGGCGTCGCTCGACGCGGCGGTGGCCGCGGAAGCGACGAGCCGCGCCGCCGTCCGCTACGTCCGCGCGCTGCTCGACTACACGGTGATCCGGGCGCCGTTTGGCGGAGTCGTCACCGCCAAGCGCGCCTTCGTCGGGGAAGCGGTTTCGCCGTTCGGCTCGTCGCCATCAGGCGGAGGCTCGGGTGGCGCGATCGTGACGCTGGTGGAATTCTCGACGCTCTACGTGGGAGCGGACGTCAACGAAGCGAACCTGTCGAAGCTCGCCGGAAAGCAGCCGGCCGAGATCACGCTCGATGCGGTGCCCGACAAGACGTATCACGGATACCTGAGGCAGATCGTGCCGGCGGCCGACCGTCAGAAGGCGACGGTCCGGGTGAAAGTCGCCTTCCTCGACGCGGACGAGAAGATCCTTCCGGACCTTTCGGCGCGCGTATCGTTCACCGCGGAGCCGACCGCCGGAAAAACCGGCCGCACGCGCGTGCTGGTCCCGAAGTCGGCGATCCGCACGGTGGATGGGCGGACCGGCGTTTTTCGGATCGTCGACGGACGCGCGCGGTTCCAGGCGGTGAAAGCGGGCGGGCAGATCGAGGGCCAGCTCGAGATCGTCGAGGGTCTCTC
>WNGF01014590.1_pt1 | contig 10374 bp, 11 predicted proteins | sample 5400641 | NCBI WGS metagenome assembly WNGF01 (sample SAMN13153371, study PRJNA577476) | soil metagenome | isolation source: 80 cm soil or saprolite under grassland replicate 2 | place: USA:California | collected 2016-06-15
TCGTTATGCGCGAATTTCTGGGACGTTTTGGCGAAACAATTCATCGTCCGCAGCCGCTTTATTTTTATTTGCCGCACCTACTGCATAAATTTGCACCGTGGAGCCTGCTGATAACCGCGATTGCCGTCTTTGATCTTGTGTCGCGCCGATGGAGAATCGGCACCGCATTTCGAGAAATGTCGCCAGACACCTTCTGGCTGATTTGCTGGGGCCTGGGCGGCCTGATCGTGATGTCACTCATTCCGTCCAAGCGTGTCGATAGGATCTTTCCAGTTATCCCGCCGCTTTGTCTGCTTTTGGCTGCACAAATCGGGAGCCGCGGATCCTGTAGCGACGGCTCTGTGAGCCGTGTTTCAACGAGCGTCGATTCGGATCTGACCGGCCATAGGCCTGTGGCTACAGAAAATCGTGCGATGCTTATCTATCGGTGGACCGCTGGCGCCCTAATTCTCGCAATCTTTTTCACTGGTGGCTACGCAACTTGGAAGGTAGTTACCGGCTATCGCGATCATCGTGACGCGCTCGCTATTTTTGGACGCGATGTTCGTCGCGAAGCGGAGGCGCGCCACTGGCGCTGCGAAGTCGTTTCTGCGAAGGACGAAGGGCTCCTGCTTTACTTGCAAAAAGCGGGCTACATCCAGCCCGATCGCGCGGTCGCTGAATGGAATGCTGGAAATCTCGATGCTCTGGTAGTCTCAAGAGAGAAAGCTTCACGTCTTATGCCCCAGCTTCGAAATGCTTCTCTTTCTCAGTTGGAATCAAATGACAGAAGAGAGGAGCAGGGGATCAGTTACGTTTTGATCGCGCGTTGAGCTATCCGACACTCGATACCAGCTGCGCTCAGTCGCCATGCTTTAACCAGGCTAGCGCTTGCCGTTCAGTCGCTGGGATCTTCGGCCAAAAGTCTTAGGCCGCGCAATCGAGGAGAAATCAAAAGCTCATAATTCCGCCCTCTTTCAATCGCGCGCACAGGTGTGCCACGGAGCGTTGCTCAATTAGATTGACTTTTCCCGCGCTCTCCAACAAAAAGGCGGCATGAACGTAGGATTGATTGCTCCCGTGGCCACACTCCTGTGCGCGCTCTCCATTGCAGCAGAGGCCGGGCAGATGGCCAAAAAAATTAAAGTGTTCGACGGTCCAACGCCATTTATCAGTTTCGCCAACACCAGCGTGAGTGATGTCGCCGGCTTCAAGTTCGCCCAGTTCTGGATTCAGCCAAAACCGGGGTCAGCCACGCGGCCGATCAAGGTCCGCTATGCGCGAGCCTATTTGGAAGCGAGGGGTTATTTCGATCCCCAAAATGGCAATCTCACCATCCCGGTCTTCGGTCTCTACGCCGGCCGCCCAAACCGCGTCATAATCAACCTTGGTTTCAACGCCCGGTTTCGCCGGAACACAAGATTCGCCGTCACTATCACGACCCCTCCCTATGACGGAGGCACGTACTCCAATCCAACCGTCATTCAGTCGCGGTTACCAGGCACCACCCTGAGCTACGACTTTATCCTCCTGAAGGGCTATGCCGATCCTATCACCCCGATCATTATCGACACTGACGCCGAAATCCGCTGGGTCGGCACGGCAGGAGTAGGGGCCCCAAACTGCGCTCTCTTCGACAATGCATTTTACGTTACCTCCGGTACCTCGCTGCTTCGCACTGAGTTCGATGGCGTGACGTCGCCGGTGGCCGACTACAGCGGGATTGGTGTCACCGGCTTCCATCACAATATTGACCCGGGCCGGGAAGGAATGATTCTCGACGTCGATACCGTCGATCAAACTGAGAGCGTCAATCTCGAGGTCGACGCCGCCGGCAATGTGCTCCGGACCTGGAACCTGGCGGACATCATCAGCGCCGCGATGATTGCCGGCGGAGACGATCCAAGCCTATTCGTCTATCCCGCGCCCACCGATTGGTTTCACAACAACACTACCACCTACCGCAGCTCTGATGACTCATTCATCGTTTCCAGCCGGGAAAACTTTGTTATCGCGCTTGATTACGATTCTGGAAACATCAAGTGGATTCTGGGCGATCCTACAAAGCACTGGTATGAGTTCCAGTCGCTGCGTGCATTCTCCCTCACCCTCGCCCCGGGCACATTGCCGCCGATCGGCGAGCATGCTTTGTCCATCTCGGGCGATCAGTTACTCCTCTTCGATAATGGAACCGGCAGCAATTTCCAGCAACCGCCAGGAGAAACACGCACCTACAGCGCCCCTCGCAAGTATCAGATCGATCTCGGTGCTTTTGAGGCGACTGAGACCTGGCATTATTACGCTGACCCGAGTGTTTATAGCCCGTTCTGCAGTAGCGTTTATGAAGATGCGCCGGATAACTACGTCATCGATTACACGCTTGCCGGCCCCTTTGTCTATACCGGCCTCGTTGGTCTCGATGCGTTGGGTAATGTGGCTTTCAACTATCAATACCAGGAACTCGATTTTTGTGGGACGGCTTGGAACGCGATCCAGATCCATTGGGAAAACCTGAATTTGCAATAACGCGTGCGTCAGGCGTGGTCATCCCGGTTACGGAAGGTGCTCGGCGAGTAATTACGTTTTGGTAGGGCGCGACCGCCGGGCACGCCGACTGATACGGACGGCCCAGTCAATCGGTTCCTACCTACATAGATCACTGCTAATCACCCTGCTGAAGCCAAACGTAGCGCTTGCCGTTCCAGTAGATCAGCGCGCTGGCTGCCTCGCTCTTGCTCACAAGGAGCGCGTCACCGTGAAGCTTCCGGATACTTGTTCCACTGGCCACGCGGTCCTTGGAGTAGATCTCCCAGGAATCCATCCAATCGAAGTTGTCACCGCCATTGCCAATGGCAGTCCCCGCGCCGAGAATTGTTACGTTGTCGGTCGCACCATTCATGATCGCAATCCCGAGCTTTCCAGTCGAGCGTTGCTTTACTAAGACAGCAACGTCAGTCTTTCTGTCGCCACTGAAATCTCCGCGCAGATAGAATGGGTTCGTACGAAAGGAGACATCGTAGTTCTTTGCAAACGTGCCATTGGCGATAGCTCTCTTGACCGACTCAGGAATATCGCCAGGCGGCGCGGTTGCGGTCGGCGCTTGTGACGATACAGGATTCGATTGCGTTATCGCTTTCGTCTTTAGATCAACCTGGTATCTCCTGCCGTGTTCGGAGGTAACCAGGAGCACGCCGCGTTCGACGCTCAGCGCCTTAATGAAAACCCACTGAACGTCTTCCTCCAGCTTTGGATCAATACGGTGTGCGAAGATCGTCAAATCCCAGAGCTTTTTATCGGTCTCGACATCCCTCGCTTCTACGTACGCGCGGCGACCATCGTCATTAGGTGCCACATAGCGGATACCCTCGTGGATGACTGGCTCAACCTTTGGCGGTGCGGCACGCTTGGCAGCTGCCAAGGACGGCAAAAGTGCCATGGCAGAAAGTACAAGAGTGAGTCGCATGATATCTGTGCGGAGTCCTAACGAATAGCCGTTCGGTTACAGGCTTGACCCCTTCGGCTTCTTGATAAAGCCAAAGTAGAAACAGAGCCCGAACAAGATGAAATGGACGATGGAGCGCAACCCGCTGACTGTGGGCGTGAAAACAATGTGAGTGCTTAAAAGCGGCACCGAAATATTGCCGAGATAGAAATAGAACTGAATTCCGGCGCTGACGAAGAACGCGCCAGCCAAGAATTTACGAAACTCTCGGCTGCGCCATGCGAAATAAAGGGTTGGCAGACCGAGAACGATCAGCGCGATGAGAATTGATGCGATCATGGTCATCTGAGATTTATGACAGCCTGCAGCTTTGCCATGATGGTGGCGTTGGCTCTAGCGACTGGGTAGCTCCTTACTTGTCAGTTTCGAGAACTTCTCCTCTATGCCTCGCTCGATGCGTTGACGTTTTATCTCGTCCTTCTTCTCTTTCAGCATCGATATCAGCTGGTTCATCCCATCAGCCAGATCAGCGTTAGCCGCGGTCCATTCGCTCTTACTTCTGAAAGTAACGCCAGGATAGGCAGCCTGTAAATCAGGTATGCGGCGACCTTCTTTCTGGACTTTTTCCACGATCTTTACGAGTCCGTCGGTATCGCCGAAAGCGTAACCATTGATGTAAGTCCCCACGAGCTGATAAAAAGCATTCTGAGCGTGCAACAACTCAAACCCAGGGCTACCGATGCTTCCCATCTTGGTCTGATCCAGGAGAACGCCAAACTGCCGACCGCGATACTGAGCAGAATAAAACCAGTAAACTGCTTCTTTTCGATAGCCCAAGTCGTATAGCCTGATCGCACCGACATAGACCTCTGGGAAAGTAAGCCGATCCCAATCCTTCTTCATCTCAGCGATGGTAGTTAAAAAGTCATCCTCCCTCGCCGACGCCAGACCCGAACTAAACCGCCCAACTTTGATCGCTGGACCCTTCGAATCGTAGTAGGGCGTGACATAGACATCAATGTGCGAGGGGTTGACCTCGGGTTGCGCGGCCTTCAACGCGAACGACACGAAGTTTATCGCGACGAGAGCAAATGCCAGTTTGTTCATTTTCTATCTACCTAAAAGGGGCTTAGCCGCTGCAGCATGCAAATCTTGGCGGCTCGGCAACTCTCAACCGCAATCTAAAGACTCTCAACTGATTTACTGTCGCGTGTTATGGGATACGACATACGGTTTCATCACGCCGTTGCCGATGTCGTGTGATTCAGTCAGTGTGTGGGAGTTGGGTGTAATGTCGGTCCAGATATCTTGCATCTTTGTTCGCTTGCCGTTGATCACTTCCTCGTAATCGTTAACGAACGTGTCGCCGTCCCAACGCGCGGTGCCTCGCAACTCGCACCCCGCGTCAGTTGGCGTCCTGAAGCAGGTGAGAAAGCGATAGGACTTCGCATTTGCATCCCACCAGATCGTGATGAACCACTGAAGTTCGCCGCCGACAGTCCCAACAGAATGGCCCTCAGACACGAGGGTGGTGCCGCCGCCAGCGAGCCTGACGTGCGCTGTTCCACGGCGGCCTGCACCATCGGGCACAGTTTTACCGTGCTGCACGATCTCCACGGTGTTCCAATCCCCGGAGAGAACCTTAGCAAGCCGGCCCATCTCAGGGGTGGCAGCGGACTCGGCCGACTGAGCTACAGTGGGCGACAACACAAAAGCGACTCCGCAAAGCAGGCAACAAATAAGGAAATTGGTCTTCTGCATCGATTGGTTAGGTCAATAAGCCAATTAGTATCGAGACAACACCCACAATGATGTGAGCCCAGTTCATACCAACCGCTCCGAAGACGATATAGAACATTCCTAGGTAACGATTCGTTTGGCCAACATATTGGCCTTTGTTAACCCAAGCGCCGGCAATAAAGATCAACCCAGTAACTATGTGAATCAAGGCATCCAGCGTCGGGATATGTGCAATTGAGGCAAATTTTAATATCCCTATCGTAGTGGAGGCTAACCCTATGACTGACCCCCAAGTTCGTTCTATTATTATTTTCATGGCCAGCGGTTGGCTCCGGCGATTGGTTAGGCGTGGCGGGTGTTGTGGCGTGCATAGAGCAACTCCCAGACAGAGAGCGCGCTGGGAACGCAAAGTAACGCGCCTGGGATAAAGAGAAGAAACAGTAATGCCGGAAAGCTGGACGCCTGTGCCCGAATGATCGCGACGGACAGAACGGCGAATATGGCGAAGGCCAGCAAACGAAGTACCAGAGCCGGATAAAAAAGAGTGGGCCGCATAAAGTAGCGTGGCGGAGTAATCAGCACAGCTGCGTATGCAAGAGTGACGGCTGACTAGGCGACCGACACTGGACGACTGGGCACCCAAGATGGATCGTCTGCACCTAAAGACGGATCGACGATACCGAGAATCGCGGATGCACATAAGCCGACCGCGAAGAGAATGGCGGCGACCCGAGCGAGTATCATTAATACGTTCATTACATGGTGCGCGAGCTACGCTTAACTACAATTCGACGAAAGTTTATTTCGCCTATTTCGGCCTTTCCTTGGAGGCGGGTCCCGATAAAAAGAAAGCATCTGTTCTTTATTATCCGGGTCCAGCCGAAGGGAGCAAGCCGGAAAAGCTTGAGAGGATTGCGTAGTCTTTCAACGTTTGCAGAAACTGCTTGAGCAGTGAAGAGTCCCGCCCGTGACTCGAACAGTCTTCCTTATTACTAGCGTGATTTGGGGGCTGCTAACCGCTGCTCCGGCGCGCGCTCAGGTCAACGTTGAGCAGATCGTGGCGCAAAAAATCCAACCGATATTGCCAAAGGGTGGGAGAGGAGGCGTTGCGGTCGCTGTTCCGATGAATGGCAATACCCAGTTCTTCAATTACGGCATGGCTGACAACGCTCAGAATCGATCGGTTACGGCCGACTCGATCTTCAATCTCGGCTCCGTAGGCAAAGTATTTGCGACCACGTTGCTTGCGCAGGCTGTTAAACAGGGCCAACTCAGCCTCGACGATCCGGTTGCCAAATATGTCACCGAGTTACAGCGCGGCGGCGATATCCGCCGGATAACCCTGGGACAGCTTGCCAGTCATACCTCCGGACTGCCAGACGTGCCCGGGCAATACGAGCACTGGCATCGAGGTAAATACACGTGGCCAGATTTTGTCCGGTTTCTTAATTCCTGGAAGGCGGATCCGAAGCATGAACCTGGGAAGCAGTATCTGTATTCGGACACTGCCATGGTTCTGTTGCGGATTGCCCTCCAACGACGCTTCAACACGCCGTTTGCGGCCTTGATGCACCAGCGGCTTACTGGCCCGCTCGGGATGAGTTCGACCGCGCTGCCTTTGCCGCGAGACTTGCTTGGTCGCGCAGTGCAGGGTTATAGCCCGACAGGCAACCCGATCGGGCGGCCCGGCATGGAAGGAGGAACCTTCCAGTGGCCAGGCTCCGGTCAAATCTATTCATCGGCCCGCGACATGGCCACCTTCCTGGTTGCCAATCTCGGCGAGCTTCCTAATCATCAGCCGATCGAGAATGCCATGGCCCTTGCTCAGCAGCCCGTGTTCACAGTGGGCCCGCGCTTTAAGTCAGGCCTTGCATGGCAGAACGTCAGCGCTGGCAACTTCACCATCATCGACAAGAATGGTGGGCTGGCAAACACCTCAACCTACATTGGATTCGCTCCGCAGCGGAAGCTGGGCGTTGTTATTCTCGTAAATCGCGGCAAGCAGCACGCTACCGGGATTGGCCGGCAAATCATTCACGCGTTAGCACAGGACCAATCGAAACCCTCAAGTGAGGGTGAGCCAAACCCGGACGGCGAGTAATGTCTAGCTCAAGGCCTTAGAAGCATCTTGTAGATAGCTGTTTGCGGGCCGAGGGCGGCCCGGCTCCAACGACGAGGATGGAGACGGCCTGCCCTCAGGCTGTCCTCCGAATTGAATGAGATGTTAGTCGGCAGTTATTACTACTTTTCCTCGAGCGTGACCTTGTTCGAGATATTCGATAGCCTGGGGGAGCTCGCTTAACTTGTAACGCTTGTCGATGACGGGAGTGACCTTGCCTGACTGCATGAGATCCGCCAGGAAGGTCAGATCATTTTGGTTCAGTTCCGCCAGCATCATGCCCATCTGCTGACTGACGAATTTGGATAGAAACATCGCTTTGAACGCGTGAGTGAGGCCAGGCCCGAGCCATCGGCTCTCGTTTACTCCTCCTCCACCAATCAAGACGTATTTCCCATTAGGATTTAAGACACCTCTGCATTCCGATAACGAATGGTTCGCAACATTGTCCAGAATCACGTCGTAACGTTGGTCACCTTTGGAGAAATCCTCTTTAGTGTAATCAATCACGTGATCTGCGCCCAAGGATCGGACCATGTCCAGGTTTCTGGTGCTGCATACGCCGGTCACTTCGGCTCCGTACGATTTCGCGATCTGCACTGCAAAAGTTCCCACGCCTCCGGACGCCCCGTTGATCAAGACTTTTTGTCCCGGCTGAACCTTTCCTTTGTCGCGAAGGCCCTGTAACGCGGTGACTCCCGCGATAGGCACTGAAGCCGCTTGCTCAAATGTTACGCTGGCTGGCTTCGACGCTACTGCTCGGGCCTCACGGACGCATACATACTCAGCAAAAGCTCCCGTGCGACCGCCGAATACCTCGTCACCTGGTTTGAATTTTGTTACGTTTTTGCCGACGGCTTCTACCGTGCCGGCAAAATCAACGCCGAGCCGGGTCTCCTTTGGTTTGCGCATGCCGACGCCCATTGCGCGCATGATGTACGGTGTGCCTTCAATGAAGTGCCAGTCGAGCGGATTAACCGAGGCTGCGCGAACTTTTACCAAAAGTTGATCGTCGGCAGGAGTAGGCTTTTCGATCTCCTGAAACTTAAGATTGGAGCTGCAGCGTAGCGCTCGCAATCATTGGTGGACGTCCAGTAAGTGATAAACGTCCATGCTATCAACGCGACCAGAATCGCACCTGACGTCCACTTTAGTATGCGCTTCCATCGTTTACCACGGGGCTTTGGTTTTATGTCATCGTTCATAGTTTTTCCTCACCGTTTGATAAGTGCATCGTTTCACCGGCTTTGTGCTGCTTACTAATTGGCCGGGAGCAGTCCCAGCTGTTTCATCATTGAAAGTTGATCAAATGCGGACCACTCCTCTTTGATTTTGCCATCGACGATCCGCCAGATTGTAATCCCAGCCATTTCCGCCTTTTTGCCGGTTGCAGGAAGCCCATTACCTGTGCCGGTGTTGGTGCCGCGCGCAATCCAATAGATCGTGACTAAGTCGTCTTCCGCGATCAGCTTCTCGGGCACGATGACAACGTCGGGAAATGCCGCGTGCCAACCTTTCAGTGCTGCCTGGTCTTCCTCCAAGCTGCTGTTGGAACGAATGCCGTGGTTGACGAAATCCTTGGCGTAAAGTTGTTCGGCGAGTTCGTATCGTCCGCGGCTGAGGATCTCGTCGAAAGCGCGCTTGGCCGTGGCTTTGTTTTGTTCCTGCAAAGTCGAGCCGAAGAGCTGACTCGCAATCAACAATGGGGTCAGGTAAACTGCTGTTGCGATTCGGGCTGCGTTCTTAATTGGGTTCATACGTCTTCCTTTCGTGCTAGTTCGCAGTGATTACTACCTTCCCTCGTGCGTGTCCTCCATCGAGATGGCGGAAAGCTTCAGGCGCGTCGTTCAATTTGTAAGTCTGCTCGATGACTGGCCTGAGCCTTCCCTCTTGGATGAGGTCGCCCAACATGATGAGATCCGGTTTGCTCATCTTGGTCATGTACTGGGCGAACCTTTGATCGGTGAATGATGACAATCCACGTGCTGTGAAAAGATTACCAGCGATGCGTCCGATGGCCTGACCTTCTTTTACCCCGGCTCCACCCATGCCGGCCAAAACGCAGATACCTTTTGTCGTCAACACGCGACGGCGTTCGGCGAAGGAATGGTTGGCAACGTTATCGAAGATCACGTCGTAACGCTGGCCGCTCTTGGTGAAATCCTCTTTTGTGTAATCGATGACGTGATCGGCGCCGATTGATCGGACCAGATCGAGATTCCGCGTGCTGCAAACTGCCGTGACCTCTGCGCCAAGAGATTTGGCGATTTGCACGGCAAAGGTTCCTACACCGCCGGTTGCGCCGTTGATCAACACCTTCTGCCCGGGCTGAATCCTTCCCTCGCGCAGGCCTTGGAGCGCTGTAAGTCCGGCCAACGGGAGAGAGGCGGCTTGCTCAAACGAGACGTTCGGCGGCTTCGTGGCCAATGCTCGCTCGGGTGTACATGCATACTCGGCCAGAGCGCCGCGAGAGATGCCGAAGACTTCGTCTCCCGGTTTGAATTGCTTGACGTTTTTGCTGACCGCTTCGACCACGTCTTCCATCTTCCGGGACCGGCTTTTCAACCTCATCGAGCTTGACGACATCTGGCAATCCGTATTCGCAGTAACGTATAGCTTTCATGGGATTATTCGGAGCTGAAGCGTCGCGATTGCAGTCGTTAGTGGACGTCCAGTAGGCGGCAAAACCCCACAGGGTCAATGCGAGTGGGATGATGATTGCAGTCCATTTCAATATGCGCTTTAGCCTCATAGAGCTAAAGAAACATAGGTAATTGCAGCGAAACGGATTTCCTCGAGCGCTCGGCAATATGGTGCGCTTCCCCAGGATTTGGTGTTCGGATCCCTTTAGATAACAGCCAGACGCTCAAGATCAGTTCGAAGATGGCCATCGGCGAATCGAACCAGTAGTCGTTAACGACTTTGTTGAACTGAGGGAAAATCAGAAAAACGAAGGCGCAAATCACACACCATGCAGACGAGATCACCCCGAAAGCAGCCAGGCTTCGTGGGATGTAACCCGACTTAAACCACAAGTAACCACAAAGCGTTGCAGCTAAGGCAAAGAATGGCAGGCCAACATAATAATCGTCGA
>WNGF01027850.1_pt1 | contig 10374 bp, 5 predicted proteins | sample 5400641 | NCBI WGS metagenome assembly WNGF01 (sample SAMN13153371, study PRJNA577476) | soil metagenome | isolation source: 80 cm soil or saprolite under grassland replicate 2 | place: USA:California | collected 2016-06-15
TCAGCTTCTCGAACAGGATCTGCGCGAGCTGCTTGGGCGAGGCGATGGTGAACTCTCCGCCGGCCAGCTGATAGATCTCGCGCGTGAGATTGTCGAGGTCGCGCTCGAGCTCCTTCGCGAACGCCTCCAGGCGGCCGGGGTCGACGCGGATGCCGTGGCGCTCCATGAGCGCCAGCACCAGGACGAGCGGGCGCTCGATCTCCTCGTAGATCGTCCAGAGCTCGCGGGCTCTGAGCTCGGCGGCCGCGTGCTCCCAGTAGCGCCAGACGGACGTGGCGCGCACGCCGAGCGCGCGCGCGGGATCGGCCGCGGGCGGGCAGTCGCCGAACGCGTCCATGCAGACCTGCTCGAGCCGGTAGCTCTGGCGGGCCGAGTTGAGCAGGTAGGCCGCGACCGCCGAGTCGTGGATCGGGGGCGGAGCGACGCCGCGGGCGAGCCAGGATTCGATCAGGGGCTTCGCGTCGTGCACGATCAGCTCGCGCGCGCCGAGCGACGCGGGGGCCTCGCCGGCTCCGATCTCGGCCGCGCCGGCGGCCGGGTGGAACACGGCGAGACCGGTGATGCGCGGCTCCGGCGGCGGCGACTCGCCGGCCCAGTCGAGCGCCAGCGGCGCTCCGGCCGGCACGCCCCCGAGCCACGCGGCGATCGCGGCCGGTCCCTCGAGGAGCTGCGAGGGCTCGGGGGCCGCCGGCGGGGGCGGCGGCGGCAGCTCTTTCACGAGCCGCGAGAACTCCATCTCCATCCAGAGCACGCGCAGCTTGCCCCAGTCGGGCTCGACGCGGCGAAACGCGTCCAGATCGAGCGCGACGGGCACCTGACGGTTGAGGAGCGCCAGCTCGCGCGAGAGGAGCGCGTCCTTCCGGCCCGTGGCCAGCGTCTCGCGGAGCTTGCCGGGGACGAGCGTGAGGTTTTCGTAGAGGCGCTCGACCGAGCCGAACTGTCCGATGAGCTTCACCGCGGTCTTCTCGCCGACGCCGCGGACGCCCTTGATGTTGTCGATGGTGTCGCCCATCAGCGCGAGGACGTCGGCGATCTGTCCGGGCTCGACTCCCCAGCGCTCGCGCACCTTCGCCTCGTCGTAGAGCACGGGCTCGCCGGTCCGCCCGGAGACGCTCAGCACGCGAACCCTCGGGCCGACGAGCTGGAGCAGGTCCTTGTCGCCACTCACGACCACGACCTCGAGCTCGGGGACGGCGAGCGCCTTGTCGACCACGGTGGCCAGCACGTCGTCCGCCTCGAACCCCGCGACCTCGAGCACCGGTGTGCGGAGCGCCTCGAAGAGCCGGCGCACGTAGGGGAGCTGGCGGACCAGGTCGTCGGGCATGGCGCTGCGCGTCGCCTTGTAGTCCGCCGACAGGGCGTCCCGGAACGTCGGGCCCGGCGGGTCCCAGGCGATCGCCAGGTAGTCGGGCTGCTCCTCCCGGATCAGCTTCCACAGCATGGTGCTGAGGATCAGCACGGCATGGCTCGGCACCCCTTTGGACGTCGACAGGTACCCGACTGCGTGGTAGGCGCGGAACAGGTGCGAGTGGCCGTCCATGACGAACAAGCGTTTCATTGGAGCGGGGTCCGTGAGCCCGGCTCGGACCGGGGGTGGCCTGAAATAGGCGCGACCCGGCTCCGGTCCGTAGTCGACCCGGCGCGCCGGTCGGCGGTGGATCCCCGGCTTCGATCGGCGGTCGACCCTGGGCGCCGATGGGCGGTCAACCCGGGGCGCCGGTCCGTAGTCGACCCGGCGCGCCGGTCGGCGGTGGGTCCCCGGCTTCGATCGGCAGTCAACCCGTGGCTCCGTCGGCGGTCAACCCGGGGCGCCGGTCGGCGTTGAATCCCCGGCCACGGTCTGTAGTCGACCCAAGGTTCTGGCCCGCGGTGATCCCGAGGCTTCGTTCGTAGGCGGCGCGCACGGCGGTCGTGTGCACGCGGTAGGCTTCGAGGAACGCTTGCCGCGACTCGTAGCCGAGAGCGGTCGCCACGCGCGCGGGCATGGGACCGGCCAGCTCGAGGGTGTCTGACGGACGCGCGCCGAGGAGCCGGAGCGCGGCGGAGACGCGCCGGAGGAAGCGGTAGCGCTCGAGGAGCTCTGACGCCGCAACCGCCTCGAGGGCACCGGCGCGCGAGAGGCCCCTGAGCGCCGCCGCCGTCGTGAACCGCCGCACATCGGGGTGGCGGTGACCGTGGACGAGCTGGAGCGCCTGGCCGAGGAACTCTACGTCCACGAGGCCGCCGCGTCCGTACTTCACGTGGACGCGCCCGCGGGTCTCCCGTCCGAGCTCGCGTTCCATCCGTGTGCGCACCTCCGTGATCTCCTTGAGGGCCGGGCGCGGAAGCGCTTCGCCGTAGACGAGCCGGCGCAGTGCCGGGCGCACGCGCCTGGCGAGGGCGCGGTCCCCGAGGATCACCCGGGCCCGCGTCAACGTCTGGCGCTCCCACAGGTCGCCATGCTCACGATAGTAACGCTCGAGCGCGGCGACGCTCGAGGCGAAGCCGCTCCCCTTGCTGCCGGGCCGCAGCCGCAGGTCCACCGGGAAGGCGACACCCGCCGACGTGATGTCGCCGAGCGCGCCGGCCAGCCGCTCGGCCGCCAGGCTGTAGAACCAGTGGGCGTCGATCCGCTCGGCGCCGTCGGTCGTGCCGTCCTCGACGAAGACGACGAACAGGTCGAGGTCGGAGCCGGTGACGAGCTCGCGGCCGCCCAGCTTGCCGAGCCCGACGAGGACCGCGGGGATGAATCGCCCAGACGGGTCGCGCGGCACGCCGTAGCGCTCGACGAGCGGCTCCTGGACCAGGAGCCAGCCGGCCGCGAGGGTCGCCTCCGCCAGCGCGGTCATCTCGCGCGAATACCCGTCGATGGTGGTGACCTCGAGGACGTAGCGCCAGACGATGGCCAGCTCCTCGGCCTGCTTCACGCGGCGTAGCCGATCGCGGCGCTCGACCGGTGTCGTCCCGGGAACGAAGACGGAGGCCATCGCCTGGCGCAGGCCTACCTTGGACTTTCGGGCCAGGAGCCGCTCGGGATTGGCCAGCGACGCGAGCAGCTCGGGCTGGGCGATCAGGAGCTCGGTGAGGAGATCGCCCCCGGCGCATACCTTGACGAGCCCGAGCAGGAGATCCGGATCCTCGACGAGAAGCTCCACGAGTCCGGCTCGCGGTCCGGCTGCCGCCAGGAGCCGCTCGAATTGGTTGAGTGCCTCGTCCGGATCGGGGCTCTTCCAGACCGCGTCGAGGAGCATCGGATAGAGGCGCGCGAGCGTGGCGGAGAGGTGCGCCGCGTACGGCACCAGTGGGCGGCCCTCCAGGATCAGCTGCAAGTTGTGCCGCGCGCGCTCGGGATCCTTGAATCCGGTCGCCCGCAGCGCTGTCAGGCTCGTCAGGCGCGGTCGGCGGCGCGGCGCGAGCTCGCGGACCGCAAAGAACTCCCGGAAGGCGCGGTGCACCGCCGTCGTGACCGCCCGGTGGCGCGCCTGGAACTCCCGCGCCGCGCGCGCAGGCGGCGCCTGGATGCCGACGCGCCGGGCGACGCGCCCGAGCTCCAGCCCGTCCTTGGGAAGCGTGTGGGTCTGGAGCTCGTGCAGGATCTGCAGCCGGTGCTCGACCGTTCTGAGGTGCTCGTAGGCCCGGGAGAGCCGCCGGCCGAGGTCGGGCGCCAGATACCCGCGCTCGGTGAGCCGGAAGATCGCCTTCAGCGTGTTCGCCTCGCGCAACCACGGGTCGTCGCCGCCGTACAGGAGCTGGAGCGCCTGGACGATGAACTCGATCTCGCGGATCCCACCCCGCCCGAGCTTGACGTTGGTCGCCTCGTTACCCTTGGCGCGCACGGCACTGTCGATCTGCGCCTTCATCGAGCGGATGGCCGGCACGATGCGCGCGTCGAGTCCGGGACGATAGACGGTCCGGCACCCGAGCTCTCGGAAGCGAGCGCCGACGGCCGCGTCACCGGCGGCGATGCGCGCCTTGATGAGGGCCTGGCGCTCCCATAGCTCGGCGCGATCCCGATAGTACTCGCCGTACCCGTCGAGCGACAGGACGATTCCCCCCATGCGCCCCTCGGGTCGGAGCCGCAGATCGACGCGGAAGACAGAGCCTTCGTCGGTGATCTCTTCGAGCAAGCCGACGAGCTCGCGGCAGACGCGCGCGAAATACTCGCCGTTGGCCAGGCGGCCGGCCCCTCCGCCCGCCGTTTCGCCGTCGGCCCCGTAGACGAACATCAGGTCGATGTCGGACGAGTAGTTGAGCTCGTCGCCGCCGAGCTTGCCCATGGCGATGACCGCGAGCCCGGTCTCGGATCCGTCGGCGCCGAGCGGGGCCCCGTACGCGTGGGACACGGTCGCCGCGGCCTCGCGCAGCGCCTGCCCGATGCACGCGTCGGCCAGATGCGACAGCTCCTCGGTCGTCCGCGAGAGATCGGCGTCGCCCAGGAGATCGCGCGCGCCGATGCGCAGGAGATGGCGGTACTTGAAACGCCGCAGCGCGTTCATCCGCGCTCCCCGCGCCTCGAACGGGCCGAGCGTCTGCGCCAGGTCGGCCGCCAGGTCCTCGGCGAACCAGAGTCGCATCGTGGCGGGCTCGAGCAGCCACGCGAGGCTGCTGGGGCGCCGGCGCAAGACGTCGGCGAGCACCTGGCTCGCGCCGCCCAATCGCGCCAGCAGCGGCGCCGCACCGGGATGCTCGGCGAGCGTGCGGAAGAACACTGACCGGTCGACGGCGGCCGCGTAGCGCTCGAGGTTGTTGAGCGCCATGTCGGGGTCCGGCGCCCCCGCGAGCTCGGCCAGCAGGCGTGGAAAAGCCGGCGCCAGGAGCTCGGCGTCGCGCGGCGTCGGGGTGAGGCTCTCGAGGTTGGCCGCCGCCCCGCCCGGATCCGCGAACCCGAGCCGCCGCAGCGTCCGCCGGAGCCGGGCCGCCGCGCCGCGATCGCTGGCGGTCAGGAGCCGGACGGTGTCAGCGTTCAGACTGCCGACTCGCCCGTCTCGCCCGTGCGGATCCGAACCGACTCGTTGATCGGCAGCACGAACACCTTGCCATCGCCGATGGAGCCGGTCTTCGCCGCGCCGGTGAGAAGCCGCGCACTTCGGTAACCGTCATGCCGATCACCCCGATCTCCGTGAGCGCCTCCTTCACGTCGTCCAGCTTGAAGGGCTTGATGATGGCCTCGACCTTCTTCATCCTCAGACCTCCTCGAGAATCGAGATCGCGAGCGCCGACACGTGGGAGCTGATGCGTTTCAGGTTGGTCAGGACGTCCAGGTGGATCTCCGATGTCTCGATCGACTCGGCCAGCCCGGCGCGCAGGCGCCCCAGGTGGGATTCCCGCAGATCGCGCTCGCGCTGCCGCATGAGCGCGCGCTGGTCCAGCACCTCCTGGGCGAGGGCGCGGTCGTTCGCGGCGAAGGCGGCGATGGCGCGCTCGAGATTCTTCGACACCATGCCGTGGAACTCCTGGATCTCGGCCCAGCCGGCATCCGAGAACCGGCGGGCCTGGTAGAGCCTCTTGCGGCCGAGCTCCATCAAGTTCTTGTCGATGATGTCGCCGATGTTCTCGAGATTGCCGATGACCGAGATCAGACCGATTTCCTTCCGGCTGAGGTCCGGCCCCATCGCGTCGCGCCCTAGGCGCGTCAGGAAGAGCTTGATCTCCCGCTCGAGGAAATCGACCTGGTCGTCCCGTCGCTCCACGTCCTCGAGCAGCTCGTGGTGGCTGCTGGCGAAGACGACCGGCACGTCGCGCAGCATCCCCTGCACCACGTCGGCCATGCGGAGGGCCTCGCGCGTCGCCTGGCCCAGCGCGAGCGACGGCTGATCAAGCGAACGCTCGTCGACGTACCGCGTACGGAAGGGGCTGTCGCCCTGCTCGTCGTCGGGCACGAGCGCCTCGATCGCCCGCGCGGCCAGCGCGGTGAACGGCAGGAACACGAGGCTGATCCCGATGTTGAAGAACGTGTGGGCGTTCGCGATCTGGCGGGCCGGATCGGACGCGGTGCTCGCCACCACGGCCGTGAGGGGCCCGATGAACGGAAAGACCAGGGCGGCGCCCAGCAGCTTGAAGGCGATATGCGCGACGGCCACGCGCTTGGCCTCGGCCGTGGCGCCGACCGACGCCGTGAGCGCGGTCGCGCACGTACCGATGTTGGCCCCGAGCACGATCGCCACGGCGCCGTCGAGCGGCAGCAGCCCCTGGTGCGCGAACGCGAGCGCCAATCCGAGCGTGGCCGCCGACGAGGTGACGAGGGCGCTGAAGACCGCGCCGGTCAGCACGCCGATCGCCGCATTCTGGCCGACCCCGTTGAGGAGCTCGAGCGCCAGGGGCGTCGACCTGAGAGGCTCCACGTTGTCGAGAATGAGCTTGAGACCGAGGAACATGAGGCCGAGCCCGAGGAGCGCCTGGCCCAGGTCCTTCGGCACACGCCGGCGGGCGACGAACGTCGTCAGGAAGCCGAGCCCGACGAGCAGCGGTGAGTAGTCCGTGAGGCGGAACGCGATCAGCTGCACCGTGAAGGTGGTGCCGATGTCGGCGCCGAGAATGATGCCCAGCGTCTGCCGGAAGGTCATGAGCCCCGCGGAGACGAAGCCGATCAGCATGAGCGTCGTGGCCGCCGACGACTGGATGATGGCGGTGATGGCCGCGCCGGAGGCCACGGCCGAGACCCGATTGCGCGACAGTCCCGTGAGCAGGTTGCGCAAGCGGCCGCCGAGAGCCCGCTGGAGCGCCTCGCCGCTCAGCCGGATGCCGTAGAGCAAGAGCGCCATGCCCCCGAACAGTGAGAGCAGGACCGTCACGGCGCGTGCTCCGTCTGGGACGCCGAGGCCGCCCGGCGGGGGGCCTCGGCGTCCGAGACGTCAAACCACGTCGTGCGAGGGAAGGGCGGCAGATGGGCCGTGTCGTTGACCGACACCAGGCGCGGCGGCCGGGCGATCGTCAGCGAGCCGTTGTCGATCCGCATTCGCCAGAGCGCGTTGAACGAGACGCCGAGCAAGTGGCACAGATACACGCTGATCACCCCGCCGTGCGCGACGACGAGGACATCATCCCCGTTTCGATGGTCCGCGCCGATCCGTCCGATCGCGTGCAGAACGCGGGCGCAGACGTCGGGCAGCGGCTCGCCGCCGGGCGGCGGGCAATCCAGCGGCGACCGGACCCACGCGAGGTACGGATTGCCCTCGCGCGCTCGGATCTCGTCGACCGTGCAGCCCTCCCATTCGCCGAGTGACAGCTCGCGCAGCTCGGGGATGGGCACCAGCGGAATCCCGGTCCCGGCCAGCGCGATCTCCGCCGTGTCCAGGGCCCGGCGCATCGGGCTCACGTACGCGACCGCGACGCGATAGCCGCCGCGGAGGGCACGCCCGAGCGCCTCGGCCTGCGCGCGCCCGAGGTCGGAGAGGCCGACGTCGTTGGCGCCCTGGAACTTCCGCACCTGGTTCCACACCGACTGCCCGTGGCGCGCGAGCAGGAGCCTCACGCCGTCCGCTCCGCGGCCTCGCGCGCGCGGCGCAGCCGCGCCAGCGACTCCTCGCGCCCGATCAGGGCCAGCACGTCGAAGATGGGCGGCGACGCCGTGCGGCCGGTCGCCGCGAGGCGCGCGAGCTGCGCGAGGTCGACGAGCTTGAGCCCGAGCTCCTCGGTGAGCGCGCGGAAGACGCGCTCGATCGCCGCCACCGTGAACTCGGGCGCCCCCTCGAGCCGCGCGATCACGAGTCCGAGGCGCCGGGCGCCCTCGACCGTGAGGAGCGTCTGCGCGGCTTTCGCCTCGTACGCCGCGGGGCGTTCGAAGTAGAACCGCCCCTGCTCGACCAGCTCGACGAGGGTCTTCGCACGCTCCCGGAGCGTGTCGAGCATCGCGACGAACCGGGGGCGATCGAGTGGCGGCGTGAGTCCGACCGCCCTGACGAACGGCTCGGCCAGCTCCGCCAGCCGCGCCCCGTCCATCGTCTTCAGATAGTGTTGCGAGAGCCACTCGAGCTTGGTCGCGTCGAAGACCGCGCCGGACGAGGCGACGTTCTTGATGTCGAAGAGCTCGACGAGCTCGGCGCGGGAGAACACCTCCTGGTCGCCGTGCGACCATCCGAGTCGCGCCAGGTAGTTCACCAGCGCGTCGGCGGGGATGCCCGAATCGCGGAAGGCCTGGACGGACGTGGCGCCGTGACGCTTCGAGAGGCGGCTGCGATCCTTGCCCAGGATCAGCGACACGTGGGCGAACTCGGGGACGGCGTAGTCGAGCGCTTCGTAACAGAGGATCTGCTTGGGGGTGTTCGACAGATGGTCGTCGCCGCGAATGACGTGGGTGATGCTCATCGTGACGTCGTCGACGACGACGCAGAAGTTGTACGTCGGTGTTCCGTCCGTACGGACGAGGATCCAGTCGTCGAGCTGGCTGTGCTCGAACGTGACCGGCCCGTGGATGAGATCGTTCACCACCGTGGCGCCGGCGGTGGGCATCCGGAGGCGCAGCGCGCCGGCGCCGAGGCCCCGGTCGCGACAGCGTCCCGAATACCGGAACGTCTCGCCCCGCTGCTGGGCGATCCTCCGCTCGCGATCGAGAAGCTCGGGCGGGCAGTCGCAGTAGTAGGCGCGTCCGGAGGCGAGGAGCCGCTGGGCGTGTTCGCGGTAGATCGCGAGCCGCTCGGTCTGACGATAGCCCGGCGTCGGCGGCCCCTCGTCCCAGTCGAGACCGAGCCACTGGAGCGCGTCGACGATCGCGACGATGTTCTCGTCGGTCGAGCGCGAGCGGTCCGTGTCCTCGATGCGGAGGACGAAGGCGCCGCGGTGGTGGCGGGCAAACAGCCAGTTGAAGAGCGCGGTGCGCGCGCCGCCGACGTGGAGGTGGCCGGTCGGGCTCGGCGCGAACCGGACGCGGACCGGCGAGGCCATCTCAGTACGTCTCGAACAGCCGACCCCAGGGGGTGCCCGCGAAGGTCCGGATGCGCGCCCGGCCGACTGTCGGATACCAGAGGAGGTCGTGGTAGACATTCGAGGCGAACGGGGCCCAGACCACCAGAGGCGAGTGGAGTAGAAGCCGCTTGAGCGGCCGCAGCGGCCCGCGCCGGATCAGCTGATCGCCCCAGATCACGAGGCTGCGCCTCGTCTTGAAGCCCATCGAGATCGACGCCGCGTCCGTGTCGCCGACGATCTCGATCCGCTTCGGGTCCGCCACGCCGAGCCCACGCTCCTGGCACATCCGCAGATACGGGATCGCCAGGGGATCGAACCCCATGATCCGCGCCGCGATCGCGTCGATCGCCACTTGGTCCGCCGAGGCGAGGATCAGGTTTCCGAGACGCGGCACCATCGTTCGTGGCCCCGCACCGTCGCCCATCACCGTGCCGTCCATCACCGAGAACACCGCCGGGTGCAGCTCCCGCTGCATGTACATCAGGTCGACCAGCACTTCGTGCATGAACTCGTGAGCGTAGTGGCGCACTTCCTTCAGCAAGCCGCCGAACGCGTTCTTGATCGCGCCGGTGGTGCGGGAATGCCCGTGCGTGTTGTGCAGGATCACCCCGTTCCCTACGAAGGAGTGGGTTCCCTCTACCGAGAGATCGTAGAGAAATGGAACGTCCCCTGGCTCACTGAGGACTTCGTCGACCCGATCCCAGGCGATGTCTTCGCTGGCGAGAAATCGCATGTAAGCAATCTCGTCCGCGAATCGCCCGGACGAGTCGAGACTCTCGAAGAGATCTATGAAGTAGCGAACTGCAGGGCGCGTCGGCTCGGTGTAGCCGTTCTCGATGTTGTTGGCCATGCTGGCCCGGCCCGAGCTCGCCTGCGTCAGCCCGAGTCCCCGGCGTATCATTCGGAACAGCGGCGGTGCGACCGGTATCGTGTCCCAGTTGCTTGGCCGCCTTCCGCGGCGTCGACGGGCTACCAAGTACTCGAGATTCCTCTGCTTGTGTGCGCAACGGAATCTCACGTGCTCGGAGAGCGCCACGACATCGTCGCCATAGACCGCGATCCGCGCGTACTCCTGCTTTTCGGTCATGCGCCCGTTCGTCGCTCGGCTCCGAGTCGTGCCGACGAACGAGATGACGCCGAGGCGGGAGAGAAGCATTTGGATCTGGCCCGCGAGGCGCCAGCTCTTCGTCGTGGCGCAGGCGCCGCACTTGTCCACCGTCCCGTCGCCGTCGAAATAGGCCTGGAGAAACGCCGCGATCTCGTTGTCGGGGCACTTGAAGAGAGCATCGGGCACAGCCTTCGTCGCAGAATTCGTCGGAACCGTGAAACCGAGCGCCTCGAAGAAGGGGCGCAGGTTCAGAGCGTCGAAGTAGATCTCGTTCCCACGTATCCTCGGCTCCACGCCGAACAGCGACCGGCATTGTGTGATGTAGTCCGCGCGCACCTCGGGATCGGTGTTCGCGATCGAGATTCGATACGAGCCATTCGCCTCGT
>WNGF01010581.1_pt1 | contig 10372 bp, 11 predicted proteins | sample 5400641 | NCBI WGS metagenome assembly WNGF01 (sample SAMN13153371, study PRJNA577476) | soil metagenome | isolation source: 80 cm soil or saprolite under grassland replicate 2 | place: USA:California | collected 2016-06-15
ACCCGTGAAGATCCTCGAACACTGGTGTGGGTCACCGGTCTTTCGGGGCCGCAGAGCCCAGTCTTCCCCGGCCCGGGTGGCGGCCGGTCTCGTGCATCCGTGCTGGTCAGAGCATGAATCACGTAGCGGAGGCGGACGGGAATCGAACCCGCCGGGGGACTTTCGTCCCCCCACCGATTTTGAAGCCTACCCAACGCCCTGACGGCCGCTGGCAGCGGGTGCCGGCCCGTGCCATTCAGTGCCGCCGACCGGGGGTTCCAAACCGCCGGCATCCTGGTGGGTGACACTCCCTGCCGCTCCGTGCCGGACGATTCGTTAGCATCCGGTTAGCACGTAGGCCGCTGCGGGCTCCGGCGTGACGGGGGCATTCGAGACTCCTCGGCGTGGGGTCCCCCAGGTTGCCGGCGGGGCCCCCTCTGGATGGAGACCGCGATCGCCCGGAGAGGCGCTTACAGGTGCGTTGCTCCCGTAGAAACTGGCGGGCCTCCCGCGCGTCCTTGTTCCACGGTTGCCTCGGGTAGTCGAACGCGGTCGTCGGCTCCGCGACGAGGTTGCTCGCCTCGTCGAACAGGTCGTCCGGCAGCGCCGAGAGATCCTCGTCGAGCCGGCTTCCATATGCGGCCGCCCAGTAGCGGATGTTGTGGACGGTCGAGGAGCCAGCGGGTGCGAGTCTCAGGTCAGGAAAGGCGCTCATCGGAGCCTTCCGTAGGTCCCTCGCAGAACTGGGGTGTCCCAGAGTTGCTGCACCTGGTACCACCCAAAGCCGCCAGGGGTGCGGCGCCCTGGGTGGTCTACAGGCGGCGATCGCACTCTCGGCGCGACGGACGGCGAGTTGCGAGGCGATGAGCTCGGTCACGTCGCGGTCGTCCACGGTCTCGCGGGTCGCTGCGATTTCGGGCTCCTCCGACCAGGTCAACTGCCCATCCCTCTCTCGATCCTTGGTAGCGATCCCCGCCGCAGGCACTACTTCCAGCCAGTCGTGACCGCTCCGCCCGGTCGTCCTTGACCGGTTCCCCGGTCACTCTTGACCGGGTCGCGCACCGAGGGCATTCGTCCGACGACGAGAAGAAGAGCGTCACGGACCCGCGTGGGAGGTCCCGGCAGCACCTACTCGCATGCCATCCCGGCGATGCAGGCGGACGCGGCAGAGCGGATCGCGGCGCTCCTGCGGGCGGTGGACTGAGGATCAACACACCAGAGCCGCATGGTCCTGCGGCTGCAGACGGCCTTGCTCGTCCCGGAGCCAATGGCGGCCGTCGGGATCCGTGAACCGCACGCTGATCGACGGCAGGTGCGGGAACCGTTCCACGGTCCCGACATGACCCATGCCGACCCACTCCCGCAGCTCTTGGCCGGGGCCGAGGGTCCCGATGACTGTCTCCGAGGGAGCTGGGTGATCTGGCGAGCCCGTCGCGACGTAGAGGACGCATTGGTACACGGGCTGGTCGCCTGCATTCTTGGCCACGACCAGATACGAGTCGGTGCTGCCTGCTGCTGTGTCCACCCACGCGGAAATGCCGCGTGCCACTCGGGTCCGTCGTTCGTCCTCCGCGGCGTCGAGCTCGCGCTTCTGCCTCCCCCACCTCCGGGCGTCGAGGATGAGCGTGACGACGCTCCCCAGGATGAAGGTCGCCACCGCCAGTGCGACGCTCGCCCATGTCGGCATGGGTCACCTCCGGGCCCATTATCAGGGCGCTATCACGGACTGCTCTTCGCCAAGCCAGCGCCGGGTGAATGTCGGGCGCCATGGCGGAGCGTGTCTTCGCCCGGAAGCTCCAGAAGGTGGGATTCACTGAGGTGACCGTGGGGGACCGCATCCCGTTCGGCGTCGAGCGCGCGGCGCTGTTCCCCCTGTTCACGCCGGACCTGCTGGCGCTGATGCGGCGCCTCATCCCGGCCGAGCGACAGGACTGCGTCGCGACCAGCGTGATCGCCCGGGCCCGCAGGCCCTGAGGCCGCCTGCCAGTCTGCCTGGTTCGTCCTCTGGAGATGAAATGGGAGAGTCGCTCACTTTCGCCGAGCGATACCTGCGGTGGTGGGCACCGGCCTTGGCGCCCACCGCCCTGCGGTTGCTGGACGTCGTCCAGGACGGCCCAGGGACCAGGCCCCCCGATGAGATCCTCGATGTCGGGACGGGCACGGGAACGCTGGCCGTCGCCCCGCCCGGACGCGGTGGCCGCGAGCCCGGGTCATGGGACTCGATCCCGATGCGCTGCTTGATTGCTGGAGCAAAACGAGGCGCTACCTCGTATCGGTCCTTTACCGTGCCGCGCCCCGTCCATGGCTGCCCGATGCCGCTTCGGCCTTCATCTTTCCCCTCGTCGGGAGGAAGCGAGGCGGAAACACAGCACAACGACTCCAATCGCGGGATCCGGTTGAGTTTCTTTACCCACAGGACCGCCAGCGAGGAAAGCCGCAACCGAGGGATCTATGGATCCAAGGCTGAGTCCTGACCCGGTACCAACGCCGGCCAGAATCGGCCAAAGGCCGTAGAGGAGCACGCGGTCGAAGATCAGACTATCAAGGGGCCAACCGAGTCGTATCGACCTCGATTCGGAGAGCGAGAGGATTCATCTCGATGGAGAGGCGTCGCCCGCAACCCCGGATTCTCATCGTGGACGATGATGCCGAGAACCGGAGGATGCTCCGAACGGTTCTCGAGGGGGAAGGCCTGCACGTCGTGGGGGAGGCGAGCGACGGCCGCGAAGCCGTCGATCTCGTCGGTCGGGCCTCTCCCGACGTCGTCTTGATGGACCTTCGGATGCCAGAGATGGGAGGGATCGAAGCCACTCGGCTGATCAAGGAGTCCCGACCGACGGCCCAAGTGCTCATGCTGACCACCTACGAGGGCCCGTTCCCCACTCGGAGCGCCGAGCAGGTGGGCGCCTATGCCTACCTCCTCAAGGGCTGCTCTGTCGAGCTCATCCTTCAGGTGATCTCCCAGGCCTGGAACTACGGCGCGGGACTCGGGCCGGACGGGCGCGGGGATCCGGGCTCTGCAGGGTCGATTTCCCCAGCTTGAACGCGATCTGTTCGAGCCTCATGGCTATTCCTTTGGCCCTTGCAAACTTCCACGAAGTAGGTCCTGTAGGGCACGAAAACCCTGATCATCAAGCTGCATCCGCTTGGTACTCATGGATCAGGCTGCCCAACACGTCGCGACGACTGACCGCTCTGGGAATGGTGCTGCCGTGGACCGCGGCTTCACGACAGGAGTCTCCAGCTGCAACCCGCGATGCGGCCGGTCGTCTTTGTAGTGGCGGACGTACCGACCGAGGACGTGCTGGAGATGATGCCTAGGCAGGAGTCTGCTACGTGGCCATGCGGACTCAGTCGAGCGGGCCAAGCCGAGGACGCTTCACCCGGCGCCGGGAGGACCGCGAGCTGAGCACTGCGTTCTCGACCTCGAGGGCCCGCTCGCGCGACCGACCGCCGGCGACCCGGAGCCACCGGCGAACCACCGCGTAGAGGAGGAAGAGGAGCACCGGGGCGGAGCGCCTGGTCAGCAGGCCAATCGAGGTTTCCGCGCCCTACAGATACTAAAGAGTCCGTCGAGCTACCGTTACCCCACGGGCCAGTGGGAACCCGACGCTACCAGCGGGGTTCTCCGGGACCAAAGGGTTACATGGGGCGCCGCCGAGACGGCGCGGCTATGAGGCCTCACCCTCCGCCAGAGCCTCGCGGAGGGAGATGATCCCCTGCCGGATGCGGCTCTTGACCGTGCCCCGAGGGGCGCCCTCTAGCTCGGCCACCTGCGTGGACGACTGCTGGCCGAGGTAGGCGAGCTGGACCGCGGTGCGCTGCTTCGGCGGGAGCCGGTCCATGGCCGCCCATGCTCGATCCATGAGGTCACGGTGCACCGCGTACTGCTCGGGGCCCGGCTCGTCCGAAGCCTCTGCTTGCCCCGCCTCGGACACGAGGAACCTCGTTTCGAGAGTTCGCCGGCGCAGGAGGTCGATCGCGAGGCTCCGGGCGATCAGCAGGATCCAGGTGTCGAGCGACCCTCGCCCCGGATCGAATGCCGTACCTCGGCGCCAGGCCTTGAGGAAGGTGTCCTGCACGAGGTCCTCGGCGTCGCCCGTGTTCTTGAGCAGGACCAGGCCGAGCCCGTAGATCCGGGACGCGTAGCGATCGTAGAGGGCGCCGGCGGCTGCCGATTCCTTTCGGAGGAATGCGGCCATCAACTCTCGGTCCGAATCGCGCGGCGCCGAGTCGCGGCCCGTACAGCACGGTCTGACAGACGGTCCGAGTGTCCTCTGGCTGCTGAGGGGTGCCAACGGGTTCATCCCTTCCGATCGAAATGCCCTTCGTGCGGGCGGCTTCCAACCTAGGGGGAAGGGAGAGCCGGGCAAACCGTGGAATCGGTACGTTAAATGGGCTCGGGCCTCGCGAATTGGCCTCGGCTCTCAGGGGAGGCCGGCCAACGTTCCGGCCGGATCGAGTCGGTGCTATGGCTCGGAGAGTCGTCGTGAGAGCTCGGTCCGAGACCGGACCCCGAGCTTGCTGTAGATCCGGCGAAGGCTCGCCTCGACGGTGCTCACGCTCACGAACAGGGCTCGAGCCGCCTCCCGGTTGGTGAGTCCCTTCGCGACCAGGTCGGCCAGGTTCTGCTCGGTCGGTGTCAGGCCGACGGGGCCGGGGGCCCGGCCTCCGATTCTGGCAATCTCGGACCTCGCCTTGTCGGCCCACAGCGCTGCTCCGAGATGCTCGAAGATCTCCAAGGCTCGACCAAGCGAGTCCCGCGCCAGCCGCCACTTCTTCACGCGCCGAAACGCTTGGCCCTGCCCGAGCAGCGTGCGGCCCAGCTCGAACGGCTCGTCCAGCATCCGGTGGCTCTCCTGGGACTGCTCGAATGCGGCGAGCGCCTCGGGAAGCTCGCCGCTCGACGCCGCGAGCAGACCCCGGCATCGTTCCCCGGTGGCGAGCGCCCAGGCCCGTCCGAGCGACATGGCACGGGCGAGGAACGCTTCGAGCAGAGGACGCGCCGCGTCCGCCTCGCCGAGGGCGACGAGCGCCTCGATCTCGTCCGGCAGGAACCGGAGCATTCCAGGCTCTCCGAGCCCCGCGTCGAGGATTCCCTCAGCGAGCGGCCAGAGGATGCGATGCGCCTCCTTCATGTTCCCTAGCGACAGCTCGAGGAAGCCGAGCGCCGACAGGTTGAGGTCCGCCGCCTGCACGAGTCCCGAGCTACGGGCGAGCTCCAGCCCTTCTTCAGCCGCCACCCTGGCAGGCTGTTCCTTGCCCAGGTGCGCGTCGATGAGCGCCCTCGCGGAGAGGGCATGCGCCAGGTACGGCTGCTGGCCCGTCCACGCCGTGATGGTGCAGCTCTCGTCGGCGTACTCACCAGCCTCCGACCAGTTCCCGGCCCGGCACTCCAGCTGGGCGAGCAGGAACAGGATCACCGCGAGCGAGCCCTCGTCCCCCCCCTCCCGGCAGCGCTTCTCCAGGTCGCCGAAGGTCGATCTCGCCGAATCGAGCTCGTCCGTCCACAACAACATGCACGCCATTCGGAACGACGGGCTCCGGAGGGGGCGCAGGCCCCTCCCCGTTCCCTCCAGTTCGACCGCGCGGTTCATCAGGCTCGGCTGGGTTCCCTCACCGGCGAGGAAGTCGCTGAGGCCGAGCAGCGAGAGGCTCTCCGCCAGTGGGGTCTCGTCGCCCTGAGCTTCGGCCAGGTCCACCGCCGCACGGGCGTGAGCCCTCGCGCCGGGGCGGTCGCCGACGGTGTCCGCGTCGATCGCAAGCTCCAGGTGGATCAGCGTCTTCAGCTCCGGATCCTGCGCCGCGTGCTCCAGGGCCTGTTCGGCGAGCGCTCGGGCCGCGAGGGCGTCGTGGCTGTGGTACCTAAGCCTGGCCAGGAACAGCAGCGCCTCTGCCTGCAGCCAGCCGGGGGGAGCGGTCCGCACCGCCTCCTCCAACATTGTCGCGGCCTCGCCCATATCTGCGGCCTCGAACGCGTGATGGCCGGCTTGGACCGTCCGGCGGATCCGGGCCTCGGCCCGGTCGGGTGGGGTCAGCTCGCGGGCGAGCTTCGAGAGCTGGGCGGCTGCGTCCGGCGCACCTCGCCCGTGGGCCCGCCGGGCGGCGTCCTCCAGCTCCGCGGCCACGTCCTCGTCCGGCCCCTCGGCGGCGAGCGCGAGGTGGCGCGCACGCTCCTCCTGGTCGACCACGATGGCAGCCAGCCGGCGGTGGATGTCTCTCCTTGTCCGGGTCGAGGACTCCGAGTGGAGGACGCTGGCCAGCAGGGGATGCTTCAATCGGATGAGCCCGCCATTTCCTTCGATCACGCCCGCGTTGACTGCAGCTTCGATGTCGTCCTCCGCCGTCGGACCTCCGATCGCCTCTGCCACCAGCGGGACCGTCGGCTGGGACGCGGCAGAGACGGTCAGGAGCACCTGCCTGACCGGGAGCGCGAGCTCGGACAGGCGGTCTCTGACGAGGTCGCGGAGATTGGAGGGGACCAGGAGAGCTGCGCCCCGCCCGCGTTCGATTCCGCGTCGGATGAGGGCCCGTCCGAGCTCCAGAGCGAAGAACGGGTTGCCCGCCGACGTCTCGTGGATGCGCAGCAGGACCGAACGCGGGAACCCGGTCGCAAGCTGCGAGCGCAGCATGTCGCGGGTGGCCTGCAACGTGAGCGGCCCGACCACGAGCCGGTGAAGACAGCGGTCCGGAAGGGCCCGCCCGAGACCGAATGGAGGTGACTCGAGCTCCTGGGATCGCGCCGTCAGGATGAGACCGATGGGTGCGTCATCGAGGCGCCGGACCGCGAACTCCAGCACGCGAGTAGACGGGGCGTCCAGCCACTGTGCGTCATCGATCGCCACCAGACACGGACCTGCGGCGGCAAGCGCCAGCAGCGTTCCGTGAAATGCAGCCGATATCGCCCGCTGATCGGGCGGGGGGCCGATGGCCTCAGCCCGGAGGAGCGCGACCTCCAGGGCCGATCGCTGGGGCGCGGGAAGTCCTTCGAAACTGTCGTCGGTGACCCCATTCAGCAGGTCCCCGAGCGCAGCGAACGAGAGCTTCGCCTCGGATTCGTTGGGTTGACACGAGAGGATCTGATAGCCCCGGGCTCGTGCCTGGGAACAGGCCTCCAGAAACAACGTGCTCTTGCCGATGCCCGCGTCGCCGCCGAGCATCAGCGCCACCGGCCCCGATGGGACGGAGTCGAGCACCCTGGAAACGACGGCCAGCTCGTTCTGCCGGCCGACAGGGCTCGCCCGATCGCCTCCTCCCCCCGGTGGCATCGTGCGGCCATTATCCGCTCCGGGTCTTCCCCCGGCGAGAGGCCGGTTCCAGCATCCGACCAATAGGCCAGGCGCTCCCTCCGTCCGTACACCCGCACGCAACGGTCGACCGACCACTCGACGAGGAAGGGAGACGGTCATGATCGACGTTCTTCGCAAGCGAGCCAATGTCCTGGGCCTGACGGTCGTGGCTGTCGGCATCCTGCTGTCCGCCTGTGGGACCGGGACGGGGTACGGCTCGACGGGCGCGCCCCGGTCCGGCCCCGCGCCCACCGGCGGTGCGACGGTGGTGGGGACCCGATCCATCCCCGGGATCGGCACGGTGCTCGACGACAGCAAGGGCTTGACCCTGTATCACCTCACGACCGACACGAGCACGAAGAGCACATGCTCGGGATCGTGCGCCCAGGTGTGGCCGCCGTTGCTGACCACGAACGGGGTTCCGAAGGCACCCTCGGGAGTGACGGGCACGTTCGGCACGATCGAGCGACCCGGCGGCGGATCGCAGGTCACGTTCAACGGGATGCCCCTGTACACGTTCGCCGGCGACTCGGGCCCCGGGCAGGCCAGCGGTCAGGGCATCGACAGCTTCTTCGCAGTCACCACGTAGCCCGAGGAAGCCCTCGGGCTTCGACGAAGAGGTCGACGACAGCGTCGACCCGTTCGAAGAAAGGATCCTGCAATAAACATGCGCACGCTTCGGCGCGCCGGTCTCATCGGCCTGATCGCCGGCGGCCTGGCCGCCACGGTCTGGACCGCTGGTCCTGCCCGTGCAGAGGATTCGCCCTCCGCCTCCATCGTGGGCAGGACGCTGACCATCCGCGGCTCGGACGGCCCCGACGACATCGTGCTGTCGGTCGCGGCCGCGGACCCCAACACCCTGCTCGTCGACTTCGACAACGATGGGACGATCGACCAGAGATTCGATCGCGCCACCTTCGACGCGATCGCCGTCTCCCTCGGCAGGGGCGATGACCACTTCTCGGCCAACGGCGTTCCCGGGCCACAGACGTCGAGGATCGACGGTGGCGGTGGCGACGACACGATCGCGGGCACCGCGGGCGACGACGTTATCACCGGAGGCGGTGCCAGCGACCACGTCGTCGCCGGCCCGGGCAACGACGTCATCATCGGGGGTGGAGGTCGGGACTTCGTGGCCGGCGGCCTCGGCCACGACACCGCGTTCCTCGGCGGAGGTGCCGACGTCTTCCTGTGGGACCCGGGAGAGGGCAGCGACGGCGTGGACGGCGGCCGGGATCTCGACACCCTCCCGTTCGACGGTTCGAGCGGCGGCGAGATCATGAGCCTGTCGGCGGTCGGGACGCGAGCGGTGTTCCTCCGTCAACCGGGCAACGTCGTGATGAACCTCGACGACGTGGAGATCCTGGATCTCAACGCGCTCGGCGGCGTCGACGACATCACCGTGAAGGACATGACCGGCACGCGCATGCGGCAGGCCGACATCGACCTGTCCCCGGCGGGCGATGGTGGCGCCGGCGACCTGCTGGCCGACCTCGTGCCGGTGAACGGAACGAACCACGCCGACGCCGTCGACGTGGTGGGCCAGGGCACGCAGGTCGACGTGTCGGGACTCCGGGCCGAGACCCGCATCACCGGCACCGACCCCGCCCTCGACCAGCTCCAGGTCGACACGCTGGGCGGGAACGACGCGGTCAGCGTCGACCCGAGTGCGACCGCGCTGATCGGCGTGACCACGGACCTCGGTCCCGGCCAGATCTGACGCCCCCCCGCTGGATGGGGGCTCCCCACCGGGAGCCCCCATCCACGCGGCCACCGAAAGGACCCGTCCGTCCCTGCTCTGCACTCGAGCCCGCGGGAGGTGAAACCCATGCGCAAACGCCCGCCCCTCGCCACAACCCTGGTCCTCGTGGCCGTGTTCATCTCGTTGACGGGCACGGCGATGGCCGCCGTGATCGTCTCTTCGAACCATCAGGTCGCCGCCCACACCATCGCGGGGACCAACGCTCCGGTGGGGGACAACGAGAACCTCATCTCCGGCTCGGTGGGCACGTCCGATCTCCACGGCAACGCGCTGACGGGATCCAAGGTCGCCGACGACGGGCTCACCGGCGCTGACATCGACGAGTCGACGCTGCGCGTCTCGAGCGTCATCGCGCGGCCGGCCGGAGGAACCCTCGCGGCCGGTGGGCTCACGACCGGCGGCGCCACGCCGTATTCCCTGACGGGTGTGACCTTCACCCAGCGCCCCGGCGAGCTCATCCCGCAGATCAAAGCCACCCTGGCGATTCCCTCCGGCAAGGTCAGTACCCTGTGCCAAGTCGAGATGGATTTGGAGCTCGACGGGAAACGCCTTGCAGTCGTCAGGAGCGCAGGCAGCAACAGTGCCCAGCTCGAGACGACAACGGTGGCCTTGCGAGGAGACGGTCCTCCCCACGGTGAGCACCTCGACTACACACACCGTCACGGCGTCCGCCCGTCTCGCGGACCAGTCCGGTGAGGGGTTCACGGACGCCTGCTCCCAGTCCTCGCAGGTCGATGCGTTCGCCCTCCACGTCATCGGGACGCGGTAGGGCTCGGCGAACGGTGGACTGCTACCAGACTGTCTCAAGCAGCACTGTCGCGGATGACGACCACCCTCTACGATGGGGGAGGGGAGGGGCGGCGGCTGCGAATTCATCGACCTCTCGAGGCGATTCATGCGAGTGGGGGTCCGATGAAAGGAATGGCCGGGCCAACGCCGTGGCGGAACGATTGGTGAGAACCGTGTGGCGTGAGTACACGGATCGGATGCTCGGCCTGAGCAGACGCCATCTCGAGCACGTGCTCGGGCGGTACGTCCACCACTACAACGACGAGCGGCCGCATCGCGGGCTGCAGTTGGAGACTCCGGTCGTGAAGCTCCGGCCGACTGCAGCACCATCCCTCCGGCGGATCCGTTGTCGCGACGTGCTGGGCGGCCTTATCCCATGAGTACTGGGCGGATGCGGCTTGATGATCAGGGTTTGAGGTATGAACGAAAGTTGTGGATGCGGGACCTGGTGAAAGGCGTGGCGTACTCTCCGGTCGATCACTGATCGGAGTGCCGGCGTGGCAACGCCGGCAGGAAGGAGTACGCCAATGCTCAGGGTAGTCCCTGAGGACGA
>WNGF01016561.1_pt1 | contig 10372 bp, 8 predicted proteins | sample 5400641 | NCBI WGS metagenome assembly WNGF01 (sample SAMN13153371, study PRJNA577476) | soil metagenome | isolation source: 80 cm soil or saprolite under grassland replicate 2 | place: USA:California | collected 2016-06-15
TCCACCGCCAGCGCGTAAGCGACGTTGTTGGCGAGCGGCGCCAGATAGTCCAGCCGGTCGGTGTAGGGGATGAACTGGGTGTAGGTCATGTTCTCGGCGATCTTTTCGTCGCCGCGATGCAGATAACCGACGTCCGGGACCGCCTGGGTGATGATTTCGCCGTCGAGTTCGAGCACGATGCGCAGCACGCCGTGCGTCGAGGGGTGCGACGGGCCCATGTTGAGGACCATCTTTTCCCCCTGGACATCCTGCAGTTCTTCGGTCGGCGGAGGGGTCGTCCCCGCAAGCTGCGTTGCGTCCGCAGCGCGCGCGGCCGGTTCGCGGAAATGGATTTCCTGGACGGTGGCCATCGCGTTCAAGTCTTGGGACGGTTCGGAACCCTCGGACCGAATCGCGGACTGTTTCCCTTTTCCGTGAACCGGAGCGCCGAACTCCTGTTCGGCGCGCTGATGGACCGCGCGCGCGCCGCGCCGAACAGGAGTTCGGCGCTCCAATCGTCCGGTTCACCGTCACAGAAAAGACAGTAGGGCTTTGAGCCGCTCATCTTTTATCGCCTCCGGGCCGACCCGATGTCGCGGGTCTCTCCTCTATTGGCCCCGGCCCGTAAGCGCGGCCGTGGGTTTCTTTGATGTCGTAGCGTCGTTCGAGGCGCGCGTTTGTTTCGAGCGCATCGGTTTCCGGAATCCGCACCCGGGGCTCGCGGGCGACGGTGTCCTTGCCGCCGGCGATGGTCACGAACGGGCCGCCTTCCAGCGGCGCGGGCCTGGTGAAGGCCACGTCCGGCATTTCGCTCGGCTTGCCCGAGAGCGGGAAATCCTTGCGCAGCGGGAAATAAGGATAACCTTCCCACATCAGAATGCGCCGCAAATCCGGATGTCCGCGAAAACGAATGCCCATCATGTCGTAGATTTCCCGCTCATGCCAGTCGGCGGTCTTCCAAACGCCGGTGACCGTCGGCAGTTCGGATTTTTCCTCGCTCACGTCGGTTTTGAGGCGCAGGTGGCAGCGGTGACCGTAACCGTAAAGCTCATAAACCACGGTCCAGCGCGGGTCGTCACCGTAGTTGTCCACGCTGCTGATGTCCACGAGGTAATCGAAGCCCGGTTCCTTTTTCGCGAAGGCGCAGAGGTCGGCGATTCTCTCCGAATCGAGCACCTTCAGGGTGATTTCACCGCGGAACTCGGATGGGTCGGACAGCAAATCGTCAAACTGCGCCTTTAATTTTCGAGCGAGTTCCAGAGCAGTCATGAGGTATTACACGAATGAGGTATTACACGATCGGATCGATCCACCGAACGTCCCGCCTCAGCGGTATCCCTACAATCAAAGTCCACGAATCGACACGAACAGCGGAGGATTCTTCCCGCGTTACGGTGGATTGCGGCGCTCACTGTCAAGCGAACTGATTCCGACGCTTCGACGATCAATTCCGGCCTTGTCTTTATTAGTGTTCATTAGTGTGGATTAGTGGCTGACCTGGAGCGTTTCGGTCAACGGGCAACCTTGTCGGGCGTGCCAGCCACAGGTTCTTTGGCTACTTTTGCCTGCAATTTGAGCAGTGCATCGAGCAAAGCCTCCGGACGCGGCGGACAGCCGGCAACGTAAACGTCCACGGGAACGATTTGGTCCACGCCCTGGAGCACGGCGTAGCTGCGATACATGCCGCCGGTGGAGGCGCAGGCGCCCATGGCGATGACCCATTTCGGTTCGGGCATCTGCTCGTAGATGCGCTTCACCGCCATCGCCATTTTGTAGGTGACCGTGCCGGCGACAATCATCACGTCGGATTGACGGGGGGAAAAGCGCATGACCTCGGAGCCAAACCGCGAGATATCAAACCGGCTGGCCCCGGCCGCCATCAGTTCGATGGCGCAACAGGCGAGGCCCATGGGCATCGGCCAAAGTGAGTTCTTGCGGAACCAGTTCAGCGCGGCGTCGAGCCGGGTGTGGACGACATCCCCTTCGATCTTCGAATTGTAGCCAATTTCGGCGCTGGTTTGCATGGAGGCCCGCGATTTGTCCCGCATTTTTCTGCAAACTAAACAGCGTGGAAATGCGAGGCAAGTGAATTTGTGATTTTTTTCACAAGCGGCCGGGAAAGCCCCCTTTCGTTTTTCCGAAATGCATTGGGACCATGAACCCAGCTCGGTAGGGCGCGGTGTCCTCACCGCGCCGCGGGCCAAACAACACGTTTGCGACGTTCGCGGCGGGCTGAGGACAGCCCGCCCTACCTTCCGGTTCATGGAAAGTCCCTTTTCGTCACTGTGCAGGGATTGGGAGCATGAATCGGGGAGGTGGGTGCGCCGCCGCGATAGCGTCTTGGACTGCGGCAGTCCTCTGCCGCTTTTGCGCCGACCAGACCAGATCGAAAAGCGCCAGAGGACTGGCGCAGTCCAAAACATGGCGGCACATTCGTCGGTTCTTGGGAAGAACCTTCGCTTTTTGCGCATACCGTGGGCCTATGAACCACGGAGGTGGGGTGCGCCGTCGCGAGAGCGTCTTGGAGTGCGGCAGTCCTCTGCCGCTTTTGCGCCGCCCAGACCAGATCGAAAAGCGCCAGGGGACTGGCGCAGTCCAAAACCTGGCGGCGCTTTGGTCGGTTCACGGAAAGAACATCCGGAGCGCCGGTCACGCCTTGCGGCGCGGCGCGATTCAATCAGCGCGAAGCGCAGCCGCGGGATGCGAGAGCGCCGCGCGCGGGCGCATGTTACTTGGAAGATGCGCCTGCCGCGCGCAAAAAACTGTTTCCCTGCTTGACGAAGGCTGCGAGAACAACCATATTTCACGGCCATTTTTGTTAGATTGGCTCATCGTTCTGTACTGATGCTATGGTTAAATCGAAAGCACGAAAAAGACTTTCCAAAGTCGGCGCGAAAAAATCCGGCAAAGCCGCTTCCAAAATCGCAAAGAAATCCGCCGCTAAAGCCCAACCGAAAAGCCCGACAGTTAAAAGCCAGACAGTTGCTTCTTCCCCATCCGCAGGCGTTGCCGTCGATTTGACGGAAAAGATCAAGGAACTCGTCCGGCTCGCGCAGGAGCAGGGTTATCTGACCTACAACGACATCAATGATGCGTTGCCGGACACGATGATCACGCCCGAGGAACTGGACGAGATTTACATCAAGCTGCGCAACCTCGAGGTGGAAATCGTGGACCAGGCCGAGGTGGACCGCGTCAAACAACCGGAGCCGGAAGAGGAGGAGGACAAGACGCGCCTGGACATTCTGGACGACCCGGTGCGGATGTATCTCAAGCAAATGGGCCAGGTGCCGTTGCTGACGCGCGAGCAGGAGGTCGAAATTTCCAAGCGGATCGAGGACGCGGAAAACGAGGTCAAAAAGATCATTTACGGCTTCGGTTTCGCGGGCAAAGAGCACATCGCGCTGGCGGAAAAGCTGATCTCCGAGCCGCCCAAGGAACGCTTCGACCGCGTCATCCTGGACAAGAAGATTGAAAGCCGGGACAATCATCTGCGCGCATTGCGCAAACTGGTCAAGGACGTCCGCGCCATTGACCTGGCGGTGGACGACAAATACGCCGTGTGGCAGAACGGACCGAACAAAGCCCGGCGCGACCGGCTTTTCAAGGATTTCAGAAAACTGGACGATAAGCTGCAGCGGACCTTCCACAAGTTTTACTACAAACAGAAGGTGATCGAAGAGATGGCGCTGGTGGCCGACAATATCCACGACAAAATCCAGTTGAGCCTGCGCACCATTCAGGACCTGGAAAATCAGCGGAAATCAAATCAGCAACAGACGATCATCCAGTCCGAACAAAAGAAGGTCAAGGCGCTGGAGGAATTCGTCCGCATGCCCTTCCAGGATTACCTCAAGGCCTACCAGCAATTTCAGCAATTTGCCAAAAAGGCGTTGCAGGCCAAGACCGAGATGGTCGAAGCCAACCTGCGTCTGGTCATTTCCATCGCCAAGAAATACACCAATCGCGGCCTCTCCTTCCTCGACCTGATCCAGGAAGGCAACATGGGCCTGATGAAAGCGGTCGAAAAATTCGAGTACCGTCGCGGTTACAAGTTTTCCACCTACGCCACCTGGTGGATCCGCCAGGCCATCACCCGGTCCATCGCCGACCAGGCCCGCACCATCCGCATCCCCGTGCACATGATCGAGACGATCAACAAACTCATGCGGGTGCAAAAACAACTGGTGCAGGATTTCGGCCGTGAAGCGAGCCCGGAGGAAATCGCCGACGAAATGCAAATGCCCGTCGAACGGGTCCGGGCGGTGTTAAAGATGGCCCAGCAGCCCATTTCGCTCCAATCGCCGGTGGGCGACAGCGAAGACACAAATTTTGGCGACTTTATCGAGGACAAGTCCGCGGAAAATCCCTCGGACATGACCAGCTACAGCCTGCTCAAGGACAAATTGAGCGATGTGCTGGAGACGCTGACCGAGCGCGAGCGGAAGGTGCTGGAACTGCGTTTCGGTCTGGGCGACGGTTATTCCCGCACGCTGGAAGAGGTTGGCAAACAGTTCAAAGTCACGCGCGAGCGCATCCGGCAGATCGAGGCGAAAGCCCTCCGCAAAATGCGCCATCCGACCCGCATTCGCCAGCTCCAGGGATTTCTCGAAACCGAAGCCGTGGAATAGAAGCGGCCTGGGTTTTCAATCGCCTGCGCCGAATTTTTCGTTTCCCTGGACGTTTTCAACAAGCGGCAAGCCACCCTGCCCAAAGCTCAGAGTTCAAAGCTTAAAGCTCAAGAAAAGCTCAACGTTACCAAACCCCAAGAAGCGCCCGGGGAGTTTGTCATTGTCATGGGAAACCTCCGGCTCTGCCGGAGGACTCGCAAAGTTCGACAATTTCGGGAATGGTCCGAGTCGTCGTCTCGAATGGCAACCCGATTCCCCTCACCCTGACCCTCTCCCACGGGGAGAGGGAACAGCCGGCGGCAGATTCGGTTGTTCGGGAGGTTCGTTGGGCAGACACCGCGCTGGGTGTGCTGAAAGTCAGCGGAAGATTCTCCCTCTCCCCGAGGGAGAGGGCTGGGGTGAGGGGGAAGGTGACGCTCGCTGTGCGAACCGCGTTGGCACTTGCCCGGAAGTCTGCTGATTGCCCGAAGGGCCGTATGGCTTTGAGCCGTTCATTCTTTCATGCCTCCGGCTTTGCCGGAGGTCACTGACTGATTCGAATGGACCTTGCGTCGATAGGTCTTGCGCGCGTCATCAGCCTGGCGTAGATGTCACCATGCTCGGCTGCGAAACACCGTTCCCGTCGGCGAAATGCGTTCGCCGGTTCGCGGTCGTGTTTCTCCTGCTTTGTTTTCTGCCCGTGTCCGCCGCCGACCTCGAACAGTGCCGCAAACTGTTCATCACCGGCGAATACTCCGAATGCATCCGTCTCTCCGAGCAGGCCGTTCGCGAGCGTGAGCGGAATGAAGAGTGGGCCGTGCTGCTGGTGAAATCGCTCCTGGCCGTCGGCCGTTACCCGGAGGCGGAAGGCGCGCTGACCAATGCGTTGAGTCGTTACCGTTCCAGCATTCGTTTGCGCCTGGCGGGCTGGGAGACCCTCAATGCCAATGGCAACACGGACGCGGCCCGGGACCTGTTGCAGGAAATCAACGACCGGGCCGCTTCGGGCGGATCGATCTACCGCGATCCCCCGAACCTGGTCGCGCTGGGCAAGGCAGCGCTGTTGTTGGGCGCCGAACCAAAACTGGTCCTGGAAAATTTCTTCGACCAGGCGAAAAAGGCCGATCCGAATCTGCGGGAGGCTTATCTGGCGAGCGGCGAGCTCGCCCTGGACAAGGAGGATAACGGCCTGGCGGCAAAAATCTTTGGCGAAGCGCTCAAAAAATTTGCCGAAGACCCGGACGTGTACTTCGGCCTCGCCAGGGCCTACGCCCCGAACGCCCGTCCGTTGATGCTCCAATCGCTGGACGCCGCGCTGAGTCGGAATGCCGCTCACGTGCCGGCGCTGATGCTGCTGGCCGACCACGCGATTGATGCCGAGGACTACGCGGTCGCCGGCGAGGTGCTCGACAAGGCGTTCGCCGTGAACCCCTGGCAGCCCGAGGCGTGGGCCTATCGCGCGGTCCTGGCGCACTTGCGCAACGACACCAATGAGGAAAACCAGGCGCGCGAGAACGCGCTGAAATTCTGGCCGACCAATCCGAAAGTGGACCATCTGATCGGCAGGAAACTGTCGCAGAAATATCGCTTCGCGGAAGGCTCGGCTTATCAACGCCGGGCGTTGAAGTTCGAGGTCGGCTTTCTCCCTGCGAAAATCCAGTTAGCGCAGGACCTGCTCCGGCTCGGTGACGAGGATGAAGGCTGGCAACTCGCCGACGAGGTGCATCAGCGGGACGGTTACGACGTGACGGCCTACAATCTGGCCGCCCTGCGCGAAAGCCTGGCGAAGTTTCAGACCGTCACGAATCAGGATTTCGTCCTGCGGATGAGCCCCCGCGAAGCCGCGATTTACGGCGACCGCGCGCTCGAATTGTTGCAACGCGCGAAAAATCGCCTGTCCGAAAAGTACGGCTTCAATCCGGATGCTCGGACGACGGTCGAGATTTTTCCCGAGCAAAAGGATTTTGCCGTGCGCACCTTTGGCATGCCCGACAACCCGGGTTTTCTCGGCGTTTGTTTCGGGCACGTTGTCACCGCGAACAGTCCGGCGTCGCAGGCGGCGCATCCGGCGAACTGGGAAGCGGTGCTCTGGCACGAGTTCTGTCACGTCATCACGCTGGGACTGACGCGCAACAAAATGCCCCGCTGGCTCAGCGAAGGCATCTCGGTTTACGAGGAGAAACAGGCGAACCCAACCTGGGGCCAGTCGATGACCCCGCGTTTTCGCGAAATGGTCCTGGGCGATGACTTGACCCCCCTGCGCAAATTGAGCGCGGCGTTTCTTTCGCCGAAAAGCGACCTGCACGTACAGTTCGCCTACTACGAATCGTCGCTGGTCGTGGAGTTCCTGGTCGAACGTTTCGGCTTTGAAAACCTGAAACAAACCCTGCGCGACCTCGGCGCCGGCACAGACGTCAACGAGGCCATCGCCGCGCACACCGAACCGATGGACAAATTGGAAGAGGACTTTGCCGCTTTCGCCCGTGAACGCGCGGAACAATTCGGGCCCGGACTCGACTGGAAGAAGTTCAAGCCGATCAACCCCGGCGCCGGCGCTGCGTCGGCGGCGGATCTGGCGGAAAAGTATCCCACCAACTTCTGGGCGCTGACGGACCATGCGCGCCGGCTGGTCGCCGAGAAAAAATGGGAGCAAGCCAAGGCGCCCTTGAGCAAGTTAGTCGAGTTGTATCCGGGGGACACCAGCGCCGACAGCGCCTCGGTCCTGCTGGCCAGGGTGCATCGCGAGTTGAAGGAGTCCGACGCCGAGCGCGAGGTCTTGTCGAGGTTGGCCGCGCTCGAGGCGGATGCAACGGAGGTGTTTCTTCGGCTGATGGAGCTGGGCGAGGCGGCCAGGGACTGGCCGGCCGTCGCGCAAAACGCCGAACGGTTTCTGGCGGTCAACCCGCTGCTGCCGCAGCCGTACCGCCACCTCGCGGGCGCCAACGAGGAGTTGGGCAAAACCGATGCGGCCATTCAGTCCTATCAAAAACTGCTCCTGCTCGATCCGCCCAACCCGGCGGAAGTCCACTTTCGCCTGGCGCGACTGCTGCGCCAGGCCGGCGATCCGGCGGCCAAACGGCAGGTGTTGCAGGCCCTGGAAGAAGCCCCTCGCTTCCGGGAGGCGCACCGGTTACTGTTGGAAATCAACCGCCAATCGCCGGCGAAAGAGAGCGCGCCCGCGGATGCGCCGCTGAAACAGCCGTGAATAAATTCAGGCTCATCGCATTCGTTTTCCTGCTGGCCGCCGGCGCCGTCCTGGCCCAACGCTGGCGACGCTATGGTGGCGGCGAAGGGTGGACTCCCGAGTTTGAGACCTGCCGCACGGCGCGGGAAATCCCCACGCACAGCACGGGCACGCCCAACTGGACCAACACGCCGGGATTCGAAAAGGACACTTTCGCTTTCGCGCGCATCCGCCGCGAACGGGCGCCCTATGCCACCTGGACTTCGGGCGAATGGTGGACTGATTTTCCCGACAGCGACCTGAATCTGTCGTTCCGCCTTCAGCAGATGACGTCCCTGAAGGTCGATCCCGATGGCCGCGTGCTGAATCTGACCGACAAGGAACTGTTCGATTATCCCTGGATTTACATGGTCGAGCCCGGGAGCCTGATGTTGAAGGACGACGAAGTGCCGATCCTGCGAAAGTATTTGCAAAATGGCGGCGTCCTGATGGCGGACGACTTCTGGGGCGAACGGCAATGGGAGAATTTTCATCGGGAAATCAAGCGAGTCCTGCCCGAACGCGAATTCGCGGACCTGCCCATGACCAATGAACTTTTTCATTGCGTGTTCGACCTCAAAGGGCCGCTCAACAAACTGCAGACGCCGAACGTCGGAATCGGCGAGGAAAGCCAGTATCCGGACGGCCGATACTACGGGGTCACCTGGGAGAACCACGATGGCGAACAATGCCGAGAGATGCACGTCCGGGCGATCCGGGATGACAAGGGCCGCATCATGGTCATCGCGACGCACAATACCGACAACGGCGACGGCTGGGAACGCGAAGGCGAATTCGAATATTTTTTCCGCGAGTTCTCCGAGAAACGGGCCTATCCGCTCGGCATCAACATCATTTTTTATCTCATGACGCACTGAGCGCGCCGGCGCGTGAGCAACCGCGAATGAACACGAATTACAGACTCACGCGATCGGCCGGCCGACGCCGCCCATTCTGGAAACCGAAGAACCGCTTCCCGAATCATCAGGAAAACGTGACCGTGCAGGAATGCAGACCATGAAGAAGCACAAGCTGATTTTTCTTATTGTTGCGCTGACGACCGGGATTGTCCTGGCCCAGCGCCGGGGAGGGAGGCGGTATTACGACGACCGCGAGATCCGCACCGCGCGCGAACTGCCTTCCGACAGCACCGGCACGCCTGATTGGACGAATGCGCCCGGGTTTGAGAAGGATGTTTTTACCTTCGCGCGCATCCATTACAGCCGCGAGTCTTACGGTTATGGGTGGGGAGGCTGGAGGACGGATTGTCCGGACAGCGACCTGAACCTGTCGTTTCGGCTCCAACAGATGACCTCGCTGCTGGTTGATCCCGACGGGCGCGTGATCAGGTTGACCGACGAGGAACTGTTCCACTACCCCTGGATCTACATTGTGGAAGCGGGCGCCCTGACGCTCCAGGAAGAGGAAGCGGCCACCCTGCGGCGTTACCTGCTGAATGGCGGCTTTCTTGTCGTGGACGATTTCTGGGGAGACGCGGAGTGGGAGAATTTTTATCGCGAGATCAAACGCGTTTTTCCGGAACGCGAACTGGAGGAGCTGCCGATGACCCATCCGATCTTTCGCTCCGTTTTCGACCTCAAACTGGAGAAGAACCAGCTGCAGGTGCCGAATATCAGGGATGGCGAGATGAGTCAGTACAATGGTGGCGTGACCTGGGAACGGAACCATGCCGGCAACGTCAGGGATGTCCACTTCAAGGCCATCTTCGATGACAAGCGCCGGATGATGGTGATGATTTGTCACAACACGGACAACGGCGATGGCTGGGAACGCGAAGGAGAATCTCAATACTACTTCCGCGAATTTTCCGAAAAGAAAGCCTACCCGCTGGGAATCAATATTGTGTTCTACGCAATGACCCACTGACGAAATGCCGGACAGCGAGCAACCACGAATGAACATGACTGACGGACTGTCCATTCGTCGTTGAATGCGCGTGGTTTGGCGGCGACCGACTTGAAAAGACAATATGGAAACAATCACTGACTCACAGACCACTGAAAAACATCTGGTCGAACAAATCCTCTCCAGCCGCGCGCGCATTCAAACCGAACTGGCCAAGGTCATCGTCGGCCAGAAGGACGTGATCGAACAGATGCTCATCGCTCTTTTCGCGGGCGGTCATTGTCTGATCACCGGCGCGCCCGGCCTGGCCAAGACGCTTTTGGTCAAATCCCTCGCGCAAATTTTCCACCTGAAATTCCAGCGCATCCAGTTCACGCCCGATTTGATGCCGGCGGACATCACCGGCACCGAAATCCTTCAGGAGTCGGGCGAGGGACGCCGCATGACCTTCGTGCCCGGCCCGGTGTTTGCGAATATGATCCTGGCGGATGAAATCAATCGCACGCCGCCGAAAACCCAGGCGGCGTTGCTCGAAGCAATGCAGGAACACCAGGTGACCGCCGCCGGCGTCCGTCACGCCCTGCCGGAACCGTTCTTCGTGCTCGCGACGCAAAACCCGATTGAAATGGAAGGCACCTACCCGCTGCCCGAAGCGCAGCTCGACCGTTTCATGTTCAATGTCGTCATCAATTAC
>WNGF01024689.1_pt1 | contig 10372 bp, 7 predicted proteins | sample 5400641 | NCBI WGS metagenome assembly WNGF01 (sample SAMN13153371, study PRJNA577476) | soil metagenome | isolation source: 80 cm soil or saprolite under grassland replicate 2 | place: USA:California | collected 2016-06-15
GCCGGTCCGCGAGCTCGCCGGGTCCGTGATGGACATGACCCGGCCGGCGGTAGCCGTGTGCGTCCTGCGCGCCGCGGCGACGGGCTGGCCCGCGCCGGGGGCGAAGATGATCCAGCGGGTCCTGCGCAGGCCAGGAAGGTACTGCGGCCGATCGCGCATTTGCTGAGGAACAGCACGACGGCCGGATGACGCGGCGGGCGCCATCTGATGATGTTGCCGTGCAGAGCCAGGCGGAGGGATGGCGGTGGGTGCTGAGCGCGGGCGGGTGGCGGGATCTGGCAGGCTCCAGGACGGGCTTCGCCTCGCTGGCGGCTGGTCCCGGCGGGGGGCGTACGTCGGCGAGCGCCAGTGGGGACGGTGCCGGAGGACTACAGCGCGGATGGCCAGGGCCCGGGACTACCTGCCGCACGATCACGCGAGGCCGCGTGCCTGCCGGCGGGGCCAGGACGGCCCGGCCGGGTTCTGCGACATCGAGCAGCGGCTGTGCCCGGGACTGGCGCTGCGGAACAACGGGCGCGACCCGATCCCGCAGGAGCACGCGTCCGGCCGGACCGGCGCCCAGGGCAATCATGGCGATCACGTCAAGGACCACCGGTGCAGGGCCCGGTAGATCACGCCAGGTCACGACATACTCCTGGCGGAAGCCTTGCTCCTCATCCTCAAAACGCTCCCGACCGCCGATTTGGGCGCCCACATCGGGGGCGCGCGATGGCCGGGACGCTGCACGATATGCGCGGCGGATGCTGTCCGCCTTCTATCCAGGACAACGGCGCGGCGCTGGGTAGACGAGGAAAGGGCCTGCAGGGATCACTGCATGATTATTCTGCGGCACGGGGTCATCGCGTGTGGCCTGGCACGGCGTTTGATCAGCCTCTCGCGGCGTGTGTGCTGGCCGCGGCTGCCGCCCGCAAGCGGATCCCTGACCGGGCACAGAAGGATCGCAAGCGCCCCGATCGGACGCAGTCGGCTCCGGCGCGGAGTCGGCGCCGTGCCGGCAGGCATGTGCGTGCGGTCTGGGGGTCGGCCTGCCGGTCGCGCGAAGGCCATGACGTGCGTTCAGCTGACACGGGCGAGGTTCGCCGGAACGAGACTAGGCGCCTTTGCCTGGTGAACTCGTGGGCTGCCGGTTCGAGGTGGCGGTCACGCCGCGCGCCCGGCGGCTCTGCGTTGCTGGTAGGGGGAGCGGCCGGTTGTCGACGATGCGTTTCATCACGATCGTCGAGGTGAGGCGGTGGACGCCGGGCAGGGCGGCCAGCTTCTGGTCGCGCAATGTCGCGTAGTCGTTCAGGTCGGCCGCGACGACGCGCAGCAGGTAGTCGGGGTCACCGAACAACCGCTCGGCGTGCCGGATCTGCGGTACGGCGGCGAGCGCGGCTTCGAAGGCGGCAACGGTGCCGGCGTCCCCGCGGTCCAGCGTGACGCTGACGATGGCTTCGAAGCCGAGACCGACCGCGGCCGGGTCGAGGACGGCACGGTAGCTGGTGATGACGCCGGTGCGCTCCAGTTCACGCAGCCGCCGGTGACACGGCGCAGGAGTGAGTCGCACCCGGTCGGCCAGCTCCGTCACCGTCAGCCGGCCGTCCTCCTGAAGCTCAGCAAGAATCCTGCGGTCAATGTCGTCTACACACATAGATTATTTCACAAATGGCGCGCATGCCGCAGATACTCGCACTAATTTTCGGCCGTTGCCGCCATAGACTGTCCTCGCAGGGGGCTTCCATGCCGAGCGACAGAGGGATCATCGATGCATGCCGTGTTCAGCTTGCTGCCCCTGGTGGCCGCGATCCTGGCCGTGCCGCAGTTCGTGCCCCAGCTGGCACGCCTGGCGCGCACTGGGGAGACGGCCGGGGTGTCCTGGTCGTGGGCCGCGCTGACCAGTGTCAACAACGCGGCCTGGGCCGGCTACTTCGCGCTGTCGGGGTTCTGGAGCGCGCTGGTGCCCGCCATCTCGGCGACGGTGCTCGCCGGCGCGCTCGCGGTGATGCTCGCCCGCCGGGGGCTGGATTCCCGCGCCGCCCCGCGGCGCTCGCCCTGGCGTGGACCGCGCTGCTCATCACCGCCGGCAGCCTGTCCGGCCGAGCGGGCCTGGGCACGGCCCTGACCGCCGCCTTCCTGCTGCAGGTCACGCCCTCGGTCTGGACGGCGTACCGGGCCGATCACACCACGGGCATCGCCACGGGCACGTGGCTGCTCATCCTCGGCGAACTGCTGTGCTGGGGCGTCTTCGGCATCTACGAGTCCGACCCGCGGCTGATCGTTCTCGGGGCGACCGGTGTCGCGGCCAGCCTGCTCGTCCTGGCCCGGGTGGCCAGACCGCGCGCGCCTCGCGCACCGGCAGCTGAACTCATGGAGGTGATGTGACGGCATCAGGTGCATCCAGCTACAGTTCCGGCCCGGCCGGGGCGGCGGGCCGCCAGTGCTCGCGGCGCCGGCCCGGACCGGGGAATGAGGAGGAACGAGCATGAGCTGGACGATCGAGCGGCGGGGCCGGGCCGCCGTCGTGACGATGACGACTAGCTCGCCTACGCCTGGGGCGAGCCGGTCGCGGCCCGCACGTGCCTGCTCGGGGAGGTCTTCTCCCCGGCGCAGGCGCACGCGCTGGGCCTGGTGCACGAGCTGGTGCCGGCCGGACAGTTGCTGGACCGGGCCGTCGCGGTCGCCGGGCAAACCCCTGAGGACTGCCTGGAGCAGTACGCGTTCACCAAGCGCGCCGCCCAGGCCGCAGCGGTGCGCGACATCGCCGACCTCGCCGACCCGCTCGACACGAAGCTGCACCTGGGGACGACCAGCGACCAGGCCCGGCATGCGCACCGGCGCTACTGGCAGCAGTTGAAAGGCTCCCCGGCGCCGTGGTGAGCACCGCCGTGGACGATGAGCGATTGCCGGCCTGGGTGAGCTGGCAGCGCCGGCCGTTTCCCGACGCCAACCTGCTGCTGTTGCGCGGGCGCGAGCCGGCACTGGTGGACAGCGGGTTCACCGGCCACGCGCGGGAGACCGCCGATTGGGTGCGCGCGCACGCCGGGCAGCTGACGGTGGTCGTGAACACGCACTGGCACTCCGACCACGTCGGCGGAAATGCGCTGTTGCAGGCCGACGGCGCCGGCATCGCAGCCAGCGCCCCCGACGCTGCCGCCGTGGCCCGGCGAGACCCGGGCTGCTGCCAAGCCGAATACCTCGACCAGCCCGTCGCCCCGTACACCGTCGACCTGCCCCTCCACGACGGCCAGGCCCTCCGGCTCGGCGACGCCGACTGGCAAGTCATCCGCACACCCGGGCACGCCCCAGGGCACCTGTCGCTGTGGCTCCCCGACGAGCGGCTGCTGGCGGCCGGGGACGCGCTGTCGGACTACGACGTCGGCTGGGTCAACCTCGCCCTAGACGGCCCGGACGCCGCGGCCACGGCACTGGCCTCCCTGCACCGGCTCGCCCACCTGAACCCGCGAGTACTGCTGCCCGCGCACGGACCGATCCCCGCCGACCCCGGCGCGGCATTCGCCACCGCACTGCGCCGCGCCCAGCGCCTCGCTGACGACCCGGCCGGCGCCGTCTGGTACGGCGCGCGGCGGATCTTCGCCTTCGCGCTGATGATCCGCGACGGGATCCCCGGCGATGAGGTCGAGCCCTACCTGCACGCGCGCGTGTGGCTGACCGACGCGGCCCGGCTCTTGGAGAGCACGCCCGAGGCGCTCGCCGCCGAACTGGTCGACACGATGCTCCGCGGCGGCGTCATCGTCCTTCGCGGCGGACGCCTGCACGCCGCGGCCGAACACACCCCGGTCGCCGCGGAAACGCTGCGCGTGCCATTCCCTCGCGCCTGGCCGGTGACCGCCCCGACTCGATCAGAAGCTGCTGAGTCGCAAGGACATCTCCTCCGAACACGAGGCCTACGGTGAATAACGTGACTGGCTTGCCGCCCGGAACGGTGATTGATGCCTGGATGCAGCACATGCCCCGCTGTCCGGGCGGCGGCGGACAGCAGTCGCTTCGCCGAGATCCGCCCCTGCTTCCTGGCCAGCTCTACCGGACTCAACCACGCGGCCGCGCATCGCGGGCACTGTGTCCCTCAGGGGGTCGAACGCCGATCACCCACCCTGACGCAGGACCACGGGTGAACCGATAAGAGTCATAGGCGGTGATCGTAGACGGCCGCGCCAGCCCGATGAGCCGATGGTCAGCTGGGGTGTGCGGTGTGGCGTAGATCCTGCTCAGCGCAGGAGGCGCACAGGTAGAGGTGAGTGCCCAGCCAGGTAGCAACACCCTGGCCACCACGGCCGCGGCCGCGCTGGGATTCCCGGAGGGCTGTCCACAGTCGGCGCAGATGATGTTCTCCGCGAGCACCTGGGCAACCTGGTAACAAAAGTCGCACAGCAGCGTGTGGGTGCGGGTGGCGAGCGTGCTCGCACGGCTCTAGCTCGGTGACCTGTGCTACCTCGAAGCTGGGCGATCACTGCCTGGCCGTGAGGGCCAGCCCTGGGCAGCGCCTGTCGACGGTGGTCGGCCTTGCTCATGTGAGCAGTCCAGTCCAGGTCGGGGCGATTCACAAGAGCTGGCAGATCCTCGCCACGTGTCACGCCCCGCTCTACCGCCATGACAGCGCGTCCGGATCCTGGGGAACGGCCCGGGATCCGAGTGCTGTCGCATGTCACGATGAGGGCATGGAACCGGTGAATCTGGGCGCGATGCGGGCGCGTTTCGCTGAGCACTGGTCGCCAAAGAAATTGCCCAGGTCAACGACCACGACGCCCGGATCGTGAAGATCCAGGACGAGTTAACCGAAACAGCGGTGCTCTTGTTCGAGCCCCGCCCGGTCATCAACACGGGCGATGCTGGCGGAGTACTGACTGCCGAGGTCGAAGAACTCGCCTGATTGGGTACGCGGGGGGATCAGTGATACGACCCGCGGCATGAGCGCGCATCCCTGTTGCCGGGCGATCATGAATAATCATGCAACCCGACTCGGTCTGCCAACGTCGACGGATCAAGCTGGAACAGCAGTTGCGCGCGCAAATAGCCGCCGATCTGTACGCCAGCCGCTGCTCGGTGCTGGCAGCGGTGGCCCTTCCAGATCAGGTCGTTCTGGAGCCCGGCGACCAGGGCCATCCGTGTGCCATCGGGTCCCCTGCCATGCCTGCAAACCTGAGGATGGCACCGGGATTCAGAGCCTCACCTGAGGCTCTGCACGCCCCCCGTGCCAGCCCCATGTTCCCCCCGGCCGGTAATTTGGCATTGATTTTTCGGCGGACCGCCGCCGTCTACGCCGCTCTGTGGGTGCGTGTGGGGGTTGAGGGTCTGCCTGCGCAGGCCACCGCCACCCTTGCCGACAGTCTTGGTTGCCTCTGGCGCCATCGGTGACTGTCGTGCGCTAATGACCGCCGCTGGTGACGGGGACGGGCAGGTGCCCGGTGATGGTGGTGCCCGGGCTGGGGGCGGACCGGACTTCAAGCTGGCCGCCGAGCGCTGCGAGCCTGTCGGCCATGTTCCGCTGGCCAGAGCCCACCGGGGTGTGGCGGGCGTCGTAGCCGGTTCCGTCGTCGGACACGGTGAAGCGCAGGATTCCGTTCTGGGCCTGAACGAAGATGCGGGCCTTGGATGCCCTGGCGTACTTGGCGATGTTCTGCAGTGCCTCGAGGCAGCAGAAATACACGGCCGCCTCGGTGTCCTGCGGGAACCGCCCGATCCCGTCCGCCTCGACCGCCACGGGCACCGGGGACTTGCTGGCTTGCGCGTTGAGCGCCGCGACCAGCCCCAGGTCAGCCAGCAGCGGCGGGTAGATGCCCTGGGCGAGGTCGCGGAGGTTCGCAAGCGCGCCTGCGGCGTCTGCTTGCAGTTCGCCGAGCATCTCCTTGGTCTGCGCCGGGTCCTCATCAACTGTTATCCCGGCGAGCCGGAGCTTGATGGCCAGGGCCACCAGGTCTTGTTGTGCTCCGTCGTGGATGTTGCGTTCCAGGCGCCGCCGCGCCTCATCCTGGGCGGCGACAAGGCGCTGCCGGGACGCCCGGAGGTCCTCGATCAGGCCAGCATTCGACAGCACCAGGCCGGCCTGCGACGCCACGTCCGCGACCAGCTGCTCGCCGGCCGGGCGAAGAGGCTCATCTTTGGGCATCCGGATCGAGATCGCGCCCAGCAGATCGCCCTTGCTGATCACGATGTCGATCTCATAGAGCCGGTACTTCAAGACCGCGATGCCGATGGCCACCCACAGGCACAAAAACGCCAGGTTGTTGAGCACGTTCACGACCACCGAACTCGTCACGATCGGCAAGATGAGCGTGGCGACAACGAGCAAGGCAGCCGCCGCGAACCACTTCAGCTGCAGCCGCTCGTCACCCGAGGACCGGGCGAACCTCACGACGACCGCAGCGACGCTGACCACCAGCGCGGCGGCCATGAGGATGAGCACCGCGGTCAGGTCACGCGGGTTCCCCCGCTGACTGAACGTGATGAACGGGTCCGACCAGAAACGGGTGGCGTTCACGACCATGTCCACCGCGGCTAGCGCGAACACTCCGCCCGCAAACCACGCGGCTAGGCGCCACCGCCGTGAGCGCAGCTGCCCAGTCGGGAAGAGCAGGAACACGAAGGCCAGCATGGCGAAGGGGACCACCCAGATCCAATTAGAAAGCCAGGCGAACGCCCGGCCCGCCGGCAACGACCCCGGGGCCGCGACCAGGGCACGCAGCCCGTACTGAGTCAAAAAGCCGCCCAGCCCCAGCGCCAGGCCCGCCGCCAGGAACAGCCAGCCGACGCGATTCGCGGGCCGCCTGGAGGCAAGAACGAAACCCACGACCGGGACCGCCAGGTTCGCCACCCCCCCGAGGACATCGGAGAAATTCCAAGCCGTCAGCCCGGCACGCAACAAATGCCGGTCCACGTACGCCAGCGCCAGTCCGCCGGCTATCAGCGCGACCGATCCTGCCGCGGCGCAGCCAGCCACCCATCGGGCGATCAGGACCCTCATCTCCATCCCCCAACACCGAGTCTGCCCCTACGGCCCCCGGTGTGGAAGGCCCGCGGAGATCAGGCACCGCCATGGACCGGCTCCTAGCCTCGTCTTAACCGCAGACTCCATCCGGCGACCGCCGCGGCTAACCCGCATCATCACGTGCAGCGTTGCCCTGCCAGCGGCGGGGACAAGGAAATCACCCAGTACGGGACGGCTCATGCCAGCACCCCACCGCCAGCATGTCCATACCCGAGCGGCCGGAGCGGCGCGAACTGTGCCCTGCCCATAACACCCAGGCCCACCGGCTCAGGCAACAGACGGCTCCTCGCGCTACGTGACAGCTCTGTCTCCCATCTACGAATCCGTAGCCGCTCCGGGCGGCAGTTGGGACGGCGGCCTTGCCTGGTTGTTACTCGGTCCTGAGGATCGTTGCGGGCTGGGTGCGTGCTGCTGCCTGGCCCGGGGGTGCTGCGATGAGGTTCGCCAGCGCCAGTGCGGCGGGAATGGCGATGATGATCGTGGTGAGCGGGACATCGCGTGGCAGGCCACCACCATCGCCGCGCGGCGGGCCAGCCATCAGCGCATACGCCCGGGAACTGCCCCGGCAGCGGAATTGCCCGCGCTTGTCCAGGCCACGTCGCCTTCACTGCCCATCAGGCCTGGCAGAAAGAGCCCAGCCAGCCGGAGCCGGCCGGACGCTCCGTTGACTGCTGATCAGCGCGGCGCGTCGCCGGCCCGGCGGATCTCGCGCGTCACCGGGCCGCGGAGCAGGTCCAGCCGGCGCAGCATGGCGTCGATCGCACCGACGGCCATGCCGCCCGCACCGCGCGCGGCGGCCTTGCCGGTGGCGCTGGCGCGGTCAGCCCACTGCGCGAGCGCCGAGCCGGGCACGCCGGGCTGCTCGTGCCGGCGGCCTCGGTACCGGCCGCGTGGCGGGCGCCAGCCGAGATCGCCGCCGGCGGGCCACCAAAGGACGTCTGGCCCCTCGTTGGCCTGCCCTCTGGCACTCAGCGCGTACCTTGGCATGGTCAGCGCCGGCCGCGCGGCCCGGGCTGCCGGCCCGCGGGCATCCGGAACTTGCGTTGCCGCCGTTCACGGGCCCGCGGAGTCTTCACGCTCCTGCCTGCCGCTGTCTGCTATTCCGCGTGCAAGATGAGGGCCGGCCGGATCCGGGCGGCCGCCCATCCGGGACCGGCGGCCAGCAGGGACCGGCGGCCAGCAGGCTGGCGAGAAGCAGCGTGACCGGGATGACGAGCAAGACGATCGGCAGGGGGACATCGGCGGTGCCCGCGGCGCCGGCCGATCCTGCGAACAGGGCCCAGGCCTGCCGGCCGGCCAGCAGGCCGGCCGGCAGGCCCGCGAGCAGGGCTGCCGCGGCCAGGGCGCTGGCCTGCCAGGACACCACCTGGAGCAGCTGGGACCGGAGCAGGCCGAGTGTCTTGAGCACCGCCAGGTCACGGCGGCGCCGCCGGACCCCGGTGAGCAGCACGTGGGCGAGTGTCCCGACCGCCAGCAGCGCGAGCACGGCGCCGAGGATCAGCGGGGTGTCCCGCACTCCGGTGTAGTTCTGGATGTCGCTGGGCCGCTGGTCGGTGGTCACCAGGCACAGGCCCTTCGGGCATCCGGCGCGGGTGACGGCCCTGATCACCTGGGCGGCCGCGGCCTGCAGGTCGGTGCCCGGCCGGTATTTCAGGAGGAAAAAGTTGTAGCAGGTCTGCGGCGGGGCGCAGAACGGGGGATTCGGCTGGGACAGCGCCGAGGCGGAGACTGCGGCGCCGGTGCCCAGGCCGGTGGCGCTGCCGCCGCCCACGCTGAAGTCCGCGAAGACCGCCGAGCCCACGATGCGCATCGGGGACGTCGTGCCATCCACGCCGGCCTTGACCTGCTGCCCGAGGTGCAGGCCCAGCGCGTGCAGGGTGCGCTGGCCGAGGGCGATCTCGCCAGGGCCGGCCGGGGCCCTGCCCGCGAGCAGGGTCAGGAACCCGTTCCCGCGTAGCTGGTCCAGCCCGATCGCGGGCACGGTCATGCCGCTGCCGGTGCCGGGGGCAGCGAGGCTGACCTGTCCGTAGTCCCCGCCGGCGTAGCCGGTCAGGCCGGTGATCCCGGCCAGGACTTTGCTGCCCAGGGTGAGCGGCACGGAGCCGACCCGAAGGTCCAGTTCGTGGGCCCAGTTCTGCCCGTACCGGTGCGGCGTGCTGACCAGCTTGAGGAAGCTGGCACCGAAAACCATTGCCGCCACGACCGCCGCCACCGCCACCGTGGTGCCCGCGAGGGCGCTGCGCACCGGCACGGCGGTGCGCCCGTGACCGGGTTCGAACGCCATCCGCACCCCGAGGCTGCCCGGCACGGAGCCAGCCAGCCCGAGAGCCGGGCCCAGCCGGGAGCGGCGTGCGGGTGCGGCCGGCTCGGCCAGCCCGAGCGCGCCCTGGGCCCGGGCCGCGGCCCGCACCGCCGCGGGCGCCACCACCAGCAGCGGCGCTACGGCGATGACGGCGAACCCGGCGCCGAGGATGGCCAGGTTGACCTCGATCCCGGGGCTGGGCTCGGCGGCCCGGGCGGGCCCGATGGGCATCAGCGGGGACGCCGCGATGGCAACCCCCACAGCGGCGGCAGCCCCGGCGGTGGTCACCACGGCTGCCCTGGCCAGCGACAGCGCGGCAAGGCGGGACCGTGTCATGCCGAGGGCGCGCAGGACCGGGAATTCGGCCGAGTCGAGGGCGAGCTGGCGGCTGAGCAGCTGCGCGGTGATGGCCAGCGCGATCAGGCCCGCGAGCGCGGCGAAGACCGCCAGCGCGGCGGCTTGCGGTGCGATGGCCCGCTGGGCCGCCGCGTGGCCGGTGGCCAGGTTGATGACGTCGGCCTTCCCCACCCGGTACCGCGCCGCCAGGGCAATGGCCCCGCGGGCGAACGCGGCGGCGCCGGCGCCGGGCCGCAGCAGCACGCTGGCGCCACCGCCAGCCGGATTGAACGACGCTGCCTGCCGGGTGCGGGCGAACGCCTGGCTCAGCAGCAGCCACGGCGGCGGGCGGTCGCTGGCGGCTGAGACGATCTGGTCGTCGAAGACCACGATCGCCGACACCCGGAACGCCAGCCGCACCCCGTGGGCGATGTCGGGGCCGGGGCCCCGCTGCGGATACCCGATCAGGTGCAGCGTGCCGCCGGGGCGCAGGTGCTCCCGGTCCGCCAGCTGCTGGTTGATCATGACCGCGCCAGGGTCCGCCGGGTTGAAGATGCGGCCGGCCACGACCTTGACCCGGTCGACCGTAACGCCTTCGCCGCCGAACGGGCTGGCCTGAGCCACCAGGCCCGAAAAAGGCGAGGCACCCGGGCCAGGCAAGGACATCTGCAAGAACATCGCCGGAGCCAGCAAGGACACCTCCGGCAGGCGCGCAAGGGCGCGGAAGTAGCCGTGAAACCCAGACCGCGCCG
>WNGF01011522.1_pt1 | contig 10369 bp, 8 predicted proteins | sample 5400641 | NCBI WGS metagenome assembly WNGF01 (sample SAMN13153371, study PRJNA577476) | soil metagenome | isolation source: 80 cm soil or saprolite under grassland replicate 2 | place: USA:California | collected 2016-06-15
GCCGGGAATATTGCGTAATTTGATAATTCTTCGGCACGTCGGGATAGAAATAGTTTTTGCGGTCGAACTTGGCGAAGGGTGACACGGCGCAATTCAGCAGCAGGCCGGTAAACGCCGTGAGCCGCAGCGCTTCCTCGTTCGCGACGGGCAACACGCCGGGCATCCCCAGACAAACCGGGCAGACATTCGTGTTCGGTGGCGCCCCGAATTCATTGGCGCAACCACACCACATTTTCGATTTCGTTTTTAGCTGGACGTGGGTTTCCAGGCCAATCACCGCTTCGTATTCCATAAGGCGGGAAGATTGTTACCACGGTCGAGCGCGGATGGACACGGATTTTTCCCGCACCCAACCGATCGGGGGGCGCATCTTCCAACTAACACGCAAAGTTACTTTCTTCTTCCGTCGCCCTAAGTGACTGAGTTGCTCGATACAACCATCACCCGAACGGCAGAGGTCTTCTCCCTTCCGCAGAGGAGGAGGGCTGGGGAGAGGAGGCCAATTTTATCGAATGCCCCTCACCCCGACCCTCTCCCCACTCGTTCCTCGCGGGGAGAGGGAGAAAATTTTGATGGTCGTATCAAAATGCGCCCAGCCGATCGGGACCCGCGAATGAACCTCATACCGGCGCCGGCACCGGTTGTTCGGCGTCATCCGCGCGGCGCCGGCGCAGCAGCTTTGTCATCCGTGCCTGGAAGGAATCGAGCCAGAGGTAATAGACCGGCGTGATGTAGAGCGTGAGCAGTTGCGAGACCAGCAAGCCGCCCACCACACAGCCGCCATGGTGGTCATCATGATCGGGCGGAAGCGCAGGAGGCAGCCTTGATAGATCGCATCGAAGGGAGTGCGGCCCTGTTTCTGTCCTTCCAGCGCGAAGTCGATCATCATGATCGCGTTCTTCTTCACGATGCCCACGAGCATGATCAATCCCACGAACGCGTAGATGTTCAGGTCGATGCCGAAGAGCATGAGCGTCAGGAGCGCGCCAAAGCCGGCCGACGGCAGGCCGGACAGGATGGTCAGCGGATGAATGAAACTTTCGTAGAGAATCCCGAGAATGATGTAGATAACCAGGATCGACATGATCAACAGCACACCCAGGCCCTGGAGCGACGACTGGAACACCTGGGCCGAGCCTTGAAAACTCGAATGCAGCGTCGCCGGCGCCTGGGCTTCCCGCATCATTTCCTTCACCTGTTCGACAGCGGTGCCGAGCGCGACCCCGGGCGCGAGGTTGAAGGAGATGGTGACAGCCGGGAGCTGGCCAAGGTGCGAAACGGTCATGGGCCCGACGCCGCGCGTGATCTTTGCCACGGCGCTGAGTTGCACGAGCCTGCCGGAGGCCGAACGGATGTAGAGTTGCGACAGCGCCGCCACGTCCTGCTGGAACCGGGGCTCCAGCTCCATCACCACCCAGTATTCGTTGGCCGGCGTGTAGATGGTGGAAATCTGGCGCGAGCCGTAGGCATCGTAGAGGGCGCTTTCGATCTGTTCCGCCGTCACGCCCAGGGCCTGGGCTTTGTCGCGGTCGATCTCGACGTTTACCTGCGGCGTGCGGATGAGCAGATCGCTGCTCACGTCCTGGAAACCGGCCAACTGCGTCATCTTCGCCTCGATGACCGTCGCCCAATGATACAGTTCCCTGGTGTCCGTGCTTTGCAGCGTGTACTGATAAAGACTCCGGGTCAGCATGCCCCCAATGCGGATGGCCGGAGGATTCTGCAGATAGACCTTGATGCCCGGAATGGCAGCCAGCTTCGGACGGAGTTTCTGGATGATCTCATCGACGTGAAGGCGACGCGCCGAGCGGGGTTTGAGACGGATAAAGATGCGTCCGCTGTTGGCTGCCACCGTCGAGCCGCCCGCGCCGATGGAGGATGTGAAGTTGAGCACGTTGGTATCGGCGCTGATCAGGCGATTCACCGTCGCCTGATGTTCGTACATCGAATGGAAGGAAATGCCCTGGGCTCCCTCCGTGATGGCGAAGATCTGGTCGATGTCTTCGCTGGGGAAAAATCCTTTTGGAATCTTCAGGAACAGCACGGCGGTGGCGGCGAGCAACAGAGCCGAGACCGTCAGTGTGGCCGGTTGATGCCGCAGGACGAACTTCAGGGTGCGGTCGTAGGCGCGATACATTCCCTCGAACGCCTTCTCCGACAGCGCAGAGATCCGATTGGGCGGCCGCCGGCCATGATGGCTCCGGATGAACCGGCTGCACAACATCGGCGTGAGCGTGAGCGATACAAATCCGGAGACCAACACCGCCACCGCAATGGTCACCGCGAACTCGTGCAGCAGGCGGCCGACCATCCCGCCCATGAACAGCACCGGGATGAACACGGCCGCCAGAGAGAGTGTCATGGAAACAATCGTGAAGCCGATTTCCCTCGACCCTTTCAACGCCGCCTCCAATGGCGGATCGCCCGCCTCGATGTGCCGGACGATGTTTTCCAGCATCACAATGGCGTCGTCCACGACAAAGCCCACGCAGAGCGTCAGCGCCATGAGGGAAAGGTTGTCGAGGCTGTAACCGAGCGGGTACATGACCGCGAATGTGCCAATCAGCGACAACGGCACCGCGAGACTGGGAATCACCGTGGCCGAGAGGTTGCGCAGGAACAGGAAAATGACCAGCACCACCAACGCGACCGTCAGTTTGAGCGTGAATTTCACGTCGTTCACCGACGCGCGGATGGATTGGGAACGGTCGTAGAGGATTTCCAGCGTCACCGAAGCCGGCAACAGCGCGCGGAAATCGGGAAGGAGTTTGCGGATGTTGTCTACGACCTCGACGGTGTTGATGCCGGGCTGGCGCTGCACCGCCAGTGAGATGGCGCGGGTATTGTTCACCCAACTGGCGATCTTGTCGTTCTGCACGCTGTCGAGAACGCGCCCCAGTTCCTGCAACCGGACCGGCGCGCCGTTGCGATACGCCACGATCAACGGACGATAATCCGCCGCCCGGGTCAACTGGCCGTTGGCCTGCACGGTGAAGGCCTGATGCGTTCCGTTGAGCGTGCCGGTCGGCAGGTTGACGTTGCCCTGCGACACCGCCTCCTGCACCTCGTCGATCCCGATGCCGCGCGAAGCGAGCGTGTCCGGATCGAGCTGAATGCGGACGGCGTATTGTTGCGCGCCGAAAACGGAGACCTGCGCCACGCCATTCACCATTGAGATCCGTTGCGCCATCATGGTCTCGGCATATTCGTCCACGGTCGAAAGCGGAAGCGTGGGCGATGTGAGCGCGAGGAAAAGAATCGGCGAATCGGCCGGATTGACCTTGCTGTAGGTGGGCGGCGACGGCATGCCCGGGGGCAATTGGCGGGCCGCTTTGGCGATGGCCGCCTGCACGTCCTGCGCGGCCGCGTCGATGTCGCGCGCGAGTGAGAACTGGATGGTGATCTGGGTCAATCCCTGCGCGCTGACGGAACTCATCGAGTCCACGCCGGCAATGGTCGAGAATTGGCGCTCCAACGGCGTGGCGACGGACGACGCCATGGTCTCCGGGCTGGCGCCCGGCAGACTCGCGCTCACCGAGATCGTGGGAAAGTCCACGGTCGGCAAATCGCTCACCGGCAACGTGCGATAGGCGATGATGCCGAACAACAGGATGGCCGCCATGACCAGCGTGGTCATCACCGGACGGCGGATGCAGAGTTCGGGAAGGTTCATTGCTCCTGCGCCTGCGCTGTCGCGTCGGGCGTGTTGGCGGGTTTTGCCTCCACTCGAGCGCCGGGCACGAGCCGCAATTGGCCGTCGATCACCACGGTCTCGCCGGGCTTAACGCCGCTCTGGACCACCGTTTGGCCATCGCGCGCCGCGCCCGCAATCACCGGACGCATTTCGACCTTCTGGTCCGCCCCGACGACAAAGACGAAGTCGCCGTTTTGTCCGGCCTGAATCGCCGGCGTCGGCACCACGACCGCGTTCGCCTGCTCGGACAGGGTCACGATCACCTGCACGAACTGGCCGGGCCAGAGCGTATTGTCCGGGTTATCGAACGTGGCTTTGAGTTGAATGGTGCCGGTCGTCGGGTCCACGGCATTATCGATGAACACCACGTTGCCCTGCGGAGGCGGTCCGTCCAGGTTCACGAAATTCGCCCGCGCTTTGAGCGGTCCGTCGCGCATCCGCCGCCGGATCTCGGGCAGGAACTGCTCCGGCACCGCGAAGGTGATAAAGATTGGATGAACCTGGTTGATTTGGAGCAGCACGTCGTCCTCGGCCTTCACAATGTTTCCTTCGTGCACCAGGACATTGCCGGCGCGGCCATCGATGGGCGAGTGGATGGAGGTGTATTCCAGGTTGAGCGCCGCGTTGCTGATGGCGGCCCGGTCCGCCAGCACGGTCCCGCGCAGCGTATCGAGATTGGCCTGCGCCTTGTCGTAGTCATCCCGGGAGCTGATGTTTGATTCATACAGCTTTTGCGCCCGTGCAAACTCAATCCGCGCATTTTCGAGTTGGGCCTCGTCGCGGGCCAGATTGGCCTTCGTCTGTTCCAACGCCGCCTCTGCCGGCCGGGGGTCGATCGTGAACAACTGTTCCCCTTTCATTACGTCGGAACCTTCCTGGAAACGGACCCTGGCCAGTTGCCCGGTGATTTGCGAGCGGACCGCCACTTTCGTGAAAGGCTGCACATTTCCAATGGCGCTGATCTGCACCGGCATGTTTTTCTCCACCGCCTTGCCGACCAGCACCGGCACGGGCATGCCCTCGCCGCCTCTTCCCGACTTCGCCCCGGCGGGATCTTTGCGGGAACAGCCGGAGAAAAGGGCGCCGGCAAACAGCAGCAGGGCCAGGCGTCCGGCGCGACGCCGGCATCGAATGCCGCACGCGCCGGCCACACCCTCTTCCGCAGCCTGGGCAAAATTCCGGGCCCACCCCTCACCCGGCTGGAAGCCACCCTCTCCCCTCATCGGATGAGGGGAGAGGGCAGGGTGAGGGGAGTGCTGTCGTCTCTCGACCCTCGACATTCGAGGTCGGTGGCGGCTGCGCCTGCCTGGGTGAGTCGTCGCCAACAAATCGTCTTTCATGCAACCTGCCTTTCGCCTGATCCGATGGCTTCGAGGGACGGTCGATGTTCCGGCCGGTTGCTGGGCCGCAAAGCCGCGCCCATCCAGCGAAGGAACCGGGTGCGCTCGATCCGGAACCGGGGATCGTTCGGGGAAAGCCCGGTAATCAATCGTGCGACCTGGGGAAACGCCAGCGCGTAGCTCGTCAGCGAAACCATCGCCAGCAACACGTGCCTTGCGTCGAGTCCGGCATCAATGAACCCGCGTTGCTGGCGGCTGCGGATGTTTTCCACACCGGCGATGGCGGCCTTGCGCCGGGCTTTCTCATCAATCACCGTCCCCCGGCCGACCTGCAGGGCTTCCCACTGCTGCAGGCGTATCCAATCGATGTCCTGCAATGCCCTTTCAAACCAGTACGGCAGACTTTCGGCCGGATCGTCCGGCGAGGAGGCCGCCCAGGCGGCGCGTTGCGCCATCTTTCGGCGCAAAACCTGGCGGAACAACCCGGTCTTGTCGCCGAAATAATGGTAAAGCATCCGTTTGTTGATGCGGGCGCGGCGGGCGATGACATCGACGCGCGCTCCGGCGAAACCCTTGGCTGAGAACTCATCGAGTGCCGCGGACAGAATCCGCTCGCGGGTGCGTTCGGGATCGCGCGCGGCGGTTTTCCCGAGTCTGGTCGCTGGAGCCGGACCTTTCATCGCGGATACCGGTAGTGACACACCAAGTAACCGGACGGTTACTTGGTATTCAATGAGCACCCGGAGGCGGCCACAAAGTACTTTTTACGATGGCAGCACACCGGGTGCAAGCCCTGACAACCGGCGGGCAGACCTGCGTGTTCCACGGCGCGGCGGAGTTCAGGAGTCGCCTCGCAGAACAGGTTTCTCCAGGTGCCACTCCGTACTCTGCTCGTAGGCATGAGCGATCTTCAGGATGGTTTCTTCGCCCAGCGGCTTGCCGAGCAGTTGCAAACCGATGGGCAGCTTCGGCGATTTCGTGAAGCCGCACGGAACGCTGATGCCGCAGATGCCGGCGACGTTCGCCGCGACGGTGAAAACGTCCGAGAGATACATTTGCAGCGGGTCGTCGGATTTTTCGCCGATCCTGAACGCGGCGGTGGGTGTGGTGGGCGTGACAATGGCGTCCACGTGCTCGAACGCGTTCAAAAAGTCCTGGCGGATGAGCGTGCGGACTTTTTGGGCACGCAGGTAGTAGGCGTCGTAGTAACCGCTGCTGAGGACGTAGGTGCCGAGGATGATCCGGCGTTTGACCTCCGCGCCGAAACCCGCCCCGCGCGTCTTGCGGTAAAGCGCAATCGGATCGGCGCCCTCCACGCGCAGGCCGTAGCGAACGCCGTCGAAGCGGGCGAGATTTGCCGAAGCCTCGGCGGGCGCGATGATGTAGTAGGTCGCCGCGGCGTAATCGGTATGCGGCAGAGAAATCTCCCTGACTTCCGCGCCGAGCGTTTGCAGTTGATGAACGGCAACATCGACGGCTTGTTTCACTTCGTCGTCCAAACCGCCGATGAGGTACTCCCTGGGCAGGCCGAGCTTCAATCCTTTGATCTCGCCCGTCAGCGCGGCGAGGTAGTCCGGCACCAGTTCAGGAACGCTGGTCGAGTCGCACGGATCCAGACCGCCGATGACCCGGAGCATGAGGGCGGCGTCGCACACGTCTTTGGTAAACGGCCCGATCTGGTCGAGCGACGACGCGAAGGCGACCAGCCCATAGCGCGAAACGCGGCCGTAAGTCGGTTTCAAACCGACAACGCCGCACAAGGCGGCGGGCTGTCGAATTGAACCGCCCGTGTCCGATCCCAGCGTGGCGATGGCCTCATCGGCCGCGACCGCTGCCGCTGAACCGCCGGAGGAACCGCCCGGAATGCGTGTGGTGTCCCAGGGGTTCAGCGTGGTCCAGAACGCCGAATTCTCGGTCGAACTGCCCATCGCAAACTCGTCCATGTTCAGCCGCCCGAAGATGACGGCGCCGGCGGCTTTCAATCTTTCAATGACCGTGGCGTCGTAGGGTGAAATGAATTTCCCGAGGATTTTGGAGCCGCAGTTGCAAGGATGGCCCTTGACGCAGAGCACATCTTTGACGGCGACCGGCACGCCGAGCAACGGGCGCTGCGCATGCGACGATCCGTCGGCCAACGATTTGTCCGCCGCATCGGCCTGCGCGAGCGCGTCCGCGGCATCATAGCTGAGAAAGGCTTTGATTTTCGAATCGACGCGCTCGATTTGGTCGAGGCACGCCTGCATTGTTTCGCGGGCGGAGACTTCGCGTCGGGCGAGCCTGGCGGTGAGTTGAGGTATTGTAAGCTGGTTCAACATCGGGTTCCGGAAGGCGTTGAGAGAGTCGGGCCTGGCCGCTCCCGTGTCAGGAAAACCACGAATGGACACGAACCCGCGGCTTCATTCCACGATCTTCGGCACGATGAACAGGCCGCCGGCGGCGGCAGGGGCGTTGCGCAACGCATCCTCGTTGGACAACCCGGCGCGCGCTTCGTCCGGGCGTGTCACGTTGACCATCGGTACGGCGTGCGCGGTCGGCTCGACCTGGCTGACGTCCAACTCCTTTAACTTTTCGATGTAGCCGAGAATGTTGCCGAGTTGGATGGCGAGCTGCTGTTCCTCACCTGAAGTCAGTTCGATGCGCGCCAGGTGCGCGACGTATCGGACATCAAAATCCGTGGCGGACATGCGCATGACACTGGCGTGAAAGGGCACAAAAGGCAAATGATTTAAGCGTCAAACCATTGAAGCGATGAAGTGTTTCGGGCGAAAAACAAGGCTCCCTGCCGGCGACCCATTTTAACGACTCAACGCTTGAACGATTCAACGCTTCAGCGGGGCTTGAGGGAGTCACTCTTCGTCGAACTTCCGATTCAGCAGAGCTTCCAATTCGTTGAGGGCTTTGGCGGCGTCTGCGCCCTCGGCATGAACGGACAGTTTACTGCCCGGACCGGCGGCGAGCATCATCAGGCCCATGATGCTTTTGCCGTTGACCTTCTCGCCGTCCTTTTCCACGTAAATATCGCATTCAAAGCGATTGGCGGTTTTGACAAACATCGCCGCCGGCCGGGCGTGAATACCCAGTTTGTTAACGATGGTCATTTCGCGAGTGGCGGCAGAGCGCTCAGAGTGCCTGCCTGCCGGCTTTTTTATCACGCTCATGCACGGCTGATTATCGGGGTGGGCGGCCCCAATTGCCAGTCAATTTTAGAGCTGCATTTTGCGGGACATTTGCGCGATCAGGCGGTCGTTCAATTCCTTGGCCGGGTTGTAACCGGAACGTTTGAGCTTGGTTTGGAATGCGGCCACCTCGATCAAGCGCGCCAGATCGCGGCCCGGCCGCACGGGAATAGTGATGTGGGGAACGTCCGCGCCGAGGATTTTGACAAATTGCTCCTCCATCCCGAGCCGGTCCACGTCCTCCACTTCGTTCCACGTTTTCAGGGTCACGACGAGGTCCACGCGTTTCTCGGCGCGGATGCATTTGACGCCGAACATCGCCGCCACATTGATGATGCCGATGCCGCGCACTTCCATGTGATTGCGGGTCAACTCGGCGCTGGTGCCGATGACTTCGCGCCCGTCCACGAGCGTCACTTTGGTCACGTCATCCGAAACCAGACTGTAACCGCGTTCGATCAAGGCCAGCACGCATTCGCTTTTGCCGATGCCGCTTTCGCCGCGGATGATGACGCCGACGCCCAGGATGTCCACCATGCTCCCCATCTCGGTGCTGCGCGGCGCGAACATCATTTCCAGCGCCAGCGTGGCGAGGTTGATGAATTTCATCGTGATGAGCGGGCAGCGAAACACCGGCACGTCGGCCCGCTCCGCCGCTTTGAGAAAGAGTCGGTCCGGATGGATGCTGCGACTGAAAACGACGCAGGGGATTTTGTAGGAAAACAAATCCGCATAGCGCTGCTCCCGCTCCTCGTTGTTCAGGGACCTGAGGAAGGTCGATTCCGCGCTGCCGATCACCTGCACCCGTTTGCTGGCGAAATATTTGGTGAAACCGGCCAGCGCCAGACCGGGCCGATTGACCGTCGGTTCCCGGATGACCCGCTTCAGACCCGCGGCCCCGCCCACGAGTTTCATTTCCAGTTCGCCGGCGTGCTCGGTATAAAAACGTTCAACGGTGACAATGTCGCGTTGCATGGGAAGAGACGGAGTAATGGAGTGATGGAGAAGGGGAGTGGTGGGGCGATGGAATGATAGCGGTGCGGGGCAATGGAGCATTGGAGCGATGGCAAGGACCGGCGTCAGAAGGCATCGGCGCGCCGTCACTCCAGCGCTCCAGCACTCCGCCACTCCACCACTCCGCCACTCCAGCACTCGGTTTCATAGATTGAACTCCGGGCCGAGATAAATTTCGCGGGCCTTGGGGTCGTTCACCAATTGCTCGGCCGCGCCTTCGTAAACCACTTCGCCTTTGTGAATCAAGTACGCCCGGTCCACCAGTTTCAACGTTTCACGGACGTTGTGATCGGTGACGAGGATGCCCAGACCGCGCTCCTTCAATCGCCGGACAATCTTCTGCACTTCATAAACCGCGATCGGGTCGATGCCGCTGAACGGTTCGTCGAGCAACATCAATTTCGGGCTGGTCACCAGCGCGCGGGTGATCTCCAGGCGGCGTTTTTCACCGCCGCTGAGCGTGTAGGCCTTGCTGGTTGCCAGGGGCGCCAGATCAAGTTCATCGAGCAGATACTTCAGCCGCACCCGCCGTTCCTGCGCGTTCATCCGGCAGGTCTCCAGAATGGCGAGGATGTTCTGTGCGACGGTCAGTTTGCGGAACACGGAAGGTTCCTGTGTCAAATAGCCGATGCCCAGCCGCGCGCGTTGGTGCATTGGCAGGCGGGTGATCTCTTTTTCCTTGAATCGAACATGGCCCTCCTCCGGCTTGACCAGACCCACGACGATATTGAACGTCGTGGTTTTGCCCGCGCCATTGGGACCCAACAAGCCGACGATTTCGCCCGCGTCCACGTAAATGGACACGCCGTTGACGACGCGACGCTGGCGATATTCCTTGACCAGCTTTTCGGTGGACAACAGATGCCCGTCCTGGTCAACGGCCACGGCCGATGACGCCGGACTTTTCTGCAGCACCGGCTGCGTCTGGGTTTGCGGAGTGTTCACACAGGATTTCGTCACGCTAAAATCAGATTCAGGAATCCGCCGGCGGGCGTCCGGTGTTGACCGAAGACGGCTTGGGGGTCGGCTTTACCGCCTTTTCCAGGAATGCCGCGCTCAATTTCAATTTCCACATGCCCGTTGCTGTGATGGTCGTATTCGCATGGTCCAGGACGATCACATCTCCGGAGGCGGTGCCTGCCGGC
>WNGF01025291.1_pt1 | contig 10369 bp, 8 predicted proteins | sample 5400641 | NCBI WGS metagenome assembly WNGF01 (sample SAMN13153371, study PRJNA577476) | soil metagenome | isolation source: 80 cm soil or saprolite under grassland replicate 2 | place: USA:California | collected 2016-06-15
CGACCTCACGCACCTGTACAACACGCGCTTCCTCGACGTGGCACTCGGGCGCGAGCTCTCGGGCGGCCGCCCGTTCACGGTCCTCTTCCTGGACCTCGACCACTTCAAGGCCGTGAACGACCAGCACGGCCACCTCTCCGGGTCGCGCCTGCTCGTCGAGGTCGCGCGCGTCCTGCGCTCCTGCGTCCGGGACGAGGACGTGGTCGTCCGCTACGGCGGCGACGAGTACGTCGTCCTGCTCGTGGGGATCGACTCGGGCGGAGGGCTCAAGGTGGCGGAGCGGATCCGGCGCGCCATCGAGGACCACCGGTTCCTCTCGCGCGAGGGGTCGCGGGTCCGGATCACCGCCTCGATCGGCCTCGCGTCCTTCCCGGAGCACGCCGACTCGAAGGCCGAGATCCTCGATTTCGCCGACCGCGCCATGTACCGCGGCAAGCGCTCGAACCGGAACGTCGTCTACATGGCGTCGAAGGACCTGCCGCCCGTGCCGGCGGGCGACCGCGGGTAGCGCGCACGGAGGCGGACCCGCGTCCAGGATGCGGCGACACGCCGCGATCCAAAAAAAACGCGGGGCCACGTTTCCGTGGCCCCGCTGACGACGACTGCCGGGTTCCGCCCGACGATGGCACGTAGTAGCGGCTGCCCTCGTCACCGGAAACGGTCCAGATTTCGGCCGTTTTCCGTTACGAACCGATCCTAACCGGCGGTCGGACACCGGTCAATGCCGCACTGCGTTGCCCTGGGATTCCAAGGGGTTCGCCGGCCGAGCGGATGCCCGCCCGGGCGCTATCGACACGTCGAGCGATCGGGAGGACCGCACGGCGTGAAAGCGAAAAGACGACGGAGACCATCAGGTCTCCGCCGTCTCGTTCACTCCAGGGACTGGAAGCGTCGATCAGTAGTCCATGTCGTCCATGCCGCCGCCCATCCCGGCGGCGCCCGCCCCACCGCCGGCCGCCTTCTTCGGCGGCATGTCGGCGACCATCGCCTCTGTCGTGAGGAGGAGGCTCGACACCGACGCGGCGTTCTGGAGCGCCGTGCGCGACACCTTGGTCGGGTCGATGACGCCCGCCCTCTCGAGATCCTCGTACTTCTCCGTCTGCGCGTTGAACCCGAAGGCGCCCTTCCCCTCGAGGATCTTCGCGACGACGACCGCGCCGTCCACCCCGGCGTTCTCGGCGATGCGGCGGGCCGGCCGCTCGAGGGCGCGCTGGACGATCTGGATGCCGAAGCGCTGGTCGCCGTCGGGGAGGTCGAGCTTCTTCAGGGCGCCGAGCGCGCGCAGGTAGGCGACGCCGCCGCCCGGGACGATCCCCTCCTCGACCGCGGCGCGGGTCGCGTGCAGCGCGTCCTCGACGCGGGCCTTCTTCTCCTTCATCTCCGTCTCGGTCGCCGCGCCCACGCGGATGACCGCGACGCCGCCGACGAGCTTCGCGAGCCGCTCCTGGAGCTTCTCGCGGTCGTACTCGGAGGTGGTCTCCTCGATCTGCGCGCGCATCTGCTTGATGCGCGCCTCGATGTCCGCCTTCTTGCCCGCGCCGTCGACGAGGGTCGTGTCGTCCTTGTCGACCGTGATCCGCTTCGCGCGGCCGAGGTCCTTCAGCGTGAGCTGCTCGAGCTTGATCCCGAGGTCCTCGGTGACGACCCGGCCGCCGGCGAGGACGCCGATGTCCCCCAGCATCTCCTTGCGGCGGTCGCCGTAGCCCGGCGCCTTCACCGCGCAGACGTGGAGCGTGCCGCGGAGCTTGTTCACGACGAGCGTCGCGAGGGCCTCGCCGTCGACGTCCTCGGCGACGATGAGGAGCGGCTTGCCCGCGCGCGCGACCTGCTCGAGCACCGGGACGAGGTCCGCCATCGCGGAGATCTTCTTCTCGGTGAGGAGGAGGTACGCGTCCTCGAGCACCACCTCCATCCGCTCGGGGTTCGTGACGAAGTACGGCGAGACGTAGCCGCGGTCGAACTGCATGCCCTCGACGACGTCGAGCGTCGTCTCGAGGCCCTTCGCCTCCTCGACCGTGATGACGCCCTCCTTGCCGACCTTCTGCATCGCCTCCGCGATGATGTTGCCGATCGTCTCGTCGCCGTTCGCGGAGATGGTGCCGACCTGCGCGATGTCCTTCTTGCCCTGCGTCGGCTTCGAGAGCTTCTTCAGCTCGCCGACGACGACCTCGACCGCCGCGTCGACGCCGCGCTTCAGGTCCATGGGGTTGTGGCCCGCGGCGACGAGCCGGAGCCCCTCCTCGTAGATCGACTGGGCGAGGACGGTCGCCGTGGTCGTGCCGTCGCCCGCCTTGTCGGAGGTCTGCGACGCGACCTCGCGGACCATCTGGGCGCCCATGTTCTCGAACTTCGCCTCGATCTCGATCTCCTTCGCGACCGTGACGCCGTCCTTCGTGATGAGCGGCGACCCGAACGACTTCTCGATGATGACGTTGCGCCCCTTCGGCCCGAGCGTCACCGCGACGGCCTCGGCGAGCTGCCGCACTCCGCGGAGGATGGCCTCGCGGGCGGGCTGGTGGAACGTGATCTCCTTGATCGGCATGGCGGCGCTCCTCTTTCAGAAAACCTGCGGGGTTCCGGGGACTGTGTGGCCGACGCCCTTTGGCGCTCGGCCCGCGCGGCCGCTAACATAAGGGCGGCTGCCCCCCCGTCAAGCGCGCGTTGACGAGAGGTGGTAGCGCGCGTTACCTCGCGAGGATGCGGCGCCCGGATGACGGCCCGGAGGTGGTGCGGCTCGTGGATGCCGCCGCGGAGGCGTTCGAGGCCGAACGCTTCGGCGAAGCCCTCGCCCGCGCCGACGAGGCGCTCGCGCGGGCGCCCCGCTCGGTGGCAGCGCTCCACTACCGGGCCGAGGCGCTCGCGGAGCTCGGGCGCGCGCAGGAGGCGCTCGCCGCGTACGAGCAGGCGCTCGCGGAGGGGAAGGACGACGTCGAGGTCCTGCTCGGCGCCGCCGACCTGTTCGTGAACCGGCTCGCGGAGGACGAGGTCGAGCGCGACCTCGTCGAGCGCGGGCTCGACCTCGCGCGGCGCGCGGGGAAGGTCGCGCGCAAGGCGGGCGAGGCGCGGCTCGGCGCCGAGGCGGCCTGGCTCGAGGGCGCGGCGCTGAACCAGCTCGGGCGCTCCGACGAGGCCCTGCCGCGGCTCGCCGCGGCGGCGGATGCGCTGCCCGACGCGCTCGACGTCCTCGTCGAGCAGGGCATCGCGCTGTACGAGCTCTGCCGCTTCGACGAGGCGCGGCGCGTGCTGCTCCGCGCGGAGAAGGCCGAGCGCGACGAGCCGTGGACGCAGCACCACCTCGGCCTCGTCGCCGAGCGGCGCGGCGAGCTGGAGGAGGCGAGGCGGCGCTTCGGGCGCGCGCGCAAACTCGCGCCCGAGGAGTTTCCCGCGCCGATCGCGCTCTCGCCCGCCGCGTTCGACCGCGCGGTGGAGGACGCGCTCGCGGAGCTTCCGGAGGCGGTCCGCCGCTACCTCGCGAACGTCGCGATCACCGTCGAGGACCTGCCCTCGGAGGAGGACCTCCTCGCGTGCGACCCGCCGCTCTCACCCTCGATCCTCGGGCTCTTCCGCGGTCCACCGTACGGTCGCAGCGACGGCGTCGACCCGTGGACGCACCTGCCCTCGTCGATCGTGCTCTTCCAGCGGAACCTCGAGCGCTTCGCGCGGAGCCGCGCGGATCTCATCGAGCAGATCGGGATCACCCTCATCCACGAGGTGGGCCACTTCCTCGGGATGGATGAGGACGAGCTGTACGCGCGCGGGTTGGACTGAGGGCGCACGGCGCGCGTTTCAGCTCCTCCCCGCGCCCTCCGCCGCCTTCCTCGCCTTCCACGCCTCGATCGCCGCCCTGATCCTCGGCACGGCCGCGCGCGCCGCGTCGATTCCGGCGTCCATGCACTGCTTCTTCTGGCCGAAGTCGAGCATCCCGACGCCGCCCACCTTCGGCGACACGATGACGTCCGCGCCCACGAGCCGGTGCGCGACGTTCACCGCGAACATGATGTTCGTCGACTGGAGCATCACGTCGAGCATGTTCTTGATGTTCACGTTCCCGATGTCCTCGCTGATGTCCACCGCGACGATGACGTCCGCCCCCTTCGCCCGCGCGACGTCGATCGGGATATTGTCCACGACGCCGCCGTCGACGAGCAGCTTCCCCTCGTGGGTCACCGGCTCGAAGACGCCGGGGATCGCCGACGAGGCGTGGACCGCCTTCGCGATCGAGCCCTTGTCGAGCACCACGGCCTTCCCCCAGTTGAGGTCCGTCGCGACCGCCGCGAACGGCACTTTCAGCTCCTCGATCCGCTCCTGCTTCACCTTCGACCGGACGAACGTCTCGAGGAGCTCGCCGCGGGCGAGCCCCATCCCGAGCACCGCGTTCACGATCCGGAAGTCGAACAGGTCGTCCTGCTTCAGCTGGAACGCGGCCCACTCGAGCTCGAAGCTGTTCCGCTCGCTCGCGTAGAGCGCGCCGATGAGGCTGCCGACGCTCGTCCCGACGACGAGGTCCACGGGGATCCGCTCCTGCTCGAGCACGCGGATCACCCCGATGTGGGCGAAGCCTCGAGCGGCCCCGCCGCCGAGGACGAGCGCGACCTTCGGCTCGGGCCCCGGCGTGGCGGCGGCGGGGGGCGCCTGCGGCGGCGGCGCGGTCGGGAGCGGCGGCGTCGCCGTGCGGCAGGCGGCGAGGAGGAGGACGGCGAGGGCGAAGGCGCGGCGCATCGAGGCTCCTTGGAGATCGCCGAGTGTAACCGCCGGGCGCCCCGGGAGTCGCCGCGCGGCCGAGATCAGTCGAAAAATTGACCGGTTACCTCCGATATCGCATCGTCGCCGCAACATGCCCCAGGTGATCCAGTCGATGGAGCTCGCGCAGGTCCTCGCGGAGGCGGCGGACATCGCGGCGAGCGTCAGCCAGAAGCTCACGAGCGCCCATCAGCTCCTCGCGTTCTTCACCGTCCCGAACCGCGCCGAGATCCTCCTGCGCGAGCGCGGCGTGGACGAGGACCGGATCCTCGCCGCGATGACCGCGAAGCCGAAGGAGCCGGACGCGATCGAGCGCGACCTGCGCGAGCGCGCGCGCGAGGTGGCGGAGTCGGTCGGCTCGCAGGAGGTGGACTGCCTGCACCTCCTCATCGCGATGAGCCGCGTGCGCGCGAGCCTCGCGCATCAGCTCCTCTCCTCCTGCGGGCTGCAGCTCCCGACGCTCCGGAACGTCGCGCTCTCCTACTTCACCTCCCGGATGCCGCGGCGGCTGAAGGAGCTCCAGCCGGTGAAGGTCGGCCCCTCCCCGCAGCAGGCGGCGACGGGCCGCCGGGGCGCGTCCCGGCCTCCGGTGAGCGCAGAGGCCGCCGAGGCGAGCGCGGAGTCCCTCCGCGCGCTCGACGCGCAGCTCGAGCAGGCGATGGAGGAGCTCGAGGCGGCGGCGGGCATCGACGGGGAGGCGCCGCCAACGCCTGCCGCGCCCGCCGCCAGCTCGGCGCCCGCCCCCTCACCCCGGCCCTCTCCCCCGCTGCGCGGGGGCGAGGGAGGTTCCGCGACCCCGAGCTCGACCTCGACTCCGGCGTCGACCCGGGCGGCGGCAGCCGCCGCGGCGGCGATGAGGGCGCGCCGATCGCCGCATTCGCTCGACCCGAAGGAGTTCCCCTGGCTCTCGCAGCTCGGCCGGAACCTCACCGAGCTCGCCGCGCAGGGGAAGCTCGACCCGCTCGTCGGCCGCGAGCGCGAGGTCGAGGAGGCGATCGACGTCCTCGGCAAGCGCCGTCGAGGGGATCGCGCAGCGGCTCGTGGAGGGCGCCGCGGGGAACCGGGTCATCGTCGAGATCGACATGGCGAGCGTCGTCGCCGGCACGCAGCTGCGCGGCTCGTTCTCCGAGAAGCTCCTCGGCATCAAGGACGAGGTCCGGCGCGCCGAGGGCCGCGTCGTCGTGTTCATCGACGAGATCCACACGATCATGGGGGCCGGCTCGACCGGCGACGGGCCGCAGGACGCCGCGAACGAGCTCAAGAGCGCGCTCGCGCGGGGCGAGTTCCCCTGCGTCGGCGCGACGACGCACGACGAGTACCGGCGGCACATCGAGAAGGACCCCGCCCTCGAGCGGCGCTTCACCCCGGTGCTCGTCCGGGAGCCGTCCGTCGGGGACACCGTCACGATCCTCTGCGGCCTCGCGGTGCGCTACGAGAAGCACCACCACGTCCGCTACGCGCCCGAGGCGCTCGAGGCGGCCGCGTCGCTCTCCGCGCGCTACGTCACCGACCGCTTCCTGCCCGACAAGGCGGTCGCGGTCCTCGATCTCGCCGGCTCGCGCGCGCGCCGCGCCGGCGTGGCCGAGGTCCAGGCGGCGGACGTCGCGCGCGTCGTCGCGAAGATGGCCGGCCTCCCGGAGTCGCGCCTCCTCGCCTCGGATCGCGAGCGGATCCTGGGCCTCGAGGGCGCGCTCGCCGGGCGGGTCGTCGGCCACGCCGACGCGACGGCCCGCGTCGCCCGCGTGCTGAAGCGCAACTTCGCCGGCTTCGCCTCGCGCCGGCCGATGGGCTCGTTCCTCTTCCTCGGGCCGACCGGCGTCGGGAAGACCGAGCTCGCCCGCGCCCTCGCCGACGCGCTCTATGGCTCGCGCGACGCGCTCGTCCAGCTCGACATGAGCGAGTGCTCCGAGCAGACCGGCGTCGCGCGGCTCGTCGGCGCCGCCCCGGGTTACGTCGGCTACGGCGAGGGCGGCCAGCTCACCGACGCGGTGCGCCGGCGTCCGTCGTCGGTCGTGGTGCTCGACGAGATCGAGAAGGCCCATCGCGACGTGCAGATGCTGCTCCTCCAGATCCTCGAGGAGGGGCGGCTCACCGACGGGCGCGGCCGGCAGGTGGACTTCTCGAACGCGGTCGTGATCCTCACCTCGAACCTCGGCGCCGCCGAGGCGACGCGCGCCTCCACCGGCGCGATGGGCTTCGGCGCCCAGGACCGCGCCGCCCCGAAGGGCGAGCGCGTCCTCGACGCGGCCCGCGCCGCGGTGCCGCCGGAGCTCTGGAACCGGCTCGACGAGCGGATCGTCTTCGCGCCGCTCTCGCGCGAGGACGTGGGACGCGTCGCGCGCCTCCTCCTCGCCGAGTCGTCACGCAGGCTCGAGGACGAGCGGCGGATTCGCTTCACGGCGTCGGACGACGCGGTGCTGCACCTGCTCGACCACGGCGGCTGGGATCCCGCGCTCGGCGCGCGGCCGATGCGCTCGGCGGTGCAGCGGCTCGTCGAGGCGCCGCTCGCGGAGCGGATCCTCGCCGGTGAGTTCGGCCCGGGCGACGAGATCGCGGTGGACGCCGAGGGCGAGGCGCTCTCGTTCCACCGCGCCGCGCGCGCGTGACGCGGCCTCGTGCCGCGAGGTGCGCCAGCGCGCCGCAACGGTGACGGAAGGCGCTCCGAGAGAAGCTCGGCTGCGCCCCCACTCCTGCATCGACTGACCGTCGACTGACCCTCTCGTCCGCTTGACCCCGGCGGCGCGCGACGACACGCTATCCACGTGCCCGTCCCGCCGCCGGAGCCGTCGCGGCGCCGCCGCCTCGTGGAGGTCGCGGTCGTCTTCGGCCGGCTCGGCGCGACGGCGTTCGGCGGTCCCGCCGCGCACATCGCGCTCATGGAGGACGAGCTGGTCCGCCGGCGAGGCTGGGTGACGCGCGAGCGGTTCCTGGACCTGCTCGGCGCCGCGAACCTCATCCCGGGTCCGAACTCGACCGAGCTCGCGATCCACCTCGGCTTCGTTCGCGCCGGCTTCCCCGGGCTCCTCGTCGCCGGCGCCGCGTTCATCGTCCCCGCCGCGCTCTCCGTCACCGCGCTCGCCTGGGTCTACGTCCGGTTCGGCGCCCGACCGGACGCGGCGGCGCTCCTCGCGGCGGTGAAGCCGGTCGTGCTCGTCGTCGTGCTCGAGGCGCTCTGGAAGTTCGCGAGGACGCTGCTCCGGACGCGGCGCCTCGCCGTCCTCGCGGCCGCGGCCACCACCGCCGCCGCGCTCGGCGCGGACGAGCTCGCGGTGCTCCTCGCCGCGGGGCTCGCCTCGGCGGCGCTCCGGTCCCGCCCGCGCCCGCTCCGCGCCGCCGGCACGATCGCGCCGCTCCTCGCCCCCGCGCTCGCGCTCGCCCCCACCGCCGCGAAGGCGACCGCGTCCGGCCTGTTCTGGGTCTTCCTCAAGATCGGGTCGGTCCTCTACGGCAGCGGCTACGTCCTCCTCGCCTTCCTCCGCTCGGACCTCGTCCTCCGGCTCGGCTGGCTCACCGACGCCCAGCTCCTCGACGCGGTCGCGGTCGGGCAGGTCACGCCCGGGCCGGTGTTCACGACCGCGACGTTCGTCGGGTATCTCGTCGCGGGCGGCGCGGGCGCCGCCGCCGCGACGATCGGGATCTTCCTGCCCGCGTTCGTGCTCGTCGCGCTCTCGGGCCCGCTCGTGCCGCGCCTCCGCGCGTCCGCGACCGCGGGCGCGTTCCTCGACGGCGTGAACGCGGCGTCGCTCGCGCTCATGGCGGTCGTCACGCTCCGGCTCGGGCGCGACGCCCTCGCGCGACCGTCGTCGATCGCGATCGCGATCGCCGCGGCGGTGCTCCTCTTCCGTTTCCAGGTCGGCTCCGCCTGGCTCGTCCTGGGCGGGGCGGTGGTGGGGCTCGCTCTCGCGCTCGGGCGGTAGGAAGCTCGGTCCAGGTCCAGGTCCAGGTCCAGGTCCAGGTCACACGCGGACAGGCGGACTAGCGGTACAGACCCCGCTCCTCGACGTACTCGCGCACCTTCCGCGGCACGAGCCCGGTCACGTCCTCGCCCCGCGCGATCCGCGCGCGGATGTCCGTCGAGGAGATCGCCGGGAAGGACGGCGCGCCCGGGACGGGCGGGAACCCCTCGCGGCCGACGACGATGAGGCGCGCGAGCGCCTGCACCCGGTCCCAGCGGTACCACTTGGGCGTGTCGGGAAGGATGTCGGCGCCGACGACGAGCGCGAAGGCGTGGTCGGGGTGCTTCGCGACGAGGTGCTCGAGGGTGCGCGCGGTCTTGCCGACGAGCGGGTCGTCCGCGAGCTCGCGCTCGGCCGTGCAGACCGCGACGCCGCGGATCGCGCGCGCGGCGAGCTCGCACATCCGCACGCGGTCTTCGAACGGCGCGAGCTCCTTGCCGAACGGGTGACGGAACGACGGGAGGAGCCAGACCTCGCGGACGTCCTGCGTCGCGAGCGTCCACCAGGCGGCCATGAGGTGGGCGACGTGGGGCGGGTTGAACGAGCCGCCGAGGATCGCGACCGTCTTGCGGGCCGCCGCAGGGGAGGAGGTCCCGGGCGCCATCAGCGCACCGTCATCTTCCCGGCCCCCCCGATCCGCACCCGATCCTGCCGCAGCTCGGCGCACGCGTCGGAGTAGACGGTGAGCACGAGCTCGTGCGGGCTCACCTCCGCGATCGCGAACGTGGCCGGCCTTCCCTCGGGGGTGGCGGTGCGGAGGTGCCCCGGCGTGACGAAGCAGCGCGGCCCGATCTGGACGATGCCGGCCGCGGCCGCGTTGCCGTGGAACAGCAGTGCGGCGTTCGAGATGTCGTCGCGCGAGAGGTCCGCGCGGTCGTGCACGAGGCACCCGATCCAGCCCTCGAGCAGATCCACCTGCTTGCGCGGCACCTTCCCGCTCTCGTACTCGGGGCAGGCGCGGCTCGCCACCCGGACGATGCGGCCTTCGAGCGGGTCCCGCGTCGCGAGGGACTGCCGCTCGAGGGCGCCGCGGACCGCCGAGAGGAACTCGCCGTCGGTCTGCGGGACGGGCGCGCGGCGGGACCCGCCGGCGCGGCGCGCGAGCACCGCGTCCACGTCGGCGACGCGGCCCCCGAGGAAGAAGACGCGCTCCACCTGCACGCGCTGGAACAGCGCGAACGCGCGCTCGAGCGGGTCGACGTTTCCGTAGGTGTCGCTGGCGAGTCCGATCCGCACTGATCCACCCAAGCGCCGTCGAGGGTACCTCACCCCTCGTAACGGAGGTAGGGCGCGCGGCGCCGCGTGAACGCCCGCTCCTCCGGCGCGATCGGGCGGGAGAGCTCGGCGAGCGTCGCGCCCGCCTCGATCCCCTCCCGCTCGCGCGCCGAGCCGCACAGGAGGTCGAAGGCGAGCACCCCCGACACGAACTCGTAGGGCTCGGTGCGCCACGCGAACAGCGCCGGCGCGTGGCGCCGGGCGTGGAGCACCGCCGCGAGCCCGGTCCGGAACGGAAGGAAGCGGCCCGGGTCGGTGACGTGGAGCTCGACCCCGTGACAGCGGACCCCCGCGTGCTTGTCCCAGGTCGGGACGAAGCTCGCCGGGCGGAAGAGGACGCCGGGCAGGGCCTCGCGCGCGAGGTCCTCCGCGAGCCGCGCGCCGTCGAGCCACGGCGC
>WNGF01010589.1_pt1 | contig 10368 bp, 7 predicted proteins | sample 5400641 | NCBI WGS metagenome assembly WNGF01 (sample SAMN13153371, study PRJNA577476) | soil metagenome | isolation source: 80 cm soil or saprolite under grassland replicate 2 | place: USA:California | collected 2016-06-15
GTTGCCATAGCCGCGGAACGACCCCGCATACGGATTATTCGTGTAAACCACCGTCGTGTGGTATTTGCAATGCGGCACCCGATAGAGCGACGAGAACGTCTGCATCATCACGAACGGCGTCGAGGCGCCCCACGACGTGTAGGCGCCGTTGTCATGCAGCGTCTCCACGGTGCGGAACGTCAGCGTGCCGTCCTTCTTGACCCCGCTCCGCAGCGTCAAGATCACCGGCTGGCGCGTGGGCGAAGCGATGAATTCCTCCTCGCGCGTGAAGACGAGCTTCACCGCCCGCTTTGTCGCCTTGGCGAGAAAGACGCAGATCGGTTCGAACGGATAGATGTCCAGCTTGCTGCCGAAAGCGCCTCCGATCGGCGGCTGGATGATCCGTATGCGTGCCGGATCCATCTGCAGGACCTGCGCGAACTCGCGCTTGTGCAGGAACGGAACCTGCGTGTTCGAGTACAGCGTTAGGTTCTCCGAGGAATCGAAGTCGGCGATGATGCCCGACACGCCCATGCAGCAGTGGGTCACGTAGTGCAGCCTGAACGTATCCTCGATCACGATGTCCGACTCGGCCTCGCCCACTGCGACATCACCTTGAGCGTAGTCCCATTTTGTCGTGACATTGTCGGGGTGCGCGTCGTGGACGACCGGCGCGCCGGGCAGCAGTGCTTTGCACGGATCGGAGAGGATCGGCAGGTCCTCGTATTCGACCGCGATCAGCCGTAGCGCCTCTTCCGCTATATCTTCGGTATCGGCCGCGACCGCTGCGATTTCGTCGCGCAAGCTCCGCACCTTGTCGCCCTTGAGCGGCATTTGGTCCTTGGCGAGGATGCCAAGCGGCCGCTGATACGGAACATCCGCCGCCGTCAGCACCGCATGGACGCCCGGGAGTGCTTTCGCGCGACTGGTGTCGATGCGGACGATCCGCGCGTGGACGCGGCTGGAACGCAATATCTTCGCGTGCAGCTGGCCGGGGAGATTGAGGTCATCGATGTAGCGCGACTTGCCGCTCGCCTTGTCCGGCGCGTCGATCTTGGCAATGCGCTTGCCGATCAGCGTCTGTTTCGCAATCGTTTCCATGGCGCCTCCTACGACGATCCTTCGGCCGCGGCCGCAATCGCATCGATGATCTTCACATAGCCGGTGCAGCGGCAAAGGTTCCCCTCGATGCCGCGCTTGATCTCGTCGCGGGACGGATGCGGGCTCCCGTCGAGCACGTGCGTTGCCTGAACCATCATGCCCGGCGTGCAGAAACCGCATTGCACGGCGCCGTGGGAGACGAAAGCGTCGCGCAGCTTCTCCCCCATCGGTGTCGACGCGACTGCCTCGACGGTGGTCAGCACGCGGCCGTCGCAATCGACAGCAAACATCAGGCAGGCATTGACCGAGACCCCGTCGACTAAGATCGTGCACGCGCCACATTCGCCTTCGCCGCAGCCGTATTTGGTCCCGATCAATCCGAGCCCGTCGCGGATCATTGCCAGGGCGCTCATCGTGACCGGCACCGCGATCCGCTTCGGTGCCCCGTTGATCATGAAACGGATTTCATGTTGCAGCGACATTGTCCAGCACCCTTTTGGTCAGGTTGTGAATGAGCTCCCGCCGGTACCACTCGGAAGCACGAACGTCGGAGATCGGCCGCACTTCGTCGTGCGCGACTTGGGCGACGGCGCCGATCGTGTCGACGGTGAGCGGGCGGCCCTCGAGCGCCGCTTCGGTTTTGGGCGCCCGGACCGGCGTCGGCGCGACCGCGCCGAAGGCGACCCGAACCCGGGTCAGCACCCCGCGCTGCAAAACCCCGCCGATACCGATCGAGATCGCCGCAATGTCGAGCGCGGGCCGCGTACCGAATTTATAGAAGCGCGCGACGAACCCGTCGGGCGGCCGCGGCACCCGGACCGCGACCAGAAGCTCCGATGCCTTGCGCGCGGTCTTGCCGGGGCCGACGAAGAATTCCCGCAGCGGCACCTGCCGCGATTCGCGGGTGCCGCCCGGCATCGAAACGAGCTCGACCTCGGCGTCGAGAATCAGCAGCGGGACCAGCAGGTCCCCCGCCGGCGACGCGTTGCAAATGTTGCCGCCGATGGTCGCCGTATTGCGCAACTGATCGCTGGCGAATTGGTCGCCGGCTTCCACGAGCACCGGCAGGTCCCTTCGAATCACATCGCTTTCCATCAGCTCGGTAACCGTCGTCAGCGTGCCGATGCGGATCGCGCCTTGCTCGATGGAGATGCCTCGGAGCTCCGGGATGCGGCGGATATTCATCAGCACGCGGCCGAACCGGGCCCGTCCCGCCTGGGTCTGCGGCATCAGATCGGTGCCGCTCGCTAGGATGGTCACGTCGCCGCCACGAAGCACGGTGGCGGCCTCGTCCACCGACACCGGCGTGCAGTACTGCTCGATGGTTGCCGTCACTTTGCTTGTCCTCTAGAACCGGATCGGTTCGCGGTAGCGACCGTACACGCCGACCAGCTCCTTGGTGATCTCGCCGACACTCGCGTAGGCCTTGACGGCCTCGATGATCGCCGGCATCAGGTTGGCGCCGGCCTCGGCATCTACGCGCCCGCGCCGGAGTGCCCGCTGCACGCTTGCCTGATCGCGCTCGGCGCGCGCGCGGTTCAGCGCCGCGACCTGCGCCCGGGCGTCGTCCTCGTTGTACGGATGGAACTCGACCTTACCCTTCTCCTCGTCGATGCGGTAGCAGTTGACGCCGACTTTGTGGAACGTGCCGGCTTCGAGCGCTTGCTGCCGCTCGTAGGCCTGCGCCGATACCTCCGCCTGGATGCGCCCTTCGGCGATCAGCTTGACGATCCCACCGCGGGCATCGACATCGGCGATGATCGTCTCGATCTTCGTGCGCATCTGGTTGGTCAGCGTCTCGAGGTAATACGAGCCCGCCAGGGGATCGACGGTATCGCAGAGTCCCATTTCCTCGATCAGGAGCTGCATCGTGCGTAACGAGATCCGCTGCGCATATTCGGTCGGGATCGTGTATGCCTCGTCGAAACAGCACAGGGCCATCGTCTGCGCGCCGGACAGCGCGCTGATCAGCCCGTAGTATGCGCCGCGGACGATGTTGAGCTCGGGCTGCTCCAACGTGAGCCCACTGCCGCCGCCGCCGGCGATCATCCGCATAAGCATCGACGCCGGATCGCGCGCACCGTACTGTTCCTTCATGATCTTCGCCCAGAGTCCACGCGCGGCGCGAAACTTGGCGACCTGCTCGAAGATGTTGCCGAAGATATTGAAGTTGTAGGAAAGTCGCCCGGCGAATTCGTCGACGCCGAGCCCGCGCTTGATCGCCTCGTCGGCGTAGGCCCGTGCGATGCAGAAGGCGTAGGCGATCTCCTGCGCCGGCGTCGCGCCCGACTCTCGGATGTGGTACCCGCAGACGCTTACCGGCGTGTACTTCGGCGCTTCCTTCGCGCAGTATTCGATGGTGTCGCCAACGAGCTTGAGCGACGCCTCGACCGGGAACACCCAGGTACCGCGGCCGACGAACTCCTTCAGGATGTCGTTCTGCGCGGTGCCGCGCAGGCGCTTGACGTCGTAGCCGCGCTTTTGCGCCATCGCAAGGTACATCGCGATCAGGATTGCGGCGGCGCCGTTGATCGTCAGCGATACCGTGATCCGATCGAGATCGATGCCGTCGAAGGCGACTTCGAAGTCACGCAGCGTGTCGACCGCCATGCCGACCCGGCCGACCTCGCCTTCAGCTAACGGATCATCCGAATCGAGACCGATCTGTGTAGGCAGATCGAACGCGACATTCAGGCCGGTCTGCCCATTGGCGATCAAGTAATGGAAGCGCCGGTTGGTGTCGCTCGCGTTGCCGAAGCCCGTGTATTGGCGCATTGTCCATGGCCGCTTGCGGAACATCAGCGGATGAATGCCGCGAGTAAACGGGTACTCTCCGGGCAGCCCGATCATCGCGGCGCCACCGCTTGCCTCGATATCGGCGGAGGTGTACAGCGGCTTGATTTCGATGCCGGATTCGTTGATGACCGGGGGAAGCGCCGGGTCCTCGCGGGCGTTCATCGCACGTTCTCCCTGATGTAGGCGACGATGTCGGTGAGTTTCGAGCCGGTCGGGAAGATCCCCTTGAAGCCCAGTTCGCGCAAGCGCGACTCGTCCTGGGCCGGCAGGTTGCCGCCGATGATCCAGAGCTTGTCGCTGAGTCCCGCTTTCTCGAGCAGTGGTTTCAGCTTGGCGCAGAATGGCAGGTGCGAGCCGGCCATGCTGGATAGCGCGATCACGTCGACATCCTCTTCGAGGGCAATCTGCGTAATCGACTCGGGCGTCTGCCGCAAGCCTGTGTAAATCACCTCGAAGCCGGCGCCCATTAATGCACGAACGACGACCTTTGCGCCCTGATCGTGACCGTCCAGTCCCGGCTTCGCAACGATGATGCGGACGCGCCTTCCGGTGTCCGGCAGGGCGCTCATGCCGACAGTTCCTTCGCGATGATGAGTTTAAGGATTTCGCTGGTGCCGCCACCGATCAGCGTGAAGCGGACGTCGCGCAGATACCTCTGTACCGGGTACTCCATCGCGAAACCGTAGGAGGCGAGCACGCGTGCGGCCTGATCGCAGACCGTCGCCGCCGTCTCGCTCGCAAAGAGCTTCGCCATCGCAGCTTCCTTGTGATGCGGCCGGCCGGCATCGCGAAGCCAAGCGGCGTAATGGACGAGGTGTTCCGCGGCTTCCAGACCGGTCGCCATGTCGGCCAGTTTCATCTGGATCGCCTGGAAGCGGTTGATCGGTTTGCCGAACTGAGAGCGCTCTCCGGCGTAGCGCCGCGCCTCGTCCAGCGCGGCACGGGCGACGCCGAGCGCGATCGCACCGGTGATTATCCGGATCTCGGCGAGGATCTTGCGCAAGTGGACTTCGCCGTCGCCCTCCTCTCGCGAGAGCCGGTGCGAGTCCGGCACGAAGCAGTCGTCGAACGCGACCTCGGAGGTCGGCAACGCCCAGACGCCCATCTTATCGATTGGGCGGCCGATGACGAGCCCTTTGAACGAGCGTTCGACCAAGAAGATGGTGAGCTTTTTCTCGGCGCCGGCTTTCGCGAACACGGTGAAAAAATCGGCGACCGGTGCCGAGGTCACCCAAGTTTTCTGGCCCGACAACCGGTAGCCGCCGTCGACTTTACGCGCGGTGGTCGCGATGCCGTCGAGGTCGCTGCCGGCATTGGGCTCGGTCATGCAGATCGCGCCGATCTTCTCGCCCTTGAGCGCCGGCTTGAACAGCCGCTCGCGCAGGTCGGCATTGCCGAGCCGATGCACGAAATCGGTTCCCATCAGCGACTGCATCGCCGCGCAACCGGCGAGCGACACTGAACCGCGGGAAATCTCGGCCAAGGCCAGGCAGAACGAGAGCAGATTCATTCCGGTGCCACCGACGCCTTCGGGGTAGCGCATGCCGAAAAAGCCGAGCTCGGCGAGCTGGCCGAAAAGCTCGCGCGGAAACGCATGCGCCGCATCGATCGCCGCCGCCGCAGGCGCGATCTGCTCATCGCAAAAGCGCGCGAAGAGATCGCGTACGGCCCGCTGCTGTTCGGACAGGTCGAAGTCCATGATCGGCTGTCAGCCGTCCTCCAGCCCGTAGGCTTCGCGCGCGGCCTGCTCGGAGATGACCCCGTTACGCACCTCCTGCCGCAACTGACCGCGGTCGCGCTTGCGCGGATCGCCGTAGCCGCCACCGCCTCCCGCGACCTGGTGGTACACGGTGCCCTTTGGAACACCGGTGATCAGGTCCTTGTTCTTCGGTACCACCGTCCGGCCGTCCGGGTAGGTGAGCCGGATGAAGTTCAGCGTCGCGTCGCCGCCGCCGAAGAGCCCGAAGGCCGGCTCGAAGTCGCCGTCGCCAAAGGTCACGATCTGCGTGTCCTCCGAGCCGATGCGGAAAATCGTCTCGACACCCAGACCGCCCCGCCATTGCCCGGGTCCCGCCGAATCGCATTCGTATTCGTGCTTGACGAGAAGGTGCGGCGTCTGCTGCTCGAACATCTCGTAATCCTGGTCGAGCAGGCCGCCCGACGCATCGATCATGCCAATGTGGTCGTAGCCATCGGTGCCCAGCATCGCGCCCGACCCGCCCTTCAAGCCCATAAAGCCGATGTCGACGTATTTCTCGTTCTTCGCCGGATCGATCCCGGTGGTGAGCGAACACAGCAGGTTGTTCCACCCCGCGGTGACGCGATCCGGAATGGCCGGGGCGAGCGCCCGGATGATGGCGTCGGCGTTGGGCGGGCAAAGGTGATTGCCGAACGTCGTCGCCTTCGGGTACGCCGCATTGAGGATCGTGCCCACGGGAATCACGATTTCGATCGGCTGCACCATCCCCTCGTTGTGCGGAATGTCGGGGTTCACCATCTGCAGCAGCGTCAGTACGGTCGCCGACGCGCTCGACGTGAAGGTTCCGTTGACGAAGCCGTTGGTCTGGGCGTCGGTCCGGCTGTAGTCGAACTTGATTCTCTTGTCCTTGACCTCGATGTCGACACGGATGGTGAACTTCGATCCCTCATGCCGGCCGTCGTAATAGACGTAGCCTTCGCCCTGGTAGTTGCCGTTCGGAATCGTGGCGATCTCGGCTTCCATCATCCGGCGCGTTGCATCGAACAGTGCGACTTTGTGCGCCTCGAAGCTCTCGCGCCCGTACTTCTTCATCAGTTCGATAAACCGCCGCTCGCCGATATGGCAGGCCCCTATCTCGGCGCGCATGTCGTGGCTTACGATGTCGAAGCGAATATTGGCGAAGATCAGGTCCCAGACATCCTTGCGCAGCTTGCCCTTCTCATAAACCTTCACCGGCGGAATGCGCAACCCCTCCTGCCAGACCTCGGTCGCGTTGGGGTTGTAGCCGCCCGCCACGTTGCCGCCGATGTCTGCCTGGTGGCCCTTGACCGCGGTCCAGGCGACGAGCTCGCCCTCGAAGAAGATGGGCTTGTAGACGGCAACGTCGTTGTTCTGGTTGCCGAAGCTGAACACGTCGTTGTGGAAGATCACGTCGCCCGGATGAAGGTCTTCGCCGAAATACTCGAGGATGTACTTGCACACCGGGGCGAGCGAAAAGGCGAGTATCGGCAGATTCTCGGTCTGCTCCAGCATCCGCCCCGCGCCGTCGTAGAGGCCGGTGACGAAGTCCTTCGCTTCGCATAGGATCGGCGAGCGCGTTGTCTGCCGCATCGAGATGCTCATCTCGTCGGTGATCGACTTGAACGTCCGCGCGTACACCGACAGCAGAATGTGGTCGATGTTCGGGCCCGGCTTCGCTTGAGTCACGTCGTTCATGCGAGCGCCTCCTCCCGGGCCCGTTTCACCAGATCCTCGCGTCCCTTTTGATGCAGCGCAAATGAGCCGAGTCGGTCGACGACGCAGTCGTAGCTCGCGCTGATGAAGATCGCCGTCGTCTCTTCCTCGATGATCGCAGGCCCGGTAATCCGATTGCCGTGGTGCATCCGGTGACCGTCGTATACCGCCGCTGTCCGGAAGGCATTCTCTTCCGGCAGGTAGACGTTGCGCTCGCCTTTTCGCGCCGCCGCCGCATCCTCGCCGGCGAAGGGCTCCTCGGCATAGCGCGGCCGGTCGGTGACGCCCACCGCCTGCACGCGCACATTGATCATCTCGACCGGCGCCCCTTCGCTTTCCAGCGAGTAACCGTAGAGGCGGTTGTGCTCGGCATGGAACGCGCGTCCGATCGCAGCCCTGTCGCGTGCCGCGATCAGCTCGCGCGGGGCGTCGAAGGAAACTTCGTGGTATTGCTTGACGTAGCGGCAGTCCAGCTTCACGTGCTGCCGGCGCCGCGCCGGGGCGATGCGCTCCTCGTCAAGCTGGCGCTCGCCTTCGGCCGTCATTTCACCGATCAGCGCATCGAGACGGCCCCAGTCGACGCGGTCGAGGTTGGACACAAAGGTCCGCACGAAATCGTGCTTGAGGTCCGACAGCAGCATTCCCATCGCGCACAGCACCGACGACTCGCGCGGCACGATTTGGAACGGAATCTCGAGCTCTTGGCATATCAGGCAGGAGTGGATCGGGCCGGCGCCTCCGGCGACGATCATCGGGAACTCCCGCGGGTCGAAGCCGCGCTTGATGCTGATCTCGCGCACACCCTGCGCCATGTTGTTGCAGGCGACGCGGTACATGCCGGCCGCGGCCTGCTCGATGGAAAGCTCCAGCGGCCGGGCGATGTGCCTCTCGATCGCGGCGCGCGCCGCCGCTACGTCGAGCTTCATTTTGCCGCCGGCGAAAAAATCGGGATCTAGGTAACCGAGAACGACATTGGCGTCCGTGGTCGTGGGCAGCGTGCCGCCTTTGCCGTAACAAGCGGGACCGGGAGCGGCGCCGGCGCTCTGCGGGCCCATCCGCAGCAGTCCGCCCTCATCGATCCACCCGATCGATCCACCGCCGGCACCAATCGTGTGGATGCCGAGCATCGGCAGGGCAATCTTGTGGCGCGCGATCTCGCCCTCGTTGACCATCATCGGTCCGTCGACGGCGAGCGAGGCTTCGAAGCTGGTGCCGCCCATGTCGATGGTGATGCACCGATTTCGCGCGTGCGCCCGCGCATAAAACAGTCCGGCGCCCGGTCCGCCGGCAGGTCCCGACAGCAGCGTCAGCGCCGCGTTCTTGCGCGCGATCTCCGGCGCCATCACCCCGCCGTTGCTTTGCATGATGAGCAGGACGCCGCGAAAACCGATCGTGTTGAGCCGCGAGACGAGTTGCGCGAGATAGTGATTGAGCTTGGGGCCGACATACGAATTGAGCGCCGTCGTGCTCACCCGCTCGTAGAAACGGATCGAGGGCAAGAGATCCGTCGAGACCGTGAGGTAAGCCCCCGGCAACTCGCGGCGGACGATCTCCCCCGCTGCCCGTTCGTGTGCAGGGTTCGCATAGGCGTTCATGAAGCAGATCGACACCGCCTCGACTCCTTCGGCCCGTAACAGTGCGACGGCGCGCCGCACCTCATCGGGGACAAGGGGCTCGATTTCGCGCCCATCGCGGTCGAGCCTGCCGCCGACGCCGATGCGTAGGTAGCGCGGCACCAGCGGCTTCACATTGGTGAACCGGTTGTTGTACTGCTCTTCGCGTACGCCGCGGCGCATTTCGAGCGCGTCGCGGACGCCCCGCGTCGTGATCAGCCCCGACTTCGCGCCGGTGCCGGTCAGCGTTGCATTCGTCGTCACCGTGGTGCCGTGGACGATCGTGTCGACCGTGGCGATGAACTGCGCGACCGGCTGCGGCGGCGTCTGGCTGGCGGCGATCTCCTCCAGCCCGTTGACCACTGCGATCGACGGGTCGTGCGGCGTCGACAACACCTTGAAAATCCCGGGTTCCGCACTATCGCCCGTAACGACGAAGTCCGTGAACGTGCCGCCCACGTCGATGCCGATGCTCAGCGCCATGCCTCGCTCTCCCTCGTCATGTGTCCGGTCATCGCCCTAAGCCAGCGCTTCGCCGCGGACCATTCGGCGCAGCTCGTCTTTCTTCACCTTGCCAAGCGAGCTCTTCGGGAGACGATCGAGGAACACGAACTCGCGCGGTTGCTTGAAGCGGGCGATGCGCCCGTGCAGGACCTTTTGCATGTCAGCGTCGGAAGGCGTCCGGCCCGCTTTGGCGACGACGATCGCCACGACGACCTCGCCCCACTTCGCGTCCGGCCGCCCGACGACGGCGACCTCCTCGATGTCCGGCGACTCCGCAAGCGCATTCTCGATCTCGGCCGGATAGATGTTCTCGCCGCCGGAAATGATCATGTCCTTGCTGCGACCGTCGACCCAGAGGAAGTTTTCCTCGTCGAAGTGACCCACATCACCGCTGTGGAACCAGCCCTCGCGCATCGCGTCGGCGGTCGCAGCGGCTGCGTTCAGGTATCCCGACATCACGTTCGGCCCCTTGACCACGATCTCGCCGGAAGCGCCCGGCGCGACATCGCGGCCGTCGTCGCCCACGACGCGCACGCTGCAGTGAACCGCCGCTTTGCCGGCCGACCCCGCCTTGCGCACCGCATCGGCGACGGTGATGTAGGTTGCGATGGGGCAAGTCTCGGTCGAGCCGTAGACCTGGATCAGCGGCACGCCGCGCGCGTGCACCGCGTCGAACAGCCGCCCGGGAACGATCATCGACCCGGTCGAGATGCAGCGCAGCCTTTCGAGCTTGGCGCTCCTCCACTGCGGTCGCGCCATCATCATCTCGAGTTGCGCCGGCACCAGCACCGTGAGCGTGATCGCCTCCGCCTCGATCGCGGCGAGCGTAGCCTCGGGATCGAACTTGGGATGCAGAACGACGGTCGCGCCAGCGTGCAGCGCCGGCAGGGTCTGGATGTTGAGCCCGCCGACGTGGAACAGCGGCAGCGTCGTGAGGATCCG
>WNGF01011867.1_pt1 | contig 10365 bp, 10 predicted proteins | sample 5400641 | NCBI WGS metagenome assembly WNGF01 (sample SAMN13153371, study PRJNA577476) | soil metagenome | isolation source: 80 cm soil or saprolite under grassland replicate 2 | place: USA:California | collected 2016-06-15
GGCGCTACGTGACGCCGGTAAAAAAACGCGCGACACCCGCGGTTATGTCGATCAAGTAGCGGCTCAGATGATTTTGCAGGGCTATCTCGATCGACGGCAACACGCGGCGCATAGCGTTTCTCAGTGATCACAAATCACTCAATCAAGCTGTAATGCCCCGACGGCTGAAAATAATCGTTGCTTACAACGGCGCGCCATTTGCAGGATGGCAAAGCCAAGCGCATCGCAACACGATTCAGGATTATATCGAGCGCGCGTTTGAGCGTATCGGCGGCGAGCCAATCCGCGTTCATGGAGCAGGACGAACGGACGCGGGCGTCCATGCTCTTGCACAGTGCGCCCATGTCGATTTTCCCGACGACCGTTTTTCGGGTGCGCGTTGGACAGAAGCGCTCAATGCATTGCTGCCGCCGGCCATTCGCGTGCTTCGATGCCAATATGTATCAAAGAATTTTCACGCGCGCCTTTCGGCAAAAGGAAAACTCTATCGCTACAGAATCTGGTCTGGCGCGGTCTTGCCGCCATTCGAATATGGCCGCGCCTGGCATGTTCCAGGTTCACTTGACCTCAACCTCTTAAAGAAAGCGGTAAAGTGCTTTGTCGGTACTCACGATTTTGCGGCGTTTGCCGCCAGCCGCGGAAAGCCGGAAAACAGTACGGTCCGCACGATTTATTTTGTCACGGTTCGTCGTACCGGTTCTTGTGTGATGATCGATTTCAATGGCGACGGTTTTCTCTATAAGATGATTCGGCTGATCGTCGGCTCACTTGTGCGTTGCGCACTCGGCAAATCACGCATCGAAGAAGTGATCGACCAGCTCGCGGCGGCGCACGCCAGCCACGCACGTTTTGCTGCGCCTGCCGAAGGTCTCTTCCTCGTTCGCGTCCGTTATTGAGGGTACGGACGCTGCTGACTGGCTACTTCAGCTGGAAGCGGATACGAGATTTTTTGCAAATCGGAAGCCGGTTCGCGCATAACCGAGCTTTTCGTAAAACTGATGTGCTTCTTCGCGCTCGAAGCGAGTTGCCAGCGTCACTCGCATGATTCCTCGCTGCGCGAAATCCTTTTCCGCGGCCGCGACTAACCGTGCGCCAATGCCACACCGGCGCGATTCTGTGGACACGACAAGCGCGATGATTCGCCCGCTCAAATCATTGTGCAAATAACTCGATGCTGAAAACGTTCCGATCATGCCACAGATTTTGTCGTCCTTCAGCGCAACGAGCGTTTTGTAGCGGGGGTCCCTCAAGATCGATACCAAACGCGACTCCATCTCCGCGGTGGTCGTTTTATATCCGAGCTCGCATGCGAGCGCAGTTAGCTCTGCGGCATCACTCAATTCAGCATCACGAATTCTAAGATCGACATCCATCCAGTATCTGGCAGCCCGGCCTTACTCATCCCCTGCCTCACTTCTCAGGCGCGGCAGCAACTGCTCGAGAATTGTCGCTACGGATTCATCGACAGTTTGCCTGTCAGTGCGCACAACAATTTCCGCATCCTCCGGCGCTTCGTAGGGCGCACCAATGCCGGTGAAATCGCGGATCTCGCCCGCTCGTGCTTTTTTGTAGAGATTCTTTGGATCGCGCGTTTCACAGATTTCCAGCGGAGCATCCACAAACACTTCGATAAACTCTGCGCTGCCCTCAAGCGCAATTTCGCGGGCACGGCGGCGATCCATTCGATACGGCGATATGAATGCCGTAATGACGATCGTGCCAGCATCGGCCATCAACTTCGCAACTTCACTCACTCGCCGGATGTTCTCCTCTCTGTCCTCGGGTGAGAACGCGAGATTTGAATTCAAACCATGCCGGACGTTGTCACCGTCCAGCACGTATGTGTGCATGGCACGATGGAACAACTCGCGCTCGAGCGCCTGGGCAATCGTTGATTTTCCAGCGCCGGAAAGGCCGGTCAACCAAACGACCGCTCCGCGATGGCCGGCTCGCATCGCGCGTTGGCGCGCGGTAATTTTTCCCTCGGTCCAAAAAATATTTTTGCTCTTTGCAGTTTTTCGGTCGGTATAAACACCGCCAAGAATCGTGCCTCCGCCGCGGATCCGTCCATCGTCTACGATCACGAACCGGCCGAGATTCGGGATATGATCATGATTGTCGATTACGAGCGGCCCGCGCGTTTGAATTGTCAGTCGCCCAATTTCATTTCGCTCCAACTGTTCGCGCCCGTCGCTCTTCATCTCCAGTGTGGATGAATCCATTACCTGCTCGATTGATACGACCTGACATTTCACGTCCTGGGTCGCCACACGCAGATCGTAAAAATGACCAACGCGCAATGGCTCGCGCACAATCCAGAAAAGATCCGCATGAAAGCGGTTCGTCTCGATTGGTGTTTCGTTTTCATGCGATGCAACATAACCGCGTTCGACGAAAATCTGTTCGCTCAGCGTGATTCCAACGGAGTCTCCCGCAACGGCAGGACCGTTTGGCGGCGCGTTCCAACGTTCAATCGTAGCGACTACCGATGATTTGTTTGCCGGAGAAAATACCAACTGGTCCCCCACCCGTAACGTTCCGGTCTCGATCCGTCCCGCGATGATGCGCCGCTCATCGAATCGATACACATCTTGAATGCAAAAACGTAGTGGAAGATCGACATCGGATTTTCGCGGCTCTAACAAGTCGAGCGCCTCCAGAACGCTTGCACCGCAATACCATTTCATTTTCATGGTCGCACTCGCGACGTTTTCGCCTTGTCGCGCCGAGGCTGGAATGAATGCGCGCGCTTCTAGTCCAAGCTCGGAAAGAAACTGCCGGTACTCGCTCTCGATCTCGTGAAATCGCGCTTCAGAAAAATCCACCAGGTCCATCTTGTTTACGACCACGATGATCTGCTTGATGCCGAGCAGATTGAGCAAATAAGCGTGACGGCGGCTTTGCTCGCGCACGCCTTCATTCGCGCCGATGAGCAGGATCGCAGCGTCTGCGCTCGACGCTCCCGTGATCATATTTTTCAAAAACTCCTTGTGACCGGGCGCATCGATGATGGCGTAACGGCGGCGCGACGTCCGAAACGGGATTTGTGTGGTGTCGATTGTGACATTTTGTTTTTGCTCTTCGAGCAACGCATCGAGCAAGAACGCAAATTCAAATTCCATCCCCTCGGCCGCACAAGCCTTCTTTATTTCATCGATTTTGCCTTCGGGAAGCGAGCCGGTGTCGTGCAGAATCCGGCCAATCAGCGTGGACTTGCCGTGGTCAACATGGCCCACGAAAACCACACGCAGGGAGGGCGCGGCGCCGATGCTGGATGCTGGATGCTGGATGCTGGATGAAGCAGCCTGTGCGCGTTCGGTCATTTTTCTGATTGATGAGAGCGCTCTACACTTTGTTGAAACAAGTTCAATTTCCGCCCGAGTTCATCGAGCCTTCGTCCGAGCTGCTCGATTGTCGCTGTATCTTTTAACGACTTCGTCGCGACAAGTGTGTCCAAGTGGTCGGCAGTTTCATCGCAAGAGGCGAGCGCGTAAACGAAGAATCTTACAAACTCCTGCTTGTAACGTCGACGGCCGTAGCCTTCGACGATGTTCGATTTGACTGATTTAATCGCCCGGCGAATCTGGCTGCCTTCTTCGAACATTTCGAACTTAGGTATCTTAGTTAAAGTCATCTCGTGAATTGCGATGACTGATTCGCGCGCCAGTTGCCAAACGTCGAGATCGCGATAATTCATCCAGCATCAAGTATCTAGTATCCAGCATCAGCAACTACAAAAATCCTTTCGCTCTAAGTTTCTGCATGGCGTTGCGCTCATAGTAGTCCTGCGCCCGCCCGGCGCGCTCGGTTGTTTTTGTCGCCTCGAGTTCAGCGATGATTTCCTCGATGGTCGATGCTGTGCTGGCCACTGGCTTGGTAATCGGGCTGCAGCCCAGCGAACGAAATCGCTTTCCATCTCGCGCGAAATACATTTTCGGAATCGGGATGTTCTCACGCTGGATATAGCGCCAGATATCAACCTCGGTCCAATCAAGCAGCGGTTGCACGCGCACATGCTCGCCTTTTGCAGCAGACGTCGCGAATTGCCCCCAAAATTCCGGCGGCTGATCCTTGTAGTCCCATTCGAACTGCGCGTTCCGCGGCGAAAAGTATCTCTCCTTTGCGCGAGTGGGATCTTCATCCCGGCGAATGCCGGTAATGAGCGCGTCCCATTTGTAATCGGCGAGCACTTGCTGCAATGCAACAGTCTTTAACTCGTGTGTCACGGTCACCGGATCATGCGTCTCGTACCCGATGCCGCGCTCGCGCGCTTCCGTATTGATTTTGACGATCAGATTGAGGTTGTAATGCTTCTTTGCCCAATCGCGAAACTCCAGCATCTCCGGAAATTCATAGGTTGTGTCGATATGCAGAACGGGAAACGGCACCTTCCCAAAAAAAGATTTGCGCGCGAGCCAGATGAGAACATTGGAATCTTTGCCCATTGACCACGGCATGGCGATATTTTTAAAGGCGTGATACGCCTCTCGAAAAATAAAAATGCTCTGGTTCTCGAGTTGATCGAGATGAGTGCGGGTGGTCTGCGTCATGATTACAGGCGCTGTTCTATACATTGGTCAGCATGTTCCTGCAATGCTAGTGGATCGAGCAGCCCCTTGTCCGCCAGACGGACGGACTCGTCCCGTGGCGAGCTCGATGCCAGCAATTTCGGCGAAGCTAGGTAGATTTAGCATCGCCCGGCGGAGCGGTCTATCCACCACAGTTGTCGATCTTGCGTGCTTAGGGCGCGCCGTTACTGTTGCTCGATGGCCGAATTGCATTCAACAGCCTACGATTCGAAGATTGAGGGCAATGTGATTTTTACGCGCTTTGACGCGGCGCTCAATTGGGTGCGAAAAAATTCGCTTTGGCCGATGCCGATGGGTCTCGCCTGTTGCGCAATCGAATTGATGGCAACAGCCGCGTCCCGCTTCGATATCGCACGGTTCGGCGCGGAAGTGATGCGCTTCTCGCCGCGTCAATGCGACGTGATGATTGTTGCCGGCACAGTCACATACAAAATGGCGCTGGCGGTGAAACGAATTTACGAGCAAATGCCAGAACCGAAATGGGTAATCGCCATGGGTGCGTGCGCCTCCACCGGCGGCATGTATCGATCTTACGCCGTCCTGCAAGGGATCGATCAACTTTTGCCGGTCGATGTTTACATTTCCGGCTGCCCGCCACGACCAGAAGCGTTGCTGGCGGGCTTGATGAAACTGCAGGAAAAGATTTCTCGCGAACGCTCATTCAGGAACCAGAAGCCTGAGCTAGTCGAAAAATTCGAGAACGCGCTCCAATGACCTCGGAACATACGCTTCCCGGCAAACAGGCACCTTGCCTGTTTCCTTCCGAAATGGACTCGGCTTCTCGCCAGGTTAATCTGATCCCATGACGAGGGAAGAATTACTTGCCTCGCTGGAAAAATCACTCGGCGAGAAGGTTCAGAATAAAACGGAGTTCCGCGGTGAAACGACTTACACGATCTCGCCGAGCGATTTGCATGAAATCGCAAAATTCTGTCGCGACCAGCTCTTGTTCGATTATTTGATCGATATCACCAGCATCGACAATTTCGGCGAAGAACCGCGTTTCGAAATCGTTTACGAACTTTATTCAATGTCGTCCGCTGTCTATGTGCGATTGAAACTCCATGTCTCCGAAGACACGGGCGCGGTCGATACCGTTTCCGATATCTGGCCGACCACAAATTGGCACGAGCGCGAGATTTACGACATGATGGGAATCAAATTCAACGGCCATCCCGATCTGCGTCGCATTCTGATGTGGGACGGCTATCCCTTCTTTCCGCTTCGCAAAGAATTTCCGCTAGAAGGATTACCCAGCGAAATGCCCGATGTCGCTTTCACGAAAGTCACGCCAATGGAAGGCGGGCCGTTTGTCACCAGGCCAAGCACAGCTACGTCAAAAGACCGCGAACCGCGCGCGCGTCCACCGGAATTGTGAGCACTGGGCTGTGTTCGCCGCGATCAAGAATTGCCTATCCAACATCGCCGGCTCGGCCAAGTCTTCCCAACCCTAAATCACGCCACTCGACCGCAGCAGTTCTTGTATTTTTTGCCGCTGCCGCAAGGGCACGGCTCGTTGCGTCCGACTTTTGGTATTGAACGCCGAATCGGAAGATCGATTGTCACCTCGCCCGCGCCGTCGCCATCTTCGCCAACGGCGGCCATCGCACCGACGGGTTGAAGCTGGCGATTACGCGCAGGAGCGTTCGCGGTCGGAGCAGTTGGTGCATGTTCGCGCAATAAAAATTGCGGCAGCGTCGCCAGAAAATTCTCGAATGCCTGCAAATTCGACGTGCTGCGGAACAGATTGTTAAGCACTTCGTTTTTAATGTTCGCCATTAAGTCCACGAACATGTCGTACGCCTCGGTCTTGTACTCGATGAGCGGGTCCTTTTGCGCGTAGCCGCGCAGGTAAACGCCCTCGCGCAATGCGTCCATGGCGTAAAGATGCTCCTGCCACAGCCGGTCGATTGCGTTTAAGATGATGTAACGTTCGAGACTTTTGACCGCGGTCGGTTCCTCATGACTCGATTTGCGCTCGTAGGCGTTCTTGATTTTTTCAATCAAAAACTGCGCATTTTCCTCGACAGTGCGCGTTTCAAATTGCGCTTTCTCCTTGCTCAAGCCGAGCGGGAACGTGGTGTTCACCCAATGGATGAGCCCGGTGTAATTTGGCTCCTCGACATCGAGATACTCTTTCACCTTCGCCGGTACCGCCTCGTCGATCACTTCGTAGATAAGCTTGCGCGGCTCCTCGGAATCGATGGTCTCGTTGCGATAGGTGTAGACAACCTCGCGCTGCATGTTCATCACATCGTCGAAGTCGAGTGTCCGTTTTCGTACCAGATAATTGCGCTGCTCCACGCGTTTCTGCGCCGTCTCGACCGACTTGTTGAGCCACCGATGCTCGAGCTCCTGACCCTCCTCCAGTCCAAAGCGCTCCATGATCCTTGTCATCCGATCGGCTGCTCCGAAATTGCGCATCAGATCGTCCTCGAAACTGACATAAAAGCGAGAACTGCCCGGATCGCCCTGACGGGCGCAACGCCCCCGTAATTGTCGATCGATCCGGCGCGCTTCGTGGCGCTCCGTGCCGATCACCATCAAACCGCCCCGCTCCGGAACCCCTGCTCCGAGTTTAATGTCGGTGCCGCGTCCGGCCATGTTCGTCGAAATCGTGACCGTGCCGGGTTGACCAGCGCGCTGCACAATCTCGGCTTCTTGCATGTGAAATTTCGCGTTCAAAACATTGTGCGGAATCTTCTCACGCTTCAGCATTCGGCTGAGCAACTCGGAGGCTTCCACACTCACCGTGCCGACCAGCACCGGTTGCTGCTTGTTGTGGCACTCTCTAATTTCATTGATGACCGAACTGTATTTTTCGCGCCGCGTTTTGTAGATCCGATCGTTATAGTCCGTGCGCGCGATTGGCCGATTCGTCGGAATCATATTGACGTCAAGTTTGTAAATGTCGTGGAACTCGGCCGCTTCCGTCTCGGCCGTGCCGGTCATCCCGGCCAGCTTTTGGTAAAGCCGGAAGTAATTCTGAATCGTAATTGTCGCCAGGGTTTGTGTTTCGCGATCGATCTGGACGCCTTCTTTCGCCTCGACCGCCTGATGCAATCCGTCGCTCCAACGGCGCCCCGGCATTTTGCGGCCAGTGAATTCATCGACAATCACGACCTTGTTCTCTTCGATCACGTACTGCACGTCCTTCTCGAACAAACAGTAGGCCTTTAGTAGCTGCGAAATGTTGTGGATGCGTTCCGCTTGCGTATCGCAAAGCTGCTGGCGCTCTGCTTTCCTCTTGTCCTTCCCTTCCTGTGACAATTCCGGATCGAGGTCGATCTCAGTGAATTCGTTAATCAAATCCGGCAACACAAAAGCGTTCGGATCATCCGGATTCAGAAACATACGGCCCTGCTCGGAGAGATCGGCTTCGTTCGATTTTTCGTCGATGGTGAAGAAAAGTTCCTCCTTCAGCGCGAAGAGTTCTTCCTTGCGCGTGTCCTGGTAGAACGAAAGCTCCGCTTTATCGATGGCGCGACGCTTGTCCGGGTCTTCCATCATGCGCAGTAGCTGTTTGTTGCGAGGCTGACCGAGCTTCACCTTGAACATGAGAATGCCCGGATTGAATTTCGAGGCAGCATAGCGAACATCGCTTTCGGTAATCTTTCCGTCTTTACCGGTTCCCGCGACTTCTGTGAGGTGAACGCGAAGCTCCGCTGCCAGTTTTCGAACCTCCGGTGAAACAGTCACTCCAATCGGTTCATTTGGCGTGAATGTTGGAGTCTTCCCGGGATCAAGGCGGTCGAATAGTTCTACCGCTTCGCTCGCGATTCGATTACACAGCATCGTTTGCTTCCGGACTAACTGCTCAATAAGCGGTTTCCATTTATCGTACTGATGGGTGGAAATGGTCGCCGGGCCGCTGATGATCAGCGGCGTGCGCGCTTCGTCAATCAAGATGGAATCGACTTCATCGACAATCGCGTAGTGATAACCCCGTTGGACCTGCTGTTCGCGCGTCGTGGCCATGCCGTTATCGCGCAGATAATCGAAGCCGAACTCGCTGTTCGTTCCGTAAGTGATGTCCATCGCGTACTGTTCGCGACGAATATCCGGCTCTTGATCATGTTGAATACAGCCAACCGTGAGCCCAAGGAAATCGTAGAGTTGCCCCATCCATTCCGCGTCACGTCGAGCCAGGTAATCGTTTACCGTGACAAGATGCGCGCCGCGTCCGGTGAGCGCATTGAGATAAAGCGGCAAAGTCGCCACCAGGGTTTTACCTTCACCGGTCGCCATTTCCGCGATCCGCCCGCGATGCAAAACGACTCCGCCGAGCAACTGCACATCGAAGTGCACCATGTCCCACGTCATCGGCTGATCGCACACCGTAAAAGTATGCTGCCGCTCTTTCAGCCGCCGCGCCGCATTTTTCACCACCGCGAATGCTTCCGGCAGAATCTCGTCCAGTCGGTTCCACTGATCTTGCGGCTCCAGAATTTTCGCGAGCTCCTCTTTCCAGGCAGCCGTTTTTGCCCGCAAAGCTTCATCCGACAAGCTCTTGAATTGCTCATCGAACTCATTGATACGGTGCACGATCGGCATCAGACGCTTAAGCTCGCGCTGGTTTTTCGATCCCAGAATCTTCTTTAAAATCCATCCAACCATTTCGTGGCTAATATCCACGAGATTCGGTCATTTGTCATTCCGATGGTAGCGTGAGCCTTTGGCTTGCCCCCGAAATAGCAAGCTGGAAGCTGCTGGAAGCGTGCTCTACGTTGGTTACAATCGCGGCATGAAAAAAATCATTTCCACCAGCGAAGCCCCCGCGGCGATTGGCCCCTACTCGCAGGCCGTGCGCGTTGGATCGACAATCTACTGCGCGGGTCAAATTCCTCTCGACCCAAAATCGGGCCAAATTGTGTCCGGCGACATGGCTGCACAAACCCGGCGGGTGCTCGATAATATTGCAGCCGTTCTGAAAGCCGAGGGAGCAACTTTCGAGAATGTTGTCAAAACCACGATCTTCCTCACCGATCTAGGCGATTTTCAAACGGTGAACGAAATTTATGGCTAGCAGCCTCCTGCGCGATCAACAGTCCAGGTATCGGCGTTGCCTAAAGGAGCCAATGTCGAAATCGAGGTCATCGCCGTCGCGAACGATGGTGCATCGAGCGCCCAAACAGCCTATGACACATCCGGCTAAAGCTTGTAGCACAGGCGTCTTGTCTGTGGGGTCGGCAGGCGTCCCGCCTGCCGGTTCTGCTCCAACAAAGGACGCTCTTCTAACATTGTTCCGCAAAACGGGCGCGCTGCTCGATGGACACTTCGTCCTGCGGTCCGGTTTGCACAGCCGGCAATATTTCCAATGCGCGATACTCCTTCAGCATACCGACATTGCGGCAAGAGTTTGTGGATGGCTCGCCGATAGACTGCGCGAATTTGATTGCGATGCAGTCATCTCCCCTGCCCTCGGCGGAATTATTGTCGGCCAGGAAGTCGGCTGCGAGTTGGGCAAACGCCACATCTTTGTCGAAAAAGAGGATGGCAAACTTGTTTTGCGCCGCGGCTTTCAAATCGCGCCGAATGAAAAATTCGTCGTCGTCGAAGACGTCGTCACCCGCGGCGGCCGCGTTCAGGAAACAATCGATATCGTTCTCGCCAGTGGCGGCACCGTTTCCGCGGTCGGCGTGATTGTTGATCGAAGCGGAAAAGTGAAACCAAATTTCGGTTGTCCGTTCATCAGCCTGGTCGAAATGAATGTTGAGAACTTTGCCGCGGACAATCTCCCGCCCGATCTTGCCAAAATCCCCGCCATCAAGCCGGG
>WNGF01012977.1_pt1 | contig 10365 bp, 15 predicted proteins | sample 5400641 | NCBI WGS metagenome assembly WNGF01 (sample SAMN13153371, study PRJNA577476) | soil metagenome | isolation source: 80 cm soil or saprolite under grassland replicate 2 | place: USA:California | collected 2016-06-15
TATATCGGACCCGGTTTCTTTGGACACCGGTTTGACTAATCATGGTGGTGACCAAGGAGGCCGATATGAGGAAGAAGGTGCGGCAGCCGACGACACCGCCGGCCGGGGAGCCGGCGGCCAGCGTAGGGGCGGAGATCCCGGAGCGGTGGAGCATCCAGCGCAAGACGGAGTTGATCCTGCGCCTGCTCCGCGGGGAAGCGCTCGATGCGGTGTCCCGGGAGAGCCAGATTCCCGCGCACGAACTGGAGAGCTGGAAGCGGGTGTTCCTGGACTCCGGGGGGCGGGGGCTGAAGACCCGGACCGAACCCGAGGAGCGTGAGCTCACGCTGGCCCGGGCGAAGATCGGGGAGTTGATGATGCGGCTTGAGCTGGCCGAGCACCTCATCGAAAAAAGGGGGCTCACGGACGAGTGGAAGAGGTCGCGGCGATGAAGGCCACGGCCAGTCCGAGTACGAGCCGGCGCTACCCGCTGACGATGATCTGCCAGGTCTGGCGCGTGGCGCGCTCGAGCGTCTACGCGGCGGCCCTGCCCGCGGCGGCGGGCCCGGCGCCGGGCAAGCGCGGACCGAAGACCCGAGTGAGCGACGCCGATCTGGTCGCCACGATCCGCGGCATCTTGCGCGAGACGCCCTTCCACGGGGAGGGCTATCGGAAGGTGCGGGCGCGGCTGGCCCATCGTGGCCTGGCCGTGGGCGGCAAGCGGGTGCTGCGGGTGATGCGCCAGCATCACCTCCTGGCGCCGCGGCGGCTCGGGTCACCCAATGGCGATCCGGCCCACGCCGGCACGATCATCACGGCGCGTCCGGATGAGATGTGGGGCACCGACGCCACGCGGTTCTACACGGAGGTGGACGGCTGGTGCTGGTTCTTCGGGGCGATCGATCATCACACCGACGAGCTGCTCGGCTGGCACGTCGCCAAGCTCGGGGACCGCTGGGCGGCGCTCGAGCCGATCCGTCAGGGCGTGTGGCACGCCTTCGGCGGCTTCAGGAAGGAGGTGGCCCGCGGGCTGAAGATGCGCTGCGACTGGGGGCCGCAGTACATCGCCGACGCCTGGATCAACGAGGTGAAGTGGCTCGGGATCACGATCTCGCCGTCCTACGTGGGCGAGCCGGAGTGCAACGGCGTCATCGAGCGCTTCATGCGCACGCTCAAGGAGCAGTGCATCTATCTCCACCGGTTCCAGAGCCTGGCGGAGGCGCGGCGGATCATCGCGGACTTCATCCACCGCTACAACACCGAGTGGCTCATTGAACGCCTTGGTCATCGGACCCCGGCGCAGGCCCGCGCGGACGCCCACCGGAGAGCGGCATGAGCAGCGGGGCGCTGGTGCCGCCGAAAATCGAGGGCCGCATTTGGCCTAGGACGCGAGTTGATGAGGGGGGCCGCTATCTGGGTATTCCCTCAAACGGAGCTTTTCAGCATTCTCGAGTGTCCAGGAAACCGGGTGCGGTACAGAACCGGGTGCGGTACAGGTGCGCGTTGACGACGGTCCGGCTGGTGAGATCAAGACCTTGGCCTCGGTCAACATCCCGACCGGCATGGGCGGCATCTTCCTCTACGTCGGCACGGGGGAAGGCTTACAGCGCAACCCGGACTGCTTCTGAGGATGGCGCGCGGTGGGCGGTCTGCCCACCGGGACCGTCAACGGTTTCGCCGTAAACCCGGCGAACCCCAAGGTGATGCTCGTGGCTATGCGAGACGGCATCTTCCGCTCCGAGGACGGAGGCGATCGCTGGACCGCGATCCGCGGCGCCCCGAAGAACGCCGCGGCGGTGACCGTCCATCCCAGACAGGTGCGCGAGACCTATGCCGCGACGACGGAAGGAAAGATTTTCGTCAGTCGAGACGGAGGGGACACATGGACGCCCGTCCGCTGAGGCTCGCCGCCGCGAGCCTGTTCGTGGGTGTCGCGGTGGCAGCGTCCCCAGCCGGTGCGCAGCTCGATCCGTTCGTTGCGATGAATGCCCAGCACGCGACGCCACCAGCGCCGGCACCCGACGTCACGTTCCAGGCCCTGGACGGGCGCCAGGCGCGCCTCGCGACGTTGCGGGGCCGCCCCGTCCTCCTGACGTTCTTCACGACGTGGTGACCGCAGTGCCGGCGGGAGGCTCCCGCCAAGACGGCGCTGTACCGAGAGTTCCAGGCGCGAGGGCTCGCGATGGTGAGCGTGAGTCTCCGTGAGCCGCCCGACACAGTGCGCGAGTGGGGCAAGGGCTCCGACGTCGGATTCCCACTCTGGCTCGACCCTGGCGGCGAAACCCCGGCCGCCTTCGGTGTGCGGGGCCACCCGAGCACGGTCCTTATCGACCGCGACGGTCGGATCGTCGGGCGGGTCCCGGGCGAGCGCGACTGGAGCTCGCCGGAGGCGCGGCGACTGGTCGAGTGGCTCCTGGCGCCGGAGCGGCGCTGATCGCGCCATGAAGCGACGACGGCTCTTCGTGGCCGCCGGGGTGCTGCTGCCGGTGCTCGCCGTGCTGGCGCTGCTGGCCTATGGCTTCACCCGTGAGTCGCGCTACATCGAGAGCCCGATCATCGGGCGCCCGGCCCCCGGTTTCGCCTTGACGCTCTTCGACGGCCGAGCCGTCCGGCTCGAGGACTTCCGCGGGAAGGTCGTCTTCATCAACTTCTGGGCGTCGTGGTGCCCGCCGTGCCGGGCGGAGGCGCCGAGTCTCGAGGCGATGTGGCGCCGGCTCCGGGTGGAGGGCGTACTCTTCCTCGGCGTGAACACCCAGGACGAAGAGGAGAGGGCACGCGCCTTCCTCGAGGAGTTTGGCATCAGCTTCCCGAACGGACGCGATCCCGGCGGCCGTATCGCCATCGACTACGGGGTGTGGGGGCTGCCGGAGGCGTTCATCGTCGACCCGGCAGGTCGCATCACCTACAAGCACATCGGCACGCTCGGGACGGCGCTGCTCGCCGCGAAGCTCGACGAGGCGCGCCGGGGCGTCGTGAGCGCGACCCAGGGGCGCGGCGACTACCAGGCCACTCGGTGAACGGAGGATCGACATGACGCGCAAGCATCCCAGACGACACACACCCGCGATCACCCGCCGCCGGGTCCTGTATGGAGCGGGGGCGGCCGCCGTCGTTGCCGCCGCCGCGTGGCAGATGTGGCCCGCGGCGAGGGGCACCGCGGCTCCCGTGACGACCGACGCGATCGGCGACCACGTGCAAACGCTGCCGAAGGGCCAACTTCCGGTGTTCGCGGGGACCGGAGAGATCCAGGGCCTCTACCGGTACGCCGTGGAGCACGGCGAGGAGCTGCAGTACGTCCCGTGCTTCTGCGGCTGCTACCGGTTCGGGCACAAGAGCAACCGCGACTGCTACATCAAGGCGTTCAACAGAGACGGCACGCTGACCTTCACGAGCCACGCCGCGACGTGAACCGTCTGCCTTGACGTCACGCGTGACGTGACGCGCATGCGGGCCAAGGGGATGTCGCTGTTCGACGTGCAGCGCGTTATCGACGCCAAGTACCGGGGCATGCCGACCCCGACCCCGTATCCGAAGGCCTGACGTGCGCACGGTGGTCCTCGCCTGGTACGGCTGGCTCAGCGGGCTCACCCAGGGCCTCGTCCTCAGCCTACAAAGCCTGGCCGACGCCATCGCGCTTCCGGCCGCGGCCGCGGTGATCTTCGGGCTGATCGGTGCGACCTCGCCGTGCCAGCTCACGACGAATCTCGGCGCGCTGGCCTATGCCTCGGCGCGACCGGGCGGGAGGCGACCGATCCATCTGGCGCTCGCCTACGTCGCCGGCAAGGTCACCGTCTACACGCTGGTCGGCGCGGCGGTCGTGCTCGCCGGCCTCGAGCTCCGGGCCATGTCGATCCCCGTGGTCGTGGCGGCGCGCAAGGCGCTCGGGCCGCTCATGATCGTGGTGGGCCTCGCCCTCCTCGGCCTCTGGCGCCCGCGGTTCAGTGTCGGACGGCGGCTCGCCGCCCGCCTGCAGGGCGGTGTGAAGGGCAGCGGCGTCGGCGGCGCGTACCTGCTCGGGCTCGTCTTCTCACTGGCCTTCTGCCCGACCCTCTTCCTGCTGTTCTTCGGGCTGACGCTTCCGCTGGCGCTCAGGAGCGCCGGGGGCTGGTCGTTCGCGGGGCTGTTCGCGATCGGCTCGTCGCTGCCGTTGCTCGCCGTCGCGGCACTCGTCGCAGCCGGCGCCGGAGCGGCGGAGCGTCTCGCCGGGTCGATGCGCCGGCTGGAGCGCCCGGTCCGCGGCGTCGCCGCCGCCGTCCTTGTCGTCGCGGGGCTGCATGACACGCTGGTGTACTGGGCGCTGTGAGGAGAAGACGGTGACCCGGGCGGGGCGGCGTGTGGTCATCGCGGTGATGTTCGGAGCCGTGGCCGTCCTCCTCATTGGAGGCGCGATGCTCGTCGCTCGCAGCGCCGCGCCGCCGGCGACGTCGACCGACCTCGAGCAGCTCGGCCGCTACGGGAAGGTGCCGCCCTTCGCGCTTACCGAGCGCTCGGGCCGTCGCGTCACCCAGGACGACCTGCACGGCTCGGTGTGGGTCGCGGACTTCATCTACACGGCATGCACCGAGACCTGCCCGACCCAGAGCCTCCAGCTCGCCCAGCTGCAGCGGGAGTTCGGCGGGGCACCGGACCTGCGCCTCGTCTCGATCACCGTCGATCCCGCGCACGACACGCCGGAGGTCCTCCGAAGGTACGCCGAGCCGTACGGCGCGAGCGAACGGTGGTGGTTCCTCACCGGCGAGAAGCGAGAGATCTACTGTCTGGCGCGCGAGGGGTTCCGCCTCGGCGTCGTCGATCCGAGCGCCGCGAAGTCTCCGGACTGCCGCCCGGTGTCCTGGCTCGCGCCTGCCGCCGCCTGGGCGAGCCACGGCTCGGGGGGCCTCGTGATGCACAGCGCACGTGTCGCGCTCGTCGACCGGCGCGGGCAGATCCGCGCGTATCACCTCGCGACGGACCCGGAGTCGATGGTCCGTCTGCGAGCCAACCTTCGCCAGCTGCTGAGCGCGCTGGCGGGCCGAGAGGGGTGAGCGACGTGACCATCGCCCGTTCCATCCTTGTCGTCGTCCTGGGCAGTGCCATGCTCGGCGCGACAGCGCATGTCGCTGCTCAGACGCCGGAGGGAAACGCAGCTCGAGGGGCCGTGGTGTTCGGGCAGTGCGTCGCTTGCCACTCGGTGGAGCCCGGCGTCCATCTCACGGGTCCCAGCCTCGCCCGTGTGTGGGGCCATCGCGCCGGCACCGTCGAGGGGTTCACCCGTTACTCCGAGCCGCTCACGCGAGCCACCGTCGTGTGGGACACGGCGATGCTCGATCGCTGGCTCGAGAACCCCCAGGCCGTCGTGCCGCGCAACCTCATGACGTTCCCCGGACTGAAGGACGCGAGGCAGCGCGCCGACCTCGTCGCGTACCTCAAGGCGGTCGCCGCAGGCCAGGCGCCGGCGGCAGCACCGGGAGGGCGGATGATGACGGGACCGGCGCGCCCCGACCTCAAGGCGCTCGGGCCGGAGCGCCGCGTGAAAGCGATTCGCCACTGCGGCGACGGCTATCACGTCACCACCGAAGACGGCCGGACCCTCCCATTCTGGGAGCTCAACCTGCGCTTCAAGACAGACTCGAGCCCGCAGGGGCCCCCTCGTGGGCGCCCCGTCCTGCTGGCGGCGGGGATGCAGGGCGACCGGGCATCCATCGTGTTCGCCTCGCCCGAGGAGATCAGCCGCACGGTGGAGACGAAGTGCCCATGAACCGCCGCGACTTTCTCCTCGCGCTCGGCGGTCTCGGGGCCGGCGCGACGGCGGCCAGCGCCGGGGCGGCCCTCCTCGGGCGCCGCGACGTCGCCGCGGGAGCCGATCGCGCCGCGCCCACGATCCGGCTCGAGGCGCGCGAAGTGACCTGGGAGCTGGCGCCGGGCCGAACGGTCAAGGCGATGGCATACAACGGCCGCATCCCCGGTCCCGAGATCCGCGTCCACGAAGGCGAGCGGGTGCGCGTCGTGCTCGCGAACTCGCTCTCGGAGCCGACGACGATCCACTGGCACGGCGTCGACGTGCCGAACGCGATGGACGGGGTGCCCGGCGTCACACAGCGGCCCGTCGCGCCGGGTGCGACATTCGCGTACGAATTCGACGCCCGTCCCGCCGGAACCCGGTGGTATCACACGCACTTCGACGAGCAGCGTCAGATGGACCTCGGGCTGGCGGCGCCGCTCATCATCGAGCCCGCGGAGAAGGAGCCGGTCGGGTACGACCGCGAGGTCACGCTGGTCCTCGACGACTGGGCCACGGGCACGGGCAAGCCGGTCCCGCCGACGGACGCGGGCACCGCCGGCGGCCGAGGCAAGGCGGGCGGCATGATGAGCGGCATGATGCGCCGCGACTCCGGCATGGACGGCATGATGGGAGGCCGCGGGATGGGTGGGATGATGGGAGGGCGTGGCATGGGCGGAATGATGGGCCGCGATAGCGAGCCCGCCCACGACGTCATGACGATCAACGGCAAGGCCTATCCCGCCACCGAGCCCCTGCGCGTGAAGAAGGGCGAGCGGGTGCGCCTGCGCATCCTCAATGCCAGCGCCGAGCACACCCACGTCCTCCGCCTTGCCGGTCACCGGTTGACCGTGACTCACACCGATGGGAACCCGCTCGACGCAGGCGTGGAAGTCGACGCGGTGCCGATCGCGCCCGCCGAGCGCTACGACGTCGTGGTGACGGCGAATCATCCCGGCGCGTGGTTCCTTCACTGCACGCAACCCGGACACGTCGAGGCCGGGGAACGAATGCTCATGGTCTACGAAGGCCACGCGCGCGCGACGCCGCCCGCGCCCGAGCGCGGCATCACGGGCCTGACGTTGTGGGAGTATGGCATGGGACGCGGGCGCGCCGTCCTTCCGGTCGCGACCGGAGACACGCGGAACGTGGTCCTCACCCTCGGCGGCGGCATGATGGGCAGCGAAGTCTGGACGATCAACGGCAAGCAGTATCCCGACACCGAACCGATCCGGTGCCGGAAGGGCGATCCCCTCCGGATCACCCTGCGCAACAACAGCATGGAGGCGCATCCCATGCACCTGCACGGCCAGTCGTTCCGGGTGCTGTCGGCGAGCGGCGTGCGCTACGAGCACCCGCTCGTCAAGGACGTTGTGGACGTGGAGGCGCACATGGGCTCGGCCGTCGTCGAAGCCGTGGCCCACAACCCCGGCGACTGGCTGTTCCACTGCCACAAGCCGATGCATATGATGGGCGGCATGATCGCGCTCGTGAAGGTCGGCTAGTGCGGGGCGTGGAACAGATTCCGTGGCTCTACGAGATCATCTGCTCGCTCTGCGAGTGGAGCGGACTCGCCGAGTGGCGGCGCTGGCTGGTGGCCGGCGCCCGCGGACGGGTGCTCGACGTCGGGTCCGGGACAGGGAGGAACCTGCCGCTGCTGCCGCACGACACCAGGGCTGTCGCCCTCGACCCGTCGCTGGATGCCCTGAAGCGTGCGCGACGTCGCGCGCCGGCCGTGCCGGTCGTTGGTGGACGCGCCGAAGCCCTCCCGTTCCGAGACGGCAGCTTCGACACAGTGCTGAGCGGTCTTGTGTTCTGCAGCGTGGGCGAGCCGGCTCGCGGGCTCGCGGAGGTGAAGCGGGTGCTCCGGCCCGATGGCCAGCTACGCATGCTCGAGCACGTCCGTTCGCGGGTGCCGTGGCGCGCGCGATTCCAGGATGTCATCCAGCCGCTGTGGACCTGGGCGGCCGGGGGATGCCATCCCAACCGTGACACGGAAGCGGCCGTCGAGCGGGCAGGTTTCCGCATCGAATTCGAGGGCCGGCGAGCGAAGGGCGCCAATCGGCACTTCGCGGCCCGCATTAGGGGCACTTCAGGTGATGCTATTTCCGGAGCTGTTTGATGAGCAAGAGGATGGTAAGGACCATGATCACGATCAACAGAACCCAGAAGAGCCCCACGACGACCATCATCGAGCCGCCCATCATGGGCATCGAGCCCCCCATCATCGATCCTCTCTCCGGCTGTGCCACGGCCGGACGCGGGAGCAGGATCAGGACAAGCCCGACGTTGGTTGCCACGACAAGAAGCGTCTGCATCACGGACCTGAGGACGCAGCTCCGCACGTGCAGGTGTGACAGCCATTGGGGCATCGCGTTCCTCCGGAGGCGTCGGCCATTCATCTCGGGCACCACGAGTGTTCATTATACTCAGTGTATTGATGAGTGAGGCGGCTCACGGCGACCTGGCTGCTGGGCGAGCGGCGCTGGCGCGGCATGCCTGGAACGAGGCCTAGCGTGAATCGAGACGAAGAACGAGGCATCGGTAGGCAATGTGGAACTAGTCGCTGCAGCAGGAGATTCCCGCGAGATCAGAGGGTTACCGGTCATGTCCGTCTCGCACTCATAACCCAAAGGTCGTCGGTTCAAATCCAGCCCCCGCAACCAAGTACGACGGGGCGTTACGGTTCAGGCCGTAGCGCCCTTCGTGTTTTCGGTTGCGCCTAGGTTGCGGATGATCGCTTGCGGCGCGTCGTCCAGCCGGTCCACTGCCTGTTGGTTTGCGCCCTGCCCAGCGCGCCGAAGGCGCGCAACTGCTCGAGGATGGCGGCGCCGGCTGCGGGCTCGGCGGGCCAGCCCAGTAGCCGGTGAGCCCGCCAGCACGCCCGCGCCGAAGGCGGCCCGCGACGGCATCCGGCGGGCGCGCCCGCCGGCCTCCTGATGGCCGCGTCGCCGTCAACTACCGGCCAGCGCTGCGCGGCGGCACTATGCCGTTGAGGCGGACGTAGACAACCAGGTTGCCGTAGTGGTTCATGTTGTCCTGGATCGCGCCGAGGATGGCCGACCACCGCTGGACCTTCTGGCCCCTCACTTCAATCATCTCCAGAGCCCTTTCCTCGGTGAGCCCGGCCCAGACCTTGGCGCCGTAGTCGTAGCTCTCCCGGAGCGCCTTCATCAGCTCGTCGCGGCTCTTGAGGTTCTGGGCGGGATTGCCGAGGTTCTCGCCGGCCACGCGGCCGAAGAATAGATAGTTCTCGGCGACCAGATGGATGACGTTGTCGCGAAAGGTCCGGACGGTCGGCGTCGGCTTGAAGTCGTACTTGTCCTCGGGCATGACCTCGACGATCGCGATGACCAGGTTGCGGGTGCTCTCCCACGTGGCCTTGGCCGGCGTGAGGAAGCTCGTAGCTGGGAAGCCGGGCTGGGCGGCCGCGGCTCCGACGGTACCCAGTATCGCAAGCGTGGCAAGCACAACACCGTGAGTGAACGAGTTCCGGGTCATTGTTCCTCCCATCTGGTGACGATTACGCTCCGGCACATCGTCCGAGCCACAACCGCCGGCTACCGCCGCGGTGAGCGGCCGCGGTGAGCGAATGCGAGCCAGCGGTCCGTTCGACTGCGAAGTTAGCCAGCCCTATGCCCACTTCTTCCCAAGTGCATCGAGGCCTGCTCGGGCCAGATCCTCCGGTGTCATTGCCGCGCGGAACTCTACATCCGCGTTGAAGGTGAGAAACCATGGCTCCGCGAACGCCGGAATCTTCGACGGGTCGTCCAGATTTACGATCATGATCGCGCCACGCTGCCCGTCGCGCTCAGTGAAGTAGACCGCCTCCGGCTTCGTAGCCTCCAGAATTCGCTTCAGTTTCTCCCCAGCGCTACCGTCCCGAACTGCAGCGTTGAAGGTCTCATGCGGAATCTTGACGTCTAGGAGCATTCTCATCTCGGTCCTCCTCCTAAAGCGGCTGTCCCCCTGACTCTGGATAACTAGAAGCAGACAGACTCAGTCGCTTACCCTGTTGGCGGTCCCCGCCCCCCCAGGAGATTCGCGGCAAAGCCCGCAGCCTATCCCGTCGGCCATAAAATGTCTGGCTGCGAGACTGGCTCACCGCGATCGTTCTGGACAGGGCGACTATAGCGTCCGCGCACGCGTTGAGCAATCACCGATCGGCTAGACCTATGGAGCCGCGAAGCGGAGGGCTGAGGCTGACGAGAACGACGAGCAAGACTAGAGGCCGGCCGGCCTTCGCGGGCGCGGGCCGGCGCCGCGGCCTGCCGATTCATCCCGCCGCTAGTCGAAACTTACGATTTCGACCCAGTTCGAGCCCTTGCCCGTCGGGTATCTCTGCCGCAGCGACAAGGCGCCGCTCGCCGGGTCGATAGCGTAGACCGAGATGGTTTCCGATTTCTCGCCGGACACGACCATGGTGCGGCCCTTGGGATCGATGGCGAAACCGCGCGGCTGATTCTCGGTCGGCGTGCTCGAGAGATACGTCAGCTTGCCGGTGGCCGGATCCACGCTGAACGCGCCGAGCGAGCTGCTCGTCCGCTCGGCGGCGTAGAGGAACTTGCCGTCCGGCGTGAGGTGCAGGTCGGACGCCCAGATGTCGTTGTCGACATTGCGCCCTGGCG
>WNGF01019577.1_pt1 | contig 10364 bp, 11 predicted proteins | sample 5400641 | NCBI WGS metagenome assembly WNGF01 (sample SAMN13153371, study PRJNA577476) | soil metagenome | isolation source: 80 cm soil or saprolite under grassland replicate 2 | place: USA:California | collected 2016-06-15
GGGACGGCCGATATGCCCACCAACAAGAAGGAGGTTCACAAGCATCCAGACGTTGTCCACACCGTTAGGCTGTTGTGTGACTCCAGTGGCCCAGCAGCATATCGTGGCCTTCGACTGGATGCACATTGTCGCAGCGGCACGGATGTGCTCCATCGATAAGCCAGTCGCGTTCAACAATGTGTTCCAGTCTGCTGCGAGAACATCGTTGCGGAGAGTCTCAAACCCTTCTGTGTATTTAGAGATAAACGTACGGTCGATTCCTGACGGACGTCCTTTCTCCTCCTCTTCGAGCATGTACTTGAGGAGAGCCTTGATCAGAGCGACATCACCATTGATCCGCACTGGGAGATAGAGGTCCGCCAGGGCCGCACCGTGTCCAAGCACTTTGAATGGGAACGTCAACAGATTCGGATAATCCTGCGGATTGGGATTCACAACGCGCATCATGCCGGTTTCAGGCAAGGGGTTGACTGCGATGATCCTTGCGCCATGCCGCTTCGCTTCTTCCAGAGATGTCAACATTCGGGGATGGTTGGTACCGGGATTGTTGCCGAAGATCAGAATGAGGTCGGTGCGCTCGAAGTCCTCTAGAGTAACAGTGCCCTTGCCAACGCCAAGAGCTTCTACCATCGCGACTCCCGATGATTCATGGCACATATTCGAGCAGTCGGGCAAATTGTTGGTGCCGAATTGACGTGCAAAGAGCTGAAGCAGGAAGGCGGGTTCATTAGCCGTTTTGCCCGAGGTGTAGAAGGCGGCTTCGTCGGGCGAAGCAAGATCACGTAGTTCCGAGGCAAGAAGATCTATAGCGGCATTCCAGGTGATTGGCTCGTAGTGCGTCGCGCCCTGATGCTTCACCATGGGTTCGGTAAGACGACCCTGTTGATTCAACCAGTAGTCGGAACGAGCCGCCAGGTCCGAAATCGAGTGTTCCCGAAAGAAATCGCGTCCAATTCGCTTGTGCGTGAGTTCGTCCGCGACGGCCTTTGCTCCGTTTTCACAAAACTCGAAGACTTTCCTCTTCTTGTCCGGACTCGGCCAGGCGCAGCTCTGGCAATCGAATCCCTTTTCGTGATTAATGTTGATCAGTGTGCGCGCAGTCCGAATAGGCCCCATTTCGCGAAATCCATAACGTGCGGTATTCAACATCGCCGGAATGCCCGCGGCCTCTTGATAAGCTCTGCCAATCCTGGTCCCAGTGAGCTCTACAGGATTCTGTGACTCTCGAGAGAGTGCGTCCTCGACACTGTCCAAGGCGGCGGCATGAAGCTTTGCCTCTTCACTCTGATTTCGTAAATCCCTTTTGGGGCGATAGTGACCGTCTCGGCATTCGGAATCACCTTGGATCACCTGGCAGGCTTCATCTTTGGTCATCTGTTCACCTCGCTTTGGAACAAAAGGGGTTTGTCCCGGCTGTAGCATGGTCCGCGGCTCAGGCTTCTTGCATCTCGCGCGCCGCTTCCAGCCGCATCTGCTTGCGTATCTCGGCTTCGTGGAAACGCTTTTTTTGAATTTCGGTGTCCAGCGTCAGCGGCGGCACCGGCACGGACTTGCCTTTGTCATAGGCCACCATGGTGAAGTAGCACGTGGTGGTGTTGCGCACGGTGCGTTCCAGGATGTTTTCCGCCACCACCTTGATGCCCACCTCCATCGAAGTGCGGCCAACATGGTTGACGCTGGCGGAGAAAGTGACCATCTCGCCGACGTGGATGGGCTGCTTCAACAGCACCTGATCCACCGACAGTGTTACCACATAGCAGCCGGCGTAACGGCTGGCACAGGCGTAGGCCACCTCGTCCAGCAGCTTAAGCAGCACGCCGCCGTGTACATTGCCGGAGAAGTTGGCCGTGTCCGGCGTCATCAACACCGACATGGTCAGCTCGCGTTTGTCAACACTCTGTTCGCTCATTCCCTGCCGAACCTTTTTGCATTTATCAATGACGGAACTCCTGAAACTCCCGAAGAGCTGATGATGGCAGCGCCATCCTGACCCCCGCCAACCTCCGTTAGAGGAACATGCGGACATTGCGCCGAACTCAATTTGTCTTCCCAGAACCAGCCGCCGGCCACTGTTTCCGCTCAACATACATGCGAAACGGATGCTCGTGCAAGCGCCCAAGGCGGCTAACAGGAGTTCGTAGGGATTGGGCCCAAAATCGTTGCCACCGTAATCGCCCGGTTCATTTGCATGAGCACATGTGAGAGCCGCGGGAGACCAGATCAGCTTGTAAGTCATGAGGCTAACTGCTTTTTGATTTCGTCGTGAGGAATACCTTCGCCCCTGTCGAGTTGATCGAGACCCTTTTGCACCGCAGCCATAAACTCAATGCGCTCGGCAATCTCGTCCAACGAGCAGTTGTCCGGCAACGCTCGAATGGTTTCCAGTACGATCTCTTTCTCAGTCATGCGGTAATTATGAGATTGTGGCGGCACATTGTGCAAGAGCTAATCATGATATGAGTGCCACATCGCAGCTAAGATGATTAGCCTAACCCAAGGGCGCTGCACTTTCGGAAATTGCCGCTACCCCGATTCATTCAACGTGCTGCGCCTGCGCCGGCGACCGAGGCTTTCTGCATCCCGAACTAACACAGTCCGCCACTTCGGAAAGAGGTCGAGGAGTTGAAGGGGCCGCCACTTTGATAATTACCTGTCGAGCAATCGCACCTGCGAGGTCGGCAGGAATCTGCTACGGGTGAGGATTATCGCACGGTGATCTTTCTGCTTGAGGAGCTGACGAGATGCGAAATCTGATTGCGTCAAACCTGAATCGGGGATGGCCTCCCAACTAGTGGTATGATTCAACCCGTTTAGCTTATCGGCGCGCCGTTTAACTGTGACAATCTCAAAACGTGATCACAATCGACACCACATCGGTGACTGACTGGCTCATCGCTGGCGCCCGATCAGCTCCGGCCGCCGAGGATGTGCTTCTGGAATTGTGCCATCGTCTTCGTGCCTGTGGTGTTCCGCTATGGCGTGTCGAAGTGTTTGTGCGCACCCTGCATCCCGACGTTATCGGGCGTCGCTTCCGTTGGCAAGCGGACCACGGTGTCGCTGTTTCAACCGCACCGTTTGTTCTTCCGAACCAGGTTGACATTCGTGAAAGCCTCATCGGTCGCGTATGCACCGATGGACTTCCGATTCGACGTCAGTTATTCCGCGCCGAATGCCCGGTGGACTTTCCCTTGTTGCAGGAACTACGTGAGCAGGGCGCGACTGATTTCTGGGCTTCGCCGTTGGTTTTTACTGATAGTGATATTCACGCGGCGATCTGGGCGACTCGTGAACCCCAGGGATTTAACGAAGCTCAACTGGCCGGCCTTGAAGCTATCGTTGAGCCTTTGGCTCGGGTGGCGGAAGTTCGTGCCCTGCGCCGCACAGCCGGTAATCTTCTCGACACTTACGTGGGCAACCGCGCTGGCGAACGCATTCTCGCGGGACAAATCAGGCGTGGCCACACGGAAGCGATTAAGGCCGCGATCTGGCTCTCGGACATGCGTGGCTTCACCGAGTTGTCGGATCGAATTGCGCCGCAGGTTATGATCGATATTCTAAATCGCTACTTTGACTGCCAAGTGCCTGGGATCCTGAACCGCGGTGGCGAAGTGCTCAAGTTTATGGGGGATGGGCTACTGGCAATGTTTCCCATAGACAAAGACGGTGAAGCGCAAACCGTTTGCGCCGACGCGCTGGCGGCTGCGCTGGAAGCAAGGGACAAACTTGCCGCAATCGACTTAAAAGGTATTACGAACGTGAAAGAAATTCGCTTCGGCCTGGCGCTCCATCTGGGCACGGTTCTTTATGGCAACATTGGCGGCGGGAATCGACTTGATTTCACCTGTATTGGTCCGGCAGTAAACCTGGCGGCCCGGCTTGAGAAAATCGCCGGCCAAACTGGACGCACCATCGTTACTTCGAGCGCCTTTGCGGAGCAATCGGAATTTCAACTGATGCCTCTCGGAGAATTCACGGTCCGCGGGTTTGGCGCGCAACAGATGGTGTTTGGGCTAATTGATGAAGCTTAACCGTAGACCGGGCTGTAGCGGGACTTCATAAATTCAGATTTGATCTCTTCCCAGGCTCGACTCGAAAGTGCTGGCAGCGAGGCGAAGGCAGCGACTAACTAAGGAATGGAAGACTCCCTCTTTGTAAACTCTGTGGCTTCCGTGTCTCTGTGGTGAAGCTGCCTGGAAAATCTTTCACCGCAGAAGCACAGCGCGGCAGAGCCGCAACCAAAATACAAACGCGTTGCTTTGCAGCTCCGGAGGAGCCGAATGTTTATAGATAACCGGAATCAAATGCCAGTCAGCTCCTTTAGGAGCAAAATGTTCGAAGAACCAAGGGCCTCGTGATCTACATTACGCTCCTAAAGGAGCTATAGAGCATCTTTGACTGCTGGTTGTCTATAAACATCGCATCCCTACGGGATTCAGGAGGCTCAAGAATCTTGCTAGAAAAACAAGAAGTTGGACCTTTGATTCACAGAGCTCACACAGAGAACCACAGAGTCGCGACATAAGTCAGAACTGCTCCGGCACGAAAAATCACGATCTCGCCGGCGGCCGGAAAATGGTCCATGTAGCGTTGAATGTAGAGCTGCGACTTCTCACGGTCGGACGGTGCCGGCAATGCCGCGACGCGGAACACGCGAGGGCTCACTCGCTCAGTGATCGCTTTGATGGTGCCGCCTTTGCCTGCGCCATCGCGGCCTTCGAAGACGACGACCACCCGCAAGCCGTTCGCTTTGACCCACTCCTGGAGATGACACAGTTCCACCTGCAGCCGGTGTAATTCCTTTTCGTATTGCTTGCGCATGAGGGTTTGTTTGTTGTGGTTTTGCTTACCCATACAACGTTGTCTCATTTGACCCGGTCGCTACCGAGAGTGTGTCAAAACTAAGGATGTGATCGTCTAAGAGCATTTCAACGCAGAGGACGCAGAGTTTTTCGCAAAGGAACGCAGAGAAAGGCCTTCCTTTGCGTACCTTTGCGAATGCCTCAGCGCTCTCTGCGTTTAAGAAAGTCGTTTTCGTTAAGCTCATGACCGAGTTTTGACACAGACTCTTCCGCGGCAGAAATTTTTTCATGAAGTCTGGCTTCGGCTCGTTGACGTGCTTCTTCAGCCTTTGCCTCGTCGATGCTTTCGACAGCGATTGCCATGTCAGTCAGAATGGCAACCCGGTCGCTGGTAACTTCCACCAGACCTTCGCCCACAGCCAGAAACTTGTCTTGCCCTTCTTTGCGCACCAGCATTTCGCCGGGCAGCATTTGCGTCATCAGGCGGATGTGATTTGGCAGAATTCCAATCTGTCCTTCCACCGCGCGCAGCCCAACCAGCTCAACATCTTCCGAGTAAGCAACGCCCTCAGGGGTGACGATTTGCAGATTTAGCGTCTTCGGCATGTTCATCTAGCCGCGGATGAACGCGGACGGCATCGGCTGACCCGGTCGCTACCGCTCCCGGTTCTGACACATCTGCGGCTCATTCTCCTTCCTTCACTGCTTAGCCCTTGATCTCCTCAATACCACCCTTCATGTAGAAGTTGCCTTCCGGCACATCGTCGTGCTTGCCGTCGAGGATCTCCTTGAAACCACGAACGGTTTCGGCCACCAGAACCTGTTTACCCTCATGGCCCGTGAAAACCTGGGCCACACTGAAAGGCTGACTCAGAAAACGCTGAATCTTGCGCGCACGAAAAACTGTCAACTTGTCGTCAGGAGAAAGCTCATCCATTCCTAAGATAGCGATGATGTCCTGCAGATCTTTGTAACGCTGCAACACCGCCTGCACTCGTCGCGCCACGTCGTAGTGTTCCTCGCCGACGATCTCCGGTGCGAGCGCTCTTGACGTCGAAGCCAACGGATCGACCGCCGGATAGATGCCCAACTCAGCAATCGCCCGGTCCAGAACGATCGTCGCATCGAGGTGGGCGAAGGTCGTGGCCGGCGCCGGATCGGTGAGGTCATCAGCAGGCACATACACTGCCTGGAAGGAAGTGATCGAGCCGTTCTTCGTGGACGTAATGCGTTCCTGCAGCGCGCCCATCTCAGCAGCCAGCGTCGGTTGATATCCAACGGCGCTGGCGGTACGGCCAAGCAAAGATGAAACTTCCGAGCCCGCCTGAGAAAAGCGAAAGATGTTGTCGATAAATAGCAGCACATCCTGATTCTTCTCATCGCGAAAATATTCGGTGATGGCAAGCCCCGAAAGCGCCACCCGCAGACGCGCCCCGGGCGGCTCATTCATCTGGCCATAGACGAGCGCGATCTTCGATGACTTCAAGTCTTTCTGATTGATGACTCCGGCGGTGGACATCTCGTTGTAGAGGTCGTTTCCCTCGCGCGTGCGCTCGCCCACACCGGCAAACACCGACACGCCACCGTGCAACTTGGCGATGTTGTTAATCAGCTCCATGATGACGACTGTCTTGCCGACGCCGGCGCCGCCAAACGCGCCGACCTTGCCACCTTTCAGAAACGGACAGATTAGGTCGATAACTTTGATACCGGTGGGCAAAACTTCCGGCGAAGTGGACTGGTCTATAAGCGAAGGGGCCGGGCGATGAATCGGATAGTATTTCTCAACCTCAACGGGGCCGCGTTCGTCGACTGCGTCTCCGGTGACGTTGAACATCCGGCCCATCACGCCTTCCCCGACAGGCATCTTCATTGGGCCACCGCTATCGACGACTTCAAAGCCGCGTTTGAGACCTTCCGTGCCGGCCATCGAGATCGCCCGCACCCACCGGTCGCCGAGATGCTGTTGCACTTCGAGAGTTATCCTGACCGGCTGGTCCTTGACCTTATATTCGACCGACAATGCGTGGTAGATTCCCGGCAGCGTGCCGGGAAACTCCACGTCCACGACCGGACCTGCGACTTGAACGATTCTGCCTGTATTCATACTCAAACCTGCCTTCAATTAATTCGTCAGATTAACCAGCCTGCCCGCCGGCAATCTCCAGCAACTCTCTTGTAATATTGCCCTGCCGTATTTTGTTGTATTCGAGCGTCAAATCTTCGATCAGGTCGGTGGCGCTATCAGTGGCGTTCTTCATCGACACCATGCGCGCGCTTTGTTCACTGGCCCGTGTATCAAGCAAGAGTTGATAGACATAAAAGTTGAGATATTGCGACAGGAGATAGCCGAGCACCGCCGCGGGACTCGGCTCAAACAATGATTCCTTCTCGGCGGCGAGCTGACTTTCAGGTTCCGCTCCCGGAATTCTGATCTCCTTAATCTCACCTACGGGAAGCAACTGCAGATTGATGGGTTCCTGAGTCAGCGTGTTAACGAAGCGCGTAGCCAAAATTCGAACTTCGTCCACTTCCTGTTTCAGAAAAAGGTCGCGCGCAAACGCGGCTATGGCCCGCGCTTCGGGGAAGCGCGGCGAATCGCCATAAGTAAACTCGGCCACCAGCTTCCGTTGACTATTGGCCACAAACTGCGCCGCCTTGCGGCCGACGGTGATGAAGACTGTCGATTCGGGATCGAATTGAGCAGCCAGCCGAAACAGATTGTTGTTGAGCGGCCCGCACAATCCTTTATCGGAAGCGATCACGATCACCGCGCGCTTGCGGACTTCGCGAATCTCAACTAACGGATGGTGAAACTCACGCAGTTGCGTGGTGGCTTCGCGCTGGAAACGATACATGAGCTGCACAAAGGGAAGGCCGGCGCGGGCGGCCTCCTGGGCCTTGCGCATCTTCGACGCCGCCACCATCTGCATGGCTTTGGTGATCTGCGCCGTACTGCCGACTGAGCGGATGCGTCTGCGAATGTCTCGCGTGCTATGCATGCTCAGAGATTCCTTCTATAAAAAAAGCCACAGAGGCACAGAGGCACAGAGTCGGAAAATTGATTAAGTGATAATCCATAATGGATCCTTCTTTTACTTTCATCTTTCTCTGTGCCTCTGTGTCTCCGTGGCTAATCATTTCCAGGTTTGCTTGAACGCATCGGCCGCCGCTTTCAATTCGGCAGTCATCGTATCGTTGAGCGCTTTTTCAGCGCCGATCTTTTGGAGCAAATCAGCCTTGCGCAGGGTCAGGAACTCCGTCAGCTGACGCTGAAACTCCTTCGTCCGTTCCACCGGCACGTCATCGAGGTATCCGTTCTTGACCACCCAGAGCACCGCCACCTGGACTTCGACCGGGATAGGGCTGTATTGAGGCTGCTTGAAAACCTCGACGATGCGCTTACCACGATCGATCTGCGCTTGCGTCTTGGCGTCCAGTTCCGAACCGAATTGGGCGAAGGCCGCGAGTTCACGAAACTGGGCCAGCTCGCCTTTTAGTTGTCCCGCAACTTGCTTCATGGCTTTGACCTGCGCTGCCGAACCCACGCGAGAGACCGAAAGGCCTACGGAGATCGCGGGGCGGACTCCCTGATAAAACAAATCCGTCTCCAGATAGATCTGTCCATCGGTGATCGAGATAACGTTCGTGGGAATGTACGCAGAAACGTCGCCTGCCTGCGTCTCGATGATCGGCAAGGCCGTAAGCGAACCGTTGCCATACTTCTCTCCGACTCGTGCGGCTCGCTCCAGCAAGCGGCTGTGGAGATAGAACACATCGCCCGGATAAGCTTCACGACCTGACGGTCGCTTCAACACCAGACATACCTGGCGATAAGCAACAGCATGTTTCGAAAGATCGTCAAAAATGATCAGCGCATCCATGCCGTTATCCATGAACCATTCGCCCATGGCGGCGCCTGCGAAAGGCGCGAGGTACTGGTTCGTGGCTGAGTCGGATGCCGGCGACGCAACGATGATCGTGTAGGGCATCGCGCCGGCGTCTTCCAGCACGCTGATCAGACGAGCAATACTCGATTGCTTTTGACCAATCGCGACATAGATGCAGTAGAGCGGTCGATAGTCTTTATCGCCCGCGGCCGCGGCTGCCTGGTTGAGTCGAGCCTGATTGATGATGGTGTCGATACAGATCGTCGTCTTCCCGGTCGAACGATCGCCGATGATCAATTCACGCTGTCCGCGGCCAACGGGAATCATCGCGTCAATCGCCATGATGCCGGTTTGCACGGGCTCCCTGACGGGACTGCGTTTGATGATGCCAGGCGCTAGTTTTTCGACCGGATAGGGCACATCACTCTGCACCGGTCCGCGACCATCCAATGGTTCACCCAGCGTATTCACTACGCGGCCGAGCAGTCCTTTGCCGACCGGCACTTGCAAGAGTTTGCCCGTGGCACGAACTTCGTCGCCTTCCTCCAGCTTCGTGTAATCGCCGAGAATCACCACGCCGACTTCGGTCTCGTCGAGATTAAGCGCCAGACCGGTAACGCCGTGGCCCAGATCGATCATCTCGTTGAGCATGGCGTCGCTAAGACCCTCAATCCGAGCGACTCCGTCGCCGATCTCCCGAATGACACCGACGTTTTGCTTACCCGCGGTGCGTTTGGCTCCGGCGATTTGCTCTTCAATTTCCAATAGAAGGTTAGCCATTTTTCATTACCTCAATTAGCGCAAACGACCGTCACAACAGAATTCAGAAACTCTCTTGCAGTGCAGCCAACCCGGCCTTGACGCTCCCGTCGTAAACATCACTGCCAACCTTTATGCGCATACCCCCAATCAGCGTCGGGTTCGTTGCGAATGAAGTGGTTATTTTGGGACCATACGCTCGCACCAATTTCTCCTGAACGCTGGCGCGCAGTTCTGGAGTCAAAGGTATGGCAGTTTCCACGGCGGCGGCGTGCTGTAATCGATCGAGAGTAACCAGGCGCTGGAACTCTCCCGCCACCGACAAGGAGCCGCGGCGTTTCGATTGCAGCAGCCCCTGCAGCACGCTGCGCACGCGATCTTCATTCAACGCCCCATCAACAAAACACAGTCGAAACATATGCTTCGCCTCACGTTTGATTTCTTTGACGGTCTTCATCGCTTTCTTCCTATTGAGCTGGTAAGACTCGGGCCGTTTCCTCAGTTAGGCGTCGCTGATCTTCTTCGGTCAGGATCTTGCCGGTAACCATTGCAGTTGCGCCGACGACCAATCGGCCCACTTCCTGCTTCAGCTCAGATAGCATCCGACTATGATCCTGAGCGGCCGTCTCGCGCGCCTTGGCAATGATCTGTTCTGCGGTAGCGATCGCCTTCTGGGCTTCCCGCTCTCGCAGGCGCGCCGCGGCGTCGCGAGCCTCTTCAATGAACTGACTTGCCTCGACGTTGGCCTGCGCCATTACTTCCTGGCGCTGGGCCTCGGTTTTCGCCAATTCAGCCTTTATCTTTTCGCTGTTCGCCAGACCCTGGGCGATCAGTTCGCGGCGCTGGGCCAACATGCGCAGTACTGGTTTGTAGGCAAACAAGTAGAGTACGGCACAAACAATCGAGAAGCTGATCA
>WNGF01010593.1_pt1 | contig 10362 bp, 10 predicted proteins | sample 5400641 | NCBI WGS metagenome assembly WNGF01 (sample SAMN13153371, study PRJNA577476) | soil metagenome | isolation source: 80 cm soil or saprolite under grassland replicate 2 | place: USA:California | collected 2016-06-15
CAAGGTGAACTGCGCGGCCATCCCCAAGGACCTCGTCGAGAGCGAGCTCTTCGGGTACGAGCGCGGCGCCTTCACCGGCGCGGTCGGCTCCAAGCCCGGCCGGTTCGAGCTCGCCGACGGCGGGACGCTCTTCCTCGACGAGATCGGCGAGGTGCCGGTCGAGATGCAGGTGAAGCTCCTGCGGGCGCTGCAGGAGTCGGAGTTCGAGCGGGTCGGCGGCATCAAGACGCTGCGGGTGGACGTCCGGCTCATCGCCGCGACGAACCGGGATCTCACGCAGCTCATCGCGGAGGGGAAGTTCCGCGAGGACCTCTACTACCGGCTCGCCGTCGTCCCGATCGAGCTGCCGCCGCTGCGCGAGCGGCGCGAGGACATCCCGCTCCTCGTCCGCCACTTCATCCACAAGTACGACGAGCGGCTCGGGAAGCGCGTCGAGGGGATCGAGGACGAGGCGCTGCAGCTCCTCCTCGGCTACGCCTGGCCCGGGAACATCCGCGAGCTCGAGAACCTGATGGAGCGGTCGGTGCTCTTCGCCGACGGCCCGCTCATCCTCGCCTCGGCGCTCCCCGACTCGCTGCGCGAGCGGGGCGCGCAGCCGCCGGTGCCGATTGCGGCGATGGGCCCGCTCGGCGCGATCGCGGCGCCCTCCGGCGCGTCGATGAAGGAGATCGTCCGCCAGGCGCAGGCGGAGCTCGAGAAGGAGCTCATCACCCGCGCGCTCGAGGAGACGGGCGGGAACGTCACGCGCTCCGCGAAGCGGCTGCAGATCAGCCGCAAGTCGCTGCAGGTGAAGATGAAGGAGCTCGGGTTGCGAGGCGCGGTCGACGGCTCCGACCCGGAGTAGTTTCCCGGCAGTGTTCCGCCGCCGCGCAGCCCCGCGCTCCGCGCGCGAGGTGCGCCCCTCCTCACCCGACCGTGGGGCCGCTCGCTTGACCCGCCGGGGGGCCGCTGCTAGCGTCGCCGAGTCGATTCTCCGCGTTTTTCGCGCGCTTGCAGCTCGGGAGGAGTTCAATGCGGCGGCCCCTCGGCGCCCTCATCGGGTTCATCCTCGCCGTGCTCGCCGGCCCCGCCGCTGCGGCCGAGATCACGCGCGTCGCGACGAGCGGCGAGCCGGGAAACCCTTTCGACATCGACATCTCGATCCGCTGGGACCGCTTCAACGAGCGCGGGACCATCACCCGCGAGCGGGCCGGCGCCGCGACCGCGACCTCGCCCGGCGGAACGATCGTCGAGGGCGACGAGATGCGCTACGACCGCACCCGGAACGCCATGGTCCCGCGGATCGCCGTCGGCCTCTGGAACGACCTCGAGCTCCACTTCGAGCTGCCGTACGTGCTCGGAGACGACCGGACCTGGCGCTACGGCCTCGTGTACGGCGAGCCCAGCGGCCCGAACCCGACGGATCCGCGGTCCATCGCGGGCAACGGGATCGACGCGAACGGGGACCCCTGCGCGGGCCCCTGCGCGCTCTTCCCGGTCGATCCGAAGACGACCGTCTACCACGGCGGGCGCGCGGGCGACTTCAAGGCGGGGCTCGTCTGGGGGATCTTCAACGACCAGAAGGACGACACGAAGCCGTTCTGGCTCGTCGGCCTCGACGTCACCTTCCCGACCGCGACGCTCTACGAGCCGGCGAAGGACCGCGGCACGAACTGGTCCTCGCCGTACGACGTCCCCGCGAAGCCCGGCCCGTTCGGCGAGCGCATCTGGAAGTGGGACCTCTACACGACCATGTCCCGGCGGATGGGCTACGTCGATCCGTACGTGAAGGCGCACGTCACGACCGCGTTCAAGTCGGCGACGACCTACTCGAACTGCAAGTACGCGAAGGACCTGTCCACGGTGACGCCGGGGATGCCCGTGCAGCAGATGAACGACGCCGCGGTCGCGAACTGCGCGTCGTGGGGCTCCGAGGCGGGCGCGAAGCTGCCCTGGGTCGTCGGCCTCACCTTCGGCACCGAGGTCGTGCCCTACGAGGACAAGGTCGAGTCGCAGCGGGTCTCGCTCGACTTCCGGCTGCACGCCGACTACACGTCCGCGCACCGCTTCTACAACGAGCTCACCGACGCGACCGGGAAGCTCCACCAGACCGAGGGCTATCTCGAGATGGGCGCGCTCATCGGCCTGTACCTCCGCGCCTCGCAGTTCGTCTCGCTCCAGGCGACCGCCTCGCTCTCGACGCGCACCGCGCACTACCTCACGGGCGAGTCGCTCGGCAGGAACGGCTCGACCCCGGCGATCGACCCCTCCACCGGCCTCCCCGTGGATCCCGCCGCGATGAACCCGAACTTCGACTGGCGCTACGACGCGCCGGGCCGGCGGTTCCGGATCGCCGAGGTGAGCGTGTTCGAGCTCGGCTTCGCCGGCGTGCTGCAGTTCTAGAGCCGCGGGCCCTTCTTCAGCCGCTCCAGCTCCGCGTAGACGTCGGCGCGCTTCAGGCCGCGCGCGCGGGCGACGTCGCGCGCGAGCGCCGAGGGCGGCTCCCCCGCGGCGAGCCGGCGCCGCAGCTCCGCCTCGAGCGGCTCCTCGGGCGCGGTCGCGACCGGGACCGCGCCCGCGCCGGAGACGACGATCGTCACCTCGCCGAGCACCTCGCCCGAGAACCGCTCCGCGAGCGCCGAGAGCGGCCCGCGCGCGAGCTCCTCGTGGAGCTTCGTCAGCTCCCGCGCGACGAGCGCATCGCGGTCGCCGAGCGCGACCGAGAGGTCCTCGAGGGTGGCGCGCGTCCGGTTCCCCGCCTCGTAGAGGACGAGCGTCGCGCCGGCCGCGGCGAGGGCGCGAAGCGCCTCCGCGCGCGACCCGCCCTTCCGTGGCAAGAACCCCGCGAAGAGGAACCGGTCCGCCGGGAACCCCGACGCCGCGAGCGCCGCGAGCGCCGCGCTCGGCCCCGGGATCGGCACCACCCGCGCCCCCGCCTCCCACGCCGCCGCGACGAGCGCCGCGCCCGGGTCCGAGACGCCCGGCGTGCCGGCGTCGGTGCAGACCGCGACGTCCTCGCCGGCACGGAGCCGGTCGAGCACCGGCGCGAGCCGGCCCCGCTCGTCGAACGCCGGCAGCGACAGGAGCGGCGGCGCTGCGACGCCGAGGTGCGCGAAGAGCTTCAGCGTCCGGCGGGTGTCCTCCGCGGCGACGGCGCGGACGGACCGGAGCACCTCCGCGGCGCGCGGCGAGAGGTCGCCGAGGTGCCCGATCGGCGTCGCGACGACGTAGAGCGTGCCGGTCAAGAAGGGACTCCCGGAGTGAGACCTGGACCTGGACCTGGACCTGGACCAAGGCTAGGTCGAGGACGAGGTCCAGGTCCAGGTCCAGGTCCGTGGCCTTCGCGGGGACTCAAAAGACCCCCGCCCCGCCGTCCGCGTCGAACGCGGCCGGGAAGTGGACGACCCGCGGAGCGCTCTCGCCGAAGGTCACCGCGACGACGTCGAAGCGGATGTTGCGGCCGGACCCGCCGTTGCGCTCGGCCCAGTCGGTCGCGGCGAGGACGACCCGCCGCGCCTTCCGGCGGTCCACCGTCTCCTCCGGGCCCCCGTGCGCGTCCCCGGTCCGGCTGCGGACCTCGACGAAGCAGAGGAGGCCGCCCGTCTCGCAGACGAGGTCGACCTCGCCGCGCCGCAGCGCGTGGTTCCGCGCGAGGATCCGATAACCCCGCTCCTCGAGGAACGCCGCGGCGAGCGCCTCCGCCTCGCGGCCGCGCGCGCGCCGGCCGCCGTCGCGTGGACCTTCAGCCACGATCCACCGGCGTGGTCCGCCGCCTCCCGGAACGACGGGTCAGTCGTCGCGTGGAGGAGTTGTCCCGGCTTCGCGATCTGCTTGAGGAGCCGCGCCGCGAAGCGCCGCGCCCCCTCCGAGAGGCCGCCGAACGCGTCCTCCGCGATCGCGATCACCTTCCCGCCGGCGAGGGCCTGCTCGACGAACGAGAGCTTGAGCGCGATGAAGACGAGATCGCGGTCCGCGGGCGCGAGGGTCGTCGCCGGGACGGGTCGGCCTCCGGTCTGGACCTGCACGTTGCCGCGGTCGTCCACCTGCACCGCCTGCAGCCGCTGGAACGAGAGGCCGGAGAGCGCCTGGGACGCCTTCTGCGCCACGGCGCGGACCGCGGCCGTGGGGCTCCCGCCGAGTTCGGCCGCGGCGCGCTCGAGCAGCGTCCGGAGCGGATCGCCCGCGGGCCGTGCTGGCGCCGGCGCCGGGGGCGCGGCGGCGGGGGCGGCCGGCGCCGCGGGGGCCGCCGCGTCCGCCTCGAGCCGCTGGAGCTCCGAATCGATCGAGCGGACGTCGCGCACGAACCCGCCGACCTCGGAGGCGAGGCGCGTCTCGACGACCCGCAGCGCGTCCTCCACCTTCGCCTTCTCGGCGAGCGCGCCCTGCGCATCGGGCGAGAGCTCCCATTCGGCGAGCCGGTTCCGCCACTCGGCCACGACCGCATCCGCGTCGGCGGCGCGGCCGACCGCCTCCTTCAGCTCCGCCGGCTTCGAGACGCCGAGCGCCTTCACGGCCTCGCGGATCTCGACTGAGTCTCGCTCGTAGTGCGCCTCGACCTTCTTCTCCCATTCGTCCACGACGCGCTGGCGCCGCGCGATCCGCTCCCAGTCCTCGAGCGCGCCGACCCAGCGCAGCGCGACCCACCCGGCCCAGCCGAAGGCGGGCATGTCGAGCAGCGCGAGGTAGCGGAGGTCCGACTGGGGCGACGCGCCGAGGAGGGCCACCGCCGCGACGACGAGCCCAGCGCCGGCCCCGGCCCAGAAGAGCGGGTCCTCCCAGAAGGGCCTCGGCGCGCCCGCCGCGTCCGCCGCCGCGAGCGCCTCGCGCTCCGCGGCGACCTTGCCCTGCGCCTCCTCGCGCTTTGCGGTCGCCTTGTCGTACGCGGCGAGCTTCGCCTCGGCGTCTCCGAGCTTCGCGGCGATCCTCGCCGCCGCCTCCACCTCAGCCCGCGCCGCCTCCGCCGTCTCGAGCCCCTCGCGGATCTTCGCGCCGCCCCGGAGCGCCTCCTCGAGCTTGAAGAGCTTCGACTGGAGCCCGTCGAGCTGGTACTGGAGCTTCTCCGCGACCTTCGCCTTCCCGAGCTCCAGCTTGAGGGTCTCGACGCGCCTGCGCGCCTGCTCGGGCGTGAGCGCGGTGCGCTGCGGCGCGGCGCTCGGGAGCGCGGCGGTGCCGCCGCCCTGCTTCGACGGGAGGTCCGCCGCGGCGAGCGCGAGGAGCGCTCCGAGCCGGCCTCGCGGGGGCACGCCGATGGTCTGCTGCATCACCTGGCCGATCTCGGCGAGGTCCTGCGAGACGAGCGCGAACGAGCGCTTCTCGGGATCGAAACGGTGGAGCTGCGCGCCGGCGGCGAAGTCGCGGACGAGCCGGTAGGTCACCCGGTCGTTCCCGACCAGGGTGAGCCCGGCGCGGACGGGCGCGTTCGCGGGGCCGCCCGTGGCGCGCGGGAGCGCGTCCCCGTCCTTCGGGTCCGGGTAGAAGAGCGCCTCGAGCAGCCGGCGCAGCGTGGCGCCCTCCCCGGCCACGACGTTGTAGCCGGGGCGGAGCGTGGCGCGGCCACCGGCTGGCGCGACGCCGCGGATGCCCTGCGCTGCGAACTCGAGGAGGATCACGTGGGGCGGATGTTACCGCCGCACCCGCCGTGCGGGAAGCACGGCGAGCGCGCGGCGATCGTCGCCGCGCGCTCCCGGATGTGCGAGGCCAGACTACTGCGCCGGCGCGGGAGGCGGAGCGGCCGGAGCGGCGGCCTCGTGGCCGCCTTCCTCCTGGTGGAGGCGCGCGGCCTTCCCCTGCAGGTTGCGCAGGTAGTAGAGGCGCGAGCGGCGGACCGTGCCGTGGCCCAGCACCTCGATCTTGTCGATGCGCGGGCTGTGCACCGGGAACATGCGCTCGACGCCCACGCCGTAGCTCACCTTCCGCACCGTGAACATGGAGCTGCCCGGGGTCCCCTTGCGGTAGGCGATGACCACGCCCTCGTAGACCTGGATGCGCTCCTTGTCGCCTTCCTTGATCTTCGTGTGGACGCGGACCGTGTCGCCCGCCTGCATCGCGGGGAGGTCCTTGCGAACGTACTTCGCCTGGATGTCGGCAATCGCCTTGCGCAGCATGACGTCGTTCTCCTTTACAGCTCGTCGTCTCCGGCATCGATGAGCCGGAGGTCGTCCTGGGAGAGGTGGAGCCTCGCGAAGAGGTCCGGCCTCCGCTCTCGGGTGGCGCGCAGCGACTCGCGCCGCCGCCACCGCTCGATCCGCCGGTGGTCTCCAGACAGGAGGACCTCCGGAACCTTCATCCCCCGGAACTCCGGGGGCCTCGTGTAGTGCGGGTGCTCGAGGAGCCCGTCCTCGCCCGCGAAGCTCTCGGCGCCGGCGGAGTCCTCGTTGCCGAGGACGCCCGGGACGAGCCGCGCCGCCGCATCCGCGACGCAGAGCGCCGCGAGCTCGCCGCCCGTCAGGACGAAGTCCCCGATCGAGACCTCCATGTCCACCGCCGTCATCACCCGCTCGTCCACTCCTTCGTACCGGCCGCACACGAGGATCAGCCTGCCCTGCTCTGAGAAGCGGCGCGCGAGCGCCTGGTCGAACCGTACGCCCCGCGGGCTCGTCAGCACCACCGACGCGCCCGGGAGCCGCCCCCGCGCCGCCTCGATGGCGTCGACGAGCGGCTCGGGCTTCATCACCATGCCGGCGCCGCCGCCGTAGGGCGCGTCGTCGGTGACGTGGTGCTTGCCCGGAGCGTGGTCGCGGACGTCGGTCACCCGCGCCGCGAAGAGGCCGCTCGCCCGCGCCTTCCCGAGGATGGACTCGGCGAGGTAGCCCTCGCACATCCGCGGAAACAGCGTCAGGATCTCGACCTCCAGCGTTCTCATGCTCGCTCGCGTATCCTCGTTCTTCGCCTCCGCTCACCCTGAGCTCGTCGAAGGGGCGGCCTCTTCCCGTCTGCTCAGTCCAGAAGCCCATCCGGCGGGTCCACCACGATCCGGCGCGCAGCCCGGTCCACCTCGACGTACGGCGCGAGCGGGATCAGCTTCTCGCCCCGCGCGCCTCCGGTGACGACGAGCACGTCCACGCCGCCCGTCTCGTACAGCTCCGTCACCCGCCCGACCACCTCACCCGCCACCGTCACGACCTCGAGCCCGTCGAGGTCCGTCCACAGATACCGGCCCTCGCCGGCCTCCTCCAGCTCCTCGCGCGGCGCCAGCACCTCCGCCCCGACGAGCCCCTCCGCCGCCGTGCGGTCGGAGACGCCTTCCAGCTTCACCGCCCAGACGCGCCCCTGCGGCCGCGCCTCCTCGATCATCCGCGTCTCGTCCAGCGCTCCGGCGCGCCGGAGCACGATCGCCGCGACCTCTCCGAGCGCCCCCGCCGATCCCGCGACCCCGAGGAACCCCTTGAGCCCGACCGCGCGGACCACCTTCCCGATCCGGACGAGGGCCATGGCGCCCCGTCAGTCGAGGATGTCGAGCACCGCGCGCCGGCCCTCGCGCCGCGCGGCCGCGTCGAGGACGGTCCGGAACGCCTTGGCGGTCCGCCCGCCGCGCCCGATGACGCGCCCGAGGTCGTCGGGGTCCACCGTCAGCTCGAAGACGGTCGAGCGGTCGCGCTCGATCGTCTCGACGCGGACGGCGTCCCGCTTCTCGACGAGCTCCTGGGCGAGCCAGAGGACGAGGTCGCGCATCTGTGCCGCTACGCCTTCTTCTCGGCCGGCTTCTTCGCGCTCGCCCGCTTCAGGATCATCGCCACGGTCTGGCTCGGCTTCGCGCCCGCCTTGATCCAGTGCTCGATCCGCTCGACCTTGAGCTCGATCTTCTCGGGCGTCCGGGTCGGGTCGTACACGCCGACGTCCTCGATGTACCGGCCGTCGCGCGGCTTGCGCGAGTCGGTCGCCACCACGTGGTAGAAGGGCGCCTTGTGCGTGCCGGCGCGGGAGAGCCGAAGAACCACTGCCATGGATGCCTCCTAAAGCTTTGTATCGCGGGCCCTTTTCCGCCACGTGCGCGACGGGCGGCCCACGAAAAAGTGGGATTCTTTACGCCAACTTAGCTGCGGAGTCAAGGGGAACCGCGCCCGGCGGCCGCCGGATCGCCGCTCCGGCGCTCGCGAAGCCGTGCGAGATGGCCGCGCGGGACGAGCCGGAGGGTGATCGCGTACGCGACGAGCGCGAGGAGGACGCCCGCGAGCGCGCCGCCCCCGAGGTCCGCCGCCCAGTGCGGGGCGCCGAGCGCCCGCGCCACGCCGACGAGGACCGCGGCGACGACGGCCGGGAGGGCGCGCCGGCCGTAGACGAGCGCCGTGTAGGTCGCGAAGACCGCCACGGCGGCGCCCTGCCCGCTCGGGAACGCCCGCCGCAGGAGCGGCGCGACCACGTGCCCTGCACCCTCCAGCGGGCGCGGGACGCCGCCCAGGGCCCGTGCGAGGAGCGCGACGGCGCCCGCCGCCGCGAGCGCGAGCGCGAGCGGCAGGAAGACCTTCAGGACGGCCTTCACGTCGTCCTCGAGGAAGGAGTAGACGGCGAGCGCGATGAGCGCGAGCGCCCACCCCTCGCACGACACCTCCGCGAGCGCGCGGGCGAGGTCGAGCCAGCGCCACTCGGCCCCGGGCACGGCCGAGAGCGGGTCCTGGTAGATCGGCGGCATCGGCGGCGACCATTCATAGCAGCGCACCCGCGAAAAGCGAACGCGGAGAACGGAGCGTGCGGGGGTTCCCCCGCCAAAAATAAAGGGCCGCGCGTGACGCGCGGCCCCTCGAGCGCCCGGAGGCGAATCTTCTACGCCTTCGTCTTCTTGGCCTTCTCCGGCTTCTCGGCCTTCTCCGCCTTCGGCTTCTTCTCGGCCTTGGGAGCCTTCGGCGCCTTGGCGGCCTTCGCCTCGCCCTTCTCCTCGCCCTCGGCGGGCGCGGCGGGCTTGCGGTCGAGGAGCTCGATCACGGCGAGCTCCGCGTTGTCACCGGCGCGGTTGCCGACGCGGACGAGCCGGGTGTATCCGCCCGGGCGCGCCTTGAAGCGGTCGGCGATCGGGCCGAACAGCTTGTTCAGCACCTCGACGTCGCGGACGTCGCGGTTCGCGATGCGGCGCGCGTGCGGCGTCGCGCGCTTCGCGAGGGTGATCATCTTGTCGGCGAAGCGCTTCAGCTCCTTCGCCTTCGGGGTGGTGGTCGTGATCCGCTCGTGGCGGATGAGCGACGTCACCAGGTTCCTGAACATGGCCGTGCGGTGCTCGGTGGTGCGATCGAGCCGGCGGCCGACGACGCGGTGCTTCATCTCGTGTCTCCTTCCGTCCCCGCGGTCGTTAGACCTTGGGCGCGCCCTGCGGCGCGGTCTTGGGCGGCCAGTTCTCGAGCTTCAACCCGAGGGAGAGCCCCATCTCGGCCAGGATCTCCTTGATCTCCTTCAGCGACTTCCGGCCGAAGTTCTTCGTCTTGAGCATCTCGGCCTCGGTCTTCTGCACGAGGTCGCCGATCGTCTTGATGTTCGCGTTCTGCAGGCAGTTCGCGCTGCGGACCGAGAGCTCGAGCTCGTCGACCGACCGGAACAGGTTCTCGTTGAGCTTCTGCTCCTCGACCGGCTTCACCTCCTCGGCGGGCTCCTCGGCCTCGTCGAAGTTGATGAAGATCGAGAGCTGCTCCTTCACGATCTTGGCGGCGTACGCGATCGCGTCGTTCGGGGCGACCGAGCCGTCCGTCCAGAGCTCGAGCGTGAGCTTGTCGTAGTCGGTCTGCTGACCGACGCGGGCGTTCGTGACCTGGTAGTTCACCTTCCGGATCGGGCTGAAGAGCGCGTCGACCGGGATGGTGCCGATGGGCTGGCCGGGGACCTTGTTCTTCTCGGCCGGCACGTAGCCGCGGCCGCGCCGCGCCGCCATCTCCATCCGGACCCGACCGCCCTCGCTGATCGTGAGGACGTGGTGGCCCGGGTTCAGGATCTCGACCTGCGGATCGGCGATGATGTCGCCCGCCTTGATCTCGCGGGGGCCGTCCGCCTCGATCCGGATCGTCTTCACGTCGTTCGTGTGGATCTGGAGGAGGACTTCCTTGAGGTTGAGGATGATGTCGGTGACGTCCTCGGCCACCTCGGGGATCGTCATGAACTCGTGCTCGACGCCCTCGATCTTCACCGAGGTGATCGCCGCGCCCTGCAGCGACGAGAGGAGCACCCGCCGGAGCGAGTTCCCGAGCGTGATGCCGAAGCCGCGCTCGAGCGGCTCGGCGACGAACTTGCCGTAGGTGTTGGAGAGGGACTCCTGGTCGACCGTCAGCCCGCGGGGCTTGATGAGGTCGCGCCAGTTCTTCGTGACGATGGGATCCACCATGGCTGTCTCCTGATCGGCCGCCGTCCCCTCCCCGCGGCCGACCAGCCGTTCGGCGCGGGAACCCGTGAGACGCGCGACCTCGA
>WNGF01011890.1_pt1 | contig 10362 bp, 8 predicted proteins | sample 5400641 | NCBI WGS metagenome assembly WNGF01 (sample SAMN13153371, study PRJNA577476) | soil metagenome | isolation source: 80 cm soil or saprolite under grassland replicate 2 | place: USA:California | collected 2016-06-15
TAGATTCTGCCAAGAGCACCTTCCGCCTGGTAAAGGTAAACCAGCAGACGTTGTACTTCTCAGATCGGCCACAGCGCATGGCGGGCCACATCAAGATGTCTGAATATCTCGCGGAATGGACCAGGGCCGATGGCCCGGATAACTTCTCGAAGAACCCGCCCAACGCTACGCTATCGGCCTATGAGCCGGGCCAGGCCGACAACACACTAGCCGTGCTCAAGATCACTAATCCGGTGGTTGATGGGAATGACCTGGTCTACAACTACAAGGTGATTGAGGGCACCATGCCCAAAGCCGGTGGCGCAACTGCGTTGTTCATTGACAGGGTCGGTGTGGGCGGTGGTGTGGGCGTCGGTTATCACGGCGTAGGGGTTGGTGCTCGTGGGGTTGGCGTCGTTCGGTAATTAATCTGCGGGCGCTGGTTAGGCATGTGGCATGCGCATCTTGCGCCTGATTCATGGGCGGGACGCCCGTGGCACTCTGGAGTATTTCCAGAATCCCTGGAAGCTTATCAACATCATGAAGCGTTAAGTCGAGCGATCCATGCTCGCGACGGACAACCATTCCGGCCATTGGACCAAATGCTCCGACAGTGGGACGCTTACGGTGCAAACGGCGAATGTTAGCGAGGAGAAACCGGAAACATTATGAGCACACAGGACAACAAACATCGTTCGCATCTGCCGATGCCGAATACGTCACGGCCCACATCGATCACCTATGACGCAAAGGACTCGGACGCGAAGTACCCGACCATCGAACAGCTACGCCCGCCCGCAGGAGCGCCCAACGTGCTGCTCATCCTGATCGACGATGCTGGATTCGGTTCTTCCAGTGCTTTCGGCGGCCCGTGCCAGACGCCAAACGCAGAGAGGCTTGCAGCGAGCGGCTTGAAGTACAACCGATTTCACACCACCGCCCTCTGCTCGCCAACGCGGCAGGCGCTCCTGACCGGACGCAACCACCATTCAACCGGCATGGGCGGCATTACCGAGATCGCCAGCGGCTCGCCGGGCTATTGCTCGGTCCTGCCCAACACTATGTCGCCGCTGGCCCGCACGCTGAAGCTCAACGGCTACTCCACCGCACAGTTTGGCAAGTGCCACGAGGTACCGGTCTGGCAGACTAGCCCTGTCGGACCGTTTGACGCCTGGCCCACAGGCGGCGGCGGCTTTGAGTACTTCTACGGCTTCATCGGCGGTGAGGCCAACCAGTGGTACCCGACGCTCTACGAGGGGACGACGCCGGTCGAACCGAAGAAAACGCCGGAAGAGGGCTTCCACTTGATGGACGACATGACTGATAAGGCTATCGCCTGGATCTCGCAGGAGAAGGCGCTGGCGCCGGACAAACCTTTCTTCGTTTACTTTGCACCCGGCGCGACCCACGCACCGCACCACGTGCCCAAGGAGTGGGCGGACAAGTACAAGGGCAAGTTCGACCAGGGCTGGGACAAGCTGCGCCAGGAAACAATCGCCAGGCAAAAGGATCTCGGTGTCATCCCGGCGGATTGCCAGCTCACCACGCGCCATCGCGAGATCCCGGCGTGGGACGAAATGCCGGAGCCCCTCAAACCCATCTTGAGCCGCCAGATGGAGGTCTATGCGGGCTTTTTGGAATACACGGACCACCACGTTGGCCGTCTACTCGATAGTCTCGAGAATCTGCACATCCTCGACGATACACTCGTCTATTACATAATCGGCGACAACGGCGCCTCGGCCGAGGGCACACTGAACGGCACGTTCAACGAGATGCTCAACTTTAACGGCATGTCTGCGATCGAGACCCCTGACTTCCTGATGGAGCGCATCGACAAGCTCGGCGGGCCTGAGTCCTACAACCATTATGCGGTGGGCTGGGCGCACGCAATGAACACACCCTATCAATGGACCAAGCAGGTCGCCTCGCACTGGGGCGGGACGCGTAACGGCACCATCATCCACTGGCCGAAGGAAGTCAACGCCGGGGGCGAGATACGCACGCAGTTTCACCACGTAATCGACGTCGCCCCGACGATCCTCGAGGCGGCGGGGTTGCCAGAACCGATCTCGGTGAACGGAAGGCAGCAAGAGCCGATCGAGGGTGTCAGCATGCTCTATTCGTTCAACGACGCCAATGCGGCGGAGCAGCACGAGACGCAGTATTTCGAAATGTTCGGCAACCGTGGCATCTACCACAAGGGATGGACCGCGGTGACGCGGCACAAGACACCCTGGATTCTCATGGGAGAGAAAATTCCGGCATTCGACGACGACGTCTGGGAACTCTATGACACGACCAAGGATTGGAGTCAGGCGAACGACCTGTCCAAACAGATGCCGGAGAAACTGCATGAGCTGCAGCGGCTGTGGCTGATCGAGGCGACGCGTTTCAACGTGCTGCCGATGGACGACGACCTCGAAAAACGCTTCAACCCGGACACTGCCGGCCGGCCGGTGCTCATCCGAGGAACTTCCCAGATCCTTTTCGGCGGGATGGGACGACTGTCTGAGAACTGCGTTCTCAACATCAAGAACAAGTCGCACGCCGTGACCGCCGAGATCGTGGTCCCTGAGTTCGGTGCCGAGGGCGTGATCATCGCCCAGGGAGCGAACATCGGCGGCTGGAGCTTGTACGCCAAGGACGGCAAACTCAAGTACTGCTACAACGTCGGGGGCGTCAACCGCTACTACGTCGAGTCCACGAGCCCAATCCCCACGGGCGAGCATCAGGTACGTATGGAGTTTGCCTACGCGGGCGGCGGACTGGGTAAGGGCGGGAAGGTGACCCTATACACCGACGGCGGGAAGGTCGGCGAAGGGGACATCCCCATGACACTGCCGATGGTTTTCTCTGGCGACGATGGATGTGACGTCGGCGAGGACAGCGGCGCCCCGGTCTCAGAGGACTACGGCCCGCGCGGTAACGCCTTCAACGGACGCGTCAAAGGAGTACAAATCGCGATTGACGACGCGGCCGAGAATTCCGATCACCTGGTCTCGCCCGAGGAGGCCATCCGCATTGCGATGGCGCGGCAGTAACAAGCAGTCGAGTGAAAATTAGTTCAGGGGCAGATCAACCGAACCACGACGATCGGCGGCGGAAGACTGATGAAATCAAGAAAGCACGTGTTCAAGATCATACTTGGAGTCGTAATCGTGCTTGGCTCCCTGACCGCGCTCGTTCTGTGGCGGCTGACGGAATCGGACGCGCCCAGGATAGCGCGCGAGGCCTATATATATGGCTATCCCCTGGTTACTTTCGACATGGCCCGCAGACAGCAGACAAATGTAGCGGTGCCGGATGCCGAGCACGCCCCGATGGGCCAGATGATCAAGATGCGCACCTACCCCGCAGTCGATAACCACTGCTGCGCTGCTCCCAATGCCGACACCTTGTACACCGAAGCATGGCTGGACGTTTCCAATGAGGCGTGGGTCTTCAGCATTCCTGACATGGGCGATCGGTATTACATCATGCCGATGCTCGACGGATTCTCTGAAGTCTTTGCGGTATCCAGTTCCCTCTTAAACGGCGGCAAGCCGCAGACCTATGCGATCACTGGGCCAGGTTGGTCAGGCACGCTCCCGCAAGGTGTGACGCAAGTGAAGTCACCCACCGGGATGGTATGGATACTCGGGCGCATCTACTGTACCGGCACACCCGAAGACTATGCGGCGGTGCATGCCCTTCAGGATAAGTTCTCGGTTGTTCCGCTGAGCGCCTCCGGCAAGCCATACACGCCGCCGCCCGCCGCTGTCGATCCAAGCATCGACATGAAGACGTCAGGGCGCACGCTAGTCAACGACCTGGAGATTGATGCCTACTTCACCCGCCTCGCAAAACTGCTGAAGACCAATCCGCCGCAGCCGGAGGACGCATCTCTGGTCCAGCGCATGGCGAAGATCGGTTTGGTGCCGGGACAGGATTTCGACCCGAACAAGTTGAGTTCCCGAGACCGGTTGGCGATCGAGGCCGTACCAAAGCTGTCGCTTGTCGAGATGGGGCTGCGCATGAAGAAACAGCCGACCACTAACGGCTGGCTATTCTTCACGACGGGAGTGGGAAATTTTGGGACGGACTATGAACTGCGGGGCATGGCCAATCTGCTTGGTCCAGGCTGGAACCGTCCGCAGGATGCCGTGTATCCCCTGTCATTGAAGGATGCGAACGGCGACGAATACGACGGCGCCAAACACAAATACGTAATGCGCTTCGAGAAGGGAAAGTTGCCGCCTGTCGACGGATTCTGGTCATTGACGATGTATGACACCGACCTCTTCTTCGTGCCGAATTCGATTAACCGGTACACATTGAGTCAGCGCGATAAATTCACCGCCAATCCAGATGGTTCAGTAGACCTGTATCTCCAGGCGGAATCGCCCGGGAAAGACAAAGAGTCCAATTGGCTGCCTAGTCCTAAAGGAATATTCAAATTAGTTTTGCGGATGTATGGGCCACCGAAATCGGCCCCGAGCATCCTGGACGGAAGTTGGACGCCGCCGCCCGTGAGGCGCACGGAATGAAAGTAGATCTGGGTCAGAGCAAAGGAAGGTCATATGAAATTTATTGAAAAGACACTTGGACCACTCGCGTGCGTAGCGGCCGCGCTCTTTATCGCCGCATGCTCGCAGGCTCCGAAGCCGAGTACACCCGAACCTAAACCCGACCCCGCTGTCGCGGGCGAGCGCTTGATGCGATCAATGAGTGACACCCTGGCCAAGGCCAACTCGTTCAGCTTTGACACGAGTGAGCAACTGGAGGTCATCGCACCCAGCGGAGAGAAGCGGGTGGTGCACTTCACTCGAAAGGTCATCGTGCGACGGCCGAACGCGCTTTTCTTCGAGCTGCACGACAACGACGGCAAACCGCTCGAGGTCGACGCCTACTATGACGGTCGCACCGTCACGTTGAACGAAAAGGCGAACGATAAATGGACGCAGACGACCGTTCCGGGCACGCTCGATGAAATGCTTGACGACGTCATGAAGAGGTTTGGTCTCCCAGTGCCAATCGGCGATGTGGTCTACAGCTCGCCCTACGACGCCTTCATCGGCAGCAGCACAAAGGGCGAACTTGTTGGACAGGAGACGATCGACGGCGTGTTGTGCTCCAAGCTCGACTACGCTGACGATCTGGTGCAAGTGAAACTCTGGATTCCGACGGCGGGCCAGGTGCTGCCTCGTCGGCTCGAGCTCGTGTATAAGAAGGCTCCCGCACCTCTAACAACGCAGCTAAATTTCAGCAATTGGAATCTGGATGTGGCCCTAAACGACTCGACTTTCGCCTTCCAGCCACAACAGGGTAAAGCTCCGATTGCTTTCAGAGAATTCACCTCGGGTCTGGTCAAACGCCTGGTGCCTTCAGCGCCGCAAGTGGCTTCTGCCGCAGGCACCGGAGCCAAACCAGTGGGTGCGTCCAAGGCGCAATGAACCAGTTTAAGGAGGAGGACAAGTTATGAACTCGAAGCGCAGTTTTGCAGGCATTCGATGGACGGTTGCAGGGGCCATACTGGCGTTACTTGTAGTCGGGTCGACGCCTAACGTGCTTAGTCAAAGGGACCGCGGCTTTAACCAGCCCGGAGCGGCAGGAAACCGAGGGGGCGGCCGCGACCCAGGAGTTAACCAGCCAGGTGCGGTAGGAAACTACGGCGGTTCGGCACGGCAGACCCGCGTCGGCGACCCAGGGTTTAATCAGCCCGGGGCGGTGGGAAACCGTCGATAAACGTTCAGAAGAAGCTGTGGAAAGATTGAAAATAGCACGCGGATATCACTCAACGGTGAGAGATTCGCAGGTTGGGAAGGACGGTTTACCCCCGCTTGCGTTAGTAACACTCAAGCTCAGATTGTCAGGCCCATCGTGAGGACTGCCAGGAAATGAGAAACACATTGCGGCTTGAGCGTGGCGCATCAGCGGGGGTAAACCGCCCTTCCCAACCTGCGAATTTCCATATGTTGGAGAAGTATTCCGGATCAATTCTGAATTAAACAGCTCCGGAAGTTGGTTGATGCTGTGTCACGTCCGACGCTTTTGCAAAACAGGGAACGGAAATGACATCAAGTGGCCCAAACAAAATAAGCCGTAAGAAGTGGTGGCTCCGCGCCAGCCTCATCGTTGTGGTTCTGCTCGCCCTTGTTGGTGGCTATTGGTACATGAAGAAAGGCCGGCCGTTGCTCTACGGCGCCGAAGTTTACGTCTACGGATTCCCAATGATCATGATGGATCTGACTAAGGAAACTTCAACAGCAGTTTCAAAACCAGGAGAGTTCACCGCTCCGGTCAACCAATTCTCTGTCATGACGCATTACCCCGACGCCTCGTTTCGGGCAGTCGCGAGAACGGGCCTCGACACTTTGTTCGCCTGCGCCTGGGCCGATCTCGACAAAGAGCCACTCGTGCTTTCGGTGCCGGACACGAAGGACCGCTATTACGTGATCGCCCTGTTCGATATGTGGAGCAACGTGTTTGCGTCGATCGGAAAGCGCACGACTGGAACTGGAACCGGAAACTTTCTGATCGCGGGTCCCGGATGGCAGAGCACGCAGCAGCCCGCCAATATCAAACAGATTTTCCGATCTCCAACGCGCTTCGTTTGGGTCAACGGCCAGATGCAGGCCAACGGACAAAAAGACTACGAGGTCGTGAACACGCTGCAGAAGCAATACAAGCTGACACCGCTCAGCTCATGGGGCCAGCCCTATACGCCAGCCGAAATGCCAGTTGCTGCGGGAGTCGATGCCAAGACTCCGCCGCTCGAGCAGGTGCAGAAGATGGATGCGGCCGCGTTTTTCGGACGGCTCGCGCAGCTAATGAAGGACAACCCGCCCGCCTCTGCCGACACCTCCATGATCGCGAAGTTGAAAGATATCGGCATTGAGCCCAAGCAGGATTTCGACATCACGAAAGTCGATCCAAACGTTGCTCAGGGATTGCAACGGGCGATGGCCACGTTCGGGATCCTAGAGAAGGCCATCACGAGCCTGAAGACGGAGAACGGCTGGATCGTGATCCCGAAGGATTTTGCCAACTACGGCACCGACTACACAACACGGGCCGGCATAGCGCTGGTCGGACTCGGCGGAATCCAGCCGCCGGACGTGGTCTACCCCACAGCTTTCCTCGACGGCAACGACAAGCCACTTGATAGCGTTAACCGCTACGTCTTGCACTTCGAAAAGGGACAGACGCCGCCCACTAATGCCACCTGGTCGGTGGCGATGTACGACCCAAAGGGATTCTACATGCCGAATGTGATCAATCGTTACAACCTGGCCCCATGGATGCCGCTGAAGTACAACGCTGATGGATCGCTCGACATATACATACAGGCGAGTTCGCCGGGTGCTGATAAGGAAGCCAACTGGCTACCCACGCCCGCAAATGGGTCGTTCAATCTCACGGTCCGCGATTACTGGCCGACTGAAGCGGTGCTCGACGGAACCTACAAGCTTCCGCCGGTAAAGAGAGTGGAATGAGTTTGCAGTGGATGAACGAGTTTATGTCTGAAATCTAAGATCCGAATGTGTTCGGGATTTCGTCAAAGGAGAAACAAATGAAGTTCGCTGGAAAAACAGTTCAGAAGTTTGCAGTTCTGGCCGCCGCTTTGAGTGCGTTCCTACTAACGGGATGCGCCAGCGTCGACCAGAACATGGCCAAGTCCCGCAAGGAGCATCTGGTCCCCGGTAAGCAGATTCACATGACGAAACAGGGTAACAATTTCGTATTCTGCGAGGTGGCCCTGATTACCGGCACCAGCAAGGAAAACGCCATCGCCGATTTCTACAATTCGACGGGAACCGACATCTGTACGCCCGAACGTTTTGCTGGTCTCGATGAAAAGAAAATAAAGGACGAGAGCGGCGCACGAAGTGTCTTCCTCAACCCCTCGCGGACCTGGATGTTCGATGGGTTCGATGTGTATGAGGACGGAATCGACCGGACTTTCGGGGGCATCAAGATGACCTGGATGGGTGTGGTGCCGGTCGAGCAGTTGGAGAAGGGCGTCACAATGGGCCATTACGTGCCTGGCTACATTTACCGGGATAACCAGTACACGTTTAACAAGGGCACCGAGATCTATCTTCTTGACGCGCCCGACGGCGAGGTCTTCGTCATGCAGTCCTTCACCAACTTCGTACAGAAGGAGGTGGACATCAACCACGTCAAGGATCTTGGGCGCTTGCTCAAGACGCCGCCGGGATGGAAGTTCCGCGCTGTAGTCCTCGACCGTGAACTGCTGGTCAACCAGAAACGGACCAACAACCTTGCCCACGTCTTTTAAGACGACCTGAAGAACGCCTACCAGGGCTCCGACGGCGGCAAGGCCTTCAACTTCGTTCCGTAAACCGGCAAGGAGACGATATGACCTTTAATCAAATCAAAAGCTTCCGCGGTGCCGCCTCGATAACACTAACGGTCCTGGCCGTCGCGGGCTTGGTACTCTCAGGCTGTTCGAAGACTGCTCCAGACGACGGAGCGGAGGCCAAGATGAGGCATTTCGACAACCTCCGCGCCGTGCGCTACTGCGAGGTGTTTCTCATTGCTGGCAACCCAATCACGAAAAACCTTCAAGCGGTCTTCTATAACACGAGCGAACTCAACGATGCAGCAAACAAAAAGATACCTGTCCCGCGGCGCTTTGGGCCAAGGTCGACGCCGAGGGGTTGAAGAAGGAATACGACGTGTTGGGTGTGTTCAAGAACGGACCCCGGGGCTGGGCGAACGACTGGATTGAGCTTCCTGTAGGAGCGCAGCGCAGCTTCGATGGCCTGCAAGCGAACTGGTTTGGTGTCGTGCAATTGCCAAAGGACTTCGGCAAGAAAGGCTCAACTTACTACAACCCGACAACCGTTGCACGGAAATCCCAAATGGGCTTCCTGAAAGGCCAACCGGTGTTCATCCTGGAAACTCCAGATGGAATGCCGTGGGTCATGCAGGCTTACTCGAGCATTGTGGACCCAAACCTGACGTACGAGGGTCTCAAGGATCTCGACGAGAAGCTCAAGCTCGCGCCCGGATGGAAGTTTCGGGTCAAGGTCCTGGATCAGGATTTGACGATCAAGGCCGTCGACGGCCATGCACGCATCGTTCAGGACGACCTGGAAAATACTTACGACGCATGCTTCGAGACAGCGTGCAGCTTCAAGCCATAGCGGGTACTTCGCCGCGCCCGCCGGTGCGCGATCGGCCCCCTTGAATGGAAACGAAAATCAGGATGTGCCGCGTTATGTTTTTCAGCTATCAAGCGCTGAAGGTTCTGAGAGGCAAAATGAACAGGAGCTTTCTATTTAATGGCAAGGAGGATTTGATGTTTTCTTTATCGTCGAAACAACCCCGAGGAAATCGGAGTCAACGCCCCATTGCAAAAGTAGGTAGCGCTAGCTGCCTGAGTATTTGCGCGGTGTTATTTCTGGGACCCGTCTCACCACTCTGCCCAGTGTCGCGGGCGGAAACCCCGAGGCTTACTGCGCAAACTCGTCAACAAATTTCTCTGCCAACTCCAAAGTCTCACTACGACACTTTCAAGCCAAACACTTCGGGGTTACCACTGGTGATGGACTTACTGAAGGAATTCGAGCCGGAAACCCAGAAGATAATTTTGCGTTTCGCAATCGGCTCGGGTCCTCGCAGCCGAAGACCTTAAGAAGCTCCAGAGCCTGGCGGAAGAAGCTGGAATACCAAAGGCACCACCCATCGTGAAGGAGCAGGCCATCGCTTTGATAAAGCAAACGAACTGGGCTGCGCATCGTGCGATATTGTTGGAGTTCTTTTTGCACCAGTCGCAGGTACTGGCAATGATTCCTGAGAAGTGGGGAGCTATCTGGGGCCCTATTGTCCACGATGCGTTGCTCTACTTTTTGGACCACCTTTCCGATGATCGGCTTCTCGACAAGCTGGTCAGCCTGGCGCTGCTCCCGCCGGGTACGTCGCGCGGTGACTATCTCAAAGAGTTCGTTTCCAAAGTCCCCAGCCTGCAAAAACTTGGTCAGATCCTGGCCCGGAATCCTGATCTTTCTGCTGACTATCGGAAAGCCCTTCAGGATTTGGAAAACGGTATTCACACGATGACTCGGGAGGAGTTGGTTAAGTTCATCAGTGACGATGTCGGCAAACCGGCGATCGACAAATATCAGGTGCAGTTTGCCGATAAGATTCTCGCCGAAGCGAGCGTTGGTGCCGTCATTCGTGCCACAACAATTACGCCGGGCGGCACAGTGCGAAGACAGGCGATCTGCAAAGTCGTTAAACCTTACGTTCTCGCATACATGCCAGAGGATCTCTCCATCATCACGGGACTGGCAGGATATTTCACCGTGAATCACGATTTCTATGAGCTCGGCTCGATGCCTTTAGTGGAGATCTTCCAGGAATTAGCGAAAT
>WNGF01018186.1_pt1 | contig 10360 bp, 9 predicted proteins | sample 5400641 | NCBI WGS metagenome assembly WNGF01 (sample SAMN13153371, study PRJNA577476) | soil metagenome | isolation source: 80 cm soil or saprolite under grassland replicate 2 | place: USA:California | collected 2016-06-15
TTTGCCAAACAAGTTCGCCCCACGGTGACAAAGCAATCTGTCCGTCCAACTGCATCAGTAAAGTCTCGGGAACACCTTCTGCATATGTCACCGTCAGCCTCAATGCCAACCGCCGAAAGAGACTGATATGAGCACGAATCATCTCTTCCGCGCTGATTCGCACTGGCAGGCGGGGAATGCGCATCAACTCCGGCGTCGTTTCAAAGATGTAGACAACCTCGTCCGCGTAGAACATAGCCAGGGTTTGCAAAAATCCCTGCACACTCTTGAAACAACCCGTCAAATTGAAGATCACGCGATAGCCGCTTTGATGAAAACCCGGCAAGGTCTCTTCGCCCCACCGCACGAGATCGGAGAGCGCAAGTTGGAAGGCGGCCAGATCGCTAGTCTGCAAATCAGTTTGCCGCCTGACTTCGACGCGAAGATTGTGACAGCGCAACCATTTGGCAACCACTTCTGCTGCTTCTTCTCCAAGCCAAGTATCTGTCGAAAGCAAGATGTGATAATCATTATGCCTGTCGCGTAAGTTGCCTCCGTAGTATTTGATTAAGCCGTTAAGTTCTGCCGAAAGCCTGCCTGCTTTTTCAATATTACTAGACAGAAAATTCACCTCTGCTTTGGCTATGAGGTCTTTCAGCGTGCGCCTATTATCTGTGTCTATGACGTTTTCGGATCTGGCATTGGAATATTGCCTGATCAAGCTCCCGTGTTCACTGTCAGCTTGATTAAGGAACAAGCTGATGCCGCATGGTGAGAGGACAAAAGCTGGTTGCGTCTTATCAATCTTATCTTTCATATGCTTCCCCGAGTGTTCTCAAACCTACTTATTCAAGCTTGCCAACAAATCTTTATACCAAGCCTTTTCCTCTGCGGCTTTTTCCCGACCGGCTTTTTTCACCATTTCGATAATGGCTTCGGCGACGCGGCGCTTCTGAGCTTGATTCATTGGCCGCTGCTGTAGCTCCTGCGCGCGTTGCGGGATGATGCCGGCGACCTGATTGAGCGGTATGGCCTGAATCTGTCTGATCAAATCATCGGCCAGTTGCTGGTCAGGGTCTTGAGGAGGTTTTTCCAGCTCCATTCGTCCATAACCGCTCGAAGTCTTTGAGCCGATGCCGGAATAGCGCAGCGCGGACTCCAGAATCGTCCACGCCGCCGCCAGCCATTCATCGCAGCCCGGCGGCGCGGACAGGGCAACCAGATAACTACCCTTTGCCGACAGAAAGGGCACTGGTGTCGGGCTATCCCAATCGGCGGGCGGCGCGTCTTTGCCTTCGTAATAGTCTTTATGATGTACCGTCAAGACATCAGTTAGCAGGCCGCCGGATTCCGGCACAAGCAACGCATCGAAGAATGTTACGTAGCCCGCGACGGTCGTATCGCCGAACAGGTAGCGATGAAATTTGACGCCCGACTTCCAATCGTCGCTTAAATGCAAATGCGCGAATTTGGCGGCCAGCCCTTTGAGCGCGCTGCCCGGAATGAACGGCACGCCGTAGGTGCGGTGCAACGTGATTGCTGTTTCCAGTACACCTTCACCGCCCAATCCGACAGCCACTCTTCCTTGCACAATCGCCTTGCGACATTGCGCACCCTGTAATTCCAGCGCTTTTTGCCAGCGCTCGAAATGCTGCTTGTATTCTTCCGGTAAACGAATATCAGCGACTTGTTTGACCAAGACGCTGCGGCTTTCGTCTTCGTTCTGGTCGGCGCGGTCATCTCTCCGGCGTTGATCGCCGATGAACTTATCGAGCCACAATCCGGCATTAGCTGACCGTAAAGACTGCGCAATGTGATTGGGATTCAACAGAATTCTCAGATCATTCCTCATCGCTAGTCCCCTCCTTGATCGTCGCCCGCTTTCACCCCAAGCACTGATTCAGCAAAACGTTTGTACCAGAGCAGCGCCGCCAAGCAATCGCGAGTCAACCGCATGTATTCGCCAAGCTTTGCTTCACGGCTGCGTTTCAACAGCGACTCGCCTTGCGCTCTGTTCGGCAGCACGGTTTCCTCTAAATGCTCCAATAGCTTCCTGTGCTCGTCTTTACCGCGCGATCGAACGAATTCCTTCGCCTGCGCCAAGCCGGCAGTGCGAATCAAGACCGGCAACTTGTGCGCCATTGAGCCGTAGCTCTTTTTGTAAGTTTCAGGCTTGCCTTTGATCTCTTCCATCTGACGGAAAACATGATCCGCATGGATTTGTTTACGTGTCTGCATCGGTGGCTCCTCCCTGAATGTGGTTACACCAATCGGACATTGCACAGTCCGCGTCCAACGGTTGCCTTGCCGCCAAGTTGCAATGGTTGAGGTTGCTTCTCTTTTTCGATGATGGCGGAGATGACGGCGAAAATGTCATCGTCGTTCATGCCGGTCTTCCCGTTGGGAGCGGATAGCGCCAACCCTGTCAGAATGGTCTCGGTTGGCAGAGCCTCTTCGTACCACAACCCTCCTTGCTCGACGGTTTTGGCATCAGATTGCAACCTGATGCGCGCCGCGATCTCGGTGGCGGTGTCGAGCAGAAACCCGAGCAAATCATCATGCGCGACGCAAAATCGCGCCTTGAACGAACTCTGCCACGTCTCATCTTGCGTGAAGAGTGTCGCCGCCAGCTTATCAGCCCACGAAGCCGCGTCCGCGTGCGGCGCCGCTGTCAGGTCGAGGTCTTCAAGGTAAACGTTCCCGTCCATCGTGATCCTGCTCTCGTCGACAGTGACAAAGCACTGCTTTTGGTCATTAGGCGAAGGGATATTTGGCCATTGATTGGCCGTCGTACTTATCGAATCGCGTTTGAAGCGATGCAACAGGTACGGCGACGTTACCCAGGCGAACGTGCCTGCCAGACTTCGCACAGGTAATAGCAATAGGCGCTGATCGGAAAAGATTATTGCTCCGGCGTGATCGGACGCATTCTCTTTTTCCGGCCCAAAGACTTGGGTTTTGCGCTTATCTCCGCACAAATCGCGCAGCGTGCCTTTGAGCGACGAACCGGGCAGGAACGGAATGCCCGTCGACTTTTCGCGCGCAATCGGCAGATCGATGATGTCAACGCCTTGCCCCGTTCCAGCGTGCAGCGGCGAAAGCGCATGAATGAATGTCAGACGTGTTTTCATTGCGTTTGTCTTCCTCCAATTAGTCTGCGTAGAAACGCCTCGATAACATTGGGGTTGCCGTTTAATGGCTGAATTCGCGCGGCTTCGCCAGAAGTCAATGACGAATTGACAACTTTGGCTGTCGTCCCGTCTTTGAATCTGCTTTCGTGAATTTTGAGAGCCAAGCCACCAGGCGGTGCGGCTGGCGCTTCCAATACGGCGGCAAGCGCGACCGCTTTACCATTAGCGAGTTTCATTGGACGGAGAATTACCCGGCTTGCCAAGCGGTTGTGATTCACCCCTTCGAGTGTGGTTTTTTCGGGGTCGTTGTCTTTCACATCATCTTCTTTGAACTGAAAGATGATGGGCAAGCCAAACTCCGCTCTGGGAAACTTGCGCGGTACCGCAGGATTCGGCGGATGCCGCGGCGAATGTCTTGTATCATGACGAATCGCATCCGGCTCCGGCCATTTGCTTCTCCCAAATTTGCCACTGCGTTCCTGACGGAATTTTTTCAACTCTTCAATTAAATGTCGCCACGCTGCTAATGGCTCATCGAAACCATCAGCGACGACATATCTGGCTGAATCATAGCTCAAATGAGGCACACCATCCGGCCAGTTGCCGTTTTGCACGAGGTGGTCTTTCAATCCATTCTCAATGTGCTTCCTAGCATCATTGAGCGCGGGCAGGGCGATGACTCGCCCGTCAACTCTGATTGATTTGAGATGAAGGGCACCGAAACCGCGCCGGGTGCGAGCGCCAATACCGCCAAACGTTTCCCACGCCCACAATGCGGCATTGATCTCCGTCTCAGTAATCTTGGGATGCGTGACAGCGAGGGTGAAAGAGATTTTTTCAAGCACCTGCGCGTCGGGCTTCTCCTTCAATGGAAAAGCCAGATAGCCGTAATTCGACTTGGATGGATGCCAAAGTGGTATGGGCTTACCATCTCTATCAGGGGGGTGGACATAATTGTTTCCTTTGTTCATGACTCTGATTTGAAGTTGTACGAGCGAATCGTGATTTGCTTTCGGTGTGCTAGCGGCTCCCCAAAGATTGATTTCAGCTTCTCTCAGTTTGGTAATCGTTGGGTATTGGCCTCCACGTGTGGCCCGCCACCAAAAACGCAGATGGCCGCGAATAGCTTTGGCGTGAATGGGCAAATCCAGGTCTACATATCCGGCCTTAACGCCGCCTCCCATCAGCGGCGTAATCAATTCGTACTCGCGTACCTGCGTTATCATATCAATCACGGTTTCCTTCCCATGACTATCTCTGCGACGCTGTATGGCAGGAGGCTTTGCCGGATCAAACATCAATTCGGGTTTTTCAGTCGGTGGTTTTCTAGGCATATTTCAATTCCTCCACATTGCCATCCCAATTACCGATGGCGGCTAAACCGAAACCGTCGCGGCGGTCCGTGTCTTCATCGCTCACGCATTTCATCCAGATGTCGTTTGCCCAGGCGATGATCTTTTCTTTCTCGCCGGTCAGCTTCAGGAAGAAAACCGTTCCAGCGGGCGTCAATCGGCGCGTCGGCTTGGGGCGTCCTCGTTCAAAATCCCAGCCGGAGACGACCTGATAACGATTCATCGCCGCCGCTTTGATCTCCACCGCGACATCTTTCTGCGATTCGATCAGCCAAGTGGGTTGCGCGCCTTTGTTGAAAAAGGCGGGCGTCAATAGCGCTATACGGCAATGCCATTCGTTCGCCTGGATTGTATTGAGCGTTTCCTCCGGGCAATCACTTAAGAGCAGGTTTTCCTGTCCTGATACAACCTTCGCTTCGCGCCAGGCGCTCATTCGTTGCTCGCCACCGAGAAAATCGAACCCATCGCGCACACCGGCATCCGTAATAACAGCCAGCGCCAAGCGCCGCGTCTTGCTGAGCTTTTCGTACGCCCCAAGATAAGAGAACTCCAGTCCACGCGTTTGAAATAGCGCGCCCTCTTCCGCCGTTTGTGAGCCGGGTTCGACTTTGACGTGCGTGCGCGACTCCTGCGTCAGGGCGGACAGACCCAGTTCTTGCAGGGGCAGCGGTTGATTCTGCGGAGAGATCCACCACTTCTTGAATTGAGTCCAGCGCCAGAAACGAGGCGCCCTACTGTGGGGTTTGCGGCGCTCAGATGTATCATTCATTCCCACAAGCAGCCATCCATACGGACGCGATGCCAGTCCCTTTCCCAATTCGATCGGCTTAAGTTGTCGGATCGCTACCTGGTCTTTGCCGGCGTCGGCTTCCAACAGCAACATATCCGCCGGGGCAGGTATAAACCATTCTCTGATGCTGCCTGTTTCATCAATCTCGATCAGCAACGGCCCGCGCGCAGCCAGTTTTTTCACATCGTCAATCTTCGATTGATCGAAGACACCATTTGCATCCCGGCCTGCTCTGGTGCGGGCAGCGCCGGCGATGGTCGATGGGTAAGGAAACGGCAACGTCGTCGCACGAGCGCCCGGAGCTGCGCTAAAGGGGCGCCCATCACGCACAATCAGCGGGTCACGGGGTTCCAGAATCCACGTCTTCATTGTTCTAGCTGTGCCTCCTGTTGTGAATCTTTTGCGCCGGGCAATTCTTCCGGCTTGATGCCTGCCTGCTCTGTGGCTTTTGCGAGCAGACGCGCAACAATCAATTCCTTCGCCAAGTCTTGGGCAGTGTAATTGTTCTTGCCAAGATGCCCTATCAATTCGCTGATAATCTGTTTAGACAAGGCTTCAGTCCCCTGCTTAGCGCGTTTGCGACTGAGGATGCGTTTGGCTTCAACCGAAATTGCGCCGGGGACGTGTTCTAGCTCTCGCGACATGGTTCGCAGGTCATAAGCTGCGCCGTCAGGAATGGCTTCAACGCGATGCAAATAAGTGAAGCGTTGCAGACGCGCATCCACTTCTTTCCAATGACCTTTGACCAGCGTTTCAGTGCCACTACGCTTGCTGACAATTACCGCCAGCGCGTTCTTACCGTCTACAGCTTTGGCTGCCTTTTCGGCTCGGCGCGCCAGATCGAGCGCATCTGAGAGCGGATCGAAGTAATGAGCGATAGCGATTCCCATAGACAAGGTCGGAGGATTGCCGTCCTTGTCAGTGAATTTGCCGCCATCGGTCTTGTTAGGCAGAGTGAAGGAGTTCTCGAACTTGTCCGCCAGCGCCCGCGCACATTGGGTCACTTTGTGCAATGGCACAAACGTCAGCACATCATCGCCGCCCGCGTAAACGACCCAACCTTGATGATCTTTTTCGACAATATCGCGAACTGCGGCTGCAAACTGGCTTAGACAGCGCGAAAGCTGCTGGTGTCCTTCTTTAGTTTCTTGATGATCAATCGTGGCGCCCATCCGGTCGCCATCCGCCAACAAAATGGCATAGTAAGGCAATGGTTCTTTGAGTTTTGATGTGTCAAGAAATTCGCGTAAGGCAGTTCTGGCTTTTTCCAAATCCTGCTTTTCTTTGACCGGATCAAAGAACTCGCTGAGCTGCCCTGCAAATAAGAGACGCCCGTCGTATGACCGCTTCTCGTCTTCCTCTTTATTGCCGTTAAACACTCTGACATTCCGGCTGAATGCGTGCTGCGGTTCAATCTGCGGATGCCGTGGCACTTTGCCCAAATCCGAGTCGCGCAGACCCAAATCCGTCAACGTCTTGATGTACTCGGCCACAGCCGCTGTATTTTGAATCCGCTGGATCAGCGGCAAAGCTGCCACATGTGATGTGCTGAAAAAGCCGTCATCATTGCCTCGCTGCCCCAGCCGTTTGAGTAAGCCGACACCGCAAAGCCGTTCCATGGAACGGAGACCGTACTTGCGTCGTAATTTCAACAGTTTCTTCTCTTCATTGGGACCTCCCTGCTTGTAAACTTCTTCCTTGATAACGGCTTCCCGCTGTCCATCCAGCGAAGATTTTGGGACGGTATCACCCCAGGTAACAGGGGTGAAACAGCGCGTCGTTTTGCGCGAGGCCTGCAGTGCTTCTGCCATCGCGCGGGCTTGTTTGTATTCGGCTTTGTTGGATGGGTTTGCCAGTGGATAAGCAGCCCAATAAAGCTCCAGCAAGTCGTTGATCTGCTCGAAAGCCATATCTCTGCGGACGTGAGCGGCGGCTTTCGACAGTTCGCTGAGCATCCACGAACCGAACCATAAATCGCGGCTGCGGCGGGCAGTGTTGATGAAGTCTTGCACTGGGCCAATTGCGATACTGATAAAATAGGTCATATGTTTCCTCTATTACTGAATGCTTTCGCCTTGCCGTTTTATCTCGCTAATTTCAAGCTGCCCGTAGAGGGCTTAAGTTCATCAACGATCTACTTCGGACCAACCGATTCGTCTTCCAACTAATGCCTTACCAACTCATCATCTATCTACTCTTCAATCGCCGGCTCCAACACCTCCCAACAATACCGCGCCATCCCCTCCCGCATGACATCGCGTCCCCGCCGGTTAAACAATTCCTGCGGTTTCTCGCGGACGGGCGACGCCATTGGCTCGTCCGTGACGAACCTGCTCATTGTTTCTTTCCTGCTCCTATCTCCGATCAGATCTGTTTTTTGTAGATTTGCAGACTGTAGCGCGCTATCCGATTGCGGTACTGCTGAGAGCAGCGGAATGGCGCGCCAGTCTGCTGTCACGTGGCGTGTCGCGCCTGCCAGCGAGTATTGCCGCGAGAGATCGAGGTGATAAGCCGAGCCGCATACGGCAATGAATTCGTAAGCGAGGCCAAGGGCAGACATGCGCCGTTCGTATTTGTGTGGCGCTGGGATCGGCTCGGGAAGTGTGCGCCAACCAATTTTCAAATGCAAGAAAAAATTTCCGGAAGTCAGCGCCCGAGAGTATTCGCGGAAGCACCCCTCGTCCCACGCGCGCCAGCGATACGACGCGCCGCGCGCGATGCGCGAGATAAGGATGCCCGAATCCTGATCGGTCGGAAAGATTTGCGCGTAGACCTGGCCGTGTTGGGCTACGGCGCGAGTTTCAAGGTAATTTCGCGCCGCGGTGTTCTCACTCTCCGAACCTACCAGCGGCGTTTCGGTCGCGTACTGACTGCACGGAACGTGGATGTTCCAGAGCGGGAGGCAGTGTCGCGCCGCATCCTGGCTCTGTTGATATAACGCGTGTTGTTCAGATCTGCCAGTTCCCTGCTCAGGCGATCGCCGTCTCTGGCCAGGCTCTGTTTGAGAGCGTCGAGTCTCGCGGCGGCTTCGAACAACAATGTTGACATGGTGTGGTTGCCGAAGCCGCCGTAGCGGCAGTCCGCGCCATAGACCTTGCCGTATTCCAGGCTGGCGACCGTGTTCAGGTCGATGCGGACGCTCTCGATGCGGACGCCCAACGGTGAGTCTATTTCCAGAAAGAGCTGTGTGGCGATCTGGTCGTAGCCCGCTTTGGCGCTGTAACGCGCGCCGGGCTCGTGGCGGTTGTCCGCTATGTGGCGGATATCGAAGAGCGGCGCCTGGGGCGTGACCGTCAGGTCGAGCGGAGCCGGAAAGCGGAACCGCGTCTTCGATTTGTCGGCGCTGTATGAGTTTCGCCAAGTACTGTCTCGGTCTTTTCAATAACCTCATGATTGCGGAACCATTCCTGAACATTGTCCGAAGTCGGTGAGCGAAGTCGGCGCGTAAGCGTCCGTAACCAGGCAGGATGTAGATATTCTCGTCGCTGCCCTATGACACACGCCCGCTCAACATGAGTCAAACTGAACTCGGATCCATGTCATATCAATACCTCAGTAGTGAAAGGAACAATCTTGACACGGCCGCCATAGATCACCAAATATTGCGCAGGAATGAGCTGAAGCCGTCAGCTATCTGTACCGCGACCTCGGCATCCGTCGCCTGATATTCAGCCGCCATTCCTCGTAGCCCCGTAAACTCAACTTAATACATCCCACTCCCGGCTCACCCGCTTGTGGTTGGAAAAGGATACCGTCATGCGCGCAACCGAAAAATCCGTCGACCGGCGCCGCAAACAATCCCGCCGCGGCGACCTGACCGAGCGATTGATCAAAATCCTGCTCCTGCTCGCCGAAGGCCGGCGCACGCAGAGCGAACTGGCCAGGCTATGCGGAGTAAACAACGTGACGATCCGGCGCAACCTCACTGAACTTACCCGTCACTACTTCATCGTGGACGAGCGGCGTGGGCGCGAAAGGGTTTACAAATTCGGCGACAACTACGAGTTTCGCCCGCCTACGCTCACGCCCGGTGAGTTGGCCACGCTCTTGCTGGCGCAACAAACCATCGCAACCACGGGAATCACGGCATTCGGCACGCCGTTCGGGAAGTATGGCTATACGCTGCTCGAAAAAGTGCGCGCCGCATTGCCGAAAGCCCTTCGCGAAAAGCTCAATGCGCTTGCGACCATTTTCGGCTCCGCCTCCGTGCCCGCCAAAGATTATTCGGGCCACGCCGAAACTATAGACCGATTGACGAACGCCGCGATGTCATGCCGCCGCGTAAAGCTGCGCTACCACACGCTGCACAGCGGCAAAACCAGCGACCGTTTGTTCGAGCCGTACTCGGTCTATTTCGATCCCGACGGCGCGACGTTGAAAGTGATCGGCTACGATCACCAGCGCAAAAACATCATTCCATTTTCTATAGACCACATCCTCTCGCTCAACGAGACCGGAGAGACCTTCACCCGCCCACTCGATTACGCGCTCTCAGACTTCCTCACTGAAAACTGCTTCAACGGGATTCACGGCGAACCGCTGACCGTGCGTCTGCGGGCCTTCGGAGTGACAGCGCGAGTCTTCGCTGAACGCACTTTTCACCTTTCACAGCGGGAAATTGACAAAATAACGGATAAAGCCGGGAACGTGGAAACGATCATCGTCGAGATGCGCGTTGCGCAGGGACGCGGGCTGGAAAGATTCATTTTGAGTTGGATGCCACAGATCGAAGTGCTCGATCCAACAGAGTTGCGGGAGAAGATCGCCACTGAGTTGCGCCAGGGACTGGCCCGCAACGGGGATGAATAATTTTTTGCGATGGGGCGAATCAGCGACCTTACTTGTTCGCAGTCATTGTTAAGCTGCCAGTTGAATTAACCCAATGGAGAAACAGCAATGAGCCACTACTGGGCGCACACGGACAATCCGAATGGCAAGCCTCATCTTCTGAAAGATCATCTGCGCGAAGTAGGCAGGCTCGCGCGACAATTCGCGGAATCGGGAAATCCCGACTTGGCGCAAGCGGCGGAATGGGCGGGGTTGCTCCACGACCTGGGCAAGTACCGCGACGAGTTTCAGGAGTATCTACGTGACGAACGCGAAAGCAG
>WNGF01014210.1_pt1 | contig 10359 bp, 10 predicted proteins | sample 5400641 | NCBI WGS metagenome assembly WNGF01 (sample SAMN13153371, study PRJNA577476) | soil metagenome | isolation source: 80 cm soil or saprolite under grassland replicate 2 | place: USA:California | collected 2016-06-15
ATACATCGAGTCGTACTACAACCGACGTCGAAGGCATTCGACAATCGACTACGACACCCCGATCGAATACGAGTTGAAACACGCACTCACACGGCTACAGGCCGCGTAACCGAGTGTCTACAAGATCGGGAACACTCCAGGTTGTACCTGGAATCGCGGGCGGCCGACGTGGCGGCCGACAACGCCGATCTGCAGGCGCGCATAGGGACGCTTGAGGGTTTGCTGGCGGCCACGCTGGAGGTTGACGACCACATCGACTTTGCGCGGCTGAGGAGGACAGCCGTGCACGCGCCATTCAATCCCGGTCCGCTCGCGGCGCCGGTCCCGGCGCCGGACTGGCGCCGCTTCGAGCCGCCGGCGCCGACGGCAATGGGCAAGATGTTCGGGAAGGCCAAGTACAACCAGCAGTTGGCTGAGGCGCAGTCCCAGCTCGCGCTGGCCCGGGCACAACACGCCGCCGCCGAGCAAGACCGCCAGCGCCGCCTGGCGGCTGCCTACGCGGACTACCAACAGCAGTGCCAACGGGCGGAGGCGGACGTCGCCGCGCACAACGCCGAGGTCGACAAGTTCGCCGCAGCCTTCGCCGCGGCCGAACCGGCCGCGGTCGTCGACTACTTCGGCATGGTGCTGGCCAACTCCGTCTACCCCGACGACTTCCCGCACACCTACCGGCTCGCCTACATTCCCGAGTCCCGCCAGCTCGTCGTGGAGTACGAACTGCCCAACCTCGACGTGATCCCCACGGTCAAGGAGTACCGCTACGTCAAGACCCGAGACGACGTCACATCGACCGCCCGGCCGGCCAAAGAGGTACGCGACAGGTACGTCAGCGTCGTCACCCAGGCGACGCTACGCACCGTCCACGAGCTGTTCGAGGCCGACCGCACACCACTGGTCGACACCATCGTGTTCAACGGCATGGTGGACACCGTCGACCCGGCCACCGGCCAGGCGCAACGGCCATGCCTGGTCACCCTGCGCACGACCCGCAACGAGTTCACCAGCCTGAACCTGAGCAAGGTCGACCCCGCCGCATGCCTCCAGCACCTCAACGCCTCAGTATCCAAACGCCCAGAGGCGCTGGCCCCCGTGCGGCCGGTCCTGGAGTTCGACATGGTCGACAAACGGTTCATCGACGAGGTCGACGTCCTCGCCGACCTCGACCAACGTCCCAACCTGCTCAAGCTCACCCCCACCGAGTTCGAAAGCCTAATCCAGAACCTGTTCACCAAGATGGGACTGGACACCAAACAGACCCGCCCATCCCGCGACGGCGGCGTCGACTGCGTCGCCTTCGACCCGCGCCCCATCTTCGGTGGAAAGGTCATCATCCAAGCCAAGCGCTACCGCAACACCGTCGACGTGTCCTCCGTACGCGACCTGTTCGGCACCCTTCAAAACGAGGGCGCATCCAAAGGCATCCTCGTCACCACCAGCGGATACGGCCAGGCCTCCTACGAGTTCGCCTCCGGCAAACCCCTGGAACTCCTCGACGGCTCAAACCTGCTCCACCTTCTCGCCGAACACGCTCAAGTCAAGGCCCGTATCGACCCAAGCGAGCTGGACTGACCGGCCACCCCGACGGCCGAGCCCCACCACGCGCCGACGCGAAGACTCAACATATGCCACGACCGTGCGGCGCAGCAGTTGCCGGCGACACCGTTGTCGGTGACGTCACTGCCGAATCAGCCTCTACTGAAGATCAAGCCGGCCCGCTTCGCGGGCCGCTGCCGCCGCACTCGGCCTGCTGGCGACCTCCGGCCGGCATCGGTCGGCACGACGCGGCAGGCTCGGCCTCAGTCGCAGCACCGTGGTCTTGGTGGACCTCCTGGGCGGCAATGAGCGATGATCACCCTCAGTCGTTGGACCTTCCAGCGGATTGAAGCTTCGGAGGCCCGTCGACGTACCTCTTCCTCTGCCGGCGCAGGTTGCCTAGTGTGACGGTACGCAGCGTACCGGCGGAACGACGCTATGGGACGAAACCGGGGTCCGGTGAGCGAGGCAACGATGATAGGTGCGAAGATCACGGGCGAAACATTCACCTTGAAGCAACTCTTCGAACGCGCTACCTATCGGATCGACTTCTACCAGCGCGAGTATGCGTGGACAGCCGATGACGTAAGCACCCTCATCTCCGACCTCTTCGAGCAGTTTGAAGCGGCGTGGCGAGATGGGCGCACCAATCGGCGTAATCCGCAGGAGCCCTTCTTCCTCGGTCCCTTCGTCTACGCAGAGGAACAACGAGGCGTCCGGTTCCTTGTTGACGGACAACAACGGTTCACGACGGTGCACCTGATCTTCATTCATTTACGTCGTCTTGCCCAAGGGTACAGAAAGCCCGAGGCAGTCGATAAGCTTGGTCGTGTTATCGTCGATTTCGACGGCGGACGGCGGCGGTTCCGAGTCGATATCGAGGAACGTCGCGTCGCCCTATCGGCACTCTACGATAAGCGGCGGTTCGAGGTTCCCCAGAACGCTTCGCTCTCTCTAAGAAATCTTTGGGCGCGGAGCGAGCAAGTGCGGAATTCCCTGGAAGCGAAGCTTACCGGCGACATGTGCCCATACTTTATTGACTGGTTGCTCAACAGTGTTGTCCTGGTGGGTATCCAGGCGCCGAATCGCGACAGCGGCTATCGCATATTTGAGTCGATGAACGATCGAGGGGCGCGCCTCACCGCAGTTGACCTAGTGAAGAGCTTTCTGCTATCGAACGTCGGAACCAACGAAGAGGAACTGAATATATCATGGCGCGAAATGCTAGCGCAAATAACGACGATACGCGATGATGCAGACGCGCCCAAGAAGTTTCTCAAGGCGGTCCTGGTCGGCAGGTACGCGGACGTAACTGAGGCTGAAAGCCAGGATGCCGTCGAAATTGACACCGCCTTGAACATTTGGGTTCGGAGGAACAAGGAACGGAGACTCCGCCTACGTCGACCGGACGACTTCTTCCGGTTCGTAGAGGAATTGATCGACCTGTCAAAGCATTATGTCACGTTTCTTCAGGCGACGCGCAGACCTCACGCAGACCACCGTCTCTCGGCGCTCTTCTACAACGATCGAAACGGTATCACCGGTCAAATGGAACTGATCCTTGCCGCTGTGCGGCCAAGTGATACTCTGACTGACGCCAAAGCGAAGGCCGCCCTTGTCGGTAACTATCTGGACCGCCTCTATGTTATTCGGGCGCTCAACGAGGAGCCAGTGGAGACGGCAGATTTCGTACCGGAGATTCGCCGACTTATTCCCACCTTGCGGAGCTGCTCCACGCCCGCAGATGTCGCTAAGGTGCTCGCGGCCGAGATCACTGATGAAGGTTTCGAGTCGGTATTGACGTTCGGCTTGCGTGGCAATAACAAGGCTCAAGTTCGCTATATGTTAGCTCGGCTCACGGCTCACACCGAAGTGGGCTGCGGAAAGGTCGATGAAAGCGAGGCCTACCTCCGCGACGATCGCGCCTGGCATATCGAACACCTCTGGCCGAATCAACCTGACCTAGATACGGCCGGGCTCGATACGATCACGTTCCGACTCCTGCGCTCGCGGTTGGGGGGACTGGCTCTGCTCCACCGGCGGGACAACACGAGTCTGCGCGATATTCCGTTCAGCGACAAGATCAACCGCTACGCTCGACAAAACAACCTACTGGCTGTCCTATCTCCGGGTCATCGCAAGAACAACACATTCGCGCGAGACTTCGCTCAAGCCAATGATGTCCAGAGCTATTTTCGAGACTTCGGCACCAATCCGGATATTCAAACGGTAGTGAACGGCCGAGCTGAATTGTATCGACGGTTAGTCTTGCGCATCTGGGACCCGCAGACCCTGGGTCTCCCCGTACAGCAGCCTGCAGCGGCGGCTGGCGCCGAAGACCCACGACAGCCGGAAGAAGTGCCAGACCCGAGCAAGACCACCAAGAGCCGCGCCAAGCTTAATACCGATGTCGCTCGCATGGTAAGGAAGGGTTTGATTACTCCCGAATCGGAAATTGTCCTAACCCATAACGGCAAGGAATACTTCGCTGCCATTGACAGTGAGGGTTATGTTCGATTTCCGGCGGGCGATACATTCTCCAAGCCTGATGAGGCCGGGAAGATAATCACGCAAAGGCGTTGTGATGGTCTCGGCGAGTGGCGTCTCGTTACCGCGACAGGAGAGCGGATTTCCCTTCGCGAGGTGCGGGATGGCGCAAAGGCAGCTAATACATGACGGACGCCGTGGACATAAGCGGACGTCTTCGACGAGCCAGATCGGACTCAAGGTAGCGCCTTCGATGGATCGTCATCTTCCCGTAGCGCATGCGCGTCGTTGGCCGAGATAGCGTGTTCCTGCGGCATCGGCGCGCGATTCGGGCCGGCAGCGTACCGTCCACATCGGACAGGTTGATAGCACGCGCGGAATGGGGACCACACTTGAGCCGGGCGCAGAAGTCAAGAGCTATCTGGTGTATGGACCGTCCGACGACTATTCGTCGTCATTGACCAACGGGATAAGCCAGTCCGCTATCCGGACAATCGCCTTCTTTGCGGCGCCGCCGCGGGGCCGCGACTTCATGTCGAAAACGACGCCATGCCATGGCTCTCGCTCCGTCGGGCACAGCATTATGCCTTGAGGGCATGGTGTTCCGTCAGCACGTTCTAGGCGCCGGAGGTCGCCGGCACGAACCCAAGCGAGACCAAAGTCCGTATAAGAATCAAGCACCGTAGCTGCTGGCTTATTGTGCTGATCAAGAACAACTGATACTCCGACCGACATACAAGGGCCAGGTAGACCGACCTGGCGAGCTTTGGCGTCAGGCCAGTCCGTGAAGCAGTTCTCGTTTAGCGTTGCCCTTGCACCCCTGGGGCATTTCGCTTTTCCGCCGATCATGTCCCAGGGTACACGCCGATATAACACGGCATCGTCGGGAATCGCCTCGACATCGTCAACGAACTCTGCATATACAAGCGACGACATGAGTTACGGACATACCTTCCCCGAAGCGCGCCACAACCACTTTTCCAGCATGGCGCATTCAGCGGCAGATCCTTCCCATTCTCGGCCCGACGTCTCTGCATAAAACACACTGGCCGAACCATCACTCTGGGCTATGTACTGCAAGGATGTCTCGTCGTTGTCCCAAGAAAGAAATAATCCGCCGTCTCCTGTCAAAGAGATAGCTGGTTCCGTCTGAATTGCTTGGCCGAATTCATGTACTAGCTGACGAAAAGCCAATACGGACCCTGGCTGGAGCGGTTCGCCATCATAGGAGTCCCATCCTCTTTCGAGGGCGCCGAGTTCGGCAATCCTCTTGGTGGCTTGCACAATCCAGTTCGGTAGAATACGCGTTTTGCGCCTAAAGGATCCGGTAGGGAGAACCTCACGGCTCGACGCCGCAACAGGGCTACCATGGATCTCGGTCCACGGTAGGGCCAAGCGCTCCTGGGAAACGAGGCTAGTCTCCATCCCGGCTGCACTTCTAAAGCTCGTAGCGGTCACGCTTGACGCCCCCATTCGCGGTGCATAAGAGGGCTCGTTGCTGCAACGAACGCGAGATCGATTGCCTTTCGCCCTTCGTTCAGAAACGAAAGCGCTCCCGGCAGGCCATCGCCGCGAGGGGCGCCTCGCGCCGTAAGCTCGAACACATATAGAGGGGTTTTGCCATCGCGCGCAAAGGCGGGAAGAATCTTCAGGTGCAGCCGCCCGGTCGGCTGGCCGAATTCGTTCTTAAGCACTGAGTCGACTTGTACTATCGCTTGTTCGAAGTCGCCAACGTTGGAGACATCGAGGTTCAGCGTAAATATCTTATCGAATTGCGAATGGTCCGACCATGCACCCCCACCACGAATGTGATTGATGTACGTAACCTCACATTGCGTGATCTTCGGCTGGCCTGTGCCCTCCGTCGCCAAGAACTCGCAGAGACTTGAGAACCATCTCTCGAATTCATTTCTTCGCCGAGGCCACCGATCATAGTCGTCCGACGGCCGCACCCTTCTCCAGTTGCAAGCGAAATACCCAGGTTGCAACTGGAGAATTTGCTGACCATCGACGCTCTTCGCCCAGAGCCTTGCTGGAGGGTACGTGGTAGAAATTTCGAACGGATCGGCCGACGATCGACTTATAGGGAATTGCTCCATTGGCGGCGAATACGGTGGTTGCTGCTCCAGCACCGGAAAGGTTTCACGAAGCTGCTCCTTCCAGAAGGCTCCCAGCAATGGGCCAAGTTCCGCGTCAACCCCGTCAAACGCCACCCCGGCAACTACCTCTACAACAGGGGGCGCAGTAAACGACACGATTGGTTCGTTCACATCAGCCACACAAGATCCCTACCTCCGCTGGTTAACTTCAGAGTATCGCCGAGTATCCCGATGCACCAAGGGGAATCCGACTCGGCGCGTCGTTGATCATCGATGAAGCCGGGTACGGTACCAACCCCCGTCACCCCCCGCCCGACGTTATGGCCAACGTCTGAGCCTCGAACAGCGTACGTCCCGTGCGACGGCAAGATCAAAATAAGGCGCCGGACGTCACGCCGAGCGTAGAGGCACTCAGGCTCCGTAAGCACCTCCTCCGAGCGGCAGGGAGTGACTCCAGCCCGACCCCAGTGGGTAGTCACCTGGGGCGACACCACGCACGACCGGCATTGGACCCACCTCGTAGACCCTCATGCGGAGGGTGACCTCTTAATCCGCGGATCAGCTCCGACGGCGCGACCCGGGACTGCGACGCCAATCTACGACGCCCGCCGCGCTCGGCCTGCTGGCGGCGCAAGCGCCGGCATCGGCCGGCGCGGCGGCGCCCACTCGCAACAGGCGCAGGCTCGTCTGCCAAGCCGACGGCGCGCGTGACAAGATCAATCGTTGATGTCGTGCGTCCGTCGTGGTCATTCGCCGCGGCTCCCGCCGCACCGCTCGCTGCGCTCGCTTCCACCTCCGCGTACCCACAAGCGACACCTCCGGTGGAGGCGCTCCGGCTCCGGGATGCCCGCCACTACCGCCGACCCGGGCAAGCCGAGCAGACCCACCCCCGGCGCCGCCAGCGTGGTTGCCGTGCCTCACGCCGGTTTCGTGGTGGCGGCACCGGGGGCGTGCCCGCTCCCCGATGGGCGGGTCGACGGCGACGGGATGGCGCGCAGACACGAGCGACAGGACCACGATCGGCGTTCCCGCTATGTTCCCGTGAACAGTCGTAGACGGCCGGACCCAGCCGGACCGACAAGATCGGCCCCTGACCGCGTACATGCTGGTCAGGGGCCATACTTGCTGCTTGTGGCGGGTGGAGGATTCGAACCTCCGAAGCTTTCGCGACGGTTTACAGACCGCTCCCGACACCAGATCCTGACCGCCAGGACGACCGACCCGATCCCGGTCACGCAGCGGTGCCGAGGCTGCGCCGAAGTTCGTCCAGCGCACGGGTCACGGTCCCCAGCTCACGCCGCACCGCCTCGACGTCGATGGGGGCCGCCGCCGCGAGCGCCGCGTTGCGGATGTACGTCGACAACGGCTGCCCGGCGTCAGCCGCCGCAGCCGCGATATCGGCCAGCTCCCCGCGACTGAACCGCACCGACACCACGGAACGAACCTCGGGAGCGTGCTCGGTTGGCACCTGCTCGCCCGCAGCCTGGTCCCGGTGCTCGTACAGATCCTCGGCCGCCGCCTGCATCTCGGCCAGGCTGACGCCGGTCACCTCGTCAATGTCCTCTGGCTTGCTCACGAACGCTCCCATGCCGTGATCGGATATGCCGTGTTGGTCTCCCCCGTAGTAGATGAACGCCACCGTGACCTTCCGGCTGGCGTCTGTCGTGCCGACCGCCAGGTGCGTCGCCACCCGGCCCCGCAGGTTGGTATGGAACACCGGGCGGTTCCGGAACACCTCCTCGATCTCCGCGATGGTCGCCCGCTTGGTGGCGTAGGTCGTATTCGCGCCCCACTGCACCAACAACACCTTGACCGGCGGCATCCCTCAGCTTCCCTCTCAGTGTAGTACGCCGAAACGATCTATGTAATACGCAGACGACGAGACCAGCGTACAGCCGGGCGTGACAGTCGGACACCGCCGGACACCCCGGAACAGGCGCCCGCGGACGACCGCACGTACTGGAAGGCTCGGGACCGAGTCACGGCAAATGCGCGGCCAAATTCGAGCGACTCTCGATCTCGGAGGCGCCAAACATGCAGGTCAGCGCAGCTTTCCGCTATCGGCGAAACCGCGCCCTCCGGAGGCGGGAGCGCAGGTTCGAATCCTGCCGGGGGCACTACCTGCAAGGGAAAAGACTTCCGGTCCCCCGGCGGCTGCTGCCACCGGGGGCCTTTTCGTGTCCGTGGGGGTGTTGGGGGCGGGTGCCCGGCTCATGATCGCTTGGCTGGTGGCGGCGAGTCGGTGGATGGCTTGGCCGTCGATGGTGACGCGTAGGGTGACCCGGCGGGTGGGTTGGTGGTAGCGGACCTGGAGTTGGAAGCCGTCGAAGAGTTCCCGTTCGAGGTCTTCGGGCAGGGGCCGCCGGCTTGGCGGTGATGCCGGCGAGTTGGGCCTGGAGGTCTTTGCGTTGGGTGGTGATCTCGGCGAAGCTGTCGCGGAGCTGGCCGCGCCATTGCTGGTCGATGTCCTCATCGCCGATTGGCTGGTACTCGCGGAGTTCTTTGACGACGTTGGCCTGCTGCCGTTCCAGATCTTTGATCTTGTTGCGGAGGGCGGTGATGCGGGCGGCGGTGCCGTCGTCGACTCCCGGCTGTTCGTCTTGGACGGTCAGGAGGAGCGCTGCGCGGTTGGGGCCGAAGATGCGGCGGGTGAAGAACCCGCGGACGGCGTCGAGGAGTTTGTCTTCGCGGACCCACAGGCTTTTGGGGTGGGTGGGGTACCAGGGCTTGCCGGCGTGGTGGGCGGGTACGGGTTCGCAGGCGTAGTAGCTGTACCCGTCGCCGACGCGGCGGGTCTTGCCGTACAGCCGCCGGCCGCACAGCTCGCAGATGACGTGGGAGCGTAGCCGGTAGGTGCGGGTGGTGGCCGGGTGCCGGTTGGGGCGGTCGCTGGTGCGGGAGCCGCGGTTGGACTTGCCGATCGGAGTGCCGGCCAGGAACTGGGTCTTGGTGGTCAACGGCTCGTGGGTGGGCTTGCTGGACCAGATCCACTCGGCCGGCGGGTTGACCTTCCCGGGCACGCCGCGGTCTTTGCGGGGGTTTTTGCGCCGGTTGTAGACCATGTGCCCGGTGTACTTGGGGTTGCACAGCACGTCACGCACAGACCCTTTGGTCCAGGCGCCGATGGCCCGCCGGCCTTGGCCGAGGATGGGCTCCGGTGGCGGGTACCGGTACGGTCCAGGTTGAGCCGTTCGGCGATCTGGTCGTAGGACAGGTGCTCGACGACCCGCCAGGTGTAGATCTTGGTGACCACCGGCCCGCGGACCGGGTCACGCACGAGGCGCCGTTTGGCCTTGCCCAGCGTGGCCTTGGCCGGTACCGGATGCGGTTCGGTGATCACCTGGTAGCCGTAGGGCGGTTTGCCGATGTTGTAGCCCTGCTCGGTGTGTTCCATCAGCCCGCCCCAGGACTTCTCCAGCATGTCCAGCACGTACCACTCGGCGATGGCCTGTTTGACCCGGCGGGTCAGGATCGGGGTGGCCCGTTTGCGGGCCAGGGTGCCAGAGGCGTTGGGCAGGTCGGCCGCGGTGATGCCTTCGTCGGCGGCCAGCAGTGCTACACCGCAGTGCTCCAGGCTTGCCTCGATGGTGGTGCCGACCTGCGTGATGCGGGAGAGCCGGTCGACCGATTCGCAGACCACGGCGACGAACCGGCGGGCGGGTTGGCGCGCCTCGTCGAGCAGGTCGGCGATGCCGCCGTCGCGGGGTACCGGAACGTCGAACTGTTCGTGGGCGTCGCTGTGTCCGCGCTGGTCCAGGTCGAGCCGGCCGGACTCGACGTCCCAGAAGAACGCCACGATCACGCAGTAGTCCGGCAGCGCTTCCCGGCAGCGGGACAGCTGCCGCGGGATGGACAGGGTCGGGTCCTGGTTGTCCTTGTCCGACACCCGGGCGGCGAAGGCGACCGGGACCATCACCGGTGGGCCGGCCTCGGCGTCGGTGGGCTGGTTGGCGATGGCCACGCCGTGCAGGTAGGACAGCACCTCCTCGGGGCCGCCGTCGAACGGGTCGCCGGCGGCGGCGAGGGTGTCTACTGGTGGGCGGGGTCGGGGTGCTCGGCGATCCATCGCAGAACCTTCCGCATGATCTGGGCTTGGCGGCGCGCCAGTGCCTGCCCGGCTGGTCCGTCCAGCACGACGAACTCGACCCGGACTTCAAGCGGCGCGTCGTCGGGCTGGCCTGGGGCGACGCGACGGTAGCGCGACTCGCCGCCCGGCGGCGACACGGTGGTTTCGGTGTCG
>WNGF01021939.1_pt1 | contig 10359 bp, 11 predicted proteins | sample 5400641 | NCBI WGS metagenome assembly WNGF01 (sample SAMN13153371, study PRJNA577476) | soil metagenome | isolation source: 80 cm soil or saprolite under grassland replicate 2 | place: USA:California | collected 2016-06-15
GGGCGCGGCCGCCGCCGCGCTGGCCGCGTGCGCGGGTGGGTTTCTCATCGCGATGACCGGCGGCCTGGCCGGCTTGATCGCCGGTGCGGTGCTCATCGGAGCCGGCGTGGCCACCGTCACCCCGGCCGGCTTTACCCGCCTGGCCGCCAGCGCGCCGCCGGGGCAGCTGGGGCGGACCATGGGAGCGGCCGAGGCCGGGCGCGAGATCGGCGACGGGGGCGGGCCGGTCCTGGTCGGCGCCTTCGGGCTGGTCAGCCTCACCGCGGGCCTCGGCGCGCTGGCCGCCGCACTGTTGATCTGCGCTGGCCTGGCCGCCCCGCGGAACCGCGCCAGCGCACCCGGTCCCCGGGGCCGGTGGCCCGTGAGTACCGGCCCACCTCATCGCCATTCCCAGACCAGGACGGAGACCCGGTCCCGGTGACCACCCCACGGATTACCGCCAGCGCCCCAGTGCCGCCGCTGCCGCCGACCCCAGACAAGACCTTCAAGATCGAGGCGGAGCGATGGCTGAAGGAGTGCGAGGAGCGGCTGGAGCGGTTCGCGAGCGGGTGTACGCCTATCGAGGTGAGTGATGAGAACGAAGGCTCGGTGGTTCCGGCGGCGGAGTACGGCGTGATGACGGCGACGCCCGGGCAGAGGTTGCGGGTGGCCGTGGTGCACCGGGTGGAAGAGATCCTGGCGGAGGCCGCCCCGGTCCCGCGGTGGCTGCGAACGTTCCGGGCGGGCTGAGCCGGTGGTCACCCTTGGTCTGGCCGCGAGTATCACCGACCGCATCCTGTCGCTCCCGGGCTGGCTCGTTCTTGCGCTGGTGTTCGCCTTCCCGGCGCTGGAGGCCTCGGCGTTCGTCGGCTTCGTCTTCCCCGGCGAAATCGCGGTCATCCTGGGGGGAGTCGCGGCCTCGCGGGCGCGATCATCGGGGACTCCACCGGCTATCTGATCGGACGCCGCTGGGGGACCCAGCTCCTGCACGGCACCCTCGGCCGGCTGCCCGTGATCCGCACTCACCTGGACAAGCACCTGGATTCGGCGCGAGCTTACGTCCAGCGGCGCAAGGGGCGCGCGGTGTTCTTCGGGCGCTTCACCGCGGCGCTTCGGGTGCTGGTGCCCGGCCTGGCCGGCATGTCGGAGGTGCACTACCCGACCTTCCTCGTTTACAACGTCGCCGGCGGCGCGCTGTGGGGAACGGGGTTCCCCGTGCTCGGCTACGTGGCGGGGGCGAGCTACCACCGCGTGGAGCAGATCGCAGGCCGGGCGGGGCTGGTCCTGCTCGGCCTCATCGTGGCCGGCCTGATCGCCTCCAGGCTTCTGCGGCACTTCGCGGCCCGCTCACCGGGCCTGGAAGCCATCGGTGAGCGCGTGGCGGCCGCGCCTCCGCTGGCATGGGTCAGGCGCCGGTTCCCCCCACAGGTGGCCTGGAGCCGGCGCCGCCTGGATGCACGCAGCCCCCAGGGCTTTTGGCTGACGTTCACGGTCGCGGCGGGGGCGCTTGCCGCCTGGGCCTTCGGTTGCCTCACCCAAGACGTGGCCGGTCACGACGAGGCAGCTCTTGCCGACCCGCACGTGACCGCATGGGTCATCGCCCACCGGACCGACTGGCTGACCAGCGTCCTGAAGGCACTCACCTGGCTCGGGTCGACCGCGTTCATCATCCCCGTGGCGCTGGCGCTCGGCCTGTACTTCGTCATCCGGCGCCGCACCTGGCGGCCGCTGGCGCTGCTGGGGGCGGCCGTCGCGGGCGCCATCGGCCTGTACGACATCGTCAAGCCTCTGGCCGGCCGGCCGCGGCCGCCCGCCGCGATCTGGATCGGGCACTACACCGGTGCCGCATTCCCCTCCGGACACGCCACCCAATCCGCCGCCTTCTACGCGATGCTCGCCATCGTGCTCGGAGCCGGGATGTCTCCCCGAAGGCGGACGGTCCTGTGGAGCGCCGCTGTCCTCGTCGTGTTGATCGTGGGTGCCTCCCGCATCTACCTCGGCGCCCACTGGCTGACCGACGTGCTCGCAGGCTACGCCCTGGGTACCTCATGGGTGGCCATCGTGATGGCCGTCCTGCTGATCACGTCGCGAGGCACCGGCAGAGCCAGAGCAGTGCCAGAGCGGGGTCAGGCACCGGCGTTGGGACATCAGAACAGGCGGAAGGCCGCATACTCCCGCCCCCGGGGGCCTAAGGCGCGTCATGCCGCCGCAGGGCCAGGCAGCAGCGCAACCGCTCGAAACGCGCCCCGCCCGGGGGTCGGCGCACCCCTTTGACCAGGAAGATCGTGCTGCGCGCCGCCGTCGAGCTGGCCGGCCAGCGCGGGACCGAGCCGCTGACCACGCGCATCCTTGGCCAGGAGCTCAGGGTCGAGGCGATGTCGCTCGACAACCACGTGGCCAACAAGGACGACATTCGCCACGGCATCGCCGACCTGGTCGTCAGCGGGATCGACGTGCCTGGCCAGGGCGCCGACTGGAAGATCGCCATGCGGCAGCGTGCGATCTCGGCCCACCAGGTCCTCGGGCGATCATGCTGATCATGCCGCGCTTCTGCCCAAGTACGGGTCCGGTTCCGGCCCCAGGCGGCCGCAGCGCGGCCGCCGCAGCTGAGCGAGATCACTGCCCAGCTGCTGCCCGACGGCAAGTCGTTCCGTGCACCGTCCCAGGCCGACATTTGGCTCGACGGGATCCGGCGGAAGCTGACGCCCCGAACTCCAAATCTGGGCGACGGTAGCCATCATTTGACTGCCTCCTCTAATGGTGCAGAACGGCGGGAGTGCGCGCGCGCCCAGGTCGAAGTCCGGTTACGCAGCGTGAGTCCGCCGGACCCCCAGGCCTTCGCGGCGCTATACCGATTCTGTGCCTCGACCAGTGCCGTTCGCCGTGCGGGTCACCGCGCCCGGCCAAGCCCGTGTTTCGTCACGCCCGCTCCGGTCGTTGCGGCGCGGAACGCCAAACGGGCGCGGCGCCTGCCGCGTGCGGTGCGCCGCCAGCGCGGCCGGACAGCAACGGTAACGAAGTCGCCGGCGTTGCCGCTTCACCTGATATCAGCCCCGTTTTGCGAGGCTGAAGGTTCCGGCGCAAACGTGGAGCAACCCGTGATAGCTGACCGCGCGTTCCCCACCCCGCCAGACGCGGCTGGCGGCGCGATAGGCCGGTACGCAGGTGCCAGCAAGCCTGCCCTCGCCAGCCGCGTCGGCCCGGCGCGCCCGCCGTCGCCGTTCAGGTGCCCGGCGCGGCCGCCGGCGAATGTGCTGGAGCGGCGCGGGGATGGGCCTGGCCGGTGCACCAAGCCGCCGGACCTGGCGGCCGCCGGCCGCCGGTGCCCATCACCTCCCGTCTGGGTGGCCGGGGTCCCGCGGCTGCGATCGTTGCTGGGTGCAGCGCTCCTGCCAGCAGGAGTCACACCGCGGCGCGGTCCGGTCACTGCGCTGTCCCAGCAGGTATGGGGCAGCTCCTGTGTGTTTCAGAACATGGCGGCCGCGCACCGGCGTGGGCCGTGACACGGCCGGGCGGTTGAGGGTCGCGAGTATCAATCCGGGCGGAGGATCGGCGATGACTGAGCCAGAGACCGAAGGCCGTAGCCCAGTCCTGGACGAGGCCGCGCGCGAACTTCAGGCAGCGGCGCACGACGCGCAGGTGGCGTTCGACTGCATCGTCCTTGGCGAACTCGACCGGGCGCACACCACCGCGATCACCGCGCGGGCGGCAACCGACGCGGCGGTGACCGCGCTGCAGGCGGCGCTTGACGAGGCCAGCGGGGCGGTCGGTCCCTGACGCCCGTAGATGCCCGATCGCCACGCACAGGTCCAAGTCAGCGGTCGGCCAGGACCGTCCTCCCGGTGCCGGGACCCCCGTGGTGCTACTGACTCATTCACGACGTCAGAGCTGACTGATCGGCGGGCTGTGAGCCGTGCGCGCCGGTTGCGGCAGGTGCCAGAGGTCTGGGCGATGTGTTGAGCACCCACCGGCTCACCGACGCAACAGAATGTCCTGATATGCGCGCGGCAGCTGATCGGCACCGAGTTGCTGCTAGGCGTACAGAGGCGGGTTTGCATGCTTGCCCCCATGGAGGCTCCACCACGCTCCGTGGCCAGCTGGCGGACGGCGGTCATCGGATCAGATGAGGATGCCCAGCTAGCCGCCGGCGAGGCGGCGCTCGGCCTCAGCCTTGATGTTGGTGGGTGAGGATCGGCCGCTGTCTCCCATGTCGCCGCGAAGGGAATGGCGGTGCTGCGCCAACTGATTCAGCACGTCACGTGCAGGATGGCGTTGGTGTCCTTGGTGGTCCCGGTCAGCGCGCCGATCGCCTCTGCCGTGGGCAGGACGACAAGGTCGACCTTGCGGCGGTGGGCCTCTTCCTGAACTTGCGTCATCACCGGCAACGCGCCAGCAGCACCGGTGCCAATCACCAGCCGGCGGCATCGCCAGGGGATGTCCTCCGCGATCGACAGCGGGGTGTGCCCGTACGCGCCGCGGAACCTCTTGGACGCGGCCTTCTTGCGTTTGCGGATCTTTCCGCGGTCGATGATCAGGTCGTGATCGTAGGTCACGCCGTCGACTCGCACCGAACCGAATGAGTACTCGGTGAATCGCACGCTGATGCTCCTTACCCGCACTGGGATCGTATGGCCGGTACCAGCGACCGGTCCAGATCGGTCACGGATCCAGGCCTGTGGCAGGCCGGATCGCGATCCGCCGCGCCGGTTCGGTGCTGGCACACTGGCCGCCCGGCCCGCCTGCCGCGCGATCAAGGACCGGGGCAACGAGGTGAAGCACTATGCATCCGCTCCATCAACTCGTCACGGAACTGAACGGCGAGAGGGTGGCGCAGGCTGAGCGGCAGCGCCCGGCGCGGGGGTCGGGGCAGGTCCGACGCGCAGATCAGCGGCGAGCTGTTCATGAGCGTAGCCACCGTCAAAGCCCACGTGTCATCGATACTCACCAAGCTCGATCTCAACAACCGCACCCAGATCGCGCTGCTCGCCCACGACGCCGGACTGACCAGCTGAGCAGTCTCACCATCACCACCTACCTCGACATCGAGGGTGGCCGGATCGCCTGCGACATGACGGGTTCTCCTGCTGGGACACCGCCTTGGGCACCACCGCAACACCCTTCCACCGGCGAATGACGGCCAAACGCCACTGATTGATCCGCATGGTGGTATACGGCCAGCCGAACCCGCTCGTCACCGACACCTCCCCGCTCCACCACCGAAACTCACTGTCATCGGCATGAGTGAGCGTCCGCTGCCGCCGCGCCGATCATCCTGATCCGCGCGCGGCGCCGGCTATGCCATCACGCTCCGGTCGGCGTGCAGAACGGCGGCTCGGTGCGCGGTTGGTGGCGCGGTGCTGTGTTGTTCAGGGTGGCCACGGTCCAATGGGTGTGCCGATCTCCCAGTGGTGCCCGAACGGGTCGGTGATGCGGCCGAGCCGCCAGCCGTGTTCGTCGCCGGCCGGCGAGGTCACGGTGGCGCCGGCGGCGAGGGCGGCGCTGACCACGTAGTCCGGGTCGCCGGTGACCAGCAGGGTGCGGCTCGTGCCGCCGCCGATCGCCGCCGCGTTGAACCGGCCCCCTTCCGGGTCGGTGTTCGCCACCCAGAAGTACGCGTCGCCGACAGCCAGCTGCGCGACGATGTCCTCACCCTCCCCGGCTTGGTGAACGACCGTCGCGCCGAAGGCGGCCTGGTAGAAGGTGATCGCCTCGCTGGGGCGGTCGACCCACAGTTCGGGCTGGATGCCGGTCACCGGGACCCCGGGCTATCGGAGGTTTCTTGCCAGATCCCGAGCACGTTGCCGGCGGGGTCGGCGAATAGCGCAACCCGAAGCGTGCCCTCCGGGTACGGCGGCCTGACGACCTGCCCTCCATGGGTGGTGACCGCGTCGAGGGTGTCATCAACGTCGGCGACGTAGATGTAGGCGCGCAGCCCGTCGGCGCCGACCACGGCCTGATCGGCGACCCAGCGCCCGATGACGTGCCCGGTGCCGTCGCTGAAGCTCGGCTCGTCTGGCCGCCCATGCAGCTGCCAGCCGAACACGTCGCGGTAGAACCCGGCCGACGCCGCGGCATCCCGGGCCGGGATATGCAGATAGGAGACACCGGCGATCCGGCCGATCAGCGAATCGACAGCCACGCGCCACCTCCACCATCACTTTGGCTATGGATATGCCATAGCTAATATCGGGACTGTGCCACGAACCGGCCCCGGAGGCAAGCCCAGCCGCGCCTACCGCTCCGCGCAGCGCACCGCTCAGGCGCAACACACCCGCCAGCGCATCGTCGCCGCGGCCACCGAGCAGTTCGCCAGCGCCGGCTACCCGGCCACCACGATGCGCTCGATCGCCGCCGCCGTCGGCGTGTCGGTGGCCAGCATCGAATTCGCCTTCGGCACCAAAGCCCAGCTGCTCAAGACCGCGATCGACGTGGCCATCGCCGGCGACCACGACCCAGTCGCGGTCCTCGACCGCGACTGGGCCACCGCGGCCCAAGCGACGACCACCGTGCATGACTTCCTCACCGCAGTCGCCCGCACCCTGCGACCCGCGATGACCCGCTCGGCCGGCCTGGTGCTGGCCGCTTTCGACGCCGCCGAAACCGACCCCGCGCTGCGCCAGCTCGCCAAACAGCTCGCCACCCAGCGTGCCGCCACCGTCGCCTGGATCATCGACGGTATCGGCGACCGCGCCGCCCTCCGGGCGGGGCTCACCCGGCGCCATGCGATCGACCAGGTATGGCTGCTCATGGACCCGGCCGTCTACCAGCGCCTAACCCGCTACCGCGGCTGGGGCCCCGCCGACTACGAAAAATGGTTCACCGGCACCATCACCCGGCTGCTCCTCGATTGACCCCGCAAAGCCCCTCGCCGGGCCGCAGCCCGGCAACTGGAACCCCCAAGACGGAGCTAGCGACCCTATGGGTCGAGGACTGTGACGGTTGAGCAGAGTTTCAGGCTGCCGCAGGCAGCCTGGCGTGGGCGAGCCGGTCATCGATGTGGTGTTCGATGGCGCGCAGCGCGGCGCGGAGCGGGGGTGGGGCCTGTGGCTGTCCGGCGGCGAACAACGGTGCGTGTTCGATGGCGCGCAGCGCGGCGCGGAGCGGGGGTGGGGCCTGTGGCTGTCCGGCGGCGAACAACGGTGCGAGGACGCGGTCGTGGACCTTGGTGTAGAAGATGGCGAATGCCAGGCCGTCGGGGGTGAGGTTGTAGGTGTTGGCGTGCGGGCGGCGGGTGATCAGCCCGTTGCGGGCCAGCCGGGCCAGGTCGTAGGAGGCTTGGGCCATGGTGTAGGGGCGGCCGAGCAGTCCGGTCATCAGGGCGCGCAGGCTCCTGTTGGTGATGCCGGTGACGGCGCACAAAGTGACGGATAAGGCGCCGGCCAGGGCCTGGACCCGAGAGTCGCCAAAACGCATGGCTGTAGCCCTCCGCCCCGCCGCGTCCACGGTGGGGTGCGCGATCCGCTCGAAGACTGGATTCGCAAGGACGCAGCCCTGGCCGGCACGTTCAGTGTGCAGCAGGCGTGCGTTGACCGCACGCGCCCGGTCCTGCAGCTCGCCCAGGTTGGCAAGGCGCCGCTGGCAGCCGAGGTCACCGGGCGCGTTCACGACGGTCTCAATCCGCAAGGCGCGCTGGTCTTTGAGGTACTGCTTGATCCGCGAATGTTTGTAGAAGGCGTTGACGGTGACCTCGGTGCCGCGGGCGACGATTTTGGTCTTGAACTCCGAGGCGGTGTCGGCGCGGACCCGCCGGTCGAAGATGATCTCGATAGTGTCCGGGCGGCCCAGATCAAGATTGTCAGTGACCAGCGCCTCGAAGAAGCCGCGGGCGTAACGGGGGGCGTCGAACACGATCGTGCGGGACACCTCGACCTGGGCCATCGACAGCTCCCACCAGTAGCCGGCCCGCTGGTCGGCGGCGCCCAGCGGCAGCGGCAGCCGCGACAGCCAGCGCTGGAAGAACACGTTGATGGTGCCGGGCTGCAGCGCGTCGCAGATCTTCTGTAGCAGCGCCGGATCGCTGGTGGAGGCGAACCCATTGGACAGCTCGGTGAAGGACAGCCCGGCCTTGCGGGCCTGCTGCTTGGCCCACTCGTGGCCGTTGACCCAGATTTTCATCGGCCAGGGGCAGTACGTGCAAACCTTGATGAAGGCGTCCCCGAAGCCGGCGTCCCACAAATAGAAGTAGTAGACCGTGACACGGCGGTCTTTCTTATCGAAGGAGAACTGCGGCGGCTTGGACGGGTCGGTGTCACGCTGGCGGGCCACAAACACCCGCTGCATCTCCTGGGCCACCCCGATCGCCGCCACCTGGGACTGGCCGCCGGCTGCCGCCTTATCCAGGTAGGGGCGCATCACCTCGATGTTGCGGTCGGCAGCCTTCAGCGTCACCACCGGGATGTCGTTGGCCTCGGCGAACGAGGCGACGCGGCGGCGGAACCCATCCCCGATCTGCTGCAGGCACGCCGCCGAGTAGACCTTGAAACCGCGATGGGTAAGGAACTGGATGACCTGCCCGCCGACCTGCAGCTGGCCGAGGTAGCCATGCAGGTAAAGCCGGTCCAGGCACTCCAGATCGAGCGCCACATGCCCGTCCAGCACCTCGTTGACTGTAACCGGCACCGACCGCTTGAACCGGGACGCCATGACACCCCTCCCGCACGTGGCTTACGGAGGGAGCCTGCACCTACCCGCACGGGAACACCGGCGGAACCACAAACCTCGGCGGTATCAGGCGGAGCCTGCCTGGGAGCTTGCGATTCTCTGATCGACAAAATGTTGTCTATGCGGCAGCTGCGGTGGCTGTGATGCCGAGGTCGTGGAAGAGATCCTGCATGCCGGCACGGAGGGTCTCGTAGCGGCGGTCGATGCGGGTCCAGATGGCGGGTTTGCGTCCCATGCGGGGGCTGCGGACCCCGGCGAGGATGGGGCCGATGACCTGGTCGCGGAGGGTGAGCAGGGCGGCGATGGTGCGGGCCGCGCCGGTGGGAACGTGGTAGCGGCGGGTGCGGCCGGGTTTGTCCACCAAGCCCTTGCTGCGGAGCTTTTTCAGGTCGTAGGCGGCTTGGCGGGTGGTGTAGCCGCTGTGGCGGGTCGTCGCGCATACCTTGGCGGCGAACTCGGCGACGGTGAAGCCGGCGGGTGCCGGGGCGAGGGCGAGCGCCGCCGATAAGGCGGCGCGGATCCGGGGTTTGTTCAGGTCGATGCCGCCGGTGCGGGTGGCGCCGAGCTGGGAGGGCAGCGGCAGCTGGTCCAGGATGCCGTCGGGCAGGAAGCCGGTGTCGGCGCAGTCCAGGGTGGTGGCGAACCGCTCGGCCATCCCGGCCAGCCGGGTGATGATCTCGCCGAAGTGGTCCAGGCTGCGGCGGCAGCGTAGCTCTTTGGTGTTGTGCACGGTGGCCTCCAGGCGCAGCACGTGTTCGCCCTTGGTGTAGGCCTTCAGCTGCAGGCGCCCGAAGCGGATCCGGAACCAGCTGAGGCCGTACTGCGGTTTCTCGATCACGATGTCTTGCGCCGGCGGCCCGCTGGCCCGGTTCCAGTGGGGCCGCGTCTTGAGGCCGAACAGGGTCCGCACTGCGGGGATGTCCAGCCGGGACCGGGTCCGGTCCACGATCCGGTCGAACAGGACCTCCATCTGCCTGCCGGACCGGAATAGCAGGTTACGGCTGTATTCGGCCTGATAGACCGAGTAGCCGTAACAGAACCCGCTGCGCCGTTGCTCCCCGGAGTCCAGGCCGAAGCACAGGCAGGCGCTGTAGATCCACCGGTCACAGACCTGGCCCAGGCGCCCTATAGCCGCCTGCTGCGGCAGAGAATCTGCGACCTGGGCCAGGCGCTGCGGATCCGCAATGCCAGTAAAACAGTTGCCCTCCTTGGTGAACCCGATCCCTGCGGTCTGCGCTTGGCAGGCGACATACTCGTGGCCATTGAGGATCACCTGCGCGCCAAACGGCGGATGCCCGGACATCTTGATCGTCAGATGTCCCCACGCCGGGTCCAGGATGTGGAAGCTGTAGTGGTAGACGTACTCGATCTTCCTCTCAATGTTGGTGATCGCCCCGCGCGCGGAGCGCTTCACCTTCCACACGGTGGCGGGCGCCTTCGCGGCCAGGATCATAAACACCCCCGGCTGCACGACGTGTGTCTCCAGATACTCCTCAGCGATCAGGTGCTTGCGCTGCCCGGCCCTGCAGTACTCGAGCGGGACCTGGTTGGCTGCCGCCCAGGCCTTCACCCGGCGGGCGAACCGGCCCGCCATCCGGATCAGGCGGGTGTCATCCAGCTGGTCGTCGCTGCCGCCGTGCAGCCGCCGCCACCAGGTCCGGAACCCGCCCGGATTGTGCCCCAGCCCGAAGTACGCTTTCAGCACGATCCGGTCCACGC
>WNGF01010600.1_pt1 | contig 10355 bp, 10 predicted proteins | sample 5400641 | NCBI WGS metagenome assembly WNGF01 (sample SAMN13153371, study PRJNA577476) | soil metagenome | isolation source: 80 cm soil or saprolite under grassland replicate 2 | place: USA:California | collected 2016-06-15
GAAGATCGCATCGTAAAAACCGCAGTCGTTCGCGCGAGCCGTCTTGTATGCGTCAAAAATGATCGCTCTATGGTCGGTGGTATCGACTACCCCTAGCTCAAGGCCGAACAGGGCCTCTATCGCGATATCTGCTGCCTCGAAGCTCAGCCGCTGTTGACGGCTGGCTCGCAGAATCGTGCTCGCAACCTCGTAGTACGCAATTGCGGGCACGATGAGAAAGATGTCTCCACGGCTGAATGATTCAAACAACCGTCGCGTCTCGGCAACGAGGGGCTCGTCCTTAAGGAAGACTTTATTGAGGACTGAGCTATCTACTATGAAACGATTCGAGCTTCTCAGGATTCATCTCTGATGGCTCTCACGAGGTCCGTCGTTGTGAGAGGCCTGATATCGAGATTCTCTCGATTCGCCCACGCCTTCTCAAATGCCTCGCGCCGCTTTTTCAGCTCTTCTTCAGTCGGCGGTCTCAGGTTCTTGAGAAACTCTTCGGCCCACTTGGGCCGTGATTTGCTTGCTCTGACCAACGTGTGACCCTCGTCCTATCCTACTACCGCACCGCCAGCATGCGCTCCAGCGCGACCCTAGCGTCCCGCGCAGTCTCGTCGTCCAGCGACACCTGGTTCACGACCCGTCCCTCCGCCAGCTCGTCGAGCGCCCAGGCGAGGTATGCCGGGTGGATCCGGTACATCGTCGCGCACGGGCACACGACCGGGTCGAGGCAGGTCACTGTCTTGTCCGGGTTCTCCCGCGCCAGTCGCGAAACGAGGTTGATCTCGGTCCCGACGGCGAACTTCGAGCCGGGCGGCGCCTCGGTGATCGTGCGGGTGATGAACTCCGTCGAGCCGTCCATGTCTGCGGCTTGCACGACCTCCATCAGGCATTCCGGGTGCACGATTACGGTGATCCCAGGGTGCTCCCGCCGCGCCTTCTCGATCTGTGCGACCGAGAAGCGTCGGTGGACCGAGCAGTGCCCCTTCCAGAGGATCACGCGCGCCCGCTCGAGCTGCTCGAGCGTGTTCCCGCCGAGCGAGCCGAAAGGTAGCGTGTAGTCCCAGAGCGCCATTTCGTCGAGGCCGATCCCCTTCTTCAGGCCTGTGTTGCGGCCGAGGTGCTGGTCGGGGAAGAAGAGAAGCTTCGAGCCGCGCTCGAAGGCCCAGTCGTACACCTTGGGCGCGTTCGAGGACGTGCAGACGATACCGCCGTTGCGCCCGCAGAACGCCTTCAGTGAAGCGGCCGAGTTCATATACGTGACCGGAATTACGCCTGCCCTGAGCCCGGCGCCAGCCGGAGTCGAAGGGTCCGTAATTCCCGCCGCCTGGAGCTCGTCCCAGCACGCGTAGACATCGTCCGGGTCGGCCATGTCCGCCATCGAGCAGCCTGCGGACATGTTCGGGAGCACGACTTTCTGGTGCGGCTGCGAGAGGATGTCGGCCGACTCGGCCATGAAGTGCACGCCGCAGAAGACGATGAACTCTGCGTCGCCGCGTTCGGCTGCCCAGCGCGCCAAATTGAACGAATCTCCCCGGTAATCCGCGAACTGAATGATGTCCTCGCGCTGATAGTGGTGGCCGAGCACGACACAACGCGAGCCGAGCCGCCTCCGCGCCTCGGCGATGCGTTCCGCCAGCGCCGCGCCGTCGAGGTCCCAGTACGCCTCCGGGATGTCCTTCTGCCAGAAGGCAAAGGCGCGCTCCTCTGAGAGCGGCGTCGTGTCGAGCGGCCGGTCCGTCGTGCAGGCGTTGGCCTCATTGAGCACGGCGCGCTCGGTCACCGGCAACAGCGTTGGCGCTAGCTTCAAGACCATCTTTCGGCTCTCTAGAGATAGTGTCTGCTATACACTATCTCGTCTGGCTACAGACTAGCACGAGGATCAGATGGTGTCAAGTAAACACTTAGTGGCAGTCGAGAGTATGATACGGTCGTGAAGGCGCTGGTATTGGGTCTAGCAGTACTTATTGGCGCGAATGTGTTGAGGTGCGGCGAACAGGAGGAAGAGGCGTCTCAGGGAGACGAACTCTCCCTGAAGGAGTACGTTGCCGCAGTCAAGGCCCTGCAGGAAAACTCACGCCGCGTGTTCGACGCGGTGGGATGGCAAGGGTCCAGCCCGGATTCGACGTCATCGGATGAGAGCATTCTTGTCTTCTATCGCCGCCTGTTTGGAGGCACGCGCGACTCCCTTGCCGGGTTCTTCGATGGCATGCGCTCAATCCATCCTCCGTCTGAGATAAATGAGGAACACCAGGCATTTATCGACGCCAGCCAGGCATATCAAGCGGGCCTCGATGAATTCGTGCTCAAGATGGAGCAGACATCCGCGCTTGAAGACCTCGAAAATGTTGCGCCCCGCAATTACGGAGCCGAAAGTCTGGTCAAGGCGTGCTCGGACCTCCAGGCAACGCTCGGCAATCGTGGGTTCGAGCTCGATTTGGCCTGCGAGTTCGCGAGTAGTCCGGGTGGATTCTGCTTCATCACACGGGCGGCTGCGTCTGGAGGTTCGTTCTGTGATGCACCCATGGTCTCCGAATCCGACTGCGGTTGGACCTGCTACTCGAACACGGATTGCGAGACAACAAACGGGTTTGGTGTAGTCATTCCCCCGCCGCCGGTCGACTCTTCGGCGGTATCAGAGCCTTCGACCGGTGCCGGTTGCGAAGTCTCGGTGGACTTCGGTGGCGTCAGGGGGCGCCTCTCACCAATGCCCCCACTTCCGCCAAATCTCGTGGCCGTGAGCGAGTACTTGGTACTCGAGATCAACGGCGATACTCCTGCGATCTCCGGCTTCGCATTGCCGTTGACCGAAGAGACTGTTGATCCGTCGACGATCGCCTTCTACACGTACGACGGCGGCGAATGGCGCAGAATCGCAGATGTTAAAGTGGTTCGTGAGGGCCGGGCGGAAGGCGAATTCAGCTCTCTCCCGCCGAACCTCGCTATTCTTAAGGAAGCGCGCTAGCTCGAAGAGCTGACCCGCGAGGCTGCCTAGTGCGCCCCGTGGAACTGCTGCACCAGCAGCAGCGACAGCCCGAGCATCATAACGCCGCTGGCGAAGCTGTATTCGAGCGCGATGGTCGGGCCAAAGCGGACGCGCATTATCTTTACGGCGGCGAGCATCCAGGCCACCACGCCCACCAGCAGGTGCATCTGCGCTAGCGTGCTGGACATGAGGTTCCCGTTGGTGTGCATCGGCCCGATCACGAAGCCGCCGACGATCAGCGCAGGTATGGCGAAGGCGTCCGCTGATGCCCGAGAGATCTTTCCCAGCCTGTATTGCCCCTCGGTGTAGCCGCCGAGCAGGAGCAACATCGCGAGCGTGAGATGCAACGACTTGGAGTCGGTCTGGACATAACTGACGATTAACATGCCGGCGGCCGCCGTCAGGAGCGCGCCGGGCCAGAGCATGCGCCGCCAGTACACGCGCGACCAGACGCCGCCCGCGAGTAGCTCGACGACCATGAGCGAGCCGACAAAGAGAAAGCCGGCGCCGAAGAACGGGTGTCCCGGAAACGCACCGCCCGTTGTGTCTCCGTGCATCGGCAACCGGCTCACGGCCCCAAGCAGGTCGCCCGGATCGATCGCCAGCATCATTTTGCCGCCTCCGCCGTCCGAAGCTCGCCCATTGGTTCAGCATCGTTCGCGATGTCGTCTGGCCGAGCGAGGTCTTCCGGACTCGCCGCTGCCACTTGCAGGGCGATAGGGATACAGATCGCGGAAAGGGCGAGGCCCGTCGCCATCATGAGATGGGCTGGCCCGGTGATGATGTGCTCGAGCGTCAGATTCCCGATTTCGGCGCGCGCGAATACGCCGTGCTCGAGCAGATCCCAAACTACGCCCGCCGCTTGTAGCGCGGGCCCGAGCATTCCTATGAGCAGCGCTCTTAGCTGCTGGGACAAGTGGGCGACCCCCGATATCGAAGTATCGATACTATATTCAAGAATCGCCGGAAATGCCAATAGAGAAACGCGAGAAGAAAGTAAAAAATTCGCGTCAATCGCCGGGCGAGCGTTCTCTTACTTCAACGAGGGCCGGTTAAAACACGACCGGCTTCCGCTCCCGAAAACGGTAGAGCTTTGCCGGCCGGTGCCGTCCCTCACTGGCCATGCGGCCCGTCGGCTCGACGATCGCCAAGGACAGGATCCGCTTGCGGAAGTTCCGCTTGTCCAGCGGGCGACCCGCGATCGCCTCGTACGTCCGCTGCAGCTGCGACAGGCTGAACTCCTCTGGTAACAGCGAGTAGGCCACGTTCGAGTAGTCCAGCTTCGCGCGCAGCCGCCGAAGGGCGTAGTCGATTACATCCTCGTTGTGGAAGGCCAGCTCCGGTAGATTCTGCACCGGGAACCAGCCCGGCAGCCACTCCCGCCGCCGCGCGAGATGGGTGGCACTGACGTCTACAAGCGCGAAATAGGCAACCGCCACCGCTCCGCGCCCATCGAGGTCGGAAAACGTGTAGAGCTGCTCGAGAAAGACGTCCGTCAAGCCCGTCTCGTCGTCCAGCTTGCGCACCGCTGCGTCCTGGAGCGACTCGCGGGGGTTGAGCAGCCCGCCCGGAAGGGACAAGGCGTCCTTGAAGGGCTCTGCGCTCCGTTTGATGAGCAGCACCTGGAGGTGGCCGGATTCGACGGTAAGGATTACGACGAGCACCGCTACCTGGCGCTCCGAGTCGCGGGTGGTATAAGTGGCTCTGGCGCCGGCGCCCGTAGCGCGCCCTGCCATCAGCTCGTTAGACCGCGGCAGCTGCCAGCGCCTCGCCCTGAAATGACCACGCCGTCGCTTTCGTAATTCGCACATCGACGAGATCACCGATTGCGGGCCTCTGCCGTTGCTCCTCGCTCCTGGCTCCTCGCTCCTGTCTCACGTGCACCAACTTGTTCCCGCGGTTCCGCCCGGTAAGCACCCCGTCCTTCTCGCCTTCGACGAGCACCTCTTGCACCGTCCCCACAAGCCGAGCGTTGATCTCGCTCCCAACCCGCTCCTGGAGCGCCTCGACCGCGTGCAGCCGGCGCATCTTCTCTGCCTGCGGCACCGTGTCCTCCATGTGCCGCCAGGCGATCGTCCCGGGGCGTGGCGAGTACGCTGCCACGTGCACTTTATCGAACCGCAGCGCCTCCAGCACTGCCAGCGTCCGCTCGAACTGCGCCTCGGTCTCCCCGCAGAAGCCGACGATTACGTCTGTGCTCAGAGTCGCTTCCGGCACGATCTCTCGGATCCGGTGCACCCACTCGACGTATTCCTCAATCACGTAGCCGCGCCGCATCTGCGCCAAAACGTCGTTGTCCCCCGCCTGTAGCGGGATGTTGAAGTGCTCGCAGACCTTCGGCAACTCGCCAACCGACCGCACGATCCGCTCCGTCATGTCACGTGGGTATGAAGTCAGAAAGCGTATCCGCTGAAGCCCGGGCGTATCGTGGATCACCTCGAAGAGTGATGCCAGGTCCGGCTTCGCGCCGGATTCGCCGGCCGGAAGGTCTTTCCCGTACGCCTCGACAGTCTGGCCGAGCAGCGTCACCTCGCGCACGCCCTTGGCGCAGTGCGACGTGACCTCGCGGGCGATATCGTCTATCGTGCGCGAGCGCTCTCTTCCGCGCCGGTACGGGACGATGCAGTACGTGCAGAACTTGTTGCAGCCGTGGATTACCGGCACAAACGCCGTCGGGCCCTTCGGTTCGGGGAAGGTATCCGGCCAGAACTCGCCGCCGAGTTCTGAGTTGGGCATCACGTGCCGGAGGACGACTTCGAAGCTCTGCGGGCGCGCCCAGACGTCGACATACGGAAAGCGGGAGCGCAGGTCGTCGGTCCGTGGTCCTACCATGCAGCCCATGACCGCGATCTGGAGCCCACCGTCACGCGACTGCTTGAGCTTGCGCAGCAGTCCCAGGTACCCGGCCGCCCGGTCCTCCGCCTTCTGCCGCACCACGCACGTGTTCACCACAGCGAGATCGGCCTGGTCCGCCTTCTGGGCCTCTTCCCAGCCGAGCTTCGCGAGGCCTGCCGCCAGCTTCTCGGAGTCCGCCTCGTTCATCTGGCAGCCTTCGGTCCAGATGTGATATCGCATGACGAATCGATTTTAACAGGCCCGTAACTCAGAACGACGAGTACATGCGCGGCACGATAAGGATTGCGAGGGGATAGGGGGCGTCGATGTGGGAGAGAGGCGGGGGCATTCCCTGCCCTGCCCTTGTCACACCAGCAGATGGACTAGCGTCTCCAATGCCTTTGCATCACCTCGACCTTCAGGGTCAATCCAGGCGGTATTAGCGCCGGCGTCCGATGCCCAGCGGCAGCATTCTGGGTCACTCTCAATCACAAGCGCTCTACTCGGCGCGACACCGGCATGAGCAAATACTTTCTCGTAGAAGGCGGGGCCGTACTTCACGTGATCAACGAGGTCTGGTCCATATAAACCCGAAAACGCGTCGCCGATGCCCATTTTCGCCACGATGCCCCGCAGTTCCCATGACGGCGTTCCTGATGAGGTGTAAAGCATGCATCCAGCGCGATGCAAAGAGAGAATGGCATCGGCGGCGCCAGCGATCGCAGAAGTCGCGCGTTCACCTATATAGCAGGAAAGCTCGTTGTACAGAGCCACAACATCATTGTCGGGCGGAGGCGTAATGCCGACATAGCCACACACGCCCCTCATCCAGTTAGTGGCATAAGTTCGCTGGAACTCTTGGTGGCTAGCGAAGTCGGCCAACCGCTTCGTGACGTTTCCCCACACCTGTGAAAATACCACCCGGTTCGCGCTTGCCCACTGTTCGGCGGTTTCCCCATCCGGGCAGGCATAAACTCGCCTATCAATCGCAGCCACTCCGGCCCACGGAGACTGTTGTCGTTCAACACCCCTCCGTCATCAAGAAACAGTGCAAGGGGCCGCGCCCTCGAATTCTGGCCTCTCATCCCAGATCCATCATCCATCCGCGCTCATCTGCGAACCATCTGCGCCATCTGCGTTCAATGGGCCCACAGCTCTTAATACCCCACCGCCCCGCCATCGCTTCGTGGGTCGAACGCCGCCGCCAGCTGTCCGTCTCCCACGAGGATCGCGTGCGCGTGGCCCGCTAGCTCCGGGAACTGAGCCGGCAGCGGATCCGCCCCGATCTCCGGCAGGCCGGGCTCTGCCATCAGCCTGCCACCGCGGTGCATCCAGCGCGGGGCGCCGATCGCCTCCCCCAACTCCTGCCCGGCGACGAACACGCGCGCGAGTAGCTGCAGGTGGATCTCTATCTGCGTGTCGCCGCCCATTGTGCCGAAGATGAACTTCGGTCTGCCGCCTTGCAGCGCAATAGCCGGCGCCAGCGTGTGCATCGGCCGCTTCTTCGGCCCGTATTCGTGCGGTTTGAAGTACGCCGCTCGGTTGTTCAGGAGGACTCCCGTTCCAGGCACGACGACGCCCGACCCGAACGCCTGGTACAGGCTCTGGTTCAGGCTGACGGCCATCCCGTTCTCGTCCCGCACGCAGAGGTAGATTGTGTCGCCGGTCTCACCTGCGTCGCCGGTGATCGAATCGAGCGCGCGGATCATCCGTAGATGGAACTCCGCGTCCTCCGGCGTGAGCCCGTCGAGTGGTTCCATTCGCTCAATCGCCCGCAGCGCAAGGTGTCCGCGGCTGTTCGGCGGCATCTCGCATACCTTGAGCCCGGCGAAGCTCGTTCGCTCAGGCTCGATCCACTCCGCCTTGTGTTCGGCGACATCGTCGGGCGTGAACGGAGGCGGCGCGTTTTTCGCCACCGGGCCGGTGTAGAATTCCTCAATGCTCTCCACCGTCTCCGCGAGCTCCGGCTGCCGGAGCGGCCCTTCCGCCAGGAAGATGCGCGCCGCCTCGTCGTCGCGCTGGAGAAGCGGCGCGGCCGCTTTCGTGATGCGCGCCAGCCCGGGTGACCGAGGGCATCCTTCGCGCGCCAGCCGGACTGCCGGCTGCGCCAGATCCTCGATCGGACGCGTGCCGTATCGCTCGAGCAGCGCGAGCCAGCCTGCGACCGCGCCCGGCACCACCGCCGAGCCGGTGCCGGTGCGAGGGACCTTATCGCCATCTAATCGGGCGCCCGCCGGAAGGTGTCCGCTGGAGATGAGGCCGGAGAGCTCGCCCTCGGCCCAGACCATCGCGAACAGATCGCCGCCCAGTCCGCACATGTGCGGGTACACCACGGCGAGAACGAGGTTCGCAGCCACAGCCGCGTCTACGGCGTTCCCGCCAGACGTAAGGACAGCGAGCCCCGCTGATGACGCCAAGTAGTGCGGCGTCGCGATGGCGGCATGCGGGAACAACGGGGCGCTCACAACGCGCCGATTCTATCACCTAACACCTGTCACCTATCACGCATTTACTCATATCCCCCGTACGCCGCCCTATACTGAATTACATGGCAGAGACGCCGGTCGAGGCCGAGAGCGCGCGCGGCGAGCCACCGCCGCACCGCATCGTCCTTGATGCCCCTTCCTGGCTCCCCACCGAGAAATTCCCGCGCAACCTAATCATCGGCGCCCTCATCACCTTCGTGGGGGGTGTCCTCGCTGCTACCATCATTCCGTTCGCTCTCGGGTGCCTCGACCAGGGAGACTTCGAGGCGTTCGGCTACGCCGGCATCTTCCTCGCGAACTTCTTCGGCACCGCCACGGTGTTCATTCCCGTCCCTGGTCTCACGGCCGCCGGACAGGCGCTGATCGTCGAGGGCCCGCGCGACCTCCACCTCAACCCGATCGGCGTCATCATCGCCGGCGCCTCGGGCATGACGCTGGCTGAGAGCACGTCTTACGCGACGGGCGCGATCGGCCGCGGCCTCGCCGAGGAGCGGCCGATGCCGCTGGGCGGCCGCATCGGCCGCTTTATGCGACGCGCCGCGCGGTGGGTCGACTGGTTGATGCTGCATTACGGCTTCGCGACGCTCCTGGTCCTGTCCGCGATCCCCAACATCTTCTTCGAGTTCGCAGGCATCACCGCCGGCGCCACGCGCATGAACTTCGGGCGCTTTATGCTCGCGGTCGCCATCGGCAAGACCATTCGCGTTATCGCGCTCGTGGTCCTCGGGAACGCCCTCCTCGATCTCTTCGAACCTGGCGCCTAGCAGCGAAAGCTCCGGTTGTCATTCCGAGCTCGCGGGGTCGGGCCGAGCGGGACCTGGGGTGGAGGCGAGGAATCTCAGCACCTCGCCAAACAGTACCTCATCCCTCTGGTTCGCATGTTTAATAGGTCTGTTTGTTTTGCGCGCTCCCGTTCGTCCCGCCGCTCCCATTCATCCCGTTCATCCGTTTCCTACCCCGGTAACCACATCTCCAAGCGCAGCCCACGCTCATCCAATTCCGGCTCAGACGGTATTCGCTGAGGCTTGCCCATCGCGACGCACGCCGCCGTCCAGGCGCATGCGAGCGCGTCGATGTAGTCGTCCCTCTGGCAGAGGCCGCGAAGCGCGGGCGGTAGCTCGGCGGTGGGCGGAAGGTCGGGGAAAACGGCCCTGAGCAATCGCCATCGATGGTCGCGCCCGGCCTCAGTCTTCTTGTTGAGCGGCACTGAGACGCCGCCGTTGAGCGACCGGAAAGACAGCTCGGGGTGTACCTCGCGCACGCGTTCCTGCATTCCGGGTTTCATCGCTTCATCGACATCGCGCACTTTTGGCGAGATGTTGAAGGACTGCTTGTTCAGGTTGCGGCCGGAGAGCTGGAGATTGAAGTCGCTTGCAGCGCGGTAGTCAGCGAATGACAGAGCGCGTCTGCATGGTGGCGGGAAGACGCTCGATGCTGGGCCGCGGCCGAGCATTCGGCGCGCGATGGCGTCGCATGCCCGCTGACCAGGCCGGTCGAGCAGGCCAATGGGCATATCGACGCTGATGACAGCTGCTGGTGAATCGAGAACGTCGGGAAAGGCGGGACGAACGAACGAATCGATTACCGTCCCGCGGTCGGCGTCGACGGCAACGCAGCACCATCCGGCGCGACAGCCGTCAACGCCGAGAACGAGAGTCATGAAGTGAGCTTACTCGGGTGTTCCGTCGATTGATATACTGTAAAAGCCGCGCGGAGGGATCGCATAGTGGCCGAGTGCGCCCGCCTGCTAAGCGGGTAGGGGGCGAAAGCTCCCTCGTGGGTTCGAATCCCACTCCCTCCGCCATTATCCAAATCTTGCCGGGCAAAGGCGCCGACTGTTAAATAAATCGGGACGAATGATCGAGTCCACGACCGTGGATCACCGGTTCACGACCCAGTGGCTACGCAACGTCCTGCACATGAGGGTAGAGATCCCTCTGCTCGTCCGGCTGCTGCGCGTGCCGCCACACTGCGACGTTCTAGAGACGGGGTGCGGGGTTGGCCTCGGTCTCGCTGCGCTGTCGGAGACCTGCCGTCCGTCATCGCTCACGGGCGTCGAC
>WNGF01010602.1_pt1 | contig 10354 bp, 10 predicted proteins | sample 5400641 | NCBI WGS metagenome assembly WNGF01 (sample SAMN13153371, study PRJNA577476) | soil metagenome | isolation source: 80 cm soil or saprolite under grassland replicate 2 | place: USA:California | collected 2016-06-15
CCGGTATACGGCGTCGTCGGCCACCTGCCGGACCTCCGGCTCGGTGACGTGATAGACGGGGAGTCCCAACGGGACCCCGGCCAGCGGACCTGTGTATGTCGGATCGCCCGCGGTGACCGTCTCAGCCATCATCTCGACGTAGTCGGGCTCTGCCGCCCCGAGGATCACGACGAGGCCGTCCTTGCCCCGCTCGTCGACGATGCGCTTGATCTCGGTCTGCTCATCCAGGTCCGAGGCACCGGCGCTCGTTCAGACGAAGCATTGATTGAGCTCGAGCAGCACCTCGGCGCCGGCGCTCCGCGCCACCGCCGCGATCGCCGTCGCCTGTACCCCGTCGCGCTCGCCGATCGCGATGACCCTCTTTCCCGTTAGGTCCACGTCCATCACCTCCCTCCACCGCTCGCTCCGGCGATGCTACCCGATTCCGCATCGCGGATCGTCGTCACGCAACGCGAGACGGGGGCTCAGGACTCGACGGCGCCCATGCGTTGGAAGCCGACGGGATCCGCGGCCCCGAGGAAGAGCGTGCGACGCTCCAGCCGCACCGGGCCGGTGACGGGGAACGCGACCCCGCCGACCTCGGGACGAACGCGGATGGCGGCGCCCCCAACGACCCGGTCCATCGCGGGCAGCTCGAGCGGCTCGTCGACATTCCCCGTACTGACGATCGCCACGGCTTCGGGGACGGCATACGGGAGCGGGTAGTCGGATCCCTCGGGGCCCGCGTGTTCCCACGCGAGGAGGACGGTGCGGATGTCGCGCCGCTCGCACTCCTGGATCGCCAGCATCACCTCGGTGATGTTGTTCCCCCCGCCACCGAGCGTGAAGATGACGCCACTGGCCCGGAGCAGATCGGCGATCTCCGCGATCCGCAGAGCGACGCGCTGCTTGTCCTCGAAGAGATAGAAGTGGCCACGGTGGAGCACGATCCCCGCGAAGTCCCACTCGGTACCGTGGCGCGCAAGCAGGCCATCGACGACAGGGTTGTTCTGATGCATCCAGGTGTGGAGCTTGATGCCGTGCCCGCCGAGCCCGCCGCTCGTGAGCGCTCCATCGGCGAGCTCGTTCGGATGGACGAGCGTCGGCAGCAGCTCGTCCAGCGTCCGGCCGTACAGCCGGCTGCGCAGGAAGACGCCCTGGGACTGCACCTGGCAGGCATAGAGGACGCGCGGTAGCGGACGATCGGGACGCACGAGCTCGCGCGTCTCGACGAGCGACGGCTCCTCGGCGGCCGCGGTCGTCGCCAGCGCCCGGGCGACCTTCTGCCCGGCGACGAGGAGCGCGCGCTCGCAGGCCTCGTGGTCGGCGCCATCGGCGAACTCGAACCGGAGCACGACCAGGTGCAGGCCCGCGTAGGGATGGAGATCCGCTCCCGGGCCGCTCATGTCCAGCAATCCGTCATGGGCGACGAAGAGCCCCTTGGCGCCGAGCCAGGGGACCTCGCCCGCGGTGACCACCGCGAGCCCGCGCAGCCGATCGGTGCGCCCTCGCCCCACCGGCTCCACCGGACCGAGTACGCCGGGGAAGACGCCGGCGGTCCCGCCCACCTTGACGCGCGGCTCGATGACGTCCGTGATCTGCGTGATGCGGGCCGCCTCGCCCGGCCGCACGAGCTGCACGTCGATGGACCGGAACGCCGGGTCCGCGCCGGCGAGAGCGGCCATCTCCTCGCGCGAGATCGTGAGCGCGCGACCAGCGAGCACGGTCCGCTCGCCGAAGGCGACCGACTCGACATCGAACGTCCGCAGCTCGAGACGCATCAGGCGGCCTCGCCCTCGAAGATCTCGGCCTTGTCGAGCTTCGTCGCCAGTGCGCGCAGCGAGCCCCGGATGAGGCCGATCCGGAGCGCGCGGTCGCGAGACCGCTCGAGGGTGGGATCACCGCAGGGATGCGGGATCTTCACTCCGCGGACGACGCGGTTGGCGCCGAGCTCGGATGCCACCGGCCCGAGGGCCGTGATCATGGCGGTCGGCAATCCGGCACGCTCGAGCTCCGCGCTGATCGCTGCACCGCAGCGATTGCAGGTCCCTCAGGTCGCGGTGAGGATCACCGCATCGACGCCCGAGGCGCGCAGGTCGGCGGCGATCTCGCGCCCCATCCGGCGCGCCTCGCCCACGGCCGTGCCCACACCGACCGTCACGTAGTAGCGAGGGAGCATCGCGCCGAAGGCGCCGCTCCGCTCGAGCTCGCGCATCGCGTCGATCGGGACCACATAGTTGGGATCCGCGTTCGCGGCGCTCGCGTCGTACCCCGAATGGATCGACTCGAACTTCCCCGGCTCCAAGCGCTCGAGCCCATCGATCGAGTAGGCCCGCCACTCCGTGGAGTTCGACTGCTTGAGCTTGTCGGGATTACCGGCCGGAACGATGCCGCCGGTCGTGACGACCGCCAGGCGAGCGCCCCGGATGTCAGCGACCGGCGGCGCCGGGTCGGCCCGATCGACCGCCGGGAGCGGGAGCTCCGTGCGGAAGGGCGCGCCGCCCATGCGCGCGGCGAGCATGTCCAACGCGCGATCCACCGCGCGTCGTTGCAGGATCCGTGTCTTCCGGACGCCGCGGCCGTAGTAGCCCTCGTCCGCCGGCGCGCCGATCGGCTCGGCTCTGCCGAGGCGCACCGCGAAGTGAGCGAGGCGTCCGAGGGTCTCGTTCATGCCCAGCGCCGTCGGCGTCGTCGGAAGGACATAGGTCCGGCGGCGGTACAGCTCGACGCCGGGGTTCTCGACGTTCATCGCCGTGACCGCCGGTATGCCCATCGCGACCGCGCGCGCACACACCTCACCGCACGCGAGCCCGTAGCGGCCGGCGTTGAAGGCGGGCCCCGCGACGACGACGTCGGCACCGAGATCACGCAGGGCGCCCTCGACCGCCGCTCCGAGGCCGGGGAGATCGGTCGCGGCGGTGTCATCGCCGCAGAACATCGTCGCCACCACACGGCCGCCGTCGCCGAGGGCCTTTTGGAGGCCGATTCCGGGGCCGACCGGACCCTCACGCACACCGAACGCCGTCCGCGCGGCCTCCTCGGCGCCCAGCTGTGCGAAGAACTGGTTCACGTAGTGGACGACGCGAAGGGGAGCCGCGCTCAACCGGCGTTCACCAGCTCGATCATGCGCCCAAGCCCGTCCATCATGTCGACGTAGCCGTCGTACTGCGGCTTGCCATGGGGCAGCGGGGGCACCGCGTAGATGCGCACGCCGGTCACCTCGGGCAGAGCGCGCTGCACGTCGCGGAGCTTCGCGGCGCACTCCTCGGGGGTGCCGGCCAGCGCGAACTGCTCGAGGATCTCGTCGGTGATGGAGGCCGCGAGCTCCGCGGGCAGCGCGGGCTGCTGCCGGAAGTTCCATCCCGAGAGCGAGCGGACCAGGTCGTCCGGCACACGGAAGTCGTCGGGCCGCCGCCATCCTCGTAACGCGTACTCGTCGGCCGCGGCCGTCCACAGGATCCCGATCGCCGCCGGCCGCTTGGCCGCCTCGCGCGCGGCCCGCCCGTCATCGGAGACCGAGCACGGCATCGAGATGTCGATCTCGTACGAGCCGCGCCTACGACCGGCACGCTCCGCGCCCCGCTCGATGTGGCCGATGTTGCGCCGGTGCGACGGCACGCTCACGTAGAACGAGGCGAGGTGCACGATGTCGGCGGCCTCGCCCGCCAGCGCCATCATCCGCGGGCTGCGCGCCGCGATCAGGATCCGCGTATCGGGACGACCCGCGAAGCTGAGCTTCGCGCCGGCGACCCGCACGACCTCGCCGTCGAGGGTGACCTCTTCACCGCGCCACATCCGGCGGCAGACGTCCACCGCCTCGCGGACCGCCTCGACCGGATGCGGACGCTCGTGGCCCCACGGAGCCGTCCAGACGCGCGTGCTGCTCTCGACGCCGGCGCCGATGCCGAGGATGGCGCGGCCGTCCGACAGATCGTCCATGGTCGCGAATGCGGCCGCGGTGATCGCCGGATTCCGCGTGTAGGGCTCCGTCACGAGGCTCTCCACCTCGAGGGCCGACGTGGCCTGCAGCGTGGCGGTCATGACCACGAAGCAGTCCTGGTAGAACTTCCAGTCGCTCACTCCGAAGCGATCGAATCCTGCCGCTTCCGCCCGCACGGCGAGGTCGACGAGGCGTGCGGTGCGCTCGCGCCATCCGATGGTGGGCAGGTTGCCGAACGTGAACTTCATCTCGCGGCGAGGGACGCCGCCTCGGGGCTTGCCGGTCCGCTGAGGCGCGCGATGACCTGCCCCATGCCGATGATCGCCTGCTCGTAGTCCTGGTACGTCGCGGCGCGCGTCGGCCGCGGCAGCTTGACGCGGAAGCCGGTGATCTCCGGCAGGGCGGCGGAGATCTCGCGCAGTCGCTCGGCGCATTCGTCGGCGGTCCCCGCGACCGCGAATTCGTCGAGGATCCGGTCATCGATCAGCGCCTCCAGCGCGCGCGGCAGCTCCGGCTGGTTCCACATGTCCCAGCCGGTGGTGAGCGCGTTCACGACATGCTCCGGCACGTCGAACTGCGCCGGCCGCTGCCAGTCCCGCCGTCGTCTGTTGTGCGAATCCGTCCCCGCGATCCAGAGGATCGTCTGCGCGGCGTTCCGGCGCGCCTCGTGACGCGCGTGCTCGCGATCGGCGGAGACGCTGATCGTGACCGACGCGTCGATCTCGAGCGCGCGTGTATCGCGGCCCGCCCCGCGAGCCCCCGCCAGGACCGCGGCCACGTTCTCCCGCTGGTGCGCGACGTTCAGGAAGAGCGATGCGAGGTGCGCGATGTCCGCGATCTCGCCGGCCAGCCGCAGCATCCGTGAAGCGCGCGCCGCGACGAGGATGGGGATCGGCGGCGGCAGCGGGCAATCGAGCGTCGCGTCGTGCACGTGCACGATGGCGCCGTCCAGCGTGACCTTCTCGCCGCGCCAGAGGGCCCGATACACCGAGACCGCCTCGCGGACCGCGGACGCCGGGTGCGGGCGCTCGTGCGCCCAGGGCGCCACGTGCACGCGCGTCGCGCTCTCGACGCCGCCACCGATGCCGAGGATCGCCCGGCCCCCGGAGAGATCGGCCAGGGTCGCGAACGTCGCCGCCACGAGACCCGGATCGCGCGTGTACGGATTCGTGACCAGGCTCTCGACGACGAGCCGGCGCGTCCCCAGGAGACAGGCCGCGATCACCGTCATGCAGTCGTAGTGGTACGGAAGGTCGGCCACGGCGAACCGGTCGAAGCCGACGTCTTCGGCGAGCCGGGCGAGGTCCACGATCCGCACGGCGGGCAGGGACCAGCCGGTCGCCGGAAGGTTGCTGAATGTGAATCTCATGCCGACGCTGGTGTCACGACACTAGGGCCAGACGACCTTCCCGTCCTTGAGCACTTTGTCCAGGAAGCTCACATCGAGGACGTCCTCGACCTTGGGCTTCGCCTTGATGACACCCTGATCGAGAAGCAGATCGAGCTGGTCCTGCCACTGCTTTGGCGTCACGTAGCCGATGCCCTTGGTCGCCGCGATGCCGGACACCATGTCCTTGACCGCGACGGCGTATTGGAACTCGTGCTGCGCGCGGAGCAGTCCGGGTCCCGCGTATTGGACCGCGATCTGGATCGACCGGTCCTTGTTGGCGACCATGTATTCGGCGCCCTTGAGCGTGGCCTTGAGGAACGCGCTGACCTCCGCGGCGTTCGATCTCGCGTAGTTCGCGTTGACCACCAGGGAGGTGCCGAGCGGGGGATATCCGAACTGATCGGGCAGGAGCAGGTCGACGTCGGTGTTGAGCTGGTTCTTCAGGACCCACGGCTCGTTCCCGGAGAAGACGGGAAGCACGTCGACGAGCCCGTCCTTGAGCTCGACGGAGCTGAAGCCGACGGGGACCTCCTTGATCTTCGAACGGTCGGCCTTGTCGGACGAGAGCATGACCAGGTACTCGGTCCAGGGGGTGCTCTTGATCCCGACCTTCTTCCCCTCGAAGTCCTTCGGGCGCGTGATCCCGGAGCCTTTCTTCACCGCGAGCGCGCGGCTGCCGCGCTGCGTGACCAGCGCGATCGCGCGTAGCGGCACGCCCTCGGCGATGAAGTTCACCGGCGCCGCGGCGTCGCTCACGCTCCCGGCCTGGTACTGGCCGGTGCCGATCAACCGGATGCCGGTCGAGTCGGTCGTGAAGTCCCAGCTGAAGTCCAGTCCCTGCTCGCGGTAGTAGCCGAGCTCGCGCGCGATGACGACCGGGAGCGTCGCCCCGGCCTGGATGGAGAAACCGAAGAGCCATTTGAACGGCACGAGCGCCTTCGGCGCCTGCGAAGAGCCGGGCGACGCCGCGCCGCCGGACCCGGCCGGCGCGCAGCCCGCCGCCAGGGCGAGCGCGGCCGCGCTTTTCAGCAAGGCGCGCCGTCCGACGCGGGCGCCGCTCGTGGGATCGACGCGAGCACCGCTCATCGCATGCCTCCCTCAAACCCTGACCGCGCCGCCGGCTGCGCCTGTTCCGCGATCGGGGGCCCTGCGGCTAGTTCGGGCAAAGCCCTCGCTCGCCTGAACGCTCCGGGGCCACCGTCTCGCATTGCGAGCCAGGGACTCCCGAGGCGAGACAGTGCCAGTCAACGCTCGGGACGTCAATCGAGCCGCATGACCGCGACGTGTCACCATTCGGGCGGGCGTGAGGACGGAATGATCTACCTGCTACAGCGGCTCGCGCAGGGTGCGCTCGTCCTGCTCGGCGTCACGACGATCGTCTTCGCGCTGACGTTCCTCTCGGGCGACCCGGCCGCGACCCTCGCTCCGCTGGATACGACGCCCGAGGAGCTCGAGATCTTCCGGCACAACATGGGCCTCGACCGTCCCGTGCCGGTGCAGTACATCGACTTCGTCGCGCACGCGGTGCAAGGCGATTTCGGTATCTCTTACCGCCACCGGGAACCGGCGATGGGCGTCGTCGTGGAGCGGCTCCCCGCGACCCTGCGGCTGTCCGCTGCCGCCGTCGTCTTCGCGCTGCTCGTGTCGCTCCCCCTCGGGATCCTCGCCGCCATGTATCACGATCGGGCGATCGACACGATCGCGCGTCTCGTCGCGCTCATCGGCCAATCCGTGCCGACGTTCCTCCTCGGCATCGTCCTCATCCTCGCGTTCGCGGTCGCTCTGCACTGGCTGCCCTCGTCGGGCGGTGCCGGCTGGCAAAGCCTGGTCCTGCCCGCGATCTCGGTGGGCTCGTTCACGGCGGCGGTGCTCGCGCGGCTGCTGCGCTCGAGCCTGCTCGAGGTCCTCGGGCAGGACTTCATCCGGACCGCCTACGCGAAGGGCCTCCGCGGACGCGCCGTGCTCCTGCGGCACGCGTTCAAGAACGCGGCCCTCCCGTTCGTGACGATGCTCGGCCTGCAGGTGGGCTTCCTGCTGAGCGGAGCGGTCGTCGTCGAGACGATCTTCGCCTATCCCGGCGTTGGCCGCCTCGCGGTCGAGGCGATCTCGACGAAGGACGTGCCGGTGATCCAGGCCTTCGTGACCGTCGCGGCGGCGATCGTGATCGTGGCCAACCTCGCCGTCGACCTCGTCTACACCCGGCTGGACCCACGCATACGGCTGAGCTGAGCGCGAGCGAGCCGGCGGCCGTGGCCGGGCACGGCAGGGCGCCGGAGCTGATCGGAAGGGCGCCGGCGCGGCGGCGACCGACGCTTCCCGCCCTCGTCGGGCTGGGGATCCTCGTGGTCATGGCGTTCGCCGCCATCGCGGCCGACCAGGTCGCGCCGAGGCCGCCCGACGAGCAGCACTTGGTCGAACGCCTGGACGCACCGGCGTGGCTCGGTGGCGAGCACGGTTACCTCCTCGGGAGCGACCACCTCGGCCGCGACGAGCTGAGCCGGGTCATCTACGGCGCCCGCGTGTCGCTGACGGTGGGCCTCGTCGGCGCCGCGCTGTCCGGGACCGTGGGCGTGGTCCTCGGCCTGCTCGCGGGGTATCTCGGCGGCGTCTGGGACCGCGTGATCATGCGGATCGCCGACGTGCAGCAGGCCATCCCCGCCCTCGTCCTCGCGATCGCGGTCGTGGCGCTGCTACGACCGAGCCTCACCAACCTGATCGTCGTCCTCGCCGCGACGACGTGGTTCACGTTCACGCGCGTCGTGCGGAGCGAGGTGCTCTCGCTGCGCGAGGCGCTGTTCGTGGAGGCGGCCCGGGTCATCGGCGCGCGCGATGCCCGGATCATCGCGCGGCACATCCTTCCGAACGTGAGCGCCTCGATCATCGTGATCTCCTCCCTCATGGTGGGGAACCTGATCCTCTTCGAGTCGAGCCTCAGCTTCCTCGGGCTCGGCGTCCCGCTGACCACGCCCACGTGGGGCCGGATGGTGTTCGACGGCATCGAGTACGTCGCGACCGCGTGGTGGATCCCGCTGTTCCCCGGCGTTGCGGTCATGCTCACCGTGCTCGCGACGAATCTCGTCGGCGACTGGCTCCGCGATGCGCTCGATCCACGGCAACGCGCCCGCTGACGGCCACGGTCGCGTCAGTGCTCCCGACACGCGACGCTAGGCGTTCGTCAGCGCGATCATCCGCCCGAGCGCGCCCGACATCTTCTCGTAGCCGCCGAACCAGCTTTCGGATGGCGGGGGGAGCGCGTAGAGCCGCACCCCGGTGATCTCGGGCAGCGCCGCGTGGATGGCGCGGAGGCGCTCCGCGCACTCCTCCGGCGTACCCGCGAGCGCGAAGTGATCGAGCACCTCGTCGCTGATGAGCTGCGCGAGGTGGGCCGGAAGGTACGGCTGCTCCCAGAAGTCCCAGGTCGCCAGCGCATCGACCACCGCGTCGGGGACGTCGAACTGCGCGGGCCGTACCCAGTCCGCGCGCTGCCGCGAGTAACGCTCGGCCCCGGCCATCCACAGGATCCCCTGGGCCGCCGGCCGTCGGGCCGCGCGGCGCGCGGCCTCGCGGTCGTCGGCCACCGAGCACGGCATGGAGATGTCGATCTCGAACGTGCCCATCCGCCGACCGCCGCGACGCGCCCCGATACGGACGTGCTCCAGCTCCTCGCGATGATGGTCGATGTCGAGGAAGAACGAGGCGAGGTGCACGACGTCGGCGATCTCGCCCGCGAGCTCGATCATGCGCTTCCCCCGCGCCGCGACGAGTACCGGGAGGTCGTGCCGGTACGGACGGAAGGCGAGCTTCGCACCTTCGACCCGGATCACGCGGCCGGCGAACGTGACCTCCTCGCCGGCGAACATGCGCCGGCACACCTCGACGGCCTCGCGCACGGCGGCCATCGGATGCGCCCGCTCCTGGTCCCAGAACGCTGGCTGCTCGAGGCCTCCGCCGATCCCAAGCACGGCACGTCCACGCGACAGGTCATCCATGGTCGCGAGCGCGCAGGCCGTGAGGCTCGGGTGCCGCACGTACGGATCGGTCACGAGGCTCTCGACCTCGAGGCGAGATGTCGCTCGCAGGCACGCGGTCATGACGACGAACGGGTCGTGATGGAAACGCCAGTCGGCGACCCCAAAGCGATGGAAGCCCGCGTCCTCGCAGAGCCGCGCCAGCGCGACCAGCCGGTCGGGCGGATCGGTCCACAACGACGTCGGGAGGTCGAACGTGAACTTCATCGAACGCGACGCTCGGTCCGCGCCCGCGGTGTGGCCGGCGCGGACCGAGCGCTCGTCGCTACCTGGAGAGGGCTGCCCTGGTGCCGAGGATGACCGTGATGCCGTGGGTCTTCCAGCCGGTGACCTTCTTGCTCACGCCGGTGAGCGAGTTGCTCGCCGCGAGGTAGAGCGCGAAGGGGTCCTTGCTGAAGACGTCGACGGCCTGCTTGTACGCGGCCTCCTGCGCGGCCTGGTCGAGCGTCGCCCCTCCCTGATCGAGGAACTTCTGCGCGTCCTGGCTGCAAAAGCTCGAGATGAAGCCCTTGCATCCGGCGAGGAGGTCGAGGAGCGCCGGATGGGTGAAGGTGTTCCACGTCACGAAGTAGAGCGGGTCGAGCTGCTTCTTGATCCAGCGGTCGTTGAAGACCGAGGTCGGCAGCGCGTTCAGCTTCACGGTGATGCCCACCTGGCCGAGCTGCGCGATGACCGCCTGGGCCACGTCGGGCTTCTGCGAGGACGAGATGTCGGCCTCGATCGTGAAGCCGTTCGGGAAGCCGGCCTGCGTGAGCAGATCCTTGGCCTTCTTCTGGTCCTGCGCGAACGGCTGGACGGACGCGTTGTAGCCGACGGTGAGGTCCGTGACGCCGCCCGCGAGCGGGCGCGCGTGGCCCTGGAGCACCGTCTTGATGATCGTGTTCATGTCGACGGCCAGGTTCATGGCCTGGCGAACGCGTGCGTCTTTGAGCTTCGCGCCGGCCTCACTGGTCGTGTTGAAGAACGCGAAGTCGTACACCGGGCTGTTGCTCTCGAGCACGTCGAACCCGGCGGACT
>WNGF01010607.1_pt1 | contig 10352 bp, 13 predicted proteins | sample 5400641 | NCBI WGS metagenome assembly WNGF01 (sample SAMN13153371, study PRJNA577476) | soil metagenome | isolation source: 80 cm soil or saprolite under grassland replicate 2 | place: USA:California | collected 2016-06-15
TCCACATGAGGCCGTCGTCCGCGCGGAAGCTCGTCTCGCTCGTCGCCGCGCTCGCGGTGGTCCTCGCTGCGTGCGGCGGCTCGACCGCCGAGACCGGCGAGCAGCCGACGCTCTACGTCGACCTCAGCGACTATCGCGTCATGCCGGACAAGCCGGTGGTCCCTCCCGGCCGGGTCGTGATCGGCATCCGCAATCACGCCTCGATGAGCCACGATCTGAAGGTGATCAAGACCGACGCGGCGCCCGACCAGCTCCCGTACGACCAGGGCACCGCGAAGGTCAAAGAAGACGGCAAGGTCGCCGGGCTCGAGAACATCCCGGGCGGCGCGTCGCGCAAGCTCGTCGTGGCGGACCTCGCGCCGGGGCGCTACGTGCTGATCTGCAACGTCGCCGGCCACTACCTCTTGGGGATGCGCGCCCCGCTCGAGGTGAAGTAAGCGCGGCTACGGCAGCAGCCGGCCGAGATCTCGAGGGAAGAGCGTCGTCTCGCGCAGGTTGCTCGCGCCGACGAGCTGCTGCACCCAGCGCTCGAGGCCGATCGCGAATCCGCCGTGCGCCGGCATGCCGTAGCGGAACGCCTCGAGGTACCCGGCGAACGGCGCGGGCTCGATCCGCCGCGCTCGCAGCGCGGCCTCGTAGTCGTCGTACCGATGGAGGCGCTGGCCTCCGGTCGCCAGCTCGAGCCCGCGGAACAGCAGGTCGAAGCTGTTCGAGTACGCCGGCCGCTCCGGGTCGGGGTGGGTGTAGAACGGCCGCTTCCGCATCGGGAAGCCGACGACGAACAGGAAATCGGAGCCATGCGTGCGGAGCGCCCACTCCCCGAGCCGGCGCTCGTGCGCGGGCGCGAGGTCAGGCTCCGAGCGCACCTCCGGCCCGAGCTCGGTCGCGAGAAGATCGAGCGCTGCGGTGAAATGCAGGACCGGGAAACGTGACGGGACTCGGACCGGGAGTCGGACGCCAGCCTGGCTCGCGGCGCCGAACACGCTCGCGGCCTGGGCCATCGCCGTGATCGCCGTCTCGAGCACGGCCATCACCTCACGGTGATCGGCGATGAAGCCCAGCTCGGCGTCGAGCGACACGTACTCGTTCAGGTGGCGCGGTGTGTCGTGGGGCTCGGCGCGGAACACCGGACCGACCTCGAAGACCCGCTCGAAGACGCCGACGAGCATCTGCTTGTAGAGCTGTGGGCTCTGGGCGAGGAACGCGGGTCGGCCGAAGTAGTCGACCCCGAAGCAGCTCGCGCCGCTCTCGGTCGCGGTCGCGACGATCTTCGGCGTGAAGACCTCCGTGAACCCCTGCTCGCGCAGCGTGGCCCGGTAGGCCGCGACGCACGCGTCCATGAGCGCGAACGCGGCACGGCGTCGCGGATGTCGCAGCGCGACCGCCGCATGGTCGAGGATGGTCGGCAAGGCGGCGTCGATCGAGGGGCGGAACAGATCGACCGGCAGCCCCGCGGCCGCGGGCGCGAGCACGCGGATCCGGGCCTCACGGACCTCGACGCCGCCGGGCGCGCGCCCCTCCGCGACGGCCCGTCCCTCGACCTCGATGACCGACTCGGGCGTGAGCTCGTCGAGTCCCGTCTCGCTCGGCCCGGGGACGACCTGGCTCGTGCCCCAGCCGTCGCGGACGATGAGGAAGCTGACCCGCGAGAGCACGCGCCGGTGCTGCAGCCAGCCGCGGACCAGCACCTGCTCGCCCACGTGCCGCGCGAGGTCGCTCGTTCGGATCCGTTCCAGCGGTCGCCTCCCGTCTGTCGTGTGGACGGGAAGACCGTGGTGCCACCACACTTCGCCCGCGTGCCCCCGGGACTCCACGGTCGGACCCGGGACGCTTCGCGCGCCTCGTTGCGTCGGTAACGGGACGACCGGCGGGTTCTACGCGGACTCGCATCCGCTCTTCCCGCACTCCAGGGTGTCCATCGCGCGCTTCGGACGCAGCCTCGCACCGGCCGGCGGCTCTCTTGGGTCCTAGGCTCGCGCGCTCCCTGTCAGCGTGTTGGACAGATGATAGCCGGCGGGGTCGCCACTACTTCCCGTCGAGGGTGAGCAGGTACTTCACGATCGCGTCGATCGTCGGCTGGTCCAAGCCGAGGTTGGGCATGATCGTGCCCGGCTTGACCGCGGGCGGGTTGCCGATCCACTTCTTGAGGTTGGCGTCGTTCACCGGTGAGAGGACGCCAGCGATCGTGTTCCGCACGGCGATGTTCGTGAGGTCCGGTCCGACCTTGCCGCCGGCGGTCGTGCCCTTCACGGTGTGGCAGCCGGCGCAGGCGAGCGACAGGAAGAGCTGCTGGCCCTTCTTCGTCTCGGGGTCGGTGATCGCGTTCGCCTTCGCGACCGCCTTCCCCGCCCAGTCGGCGTAGTCCGCCTGGTTCTGCGCGACGATCGTAATGAGCATGTCGGCGTGGCCGGTGCCGCAGAACTCGGTGCACTGGCCCTTGTAGGTGCCCGGGCGGTCGGCCTGGACCCAGAGCGCGGTCTCGCGGCCGGGGACGGCGTCCTTCTTCCCGCCGAGCCCCGGGATGAAGAAGGAGTGGATGACGTCGGTCGAATCGAGGTCGAGCTTGACCTTCTGCGCGACCGGGATGTGCAGCTCCTCCGCACCCTGCAGGTAACCGTCGTTCGTCTTGAACATCTGCTCCTGCGGGTACTCGAACGTCCACACCCATTGCCGCGCGTGCACCTTCACGGTCATCGCGGCTCCGCTGTCGACGTCGTTGATGTACGTGAGGCGCTGGAACGAGAGCACGGCGAAGGTGATGACCATGAGCGTCGGGATGACCGTCCAGATGAGCTCGAGGAGGTTGTGGCCGTGATACTGGCGCGCGACGTGCCCCGGTCGCTCGCGGAAGCGCAGGCCCGCGACGACGAGCGCGCCCACGACGATCGCGAGCACGATGACGGCCGCGCCGAAGAGGATCCAGTACAGGTCGGCGATCGCGCGGGCCTGCGGTCCCTGGGGGTCGTTCGGCCACGGTCCCATCGACGTGAAACACTAGGGCCAGATTTCGACGCGCGCCAATCCATGACCTAGAGTTTCGGCGATGGCCGGACACGATCAGCAGATCCATCTGCCGCCGCCGAGCCTCTCACCGGTGACCATCGCCATCGGCGCGACGTTCATCGCGTTCGGAGTGCTCTACGGCATCGTCCTGATCGTGATCGGCGGCGTCTTCCTGCTCGCCGGGATCGCGACGTGGCTCATCGACGACGCGCGCGCCTACGCGCAGGCCCCCGATGTCGAACACCACGTCGATGGCCACCACTGATGGCGACGCAGGACCGCACGGTCGTCCGCGGCCGCCGGGGCACGCCGTCGATCGACCGGCTGCCGCCGAACGAGACCGGGCTCGAGCAGCAGCCGACGCTGTTCAACAGCGGCATGTGGGCGATCATCATGTTCGTCGGCAGCGAGATCATGTTCTTCGCCGCCCTCTTCACGACGTACTTCTACCTCCGGGGCCGGATCCCCGAGTGGGTGCCGATCTTCGGCGAGAAGCCGACCTGGCACGGCGAGCTCCTGGGCCTCAGCCTCGTCGTGTACAACACGATCGCCCTGCTGTCGTCGAGCGTGACGATGCAGATCGCGGTCAACGCGATCAAGAAGGGCGACCGGGCCCGGATGATCCGCTGGCTCATCCCGACGATCGTCCTCGGCGCCGCGTTCCTCATCGGTCAGGGCTACGAGTACACGAAGCTCGGCTTCATCCCCCGCGACGGCGTCTTCGCCGCCGTCTTCTTCACCCTCACCGGCTTCCACGGCGCGCACGTCACCGGCGGCGTGCTCTTCAACTCGCTCTGCCTCTACCGTGGCCTGCGCGGCCAGTTCAGCGGGTCGCGCCACATCGCGGTCGAGGCGGCGAGCATCTACTGGCACTTCGTCGACGTGGTCTGGATCGGCCTCTTCACGACCATCTACGTGATCGGCTGACCCCGAAGGGTCTGCCGATCGCAGTACAGGGCGAGCCGCAGGCGAGCGTCTTCCGTGATCGGCTGACCCCGAAGGGTCTGCCGATCGCCGTACCGGGCGAGCCGCAGGCGAGCGTCTTCCGTGGTCGGCTGACCGACCTCCTCAGCGTCCGCTCGCGAGCGCCTTCACGTCGGCCGTGAGGTCGTCGATCGCGAGGTCGGAGTGCACGAGCAGTCGCTCCCGCCCCTGCGGGTCGATGAGGTAGATCGCGTCGGTGTGCCCGACGAACGTGCTCGGATCCGGGACCACGCGCACACCGTACGCGGACCAGACCGATCCGAGCTGCGCCGGGGCACCGATCAAGTACGCGAATCCGCTGTCGAGGCCGTGATCGCGGGCGAACGCACGCACCGCGTCGGGGGTGTCGTGCTCGGGGTCCACGGTGACGGCCACGAAGAGGAGCCGGTCGCGCTCGGCGCCGAGCGCGCGCTGCGTCTGCCGGACCTTCTCCGCGGTGAGCGGGCACACGTCGGGGCAGCGGGTGTACAGGAACGCGAGCGCCACGACCTTGCCGCGCTGTGCCGAGAGCGTGAGCGGCACGCCGGTGATGCCGTCGGTCAGCGTGAAGTCCGGCGCCGGCTGTGATCCGAGCTCGGTGCCGACGAGCTTGGTCGGTCCGCACGCGCCGGCGACGACGAACAGCAGGGCCGCGACGAGCGCGCGAACGGACATGCCGCCGACAATACCGTCGTGCGGATCAACGTCGCCGCCGCCTACGTCGCGATGGTCCTCCTCTGGGGAACCACCTGGGCGGCGATCAAGATCGGTGTCGCGAGCGTGCCGCCGCACATCTTCGCGTTCGAGCGCGCGCTCGCGGTCGCGATCATCCTCACCGCGCTCGCGCTCGCGCTCAGGCTGCCGTTCCCGCGGACCCGGCCCGCGCTCGCGGCCACGGCGATCTCCGGTCTGTTCAACATCGGGACGGCCTGGGCCCTCATCTTCTGGGCGGAGCAGTACGTTCCGTCGGGTCTCGTCGCGGTCTTCGGCTCGACGTCCCCCGTGTGGACGGCCGTGCTCGCGCATTTCCTCGTTCGCGGCGATCGGCTCTCGGGCCTCAAGGTCGTCGCCCTCCTCGTCGGCCTCGTCGGGACCGCGTTGCTCGTGGGCGCCCCGAGCTCCGGAGAGGGCCGGAACGCGCTCGTCGCCACCGCGCTCCTCGCCCTCATGCCGATCAGCTGGGCCATCGCGGGGATCGCCATTGCCCGCTATCTGTCGAGCGAGTCCCCGATCGCCGTCGTCGCGACGCAGGGCTGGATCGGATCGGCATTCCTGCTCCCGTTCGCGCTGCTCGAGGTGGGCGAGCCGCAGCGTTGGGATGCTCCCGCGATCCTCTCGTTCGCGTATCTCGTGCTCGGTGGGTCGTGTGTGGCGCTCGTCCTCAACGCGTGGCTCTATCGTCGGCTCCGGCCGACGACGGTGATGCTGTCCCAGATCCTCATTCCGGCCCAGGCCCTCCTCATCGGCGCGCTCGCGCTCGGCGAGGTGCTCACCCCCCGCATGCTCGCCGGTGCCCTCCTCGTCGCGACCGCGGTCGGCCTCAACGCGCGCGCGGGGGGCACGTCGACCGAGCCGGCGGCCGAGCCGACGGCATCCGCGGCCGATTGATGGCCGACCGCCAGGCGCTGTGCGAGAGCTGCGGGCACACCGAGGCGTGGCACGACGCGAAGGAGGCCCGCCGGCTGCTGGGCCGCGAGCCGTACACCGAGCGACCGTGCTATCGGGAGATCGGCTCGGACCCGTGCCGCTGCCGTGGCTTCCGCGACTCCGGCGAGATCGCCGTCCGCGCGGGGGCCGGGTCGTTCGGCAACGCGTCGCCGACCGCGCGGCTCGTGCGGAACGGCGTCCTCACGCTGCTCCTGGTCGTCATGGGCGTCGCGCTGCTGTACGCGTACCGCGCACAGTCGCCGGCGACCGTCCAGATCCCCGTCTCGCAGGCGATCGCGGAGCTCCAGGCGGGACAGGTGCGGCGAGTGGTCGTCGTCGCGCAGACCGCGACGATCGAGCTGAGATCGGGCGAACATCAGCAGACCGTCGTCGCCGCCCAGAGCGACATCCTGACCCGGGCGGTCGCGGAGTACAACGCCGCCCATCCGGCGGAGCAGGTCGAGCTGCGGTATGAGCAGGACGGTCAGACCTTCAGCGTGATCGGGAGCGTGCTCCTCAGCCTGCTGCCGGTCATGCTGATCGGTGGCTTCTTCTTCTGGATGATGCGGCGGTCGCAGCGGCCGCCGGATGGTCGCTGAGCGCGGACCGAGGCTCGCCCGGGTTCGCTTGGCCGCTCGCTACTACACGGTCGTAGTATTGTTGACGTCGGGCTACTACCAAGGGGTCGTAGGTGAGCATCGACTGGGAGCTCAACCTCTTTCAAAGCGATCCGACGTTGCTCGAGCGGTCGGACGACGATGCCTATGAGCGCGCCGCCTTCGCGCTCACTGCCCTGGCCGATCCGCGCCGATTGAAGCTCGTCCACGCGCTGTCGGTCGGCGAGGACACCCCGCAACGTGCCGCGGTCTGGGCCGGGCTCGACCAGGCGTACGCGGAGCGCGAGCTCGCGGCCATGGTCCTCGCCGGCTTGGTCGAGCGGCGCGACGGGCGCCCGGAGCCGGTCTACGTGCCCCGCGATGGACACCTCGTGGTCGAGCTGCACATCGCGCTCGCGCACGGGCGGGAGCCCGCCGGCGAACGGCATCCCCGCTTCCTGGCCCGCCGTCGGGTGCCGCGGCGTTCGGACCAGCGGAAGGCGGGATAATCGCGGGGTGGCCGACGACCTGCGGCGCCTGAGGCGGCCTGCACGCGGACGCGATCGGTTCCTCGGCCCGCTCGAGTCGGCCGTGATGGACCGACTGTGGAAGCGCCGGCAGGCGACGGTGCGCGACGTGGTCGACGATCTCGCCCGGTCGCGCTCGCTCGCGTACACGACGGTGATGACGATCATGAGCCGTCTGCACGCGAAGGGGCTGCTCGTGCGCGAGCGTGACGGCAAGACCTACGTGTACCGCCCGGCGTTCACGCGCGAGGAGCATCGCGCGCGTCTCTCCCGTGACCTCGTGCGCGGGCTCGTCGACGAGTTCGGCGATGTCGCGCTCGCGCAGTTCGCCGCGGAGCTGAGCTCGGTCGACGCGACGCACCGGGCCTCGCTGCGGCGCATCGTCGGCCGGGACCGTCGTGGCAACGGCTGACCGCGCCTTCGGCCTGCTCGTGTCCCTCGCGCTCGTCTCGAGCGCGATCCTCCTCGCGCTGCTCGCCGCGCTGCTCCCGCACGCGCTCGCGTTCCTCGGCGGCGGCACCGCCGACCCGACGGAGCTCGTCGCCCTGCTCGTCCTCGTCCTGGCGACGCTCGGTGTCGGCCTCGGGCTGAGCTCGCTCTTCCGTCAGCTGCTCGCCACGCTGTTCCTCATCCGCGGCCTGCTCGCGCGGCGCATCGCGACGCCCCGGCGCGTCGCCGCGGCCGCGCGACAGCTCGGTCTCGAGCCGCGCGTCGACGTCGTGCGCGATCCGCGCCCGTTCTCGTTCTGCTACTGGTTCCTCCGCCCGCGGATCTGCCTCTCGACCGGTCTCATCGGCCGGCTCGACGAGGCGGAGCTCGGCGCGGTGCTGCTCCACGAGCGCTATCACCTCCGGCAGCGGGATCCGTTGCGGCTCGTGGTGGCGCGGTATTTCGCCGCCGGCCTCTACGTCGTCCCGGTGGTGGAGGAGCTCGTCGAGTACTACACGCTCCAGAAGGAGATCGCCGCCGACCAGGATGCGGTCGGCGCGCTCGGCGGCGTGCGCGAGCTCGCGTCCGCGCTGTACAAGGTCCTTCCCGAGGCGGACGACATCTCGCTCGGTCTCCTGAGCCCGGTCGGGTCGCTCTCGGTGACCGAAGCGCGGATCGATCAGCTCGTCGACGGCCGTGCGGTCCCGCTCGTGCTCTCGCGGGCCTCGGTCGCGCTCTCCGGCGGCGCGCTCGCCGCCGCGTCGATCCTGGCGCTCGCGGGCGCGCGATTCGAGGTCGGCGCGGAGGGCCTCGCGCCCCTCTTCACCGTCCCCGGGCTGCTCGGCTCCGCGTCGTTCCTGTTCGCCGCGGCGGTGACCGGCGCGGTACAGCAGGTGCGGCTCGTCGCGCACGGGCCGGCCGAGTAGGAGCCTGAGCCTCACCCGCGAGCACGTCCGCGCCCTCGTCGCGGGCACCCTCCTCGCGTCCGTCGGCGACACGCCGCTCGTGCCGCTGCGCCGGATCGGTGCCGGCCTGCGCGGCGAGCTCTGGGCCAAGCTCGAGTCCTTCAACCCGGCCGGCAGCGTGAAGGACCGCCCGGCGCTGTGGATGGTGCTCGAGGCGGAGGCCCGTGGCGCGCTGGAGGGACGGACGATCCTCGACGCGACGAGCGGCAACACCGGCGTCGCCCTCGCGCTCGTCGGCGCCGTGCGCGGCCATCCGGTCACCCTCTGCATGCCCGACAAGGTGTCGCTCGAGCGCAAGCGGATCGCGCGCGCGTTCGGCGCGACGCTCGTGCTCACGGACCCGCTCGAGGGGACCGATGGGGCGATCCTCGCCGCGCGGGCGCTCGCCGAGCGCGAGCCGGAGCGGTACGAGCACGTCGACCAGTACGCGAGCCAGGCGAACGTGCGGGCTCACGAGGAGACGACCGGCCCCGAGCTCTGGGAGCGGACCGGCGGGCGGATCACGCATTTCGTCGCGGGTGTCGGTACATCGGGCACGGTGATGGGCGTCTCGCGCGTCCTGCGTCCCCACGGCGTGCGGATCATCGCGGTCCAGCCGGACGACGCGCTGCACGGGATCGAGGGGTGGAAGCACATGCCGAGCGCGATCCGCCCGCCGATCTGGGATCCCGGTGCCGCCGACGAGCACCGGGTCATCGACACCGAACGCGCGATCGCGATGACCCGCCGGCTCGCTCGAGAGGAGGGAGTCTTCTCGGGCGTCTCGGGGGGCGGCGCGGTCGCGACCGCGGTCGACGTCGCCGCGGAACAGCAGGGGATGGTCGTAGCGTTGGTGGCTGATGGAGGGGAGCGTTACCTCTCCACGCCGTTGTGGGAGTGATGCCATGTCAGTGACCGTTCGCTTGCCGGGAGCGCTCCGGGACGCCGTCGGCGGAGAGACGAAGATCGAGGCCACCGGTGCGACCCTCGCGGACGTCTTCGCGGACATCGATCGCCGCCACCCCGGCTTCCGCTCGCGCGTGCTCGATGAGCGGGGCGGCATCCGCTCGTACGTGAACGTGTACGTCGGCGACGAGGACGCGCGTTCGGGCGGTGGCCTCGCGACGACGGTGCCGGACGGTGCCGAGGTCATGGTCATCCCGGCGATGGCGGGCGGCCGCTGAGCGAACCTCCGGTCGCGCCGGCGGCGGTGGAGGAGCGCCTCGTGCTCCCGGCGGCGCTGCGCGATGAGATCGTCGGCCACGCCCGAGCGGAGGCGCCGAAGGAGGCCTGCGGCCTCGTCGCCGGACACGGCGCCACGGCGGAGCGCGTCATCCGGTGCGCGAACGTCAGCTCGAACGCGACCGTCCGGTACAGGATCGATCCCCGCGAGCAGCTGCGGGCGTTCCGCGAGCTCGACGACCGGGGCGAGGAGCTCGTCGCGATCTACCACAGCCATCCGGTCAGCCAGCCATACCCCTCGCCGACGGATCGGGCCGAGGCGCACTACCCCGACGCGTTCTACGTGCTCATCTCGCTCCGCACCGCCGACCCCGAAGTCCGTGCGTACCGCGTGCGCGACGGCTGGGTGCGCGAGGTGGAGCTCGCGCTAGGGTCCGCCGACGCGCCATGACGCCGCGATCGCGGCGGACTCCGCGAGCGCCCGGGGCGCATCGGGATCGATGTATCGGAATTGCAGGGCGAGCCCGCGCGTGCCGACGACCGTCGTGACCTGGCGCAGGAGCTCGGGCCGGCCGTCCACGCTGCCTCGGTAGACGTCGTCCACGACCACGAGATGCCCGACGCGCTCGATCGTTCGCGACGAGCTCGTCTGGTCGAGCCCGCGGCGCCACGGCACGCCGACCGTCTCGGCGTAGCCCTCGAGCGTGAGGAGCGCGCTGCCACTGATCCGCATGACGACGAGGACGTCCGTCTCGGTGACGAATCGGCCGGCCTCGTTGGGGAGCCCGAGCGTTTCGCTTCGCCAGCGCGCCGGAAGCGTGAGCGAGTAGCCGTCGCCGGGGAAGGGCGTCCCAGACGGCGCGCCCGCCTCGATCGGTGGGGCGAGCTCGGGCGCGTAGCCGAGGGCGGCGAACTCGATCCGTGAGACCTGGTCGGCCAGCACCAGTGGCACGCCCGCGACCGTGATGAGGACCGCGATGATGGCCGCGGGCACGGGCATGAGGTGCCGGAGGTTCTCGAAGAGCCCGTAGAGCAGCCGCAGCCCGAGCGCGACCGCCATG
>WNGF01010608.1_pt1 | contig 10352 bp, 10 predicted proteins | sample 5400641 | NCBI WGS metagenome assembly WNGF01 (sample SAMN13153371, study PRJNA577476) | soil metagenome | isolation source: 80 cm soil or saprolite under grassland replicate 2 | place: USA:California | collected 2016-06-15
TTTTCATCTCGCCAAACCAATAGCGCTTCATCGAAGCCGTCCCCGATCTTGCGCAGACGATGTATTTTTTCGAGGGCTCGGGAAACAAAAAGATCGTTGTAACCTGCACCGCGCCGGCCAAGTTCGAGTCGGGGCGTGAACCGCTTTTCGATGCTTGCATGAAGACTTTTCTGTTGTCCACGCGCTGACTTTTAAGCCAAACGGTCAGGGAGCATCTCCGCGCGGTGAATCCACCGCATGGTCGAAGATGACGCACAGTCCGCGTTGTTTTAGTGTTGCGCATTACGCTTCTATTCCATGCAAGAAAACGACATTAACTTGCGGGACGGCAGGATCGTTCGAGGCGAAGCTCCGCTGAATCTGGAGATGCCATTCGAAAAGCTGGACGGCTTTCTCACGGAGACTAAATCGTTTTACGTTCGCACCCATTTTTCGATCCCTTCCATCGATCGAGATGCATGGTGGCTGCACGTCGAAGGAGACGTTGAGAATCCATTCGCCATTAATTACGAACAACTGCTCGAATTAAAATCGGCGACGATTCCGGTGACGCTGGAATGCGCCGGCAACAATCGAAGTTTTCTCGAGCCTAAGGTCAAAGGTGTGCAATGGGGACTGGGCGCGGTTGGCACGGCGGAGTGGACGGGCGTGCCATTATCCATCCTGCTCGATCGGGCGACTCTCAAGCCAAACGCTTGCGAAGTAGTTCTGGAAGGCGCCGATGGCGGCATGCTCGAGGAACCGAAGAGTCCGCCAGGCGAATTGAAGTTCGCGCGCAGTATTCCTCTGGAAAAAGCGCGCCGCGATGTGCTGCTGGCCCACAAAATGAATGGCTCAGACTTGCTGCCGGAGCACGGGTTTCCAGTGCGCGCAATCGTGCCGGGCTGGTATGCAATGGCATCTGTCAAATGGCTTCAGCGTATCATCGTCACCGACCGTCCGTTTACCGGATATTATCAAACAATTGACTACGCGTACTGGCAGAGGACTGACTACGGGCACTGGCAGAGGGGAGAGGATATTGCTGAATTGACGCCGCTGACGGAGATGCAAGTCAAAGCGGAGATTGCGTGTCCGGTAGAAGGTGAAATCGTTCCGGCGAATTCCAGCGTTTGTGTTCACGGAGCCGCTTGGGCGTGCGATGCGGAAATCACGAAAGTCGAACTGAGCACGGACGGTGGCGCAATCTGGAATGATGCAAAATTGCTTGGCGAATCGAACTCAAACGCGTGGCGATTGTGGGAGTTCAAGTGGCAGACATCGTCGCAACCGGGGAAACAAACCCTCATCGCGCGCGCCACCGATTCGCTCGGCCGAACGCAACCACTGCATCGCGATCCCGATCGCGGCACTTACATGATCAACCATCTGCTGCCGATTACCGTGCAGATCTGCTGATTTTTCCATATGGCCAGCCAAGCAGAAAAAGGAGAAACATTTCGTGCGCTGCACGGACGCGATCGCGCGTTCATCATTCCCAATCCGTGGGATATCGGCACGGCGCGATTATTGCAATCGCTCGGATTCGAGGCGCTGGCGACCACGAGCGCCGGCTTTGCGTTTTCCATTGGAAAACCTGATGGCGCCGTTGATCGCGAAACGATGCTTGCACACGCTGCCGACCTGGTTGCGGCAACCGATCTGCCAATCAGCGCAGACCTTGAAAATGGTTATGGTGACGCTCCAGCGTACGTTGCTGAGACGATTCGCCTCGCCGCGGATGTTGGACTCGCGGGCTGCTCGATCGAAGATGTCGCCGCTCGTCGTCAACAAGCGCCCTACGAACTCCCCTTGGCGGCGGAGCGCGTCCGCGCTGCGGTGGAGACGGCACGGTCCCTGCCATTTCCTTTCACATTAACAGCGCGCGCCGAAAATTACGTGATCGGACGCCCCGATCTTCGCGACACGATTGCGCGCCTTCAGGCATTTCAGGAGGCTGGCGCCGATGTCCTCTTTTCGCCTGGGCTCAAAAGCAAACAAGACATCATCACGGTAGTTCGCTCAGTGGATCGGCCAGTGAATGTGGTTATGGGGTTACAAGGCGTGCAGTTGAGTCTCGACGAACTCTCGCAGATTGGAGTGAAGCGGGTCAGCGTCGGCAGCGCGCTCTCGCGCGCAGCGCTTGGCGCGTTCCTCCGCGCGGCGCGCGAAATGCAGATGCACGGAACTTTTAGCTTCGCAGAAGACGCCGTGAAATATGCCGACTTGAACAGGATGCTTGCGTAATTGTGGAGAAAATGTCGATCTTGTTGAAGTTCGGCGCTGCTTCACGCTAAGTTTCAGACCATGTCACTCGTTTTTAAAACAATTCAGACCGAAGGAATCGCTGAGCTTTCTTATCTCGTCGGCGACGACGACGAAGGAGTGGCGGCGGTCTTTGATCCGAGAGCTGATTGCGACGTTTACATTGAAGCGGCGCGGCACGCCGGCGTCGTTATCACGCACATTTTCGAAACCCATATTCATGCCGATCTGGTGAGCGGCTCGCGCGAACTGTGCGCGCGATTGGAAACGGCAAAGATTTACGCCAGCGGCGAGGGCGGCGCAGAGTACGGTTTTAACCCCGAGAAAATCAAAGATGGCGACCGATTTAAATTTGGCGAAGTGATCGTAACGGCGCGCCACACCCCGGGGCATACGCCGGAGCACATGTCGTATTTACTGTCTGAGGCAGATCATCCTGAAGAGCCGTGGGCAGTGCTTACGGGTGATTCGCTTTTTGTCTCTTCCGCGGGACGACCCGACTTGTTAGGTGAAAAATTTACCAGGCAACTCGCCGAACAACAATTCCACACGTTACACGATTTCTACCTCAATCTCCCTGATCACGTGATAATTTATCCTAATCACGGTGCCGGCTCGCCCTGTGGCGCCGACATCGGCGCGCGGTTGAGCAGCACGATCGGTTACGAAAGAAAATTCAATAATTTTTTGCAGTTCAAAGACGCAAAAAGCTTCACCGATTTTGCAATTAAAACGGCGCCGCCCGTGCCCCGGTACTATCCGCTGATGAAGAAAGTGAACGCCGAAGGCCCTAAAGTGCTTGGAAGTCTTCCACGCGTTCCGGGTCTTTCTCCAAAGGCTTTCCGAGACGCGATCGAGAAGAAGGCTGGCGTGCTTGTTGATGTGCGCAACATGCTCGCGTTTGGCGGCGGTCACATTGCTGGCGCACTTAACATTGCCGGCACGCCAATTCTCTCCATTTGGGCGGGCTGGCTGCTCGATCCAGAAAAGCCAATTCTTCTCGTGCTTGAGGATGATGACGACCTTGAAAAAATTCTCCGGTTATTTGTTCGAACCGGATACACAAAATTCGTGGGTTATTTGATCGGCGGAATGAAGGCGTGGCACGCAGCGGGGTTTCCGCTGGAAAGAATCGGCCAGATGAGCGTGCACGAGTTGAATGGACGCAAGTCTTCGTTGCAGGTTGTCGATGTGCGTTCGCCCGGTGAATGGAAGAAGGGGCATGTTCCCGGCGCCCACCACATTTTTGTCCCGGAGCTTGGCAACCGGGTGGGAGAGCTTGATCGCAACAAACCCACGGCGATTTATTGCGGCAGCGGTTATCGCGCCAGCATCGCCACGAGCATTTTGAAGCGGCAGGGCTTCAATGAGCTTTGGAATGTTCCCGGTAGTTGGGAAGCGTGGAAAAAGGCGAAGCTGCCAGTTGAGGGAGACGGCGAATGAACGGAACAACAGCGCTACCCCGGCGTTCATTCGGGGAGACAATGCGCGCGGACGTTTGGTGGCTCCAGCCGCTGCTCGTTTTTATCGGATTGTCGACTTTCATCGTTTACTCCACGTGGGCGGCGTTTCAGGGAAAAGATTATTTCTTCGGCAATTATGTCTCGCCGTTTTATTCGCCGGAACTGTTTGGCGATTCGCCCCATAGTTGGTTTGGACCGAAACCGGGGTGGTGGCCGCAGTGGCTTCTATTTTCGCCGGCGCTTTTTATTCTTTGGGCACCGGGTGGCTTTCGGCTCACCTGTTATTATTATCGTGGCGCTTACTACAAAGCGTTCTGGGCCGATCCGCCGGCATGCACTGTCGGCGAGCCGCGTAAGAGCTACTGGGGCGAGCGTTCATTCCCGCTCATCATGCAAAATGTACATCGCTATTTTCTGTACCTGGCGCTCCTGTTCATCTTGATCCTGGCGTATGACGTTTGGAAAGCGCTCTGGTTTGTCGATCCAGCGACGGGCAAAAATTCATTTGGTATCGGTGTCGGCACGATCGTACTCGCCATCAACGTGTATTTGCTCAGCGGCTACACATTTGGATGCCATTCCTTACGGCATCTGATCGGAGGATTTCGCGATCAACTTGCAAAATCCCGAGCCTGTTACCGCGCATACGCCTGCGTGAGTTGTCTGAATCGTCGGCACATGCTTTGGGCGTGGCTGAGTCTGTTCTGGGTCGGCTTTACCGATCTTTATGTGCGACTCTGTGCAATGGGCGTGTGGCATGATGTGCGGCTTGTGTAGCCGCAGTTTATTGCTGTCACCATGCCGGACCACGATACTTTCGAGCACGACGTTTTGATCATCGGTTCCGGCGGCGCTGGACTACGTGCGGCGATTGAGGCATCAGCGGCCGGCGTTTCCGTCGGGATGGTTTGCAAATGTCTTCTCGGCAAGGCGCACACAGTAATGGCGGAAGGCGGCATCGCAGCGGCGCTGGCCAATGTTGATGATCGCGATAATTGGAAGGTGCATTTCGCGGATACGATGCGCGGCGGCCAATACGTGAACAATTGGCGAATGGCCGAGTTGCACGCGAAGGAAGCGCCAACTCGTGTGCGTGAGCTCGAGGCGTGGGGTGCAGTGTTCGATCGCACGAAGGATGGTCGCATTCTACAAAGGAACTTCGGCGGCCACAAATATCCGCGCCTTGCGCACGTGGGCGATCGTACCGGCCTCGAAATGATCCGAACATTGCAAGACCACGGGATACATCAGGGAATCGATGTATACATGGAGGTTTGCATCATCGCGTTGCTGAAAGATGGCCAGCGAGTGGTTGGGGCATTCGGTTATGATCGCGAGCGCGGACACTTTAAGATTTTTCGCGCCAAGGCAGTCGTGCTCGCGACTGGTGGGATAGGCAAAGCTTACAAGATCACCAGTAACAGTTGGGATTGCACCGGTGACGGACACTCGCTCGCATATCATGCCGGCGCAGCGTTGATCGACATGGAATACGTGCAGTTCCATCCCACAGGCATGGTTTGGCCCCCTAGCGTGGCGGGAATGCTGGTGACCGAAGGCGTCCGTGGCGAAGGCGGGATTCTCACCAACGCGGATGGCAAACGTTTCATGTTCGACTTTATCCCGGACAATTACAAAGCCCAGACGGCTGATAACGAGGAAGAAGGCTGGCGTTATACGCAGGGCGACAAGAACGCCAGGCGCCCGCCGGAGTTATTGACTCGCGATCACGTTGCACGCTGCATCGTGCGTGAAATTAAAGAGGGCAGAGGAAGTCCACACGGTGGCGTCTATCTCGACATTTCGTGGATTAGGAAAAAAATCTCAAACTCGGAAGAGCATATCAAACGCAAGCTCCCGAGCATGCATCACCAGTTCAAAGCGCTGGGCGACGTCAACATCACGAAAGAGCCGATGGAAGTCGGACCGACCACGCACTACATCATGGGTGGCGTGCATGTGGACGCAGATACCCAGATGTCCGATGTGCCGGGGTTATTCGCTGCAGGTGAGTGCGCAGCCGGAATCAATGGCGCGAACCGGCTCGGCGGCAATTCGCTTTCCGACCTTCTAGTCTTCGGAAAACGAGCCGGAGAATTTGCAGCGAAGTTTGCGAAGGAAAACTCACACGGGAAAATCGACAACGACAAGGTCGACATGTACGCCCGCGAAGCATTGAAACCGTTCGAGAACAGTCGCGGCGAAAATCCGTACTCCGTTCAGCGCGATTTGCAGGAAGTGATGCAGCACAACGTCGGCATCGTCCGTGACGAGAGCGAAATGCGCTCGGCGCTCGATCATTTGAAAAGTTTTTGGGAACGCGCCGCGCGTGTTGGCGTCACAGGCAACCGCGATTTCAATCCCGGCTGGCACACCGCGCTGGATCTAAAAAATCTGCTCACAGTTGCCGAGGCGATCACGCGCGCGGCGCTGGAGCGAAAAGAAAGCCGGGGCGCTCAATTCCGCGAGGATTATCCCCAGAGGGACGAGCGCTTCGCGAAGGTGAACACCGTGATTCGCCAGACCGGGGACGGCAATATGGAAGTCCGATTGGAACCTCTGCCGGAAATGCCGGACTATTTGAAACAGGTGATTGAGGAAAATCGGTGAACCCGTGAATCGAGAATCGTTACATCGTGAATCGACACCCAAACAGCGTGGGCAAGTTTCGACCTTCGAAGATTTGGAAGTCTATCGACTGGCGCGCGAATTTCGAAAAGCGATGTACGGCGTTGTGAAAAGGTTGCCGGAAGTCGAGCGATTTGGATTAGCCAGTCAAATTCGCCGCGCGGCTGTTTCATTGACTAACAACATAGCGGAGGGGCACGGTCGTTACCACTATCTCGATCAGATCAAATTTACGCTTCACTCTCGCGGCTCCCTCGAAGAACTACTGGATGATCTGAACGTCTGTGCAGACGAGCAATACCTCCCGGTTGAAGAGATCATATCTCTGAAAGAGGACGGGTGGCGGATACGTCAGTTGATTGACGGTTACGTACGCTACTTGCGCCAACAAAGCACCGTTCACAGCGGTTCATCGGTTCGCGAAGACTCACCGGCATACGACGAAGACATCGACGATTCACGATTCTCGATTTAACGATTCACGATGAAAACAGCTGTTTTCAAAATCTGGCGCGGGAATGCGACTGGCGGCGCGTTTCGGAATTTCACCACCGGCGTGTCAGAAGGAATGGTTGTGCTCGACGCGGTCAATCACATTCAGGCAACGCAGGCGAACGATCTCGCTTACCGCTGGAACTGCAAAGCCGGCAAATGCGGGTCGTGCTCGGCAGAGATCAACGGCATGCCAAAGTTAATGTGCATGACCCGCCTGAGCGACCTGCCACTCGAAAAACCGGTAACAGTTCAGCCGATGAAAGCATTCCCGCTAATAAAGGACTTACTGACTGACGTTTCCTGGAACTTCCGAGTGAAAAAGAAAATCAAGCCGTTCAAGCCGCGAGCTCCCGATGCGCCTGACGGCACCTGGCGAATGCAGCAGGAAGACATTGATCGAGTGCAGGAATTCCGAAAATGCGTTGAATGTTTTCTTTGCCAGGATGTTTGCCACGTGCTGCGCGATCACCAGATGCACGAGAAATTCATTGGGCCACGGTTCCTGATTCACGTTGCCGCATTGGAGATGCATCCGCTCGACACGGAAAATCGCATCGAAGAATTGCGAAACACGCAGGGAATCGGCTACTGCAACATCACGAAATGCTGCACGAAGGTTTGCCCAGAAAGCATTCAGATCACAGACAACGGCATTATTCCCCTGAAAGAGCGGGTGGTGGATGACTTTTACGATCCGCTGGGTTGGGTTTGGCGATCGCTGAAAAAATTGTTAGATCGCTAAAGAGCATGAGCGAACTAAAACGACTCCACAAAGACGCCATCCCGGCCGCTTTGGAAAAAGCGGAACGCTACCGTTTGCTCAATGAGCCCGGCGAAGCAGAGAGCATCTGCCTCGACATTCTCCAGGTGGATCCGGAAAATCAGCACGCAATTATCACACTTTTGCTCGCGTTGACCGACCGTTTCGAGAAAGGCTACAGCGTCAGCGATTCGCAAAGCAAAGAATTGCTGGCGCGACTCAACTCGGAATATGAGCGCGCCTACTATTCTGGAATAGTGGCGGAACGTCGCGCGAAGATGAAACTGCGGCAGCACACACCGGATTGCCGGTTTCAAGCGTACGATCTTCTGCGGGAGGCCATGAGCTGGTTCGAAAAAGCCGAACCGCTTCGGCCGCCAGGTCATGACGATGCGATTCTGCGCTGGAACACGTGCGCGCGAATCATCGATCGAAATAAACTCGTTCCGCGCGCGGAAGAAGAACCGATCGAATTTCCTCTTGAATAAAATTGTGAGGCAACCGCTTCGGTTGCCATGAAGCTTGGCAGGCGGAGCGCCTGCCCTACAATATGTCGGACATGCAAGGCGACGACTTCACTCGCTTTGAACATGTAGGCTGGCAACGTGTGGCGGACAAATACGATTCGGCGTGGTCGCCGCTAACTCGGCAATTCATTCCTCATCTAATCAGCGCCGCCCAAGTTTCACCGGGCATGTCGGTATTGGATGTCGCGTGCGGGCCCGGTTATGTGTCTGCCGCAGTGAAAGAGTTTGGCGCGATTCCAACGGGAATCGATTTCTCCGAGAAGATGATCGCGATCGCAAAGGGAATGTTTCCGGCCATTTCGTTCATCCAAGGCGATGCTCAGAATCTGCCGTTTCGAGACGCCAGTTTTGATCGGGTTTTGAGTAACTTCGGTTTGCTCCACGTCTCACATCCCGAAATGGCATGTGCAGAAGCATCTCGTGTTTTGAAATCGAAAGGGAGATTTGGTTTCAGCGTCTGGGCGGGGCCGGAGAAGAATCCCGGCGCCAGGATCGTGAATGACGCGCTTGAAGCGCACGCGGACTTGGATGTCGGCCTGCCCGAAGGTCCACCGCGCTATTTGTTTGGTGAGAGGGAAGAGTGCCGAAAGGCGTTAGAACAATCCGGTTTTGATGGCACGTCGATGACCTATGAGACGCGCACGGTGGAATGGCATCTTCCAACTGCGTCCTATTTTTTCGAAACAGAACGCGACGCTGGTGTCCGCACGGCCGGGCTTCTGGCGCGCCAGTCGCCCGAGAGGTTAGACGCGATTCGCACCGCGATTGAAAATGGAATGAAGCAGTATGCAAAAGACAACGAGTTCGTTTTGCCGATGACTGCGCACATAGTTGTCGTATCTAAAAGCTAAGGAACCACCCTATCGTCTTCGGAGACGCCGATCCACCTATACAATCGCGCCGCCGCAGCTTGACCCGGCCCCCGCGGTGCACCCGAAACAATGATCGCCCGTTATGATCTCACGACCTTCGAGTAAATCCGGATCGATATCCCACAGAAAGAGCGGTTTGCTCCCGCCATTGCGCGACCATTGTAGTCCGAGCTGCTGATTAAAATCGCAATCGTAAACTTCTCCGCGCCAGCCGACACTGATCGTGTTACGGCACATTAGGCCATCAATTGTCGCCGGATTGAACGCGTCGATTAGCAGCTCCATGTATTCATCGAGTCTGCCGTTGTGGCGCAGATAGCTTGCAAACCGCCCGATGGGCAGATTCGTGAGCGTGTACAGTTTGTTAAACACAATTCCGAAGTGGGTTAGAAGTTCCCGCTTGTAATCAGTCTCAAGCTCGGCCTGCGACGGCGATAAAAACGCGCCCACCGGATTGTAAACCAGATTCAGCGGCAGGTCCGAATCGATTCCGTACCCTAACGAGTTGAGCAATTGCAGAGCAGTTATACTGCCTTCAAAAACGCCTTCGCCGCGTTGAGCGTTCACGTTTTCCCGTGAATAGCACGGCATCGACGCAATAATCTCTACCTTATTCTTTGCAAGAAACGGAGCGAGGTCTTCATAACCGCGCTCGAGTAAAATCGTGAGATTGCAGCGGTCAATGATGTGCCGGGGCGGTTCAAGCGATTTCACCTTCTCGATGAAATTGCGAAAATCCGGAATCATCTCCGGCGCGCCGCCGGTGAGATCAACGGTTGGAATGTCAGTCCTAGCCAACCAATGAATGATTCGGTTAATGGTCTCCCGCGACATGATTTCCTTGCGCTTCGGTCCGGCATTCACATGGCAATGCACGCAAGTCAGATTGCAGAGCTTGCCCACATTGACCTGAAGAATCTCGGGACGCGCGTGGCGCAGCACCACATTTTCCTGAGCAAGTCGGGCAGCAAACTGGTTCACAAATGGAAAAACTTTGTGCCCCAATAGATCGAACCACCGAGAATTGCGGCGCATGGCACTGTGATCAGCCACGAAAGAACAATCGCGCTTATCGCACGTGGATTTGCTTTGCCGGTTGTCAGGCCAATTCCGAAAAGCGAACCGACAGACACGTGCGTCGTAGAAACGGGCAGCCCGAACAGGCTGGCGAGCACGACAAGAATCGCAGTCGTAAGATTTGCCGTGAAGCCCTGACCGTGATTCATCGCCGTAATTTTGTGGCTCATCGTTTCGGCGACGCGGCGCGCGCTCAGTAATCCACCGACCGCTATTGTCGTTGCAACGGCTGCGAATCCCCACCGAATGTCGAACGCTTTCCACAAGAGCAGCAGCGCGACAATTT
>WNGF01040743.1_pt1 | contig 10347 bp, 8 predicted proteins | sample 5400641 | NCBI WGS metagenome assembly WNGF01 (sample SAMN13153371, study PRJNA577476) | soil metagenome | isolation source: 80 cm soil or saprolite under grassland replicate 2 | place: USA:California | collected 2016-06-15
AGCTGGTGCGGCGCAGCAAGGCGGACGTAGGGATCGCGGTGGACCCCGACGTGGACCGGCTCGCCATCGTGGACGAGCGGGGACGGCCGATCGGCGAGGATTACACGTTAGCGTTCGCGGTGAGAGCGGTCTTGGGCGGTCAGGCGGTCAGGCGGTCAGGCGGTCGCCGGAACTCCTTGACCGCCCGACCGCCGGTCCGCCCGACCGCCGTCGTTTGCAACCTCTCCACCTCGCTCGTCGTGGACGACGCGGCGCGTGAATGCGGCGCCGCGGTCATCCGGGCCCCCGTCGGCGAGGCGTACGTGGCGCGGGCGATGGTGGCCGCGCGCGCGCCGGTGGGCGGCGAAGGCAACGGCGGCGTGATGCTGCCGGCGCTGCACGTGGGGCGGGACGGGCCGGTGGCGGCGGCGTTGGCGCTGACGCTCCTGGCCCGAACCGGGAAAACCGTCAGCGAGCTCGTCGCAGCGGCTCCCCGCTACGTTATTGTCAAGGCGAGGGTGGAGCGGGGAGCGGGGAGCGGGGAGCGTGGGTTGTCAGGCGGGTACGCGGCGCTCAAGCGCCGCTTCCCGGACGCGACGACCGACGAGCGCGACGGATTACGGCTGGCGTGGGCCGACCGCTGGCTGCACGTGCGGCCGTCGAATACCGAGCCGATCATCCGGTTGATCGCCGAGGCGCCGACCGGCGCCGCCGCCGAGGCGCTGATCGAGGAAGGACGCAAGCTATGTGCGGGATCGTAGGCTACACCGGCGCGCGGCCCGCCGCCGCGCTGGTGCTCGAGGGGCTGAAGCGGCTCGAGTACCGCGGGTACGACTCGGCGGGGCTCGCCGTCGTGAGCGACGGGCGCATCGAGGTGTTCAAGACGGCGGGGAAGATCGCGGCGCTCGAGAAGGAGCTGGGCGCGACGCTCCCGGCCGGCACGACGGCGCTCGCCCACACGCGCTGGGCGACGCACGGGGCGCCGAACGTGAAGAACGCCCACCCCCACACCGACTGCGGCGGCACGGTCGCGCTGGTGCACAACGGCATCATCGAGAACGCCGGCCCGCTGCGCGCCGCCCTCACCAAGCGCGGCCATCGCTTCCGCTCCGAGACCGATACCGAGGTGCTCGCGCACCTGATCGAGGAGCTGCACGCCAAGGGCGCGCCGCTCGTGGACGCGGTGGTGGGTGCGCTGCAGGAGATCGAAGGCGCCTACGGGATCGCGGTGCTGTCGAGCCGCGAGCCCGATAACATCGTCGCCGCTCGCAAGGGCTCGCCCCTGCTCGTCGCGATCGGGCAGGGCGAGCATTGGGTGGCGTCCGATGCGTCGGCGGTGCTGGCGCACACCCGCTCGGTGGTCTACCTGGACGACGGGGAGATCGCCGTGATTCGGCCCAACGATTACCGCATCCTCGACCTGACCGCCGTGGAGAAAGAAAAGACGGTCACGCACGTCGACTGGGACCTGGGCACGATCGAGCGCGGCGGGTTCGCCCACTTCATGCTCAAGGAGATCATGGAGCAGCCCGAGAGCCTGCGGAACACCCTGCGGGGCCGGCTGCTCGAGGAAGAGGGCACGGTGCGGCTGGGCGGGCTCAACATCACCGATGAAGACCTGCTCAAGATTCAGCGCATCGTGATCACCGCCTGCGGCACGTCGTGGCATTCGGGGCTCATCGGCGAATACATGATGGAAGAGCTGGCCCGGGTCCCGACCGAAGTCGAGTACGCGTCCGAATTCCGCTACCGCAATCCCATCGTGGACGACCGGACGCTGGTGATCGGGATCTCGCAGTCGGGCGAGACCGCCGACACGCTGGCGGCGCTGCGCGAGGCGAAGCGACGCGGGGCGCGCACGCTGGGACTCGTCAACGTCGTGGGCAGCACGATCGCCCGGGAGGTGGACGGCGGCATCTACCTGCACGCCGGGCCGGAAATCGGCGTCGCCTCGACGAAGGGGTTCACGAGTCAGATCGCGGCGCTGGCCCTGCTCACGCTCAAGATGGGCCGGCTGCGCGCGCTCTCCATTCTCCAGGGGCGGGAAGTGGTGCGGGCGCTGGCTAAGCTGCCGGAGCTGGTGGGGCGCGTGCTCCAGACCGCACCGCAGGTCGAGCAGATCGCCGAGCGGCTGGTGCGGGCGCAGAACGTGCTGTATCTGGGCCGCGGCTACAACTTCCCCGTCGCGCTCGAGGGCGCCCTGAAGCTCAAGGAAATCAGCTACATCCACGCCGAGGGCTACCCCGCCGCCGAGATGAAGCACGGGCCCATCGCGCTGATCGACGACCTGATGCCGGTGGTGTTCATCGCGCCGCAGGACGCCGTCTATCAGAAGGTGGTGAGCAACGTCGAAGAGGTGAAGGCGCGGGGCGGCCGCGTGATCGCCATTCTGACCGAAGGGGACACCGGCGTCGCGCGCCTCGCCGACCACAAGATCGAGATCCCCACGACGCTGGACCTGCTCACGCCGGTGCTCAGCGTGCTGCCGCTGCAGCTCCGTCGAGTGAGGGTCGTGCTGCAACGCGTCTCCCGTGCAGCGGTGCGGGTGGACGGGAACGTGACGGGTCAGATCGACGTCGGGTTCGTCATCCTCGCCGGCTTCGCGCCGGGCGACACCGAAGAAACGCTCACCTGGATGGCGGAGAAGATCCTGAGCCTCCGCCTGTTCCGTGATGCCGAAGACAAGATGAACCGCTCGCTCGACGAGGCCCATGGCGCGGTGCTCGTCGTCTCCCAATTCACGCTCTACGGCGACGCCAGGAAGGGCCGGCGGCCCAGCTTCATCGACGCCGCGCCGTCCGAGGTGGCGAAGCCGCTCTACGAGCGGTTCGTGGGCCTACTGAAGGAGCGGGGAGCGGGGAGCGGGACGCGCGTCGAAACGGGGGAATTCGCTGCCATGATGGAGGTCGAGCTGGTGAACGACGGGCCGGTCACCCTGCTGCTGGAGCGCTAGCGCGGCACCGCGACGATCGCGAGGTGGTCGCCTTTGGGACTCACCGCCAGCCGCGAGACGTTGGTGAGCCCCGCCGCCGCGAAATCCGCCGCCTCCTCCCAATCTCCGCCGCGCCGCGGATTCCACTGATACAGCTTCGTGCCCCGGGCCATCAACACGATCCTGCCGGGCGTCCACGTGAAGAAGTCCGCGCCCTCAAGCGCCCGCACCAGGGGCGTGACCACCCGCGTGCGCACGTCCACCTCCTTGATCCACGCCCCCGCCACCGAGTCACGCTGCAGGAAGGCGACCGCTTCGCGCCCCGGCACGCGCTGCAGTGACCGGCCGATGTCCCGCGCGACCACCTCCCCGGGGCGTCCTGGCGTGCGGGCGTCCGCGATCTGCAGCGTGGGCGGCGAGCCAAGCACGAACAGCACGAGCGTGTGCGCGTCCCCCCAGGCGTGGTAGCCGACCGGCTTGATGGAGTCGAGCACGAGGCGCGGCTGTGTGCCGTCCGCGTCGAACGCCCATAGGCGCTGGGTGGAGTCGGCCTCGACGCGCACCGTCGAGAAACCACGGCCGTCGGGCAGCGGGGTCGGGGAGTACTCGCTCTCGCGCGTTGCGGTGAGGCGGACGCTCGTGGCGCGCTCCAGATCGTAGCGGTAGATGTCGGCCTGGCTGTCCTCACGGATCGACGTATAGAGGAAGGCGCGGCCGTCCGGCAGGAAGAACGGCTGGTTGTCGTAGCCGGACCGGGCCGTGACGTTGACCGGCGTGCCGACCTGCACGCGGCCGTCCGCGACGCGCAGGCTGGCCAGGTAGATGTCGGTCGCGGGCGGCGGCGCGGCGGCCTGCAAGACCAGGACGAGATACGAGACCACGTCCCAACATAGCCCCTGCTATCTTTTTCCGCGTGCCGGGAGACCCCGCAACCACTCCGATCGTTCTTGCCAGCGGCTCTCCGCGGCGCCGCCAGCTGCTGGAGATGTTGCGCATCCCCTTCCGCGTGATCCCCCCCGACGTCGACGAGTACGTCCTCCCCGGCGAAGCGCCCGAACGCTACGTCACGCGACTGTCGCGCGCCAAGGCTGAGGCGGTCGTCGCCCGGGCGCCGGGGGAGCTGGTCCTCGCGGCGGATACGACGGTGGTGCTGGACGGAGCGATCTTCGAGAAGCCCACGTCGCCCGCGCACGCGGTGGAGATGCTGTCGCGGCTGCAGGGGCAGACCCACGAGGTGATGACGTCGGTGGCGGTGGCGCGGGACGGCGAGCTCGCCCAGGCGCTCGACGTGTCGCGCGTGACGTTCCGGCCGGTGGACCGGCCCACCCTCGAGGCGTACGTCGCCACGGGCGAGCCGCTCGACAAGGCCGGCGCCTACGCGATCCAGGGCCTCGGCGCGCCGCTGATCGAGCGTGTGGAGGGAGACTTTTTCGGGGTGATGGGCCTGCCGCTGCGCCTGGCGCTCGACCTCTTGGCGCGGTTCGGCCGGCCTTACCGCTTCACGCGGTAGACGGGGATTTTCTTGGCCTTGCCCTTCACCTGCACGGGCTCGAGCGCCTCGACCTTGGGGGGCTTCTTCAGCGCCTTGTAGAACGGCTCCGAGATCAGGATCTCGTTGAGGCCCGCCGAGGAGCAGAGCCGGCTGGCCGTGTTTACCGCGTCGCCGATGACGGTGTACTCGAGCCGGCGGTCGGAGCCGATGTTCCCCGCGAACACTTCCCCGAAGTTGATGCCGATCCCGATCGCCACGGGGCGGCGGCCCTGCGCTTTCCACTTGGCGTTCATCTTTTCGAGCGCGCTCAGCTGCTCCAGCGCGCACGTCATGGCGCGGTCGGCGTCGTCGGCGTGGGCGATCGGGGCGCCCCACAGGGCCATGATGGCGTCGCCCATGAACTTGTCGAGCGTGCCGCTGTTCTCGAACACAATCTCCACCATTTCGGTGAAGTACTCGGTGAGCAGCGTCGCGATGTCGTCCGGGCTCATGTCTTCCGACATCGGGGTGAAGCCGCGGATGTCCGAGAAGAAGATCACGACCGGCCGCTTCTGCCCGCCCAGCTGCACGGCGCCCTCCTGCTGGGCGATCTGGGCGGCGAGGTTGGGCGCGAAGTAGCGCTGAAAGTTCGAGAGCACCAGCGCCTCGCGACGGCTGCGCTCGGAGAGGCGCGAGTTCTCGATCGCCGCGGCCGCGAGCCCGCCGAACCCGATGAGGAACTCCAGGTCCTCGTCGGCGAACGAGTGGATCGCGGTCTGGTTGTCCACGTACAGGATGCCGAGGACGCCCTGGTCCGAGCCCATGAGCGGCGTGCACATAGCGCTGCGCACGCTCTGGATGAGGATCGACTTCCCCTTGAAGCGGTCGTCGGCGGCGGCGTTGTCGGAGAGGATCGCGACGCGGTCGTCCACGGCCTTGCGGGCGATGGACTGGGGCACGTGGCGGGCGGCGGAGGCGTCTCCGGTGCGGCTCTTCGAGACGCGCGGCACCAGCTCGTTCGACTTCTGATCGAGGAGCAGGATCGAGACCCGGTCCACGTTCATGATCTGGAAGGTGAAGTCCACCACTTTGTCCAGCAGGCGGTCGAGCTCCTGCTGCTTGTTCAGCTCCTTCGAGATCTCCAGCAGCAGCGACAGCTTCTTCGTGGTCCGCTCCTCCTGGGTCTGCGCCTTGACCTTGAGGTGCGACGCCCCCTGCGGGTGCGCGTCGACGATCGCCGGCACGCCACCCGAGGCGCTGACCGGCAGCTGGCGCACGATGGTGCCGCCCGGCGGCGGCTTGCCGGGGGCGAAGTCCGACGGCGGCACCACCTGCGGGCGCGCCACCGGCGGCGTCACGGAAACGACCCGGAACGCGACCTTGCCGAAGGTGACCACGTCGTTCTGGCCGGCCTCGGCCTCGTTGATGCGGGCGCCGTTCAGGAACGTGCCGTTGGAGGAGCCGAGGTCCTTGATGCTGACCCCGTTCTCGGTCAGGGCGACCTCGGCGTGGCGCCGCGAGATCGTAGGATCGTAGATGGGGATGTCGCTCGTGACCGCCCGGCCGACGACAAGGGTCCGGCCCTGCTGCAGGTCAATCGACTGTTCGCCGGAGGTGGAAAGCAGCTTGAACATCGGGCGGGAATATACCTCAGTCCCCGGCGCGAGCCAGCGCCAGCGCCCGCAGCACCGCCTGCGCCTTCTGTTCCGTCTCGGCGAACTCGCGCGCCGGGTCCGAGTCGGCCACGATGCCCGCCCCCGCCTGCACGAGCACGCGGTCCTTGAGCGCCACCGCCGAGCGCAGGCAGATCGCCGTGTCGAGATTCACCGCGCCCCAGCCGACGTAGCCTACCGCCCCGGCGTAGGGCCCGCGCCGCTCGGGTTCGAGCTCGTCGATGATCTGCATCGCGCGGACTTTCGGCGCGCCCCAGGTCCACGAGCATCATGTGCTCGGCCCGCTCCTTCTCGTCGGCGAGCAGGGCCCGGCCCAGCGCTTCATCTTCCTCGGGGCCGGCGCCGCGCGGCCGCGTCCCGGCGATCGGCCTGAGCGTCACCTCCCGGTCCTCGACCCGCACCAGGACCTCCGGCGAGCTGCCCACGATCGCGCAGTCGTCCAGCCCCAGATAATAAAGGTAAGGCGCCGGATTGAGCGCCCGTAAGTGGCGGTAGAGCAACAGGGGGTCCACGGCGCCCGCCGCTTCCTGGCGCCGCGACAGGACCGTCTGGAACGTGTCGCCCGCCCGGATGTATTCGAGGATGCGGCGCACGTCCCGCTCGAACGCCGCACGCGGGTAACGCGTCGTCGTCGGCACGGGAGGCGGATCGCCGTCGGTGAGCGCGAGCGGCGCGAGGCCGTGCGGCGCGCCGAGCCGCCGCCCCAGCTCCTCGATCCGCGCCTCGGCCCGCTCGAATGCCCGCACCCGCTCCTGCCCCGACGCGCCGGGCGGCACTTCGGCGTTGGCGACGAGGATGGCGCGCCCGTAGAGGTTGTCGAGAATCACCAGGCTGTCGGCGATCATCAGGACCGCATCGGGCAACCCCGTCGTGTCCGGCGGCGCCGCGGGGAGCCGCTCGATGGTGCGCACGAGGTCGTAGCCCAGGTAGCCGACGGCCCCGCCGGTGAACCGCGGCAGTCCCGGCACCGGAACGGCGGGCAGGGCGCGGAGCCGCTGCGCGAGGTGGCCGATGGGATCGTCGGTCTCCCCCGCGGCGCGCCAGCCGTCGGTCTGCGTCCAGCGCTCCACGGCGCGGCCGCGGTAGCGCCACGCTTCGCGCGGCTCGGTCCCGAGGAACGTGTAGCGGGCCCAGCGCTCGCCGCCGACCAGCGACTCGAGCAGGAAGCAGAACGGCGGCCGGGCGACCTTCGCGAGCACCGCCACCGGCGCGTCGGTATCGAGCACCACCTCGCGCACCAGCGGCACGACGCCGCCGCGCGCCGCGCGTGCCAGGAAATCGGAGCGGGCGTCGCTCTCTGTCATTTGGGTGCGGCGATCACGTACCGCCCGGGCGACTCGAGGGCGCTCGCCACGGTGTCGGCGCCGGCGTGCCCGCTGTTGCGGCCGAGCACCCAGTGGTCCGGCGAGAGCTCCCGCCACAGTCCCAAGGCCTGCTCGTACGCGACGGCGCTTGTGTACTTGGAGCTTTGGTTGTAGACGGAGAAGTCGCCGTACTTGCCGTAGGCGACCGTCACGACCGGCTCGCCGGCGCTGTTGAAGATCATGCCGGCGGGCGACACGGTGAAGCCGTAAATGTCGGAGGTCAATGTGACGGTGACGATTACCGTGGAGGTGTCGGCCAGGATGATGTTGTTCACCGAGACGATGCTGTGCGATGCGAACGAATAGCTCGCGAACAGGGTATTCGAGGCGTCGGAATGCCGGATGGAGAACGTGTTGAGGAGAGTGTTGTGATAGAGGAAGCCGACCGCACTGGGTGGCGCCGAGTCGGTGTCGAGGCGCGGCAGCACGAGCAGGGCGCTGAGCGGTACGCCCCGGTCGGCGGGCCCGGTGCCGCCGCCGCACGCCGCCGCCAGCATCGCGACGGCGATTGCCGCGGCCGTGGTCACCCGCGAAATTCCGCGGTGATGCGCGGCCTGCCCGTCCTCCTGGCGCTGCTCGCCACTCCCGTCGCGCTCGACGCCCAGACCTGGAACGCCGACTCGGCGCTGGCCCTCGTCGGGCGCGCCATCGCCCGCCGCTCCCGGGCGGCGGCGGACACTTCGCTGCACGATTACAAAGCTCAAGCGCACGGGTTCGTCTTCTTCCTCGGACAGTTCGGTGAGGGGTTGAGCGAGCCGCCGCGGCTGATCAAAGCCGACCAGCTGGAGCTGGAAGTGTACTGGAAGTCGCCGGGGGCCAGCAAGCAGCGCATCGTCGGGTGGCGGGACCGTGCCGAGCTCCCCACGGATATCAACTACCACCGGGACCACCTCGGCATCGTGCAGAACAACTTCGGCCCCCTGATCCGCCTGGGCGAGGGCGACGAGGTGCGTGACGTCCCGCACCCGCTCAGCCCCGGGGCGCCGCTGCTCTACGACTACGCGATCGACGACACGCTGGCGATCGGGCTGCCGGGACGCACGGTGCGCGTCATCAGCGTGCGGGTGCGGCCCCGGGATTTCGCCGTGCCGCGCATCGTCGGCACGCTGTACGTCGACGCGGCAACGGCCGACCTCGTGCGCCTGGCCTTCAATTTCACGCCGCCCGCCTACCGCGACGCCGAGCTGGAAGACGTCAGCATCGTGCTCGAGAACGCCCAGTTCGAGGGGCGCTGGTGGCTGCCGTACCGCCAGGAGGTCGAGATCCGCCGGCGCGCCAGCTGGCTCGACCTGCCCGCACGCGGCATCATCCGCGGCCGCTGGGAGATCGACGACTACCGCTTCAACCTGGGCTTCGTCGACACCTGGTTCGCGGGCGAGGAGATCACGAGCCTGCCGCGCGCCGAGCTGGACTCGTTCCCGTGGGCGCAGCCCCTCGCGGCCGCCCTGCAGGACGTCGCCGAGCCGGTGCGCCAGAACGATCTGGAGGAGGTGCGCGCCCGCGTGGAGCGCATCGCCGGCGACCGCGCGCTGTCGGGCCTGCGCCGCGCGCGCCCCGGCGCCGACCGCTTGAGCGATCTGGTGCATGTGAACCGCGTCGAGGGGGTCACGCCGGGGATCGGCTTCGTGTGGCGGCCGGGCGGCGACCGGGTCGAGCTGCGCGGCCACGCCGGCTATGGACTGGCCGACCGTCGGGGGAAGGGGCGGTTCGCTGCGCGCTACGGCTCGGGGCGCAGCACCGTCGAGCTCGAAGGGTTCCGCGACGTGCGGGACGTAGGAGACGTGCCCGTCATCGCCCCGCTCCTCAATTCTCTCGCCGCGCAGGAGTTCGGCGCGGACGACGGGGACTACTACCTGGCGGACGGCGGGCGGGTGACGTGGCGCCACGGCCTCGGGACACGTGGGGAGTGGAGCGTGGCGACGGGGCGCGAATGGATCTCCGCGCTGCCGGTGCGCGCCGCGCCGGCATCGGGGAGGTTCCAGCCCAACGTGCCGCTGGGCGACGGCGGCGTGGACCTCGTGACGCTGGGCGTGCGGCGGCGCAGCGAGGGGTTCGCGGTACGTCGCGACGTACACGTCGAGCTCGCGCTGGAATTGGGCCGGCGCGACGGCGGCCTGGCGTACGCCAGAGTCGCGGGCGCCGGGCACCTGCTCGTGCCGCTCGGCGGCACGCGCCTGCTGCTGCGCGCGCAGGGCGGCGCGGCGACGCGCGACGTCCCGCCGCACCGCGCCTTCGTGCTCGGCGGCCGCGGCACGCTGCCCGGCGACGCATTCCGCCGCTGGGGCGGCGCGCGCACCGCGCTGCTGCACGCCGAGTGGCGCCTGCCGGTGCCGTTTCTGTCGCTCAAGCTGGGGCCGTGGGCGCGGACCCCCGCCGCCGCGGTGCTGGCGCCCTTCGTCGCGACCGGATGGACCGCGCGCCCGGTGCCGGGCACGCCGTGGCTCGCGACGCCGGACGCGCGCGTGACCTGGGGCGCTGGGCTGGAGTGGCTGGGCGTCTTCCGCCTCGACGTGGGTGTCGGCGCGCAAACGGGCCGCGTGCGCTTCGCGTTCGACGTGACGCGCGATTTCTGGGGGCTGCTGTGAAGCGCTCCGGACTGGACGGGACCCGGCGTTCGGCTAGGTTTCGGGGAACCGCCCATGCCTGAAGCGACTTTCCCCGACGAGTGGCTGGTCCAGTCCCTGGAAGGACTGGTCGACGCGGAGCGTCTGGCGGAGCTGCGGGGGAAGGCCGACCCGGCCAAGACCCTGTGGGAGACGCTGGTCGCCGCAAAGACCTGTACGGACGAGCAGATCCTCGCCAAGCTCTCCACCCGCTTCCGCATGAAGGTGGCGGACCCCGGCCAGATCGACCCCAAGGTCCGCGAGGCCGTGCCCGAGACCCTGGCCCGGCGCTACCGCATCCTGCCCCTGCGGGTCACCGATTCGT
>WNGF01012791.1_pt1 | contig 10346 bp, 7 predicted proteins | sample 5400641 | NCBI WGS metagenome assembly WNGF01 (sample SAMN13153371, study PRJNA577476) | soil metagenome | isolation source: 80 cm soil or saprolite under grassland replicate 2 | place: USA:California | collected 2016-06-15
CTCGACGCCTCGCAGCCGATCCGGCATCTGGCCGAGGGATTCGGCGGGCCGCTCGGGCCCGCCGAAGGCCCGCTGTGGTGGAAGGAAGGCCGCTATCTCCTGTTCAGCGACATTCACAACAACAGGCGCATGAAGTACGCGCCCGGCCAGGGCGTGACCGTCTTTCAGGAGCCGACGAACCGCGCCAATGGGCTGACGCGGGATCTGCAGGGCCGGCTGATCGCGTGCGAGCACGACAGCCGTCGGGTCACGCGGCAGGAGCTCGACGGCAGCCTGACGGTGATCGCCAACAGCTTCCAGGGACGGCAGCTCAACCGCCCCAATGACGTGGTGGTGAAGTCCGACGGCTGCATCTACTTCACCGATCCCTGGACGAGCCCCCGGGCGCCGGAGCAGTGGGACCTGACCGTTGCCGGTGTCTATCGCGTCACTCCGGATCTCGGCACGATGAGCCTCCTCGTCGGGGACTTCGTGTTGCCGAACGGGCTGGCCTTCTCCCCGGACGAGACGGTGCTCTACATCAACGACACCCGGCGCAAGCACATCCGGGCCTTCGATCTCCTCCCGAACGGCATGCTGGCCAAGCAGACCGACCGGATCTTCGTCGACCTCGGGGGGGACGAGCCCGGCGTGCCCGACGGGATGAAGGTGGACGTGGAAGGCAACGTCTACTGTGGCGGACCGGGTGGCATCTGGATCATGGATCGGCAGGGCAAGAAGCTCGGCCGTATCGTCCACGGAGCTGCCGCGACCACCAACATCGCGTTCGGCGGCGATGACTGGAAGACGCTGTATTTCACGAGCCGCAATCACCTGGGCTCCGTCAACGTGAAGATTCCCGGCATCCCGGTCCCGGCGCCCAAGAAATCACCGTAGCACCATGGGAGGACGGTCATGAAAACCCTGACGCTCGAATCGACCGCGCCGTTCCAGGGTCTGCCCGAGCTGGTGGCCCACGACGAGGGGCTCTTCGAGAGGGAAGGGCTCCGCGTGGAATGGGTCGACCGCGACGCGGGCGCCCCGAAGAAGAAGACGGCGGTCGACGTCAACACCCCCCGAGGCCTCGACCCGTTCACGAGTCACGGCCGTCTCTTCGAGCAGGGCAAGGCCGACATGTACAACGCGTGCGAGTGGGGAAACTATTGTCGCGTGCAGGAGACCGGCGTCAAGAGCCGCCAGCTCGGTCGGCGCGCGATCATCGCCTACGGCGCGATCGTCGTCCCGCCGAGCTCGCCCGTCTACACGCCGCAGCAGCTCGCGCACCGCACGGTGGGCGTGCCGTTCTATTTCGGGACGCATTACCTCGCATTGCAGCTGCTCGAGGGATTCCTGCCCCGCGATGCCATCAAGGTGTGCCACGCCTCGAACGGCTCGCGCCCTCGCCTGGCGTCGCTCCTGAAGGGCGAGGTCGAGGCGACGACCCTGACCGAGCCCTACATCACGCTGGCCGAGAAGAAAGGCTGCCGGACGATCTGTGCGGGGTTCTTCCACGGCACGGAGGTCGGCTCCGAGCGCGTCGACGCCCAGACGTATGCCGCGTTCAACCGCGCCGTGCGCGAGGCCGTGCGTCGCATCGACGCCGACAAGCGCGCCTATCTCCGCTACTTCATCGACTACCATGGCGCCGACGATCCCGAGATCGCCGCCCTCACCGTCGACGACCTCCGCGAGAGTCGCCTCGTGGTGTGCGACCCCGCGCCGATCCCCCTCGACGAGATGCAGCGCACGTTCGACTGGCTGAAGAGCTGGGGCATGCTGGAGGCGACGGCCTCGCCCCTCGATCTCGTCGATCTCGACGTCCAGCGCGAAGCGCACCATGCTGCTCGCTGAACGCCGGCGACGCTATCGCCAGGTCCTGGACGGCAACGTCTGCGTTCATCCGGCGTCCGTGTTCGACGCCATGTCGGCGCGCATGGCCGAGTCGCTGGGCTTCGAGATCGGGATGTTCTCGGGCTCGATCGGCTCGGCCACGGTCCTGGGGGCGCCGGACCTCGTCGTCCTCACCCTGACGGAGTTCGCCGAGCAGCTCCGGCGCATCGCGCGCGGCAGCGATCTGCCGGTCATGGTGGACGCCGATCACGGCTACGGCAATGCGCTGAACGTCAGGCGCACGGTCGAGGAGCTGGAGACGTCGGGCGTGGCCGCCCTGACCATCGAGGACACCGTGTTACCCGTGCCCTTCCGCGGCCACGACGAGGGCCTCGTCTCGACGGACGAGATGGTGGGCAAGCTGCGGGCGGCCGTGTCGGCGCGGCAAGATCCCGCCCTGGTGATCCTCGGCCGGACGAGCGCGTTGCGTCGCGGCGGTATCGCCGAGGCCGAGACGCGGGTCAAGGCGTACCAGGACACGGGCATCGATGGAATCTTCTTCGCGGGCGCCAGCACGCGCGAGGAAGTCGAGGCCATGCATCGCGCGACCACGCTGCCGCTGTTGCTGGGCAGCATTCCGCCGGCGCTCTCTGATCGCGCCTTTCTGGCCGCCCACGGCGTCCGGATCGCGCTCCAGGGACACCATCCGTTCTACGCCGCGGCCAAGGCGGTGTACGACACGCTCAAGTACCTCCGGGACGGCGGCACCCCAGCCGGCCTCAAGGACCGCGTGGCCTCGGAAGAGCTGCTACGTATCGCACTCAAGCAGGACGACTACAAGCGCTGGCAGGCCGACTTCTTGCGGTAGCTCACACTCGGTTGACGATCTGATCCCCATGCTTCGGGAGGACCCGCCGGCCGTTGCAGTCGACGGACAGGTCGAGCCTCTCCAGCACCGTCTGGCCGATCAGAACCTCATCGCCCACGACAAGCGCGTCATCGACCGTCCTTCGACCCGCAAGCTCGACGTACAGCGGTTCCGTCAGGCCAATCGCTTCCTTCCGACCGTCGGCATACTGGGTGACCAGATGAGCAGTAATACTCAATCCAAGACGGGAGGCGATCTCTGCCGGTAACACCGTCCGCGTCGCGCCCGTATCGACGAACGCATCCGCCTCGACGGTTCTGACCCGTTCCGGCTCGAGCATGCCGCGCCGGACGAGGGCCTCGTCCGCTGCGTTCGTCAGCTTCGCCCTGACTCGAACCTCGCCCATGGCCGGCATGACGATCCGGTACCTCCACCTCGAATTCAAGTGTGCACGTTATGATACGCCCTCGCAGAGTGACCGCCGCGCCAAGGAGCCAGGAATGCCCGAGACCGATCGACGTCCATACGTCGGACGCGCGCTCAAGCGGATCGAGGATCCGAAGCTCATCACCGGCCAGGGTCAGTATGTCGACGACCTGAAGCTACCCGGTCTCGCGTCGCTGGCCTTCCTCAGGAGCCCCCACGCCCACGCGCGCGTGATTGCGGTGCGGACGGACGCGGCGCGGGCGATGCCCGGCGTGATCCGGGTCGTCACGGCCTTGGACCTCCCACCGTTGCGCCCGACGCCGTTCATGGCCGTCGTGCCCGGGCTCAAGCCGGCGCCGTATCGATGCCTCGTGGGCGACGTCGTCGACTCGACGGGCGTGCCGGTGGCGGCGGTCGTCGCCGAGAGCCCCTCACAGGCGCACGAGGCGCTGGAGCTGATCGAGGTCGAGTACGAGCCGCTTCCCGCGGTGGCGGACCCGGAGCGCGCGCTCGAGCCCGGCGCGCCGCTGGTCCATCCGGAGCTCGGCACGAATCAGGCGTTCAGCGTGCCCATGAAGGGCGGCGACGTCGCCGCGGCCTTCGCGCGGGCCGCGCACGTCGTGCGCCTGCGCGTCGAGCACAACCGCATCGCCGGCGTGCCGATGGAGCCGCGCGGCGTGGTGGCGCACTACGAGCCCGGGACCGGCGACCTCACCATCTGGTCCACGACCCAGAACCCGTTCCTGAGCCGGGCCGACCTCGCGGCGATGCTCGACTTCCCCGAGCAGAAGCTCCGCGTGATCGCGCCGGACGTGGGCGGCGGTTTCGGCGTGAAGGGCCCGGTCTATCGGGAGGAAGTGGTGGCGGCGACGCTGTCGCATCAGCTGCGCCGGCCCATCCGATGGATGTCCACGCGGGCCGAGGATCTCCTGACGACGCTGCAGGCCCGGGCGGCGGTGTCGGAGGCGGAGGGGGCCGTCACCGCCGACGGGGAGCTGATCGGGCTCAGGGTCAAGACGATCTTCGATCTGGGCGCCCACCTGCTCTCGCTCTCGCTGGTCCCGCCGCTGTCGTACTCGATCCACGTGCTGGGCCCGTACCGGATCGCGAACGCGGAAATCCTGAACGTGGGCGCCTACACGAACACCGCGCCCACCGGTCCCTATCGCGGATCCGGCCGCCCGGTCGGCGTCTACGTGATCGAGCGCGTCCTGGACGAGGCGGCGCGCGTCACGGGGCTCGATCCGGTCGAGATCCGCCGGCGGAACTTCGTTCCCGCCGATGCCTTCCCGTACCGCACGGCCTTCGGCGCCGCGTACGACTCGGGCAACTACTCCCGCGCGCTGGGACGCGTGGTGGAGCTCGCCGATTACCCAAAGCTTCGCCGTGAGCAGGCCGAGGCGCGCAAGCGCGGCGAGCTCATGGGGATCGGCGTCGCGGCTTACGTCGAGTCGACCAACGTGCTGGGGTGGGAGAGCGGCGTCGTGCGCGTCGAGCGCAGCGGCAAGGTCACCGCCATCACCGGATCGAGCCCGCACGGGCAAGGGCACGTGACGACGTTCGCCCAGATCGTCGCGGATCAGCTCGGCGTCGCCTACGAGGACGTGATCGTGCGCCACGGCGACACCCTGGGCGCGCCGCAGGCGATCGGGACGTTCGGCAGCCGCAGCGCCGGGCTCGGTGGCAGCGCGCTCGCGCGGGCCGCCACCGATGTGAGCGAGAAGGGGCGCCGACTGGCGGCGCGGCTACTGGAGGCGAGCCCCGACGACGTCGAGCCGGTCAGCGGAGGGTTCCGGGTGCGCGGCGTCCCGGAGCGGATCATCGGATGGGATCGGATCAGCGAGCTCGCGCATCGCCCCGTCGGCTTGCCGCCGGAGGAAACGCCCGGGCTCGAAGCCACCGTGTTCTTCCGGCAGGATCAGCCGGCGTGGAGCTTCGGCGCCGGCCTCGCCGTCGTGACGGTGGACCGGGACACCGGCCGGGTTCGCCTCGAGCGCATCGTCGCGGTGGACGACTGCGGGAACGCCATCAACCCGCTGCTCGTCGAGGGACAGGTCGTCGGCGGCCTCGCCCAGGGCATCGGGCAGGCGCTCCTCGAGCACGTCCGCTACGGCGAGGATGGCCAGCTCCTGACCGGGACCTTCATGGAGTACGCGATCCCGCGCGCTGACGACATGCCCGCCGATCTCGTGCTCGATCGCACCGTCACGCCGTCGCCCCTCAATCCTCTCGGAGCGAAGGGCATCGGCGAGGGCGGCGCGTGCGTGGCGCCGCCGGCGATCGTCAGCGCCCTCGTGGACGCGCTGGCGCCCTTCGCGATCCGCCACGCCGACATGCCGCTGACGGCGGAGAAGATCTGGGGGTTGCTTCGCGCGCAGCCTCAGGCACACCCCATCGCGTAGACCTGCGTCGCGCCTTCCGGCAAGTGACGCTCGGCCCAGGTCTGGCCGCCGTCCGCGCTGGCGAAGACCTCGCCGACGGTGGTCGCGCAGTACATGCGCGTGGGCTGCCGCTCGTCGAAGGCGATCGCGAAGATGGTGGTCTCCGGCTTGACGCCCATGTCGACCCGCGCCCAGCTCGCGCCGCCGTCCGTGCTGCGGAACATGGCGCCGACGTCGCTCTGGAAGTTCGCGCCCGCGGCGACCCAGATGGTCTTCGGATCCCCCGGGACCTCGCGGATGTCGCGGCAGTAGGTCTGGCCCTTGGTGTTGAGCGCCTCGAGCCGCGCGCTCGTCCAGTGCTCCCCCTGGTCCGTGCTGGTGAACAGGCCGGCGCGGCTGATGGCAAAGACCGTCCCCGGACGCCAGCGCGCGACCAGCACCCCGTGCATGTCCACGGTGTCATCGTTCAGGTACTGGCCGTGGCTCATGTTCTCCCAGTGCTCGCCCCCGTCGAGGCTGCGGATGATCCCGCCGACCTCGAGCGCGCCGTAGATCTCGTCGGAGTCGGCGGGATTGACGGCCAATTTCAGGACACGCTTGGCCGGGTTGGCCCCGGGGCCGACGGTGACTTCCGGAAAGCGGACCGTCACCGGGAGCTGCCGCCAGTGCTCGCCGCCGTCCTCGCTCCGAAAGATCTCGCAGTTCTCGTAACCCGCGTAGAGCACGCGGGAGTCGCGCGGATCGAACGCCAGCGACCAGACGGGCGAGCCGTGATCGGCGATGTCGAGCCGCTCCCAGCGCTCCCCGTGGTCCGTGGTGCGGTAGGGCCCGTGCTGCGTGCCGGCATACACGGTCGCGGGGTGCTCGGGATGCGGGACGATGGCCCGGATGGCGGGCGCCTCGGGCAGGCCGCGCGTCGCGAGCTCCCAGCGATCATCGCCCACGGCCATGCGGTAGAGACCGGATTTGACGGGGCGGCCGGGGGCGGTCTCTCCGGCCAGACCCGCGTACACGTAGGTCGTGCGATTCGTCGTCATGATGCGCTCCTCCCGCGGCGTGAGCCGACCGCGCTGCGTGCACGAGAATCGCCCTGTCGAGCGGCCGCGTCAAGAGCCGCAGCGTGATATCGTGCGCACACCGCGCTGACGAAGTCTGCGTCGTGACCCGCACGATGCACGAGGAGGAGACTCCGATGGCAGGGCCAAAGAAGATCGTTCAACCCCGAGATCTGCCGGTCCGCAAGACGCATTCGCAGGTCATCACCGTGACCGGGGGCACGCTCGTCTTCGTGGCCGGGATGACCTCGCGCAGCGAGGTCGACGCCTCGCCCGTCCACCCCGGCGACATGCGCGCCCAGATCCGTCTGGTCTGCGAGAACATCGGCCGGGCGTTACGGTCGGTCGGCGCGGACTTCTCCGATGTGGTGAAGACCACGACGTTCGCGACCGACGTGGAGGAGTATCACCGGGTCGCCGACGAGCGCTTCAAGCACTTCCGGCGCGACCTGCCGACCAGCGCGCTCATCGGCGTCAAGCGTCTCTCCCACCCCGACCTGATGGTGGAGATCGAAGCGATGGCCGTGATCCCGGCCAAGGGGGCGGCGCGTCCGCAGCCGCCGGTCAGGGCCGCTTCAGCTTCACGTCCTCGAGCGGCCCGGAGTAGGCGAAGCTCCTGATCAGGTTGACGCCCGGCACGCGCGGGCCGACGCCCCGTGGTCAACCGACCTCGTAGTAGCAGATCAGGAAGACCTGCTCGATGGCGACTTCGGCGGGAAGCGCGCGCCTGGTTCCGTTCACGTCCTGCCAGAGGAAGAGCGTCCAGTCTCCCAGCGCCGTCGCCGGTTTCTCCGCCCTGAGCAATCCCATGTCCTCCCTCACCGTCAGGGCCGAGGGGGTTGTTCCGGTCACCTCGAGCCCCACGTTGATCGCCGCCCGCGCAGCCGGTGACGGCGTCAGCGCTTTCACGAAGACCTCCAGCTTCACCGGCCGAATCGCCTTGTTTCGCACCAGGAACGGGAAGCGTTCTGGCGTCAAGGGTACCGTCATCTCGTGTTGATTCGCCCCCGCTGGGGGATGCAGGAACGCGTGGAACCGATCCGGAATCTCCTGGCGGAGCGCGAAGAGACGTGCGAATCCCGTCGCGCCTGCGTCTTGTGCCACGGCGTTCAGCGCATCGCGAAGCTCGCCCACGCATGCAGCTCTCAGCGCGTCTCCGTATTTTGCCGTGTACCGGACATGGAGGACGATGTCCGAGATGGTGTCGTAGTCGAAGGGGCGAAAGTCAGTGGGCAGGTCGACCTGCCACGAGCTCACGGCTCCGTGACCCTCGAAGGGAAGGAATCGCTCGTCCCTCAGGTTCGTCTCGAAGAGCCCGGAGTCGCCCTGCGCGCTGCTCAGGAACAGGATCTGCGCCGGACGGGAGACGAGGATCCGTGCATCGTTGTCCCCCCCGGATCGATACCCGCGGCCGACGTCGGTGCTGGTCCGGATCTGGCTCTTGAGGAGGGTGAGCTTGCAGGGGACACCGACGTACGGCCCGGTGACGCACGGAATCGTGACGCTCAACGACTTGATCCGGCGGAGATAGTGACCGGGGTGATCGAGATCGAAGAGCGCCTCCGGCAGGTCGATGACGCACGTGCCATCCTGTTTCAAGCGGAGCAGCTCGCGGGGGCTGAGCAGCGCCAGCGACACGTGTCGAGTCAGCTCGGGGTCGCGTACGTTCCGCTCGAGATAGGCGGCCTCCATGCGTCGGAGATCCAGTGCCAGCCGTTCGCCGGCGAGGAGCCCCTTTTTCAGCGTGTCCCAATAGCCGAACTGGACGAACGACGCATCGCGGTCGCCCAGCTCCAGTCTCAGCGCGGCCTCCGCGCGCTTGGCCACGTCGTAGGCCAACCGATACGCCTGGAAGTAAAGCGACGAGAGCTGGCCTGACATCCAGCCGAAGAGCTCCTCGCTCGTGTACTTGGTCTTGAGGAAGGACTCGACCTGTCGGGCGTCCGCGAGCTGCCGATCGTGATTCGCGAGCTCGAGCTCGGCCATCGCCTGCCGGATCTGGGCCCCCACGAGCTGCTTGTCGAGCTGCTTCAGCTCCTTGGCGGCGAGGTCGCGCTGGAGCTTCCACTCGTCGGCGCGCCGCGCGTGGCCGCCCATGGTGCCGGCGAGGGAGCCGGTGGTGCCGAGGATCGAGATCATCGACCCGAGATAGGAGCTGAACGCCCGGACCGCCTGGGCGAGGTTGTCCCCACCGAAGGTGGCGCCGATGACCAACGGCTCACCAATCTTCGTGTTCGGCACGAGTGCGATGAGGTTACCGAAGAAGTCGACTCCGGCCTGCACCTTCTGGAGAGCGAGGGTCGTCCCCAGGAGCTCGAGGTGCTTCGCCTCCATCGGGTTGAGGAAGGCGACGGTGTCGTAGTAGTCGAAACGGGCCTGGACGATGCGGCGCGACAGCTCGAGCGCCTCGTGTCCGGCGCGCGCCTCGGCGAGCTGTTGCTCCCGAACCTGACGGGCGGCCTGGAGCAGTCCGGTCTCGTGCGTGGAGCGGAGGGCGGCCAGGGCCTCGCCGTCGCGCTTCTCGAGCGCGGAAAGCAGGTTGGCGCCGAGCCCGCGGACCTCCCCACAGAGCTCGAGCGCCTTCGGCCCGTACGAGGAGCGCCGGATCGATGGGTGGCTCGAAGGGCGGCAGCTGGCGGACCACACCCTCGATGTTCATGCAGTGCCGGATCTTGAACAGACGGTCGGCCACCGTGTCCCAGTAGCCGAGGAGCTTGTCGTTCTGCGGAACGCAGAAGATGCCGGGGTCGGCGAACGTGAGTTGAGGGAGGTCGTCGTCCAGAGATGCAGTGGCCCCAAGGCTCGGAAGCGGGACGAAGACCTCGAGGTCCTCGAGGAGGCGCGGCGAGAGCGCAGCCTCGAGCCCGCTCCATGTCTGCATCGGGGGCGCCACGGCGGGCGGGACGAGCTGCGGCCGCGGGCCGAGAATCCGGGCCGAGAGAGCGTACAGGCCCGCGGCTTCGTTGAGAGCCTCGAGCGTCTCACGCCGGAACAGCTGGTCGCCCCAGTTCACGAGATTGTCGATGTAGCGCATGACCACCGCCTTCTGATACGCGGTGGTCCGCAGACGTGCGGTCCGGTGGGGGCTGAACGGATGGGCGCGCCAGTCCTCGACCTGGGCCTCAAGGCGAGGATCGGGGTCGCCAGACGCGAGGCGCTCGAGGAGACGGTCCGCCTGATCGGCGGCGTACTCCTCCCGGCTCGTCTCGAAAAAGGGCAGCGTCTTCCAGTAGCGGCGCGGCGACGCGCCCCCGGCCCCGCTCGCCGTTGGGTCGAAGATGAAGTGGAACCACTTCTGCGCTTCGGCGAAGCGCTGGTTCTTGCCCAGCTGCGTCGCGATCAGGAACGGGATGTGGAAGAACAGCTCCCAGTTGTAGACCGAGTACGACCCGTCGAAGCCGAAGTCCACGCGATGGACGGGATACGGGAAGTCCCGGGCCTCGGACCAGCTCGGAAGATATCGATCGCGGAAGAAAGTCCGCGTGACCTGCTGCTCGGTGCGTCGGAGGAGCCCCGTGACGCCGTTCCGCCCGAGCGTTTCTCGGAAACGGCAGACGAATGGGTGCTCGAGCGTTTCGAATGACCAGAGGGCGCTGGAGAACAGAAGGTCCGCCCGTCCCGGAATGCCCGGGACCGCCGTGACCACCGAACGGCCTCGGCCGATGCCGGCCACGCGGCTGCCGTCCGCTCCCGCAAGTTTTCCCAAGGCGGCCGGGACGCCGAATCGTACGGCAACGTCGCGCACCGGCAACCGGCTCGTGATGTCCGCGTAGTTCAGCGCCAGGATACCCGCGGCGACGTGCTGGG
>WNGF01016197.1_pt1 | contig 10346 bp, 10 predicted proteins | sample 5400641 | NCBI WGS metagenome assembly WNGF01 (sample SAMN13153371, study PRJNA577476) | soil metagenome | isolation source: 80 cm soil or saprolite under grassland replicate 2 | place: USA:California | collected 2016-06-15
CTAGTGCAGGGTAACCGTCACCACGCGTCGGCCCCAGTCCTGCGCCTGCCGGGCCGTCGGGAACCACAGGTCGACCGTGGCGCCCTGGATCGCCGGGCCCGTGTCGGCCGCGACGCCATCGCCGTAGCCCGGAATCGTCAATCGCGTTCCGAGCGGTATCACGGACGGATCGACGGCGACCGTTCCCCAGCCCGTCGGCAAGCCCGTCGCCGTCGACCCGCGGATCGAGTAGCCGGTTGCGACGACCGTGATCGTGCGGGCCCCAATTACCGGTGCGGGAGCCGGGGCTCCCGTCCACGCCTGCTCCGTCACCGCGACGCTCCGCGCCGCAGACGCCTGCGCCTGTGCGCCGACCCTCTCGATCTCAGCGTCGTTCAGGCGGCGCTGCGCCGTCAGGTCGGCGACGTACTCGCGCCGGGAGGCTTGGCAGGCCGCGAGGGACGCCGCCGTCTGCCGCGCGGCGCGCTCGAGCTCGCGAACGCGGGTGTCTTCACGCGCAAGCCGCCGCGTGAGCGCGCCGAGCGCCCGCTTCGCCGCCCGCGAACGAAGCGCGATCTGCTGATTCTCGTGTGCGGCGCGGCTCATCTCCTCGAGGGTCGTGATTGCATCCTCGAGCGATTGCGCGCCCAGGACCACTGCGAGCGGGTCGTTCGTCTGCTGCTCGTAGAGGTCATGGACGAGAAGCTCGAGTCGCCGCTGCGCGATGCGCAGGTCGCGTCGAGAGACGTCGAGGCGCACGCGAACGGATTCCCGCTCGCGCGCGAGCTGCTCGCGGCGTGCGCCGAGCGTGACCAGACGTGCATGCGTGCGCGCAAGCTCCGAATCGAGCGCGTAGAGGTCGAGCATCGCTCCATGGATGCGCTGCGCGAGCGTCGTGTTCGCAGGCCGCAGCGCGCCAGCACTTTGCCGGTCCGCCCTCGGCGCCTGGGCTCCGCTCGCTGCGCCGAGCGCGCCGCAGAGAGCGCAGCAGAAAGCGACTGCGAGAAGGCGGGCCTGTCGGGCGAGCCTCCGCACGAGCACGAGAACCTAACACAGCCCGCACGGAACCGGCATCTTCGTGACACTTTCAAGCATGAAAATTCCCTACGAGGCGGCGCTCACCCGTAGGGTCGCCAACTCGTCCGCGGCTCTCGGTACGCGGCGAGTGGAGGGCGTCCGAGTTTCTGTGTAGTTCTTCTGGGCGTGAGCGCCCGCCCGCGGCGGGTGAAATGGCGGAAGATCCTGGGGTCGGTCGCTGACGTCGTATCCGCCGTGGTGCTTGTGAGCCCGTGTGTAGTTTGACGTGGAGCCTCGCCCCGGATCCCGGTGGCGAGACGGTGATCGAGAGCGGTCGCGGCCCGCGCGACGAACGCGTAGGGTTCGTAAATTCGGTCGTCGCCGATTTGCAGGGGAATCGAGCCGGAGCCCGCGAGGCATGACTAGCTGATCGGGTGGCCGCGGTCACGCTGGCGGCGGCCGATCCTGACTCCGTGACCTCCGGCGCTTCGACCGCAACTTTCGCATCGCGGCGGACACAGGAGAGCGAGGGAGCGGGTGCGTGAGCGTTTGCCTGTGATTTTTCAGTCCCGTTGGGGTTGGCCGATGACGGCGAGGGTTCGCCCTCCCCCGTCGCTGCTGAAGTTCTCGGCCGGGCAGATGCTCAACTCTTCGACGGCGAAGCCGTTCGCCGGGGCTCATCTGTCGCTCGAGACCGGGAACGGGGTGGAGCTTTCCCTGGAATCCGCCACGACCGAGTTTACGAACCCTACGGGGTACAAAATAGGTACAAAATTCGTGTCAGTTTTGGCAACACAACTCGTTCGTTCACAGCTCAGGCGGACGTACGCGCACATCTACGACCGGCGCGGACGGACGAAGATGTGCAGCAGGCACTCGGCAGACGTTTGACGCAGGCCAGCACTTGATTTGGAATAATCGCGCTGGCCTGCGGCTGTGTCCGTCAGGAGGTGTCAAATGGCGCTCCCGAAAGCCGGTCGGCTGAACGCCACAAACGTCCAGAAGCTGCAACGAACGCTGCGGAGCAACCCGCGGGCCCGCGAGGAGGCGGTAGCGGCGATGCGGAGGAGCTTCCCGGCGTTTCTGCGGCAGTCTTTCGATCTCACACCCCATGACGTTGCTCAAATGAAGAGAGTGCCGAACGAGGTCTGGGATCTTCTCGGCCGCGCCTCGATCGTCGCGCTCCGACATGGCGGTAACGTCAAGTTCGACTTCCTGCGCGGGAGCCCCGCGATCAAGTACGAAGCCAAGGGCGAGTGCGACAGCACGGGCAAGTGCACGGCGACCGCGAGCGTTAGCTACACGAAGTAGCTCGGCGAAGTAGCTCGCCTGCGGCAGTGCCGGGAGTCTGCGCCCGGCCCTCACGCGGCCTCTGACGGGTCGGGCGACTCCTGTGGGGTAGCAGGACGCTAGTTTTGGCACCCCACAGCCGAGAGCGACTTCGCGGCTGCTCGGCGAACTCGTGCCAGCGGATCGACCGTCAAGTCCAGAAAACTACACAGCTGCCCGGACGCGTCAAGTTTCCTAGACACTTGTCACGGCGACATGACGATCTGCCTTGAACGGGACTCCTTAGATTTCGCGTGGCTCTCGCGGTCAGGAGCGCCGCTGAGTGGCTCCCAACAGCGACACCCCGTCGCCAGTCGTTTGAACTCAAGGCGCCGTGGCGCCAGTCGGCGCCTTGGGAGGAACCGCCGCCGGCGCCAATACATCGAACACCCGCATCACGCCGTCCTTGATCGTCTCGTCGACACCCGGCAACTCCGCTTCGATCCCCACCCGAATCAGCTCCCGCAGGCGCTCGCGGGTGGGCGTGCGATACACGGGATTCTCAGAGATGGAGACCTGGTCGGGTTGTGGCTCGGGAACGTAGTCCGGAGCTTTCCCCCATCCGCGGTCCGCGAGCAGTCGCGAGGCTTCTAGACGCTCTCTCGGCTTGGCGGTCGAGTCGCACATGATCTCGAACCACAGTTCGACTAGTACACGCGTCCGTAAGTTTGGTCGTCACGCGGCGAGGGTGAGAGCGGGTTGGTGGGTCTCGATTCTGGCGAGGAGCCGGTTGAGGTCTGCGCGGGTGAAGGTCCACTCGAACGGTTGCGCGATCTGCCGGTAGTGGTCGCCGAAGCCGAGGAGCCGCTCGGCGAGCGCGTCGAGCGCGCGAAGTCGTTTGGGCTGAGCGCCTTGCGTTGGACGATCGAGAAGTAGAGCTCGATCTGGTTGAGCCAGGAGGCGTGGATCGGCAGGTGGATCAGCCGCACGTTTGAGTAGGCGCCTTCCAGCCGGTTGATGCTGGCCTGGCCGGCGTGGCTTGAGCCGTTGTCGACGATCCAGAAGACGGTGCGCGCCGAGGCGTACGGCTCTGTCGTCATCACGTCGTCGACGAGCCGCCCGAACGGCTTGATCCCGGTCTTGTCTTCGACGCGGTCGAACAGGTTGGCCTGGTAGACGGTCCCAGCCGGCGAGGTAGGCGACGGTGCCGTTGCGCTGGTAGTCGAACTCGAACCGAACCGCACGGCCCGGAGCCGGCGGCTGCGTCGCGTGCTTGCGCCCGAGCGCTTGCAGCTGTGACTTCTCGTCGGCGCAGATCACGTACTCGTCGGGGCGCAGCCGGCGGCCTTCGAAGCGGCGCTGGTAGAGGTCGAGCACTCGCCCCGCCTTCTCCCGGAAGTCAGGGTCGCGGACGAAGATCCAGGAGCGCTGCTGCCACGGCTTCAAGGCGTCGTCGTGGAGCCAGCGCCAGATCGTCGAGGCGGACGCCGCGCTGAGGCCGCGCTCGACGACCAGCCGGTGCAGCTCAGTGCGCGAGAAGCGAGAAAACGGCAGCCGCTGCGTCGCCGGCAACTCGCAGACGAGCGCCTTCACCTCGGCCACCTGCTCCGGGGGGAAAACGGCGCGGGCGGCCCGCGCGCTCACGATCCTCGAGCCCGGCCAGCCGCTCCTCGAAGAAGCGCTTCCGCCAGCGGCCGACTACTCGTGGCGCCGTTTCCAACCGGCGCGCGATCTCAGTGCTGCTCTCACCCTCGGCGGCATACAGGATCATCTTCGCCCGCACCACCACCTTGTGCGGCAACGAGTAACACGCGACCCGGCGCTCCAACTCGGCCCGCTCCTCACCGCTCAAAACAATCACGAACCCGCTCGTCCTGGCCACAGCGACAACATTCGACGCCGCCGCCCCGGTCCCTTCACCGATTACGGACCGAACTTGCAGACGGCTGTACTAGTGCCCGCCCGTCCTCGCCGACGAGTTCACGCGTAGAGCGCGCCAACCCGACGGGTCGTCCACCGGGGTTTCCACTCGACCCGCGCCGGAACCGGCCTGTTCGAGTCCTGTTCTGAGGCACACCAGGATGTTACGACGGTTACCAGATTGCGCTGCTAAAACAAGTGCTCGAATCCATCAACCGCATCTGGTCCGTCACGGGCGGGCGACGCGGAGCTTCGCAATGGCGATTCGCTCCTCCGCGGTGAGGCTGAGTCCCGCGACCGAAGCGAACCTGCCCGCCCTGTTGATCCGCACCTGGTGCTTCTGATCAAGAGGCTTACGCTGGCTTGGAGTGCCTGCGGTCACCAGCACAGAGCCGCTCCATACCTTGACGGTTGTCCCACGAGCGTTCACGGCGACGCCCGCGATCGTCTTGGTCCGGATTGTGCGCGCGGTGAGGCGGACGAGCGTGCTGGGCGCCCCGATGGACCGGTCGGCCAGCTTGAACGAGCACCAGGCCGTCCCGGTCTCGAAGTTGATCGCGGGCCACGAGCGCGGCGAGCGGGCCTGGAGCGTTGTGTTCGGAAGGATGATGCAAAGCGTCGTCTTTCCGGAGCGTGCAAGGTCGAAGACGGCCTCTCCCTGTTCGTCCGTGCAGACGCGGCTGCCGGCGGCGACGTCGAGCGGCGGCGCCCCGACGTATTTGCGGTCGACGTACACCCTGCTGTGCAGGACGTCGGTGATCGCGCCCGCGATCTCGCCGGTGGAGGAAGGCGCGCCCGCCACGGGGCAGGATACGGCTGCGCGCTGCGGGGCGCCTGCGGCGGCGCCGCTCCCCGCGGCGAGAGCGACCGTCGAGGCGACTGTCGGGAACCACGATCGCAGCACGGCTAGACCAGTGTGTCGACCATGTCGCGGAGAGTTGGGTTGGTGTTCGCCAGGGCCAGCAGAAAGCAGCCGACTAACACGGCGTACGCGGTGAGCTCCACCCGCCGGAACGATGCGGCCTCTTCCTCAGCGCGCGCGTGGGGCGAGACCGTGTAGATGAGCTTGTCAGCGAAGCGCCGACCCACACGCACGACCGGTGCCCGCTGCGGCTTCTGCTCCTTCTTGGCTTCAGGAGGTCGCGACGGCGGCAGCGTTCGGACGAATGCGGCCACGAACACAAGACCGAGGAGCCAGAGCAGGGGGCGGAAGGGCCGCACGAAGTACCCGGCGACGGCACGGTAAAGGGCGATGTCAGCGATGTGGCGCAGCCACCGGTCGTCCTCGCTCGCGAGCACCTGGAGGCGGTAGTGAAGGTCATTCGCGAGCCCGAGTTCACCAGCGGACTTCGCCGTCTCCTCCGCTGTTTCGAGAATCTTCTGCTGCTGTCGGACATCGCCGCGAATGTGCGGGACGTCATGGAGGTCCAGCGAAGCGTCGGTTGTCGCAAGCCCGTTGACGTAAAGATTCGAGGAGCTGCCGTAGTCGACTCCGTCGAGCGACAGCACCTGAACCGACGCATCCAAGAACTCGGCGCTCCCTTCGAGCCTTGCACCGTCGAGATCCAGCCGGTCGTGGATCCCGGCATGGTCGAAGGTGAGCGCAGGATTGGCTTCGAACAGGAACTGCGTGCCGGTGAAGAGCGCGTCTGTGGCGAATCGCGCGTCGTCGAACGTCGCCTGCGCCGCCATGCTCGCCCGGCTGAACTCGGCGCGCTCGCGGAAGACGGCTTCGAAGAAGGTCGTCGCGCCCGCAAAGTTCGCCTGGCGGAAGTCGACCACCCCGCCGAAGACGGCGCCCTTGAAGCGGCTCTCGAAGCTGAACCCACCATGCGCGAAGGACGCATCGCGTGCGAAGATCGCCTCCTCGAAGAGGGCGTCACCGGCGAATGTGGCCTCGCCGAACCGCGCGAACGAGCCGAAACGCGCGGAGGTGAAATCCGCCTTCCGCTCGAAGCTCGCCCTGCGAAGAACGGCCAGGTCATCGAAGGTCGCGAAAGAGAGATCGACTGGCCCGCGGAAGACCGTGTTGTCGTCGTCGCTGCCGCCCGCGGGCCCAAACAGCGCAGCCTCCTTGAAGCGCGCACCCTCGAGGGTGACCGGCCTGTTCACCGTCGACCCGCTAAGGTCGATGCCCCGCTCGAACACGACGTGTGGCGCGATCAGGCGCCCGTCGAACGTACAGCGCCTGCACACAAAAACGCCCCTGACCCTTCCTGGTCTCGTGAGGTCGATGTCGCCGCGAATCGTGGCTCGCTGCTCAGTAACCGGCCGACCCGCACGCAGATCCTTCGCGATTGCGGGACCGGGCACCTCCGTGTTGCCTCTCGCGCTGGCGGTGCCAGGGAACAAAGCAACGACGGCAGCCGAAGCGGCGGCGACGGCAGCGATACGAGCGTCCACAAGACGGACCGAATGCGATCCGCCCGCCGCAGCAACGATTCCAAGACGACACGCCACCGCGCCCCTCTCGTCGCTGGCCGCCTACAACGGTACGCCGGCCCGGAACAGGTGTCAAAGCCCCGCAAACGGATCGCGGCGCGCTCGAAGCGGGCGAGCGCCGTCGACACGGTGCCCCGATGTCGAAGCTTCGCTGCGACGTCGCCGCTCCCGTCGCCTGTAGGGCGCGGAAATCCCGATTCGCGGGGACGCTTAGCGGTCCGTACGATCCTGCGGTGCTCTTCTTTCTGATGCACCTGGCCCTTCGGCGAGTCCTGAGAGCGTTCGGCGGCGGCTCGTCGGTTGCGGCGCTGGAGTTGGAGAATGCGGTGCTCCGTCATCAGCTGGCGGTCTTGGGGCGGACGGTGAAGCGGCCGCGGCTGGGGCGGCGGGATCGGATGCTGCTAGCCGCCGCCAGCAGGCTGCTACCGCGGGATCGCTGGTCGGTGTTCCTGGTTTCGCCGCAGACCCTGTTGCGGTGGCACCGTGCGCTCGTCGCCAGAAAGTGGAGGTATCGCCGCCGCTCGCCGGGCCGGCCGCCGCTCGATCCCGCGCTTCGCGAGCTCGTGTTGCGCCTCGGGCGCGAGAATCCGAGCTGGGGTTGCGAGCGCATCCAGGGCGAGTTGTGCAAGCTCGGCATCCGGGTGGGCGCGACGACGATCAGGTCGATCTTGAGGCGCTCTGGTTTGGGCCGGCTCCTCGCCGGCAGGGACCGTTGTGGCGGGAGTTCCTGCGCGCGCAAGGGCACGGAATCGTGGCGTGCGATTTCTTCACCGTCGAGACGGCGTGGCTGCGCACCTTGTACGTGCTGTTCTTCGTCGAGCACGGATCGCGGCGCGTGCACCTGGCGGGCGTGACCGCCAACCCCGACGGCGCCTGGATGCGCCAGCAGGCGCGCAACCTCGCGATCGAAGAGCGGTTGGAGAACGTGCGCTATCTGCTGCACGACCGCGACGCCAAATTCTCTGGGCCGTTCGACGCGCGCATCCGCTCCGAGGGCGTGCGAGTGATCAAAACGCCGGTGCGGGCGCCGCGGGCGAACGCGAGCGCCGAGCGGTGGGTGCGCAGCGCCCGCAACGAATGCCTCGATCACGTCCTCGTCTTCGGCCGTCGCCATCTCGAGCAGCTCCTTCTCCGGCCGGCTCGCCCCGCTCGCGCGGCTCGCCGGCCGCGGACATCCGTCGCCGCGACGTGGTCGGCGGGCTGATCCACGAGTACTACGCTGCCGCCGCATGAGCAATCACAGTCGCGTCTTCCTCGTCGCCCGGAACCCAGACGCAGACAGCAAGCTGCCCTACCTGCTCCGGCTCCCGCTCGATGACGGGATCGTCCTGAAGGCGCGCGAGTCCTGGCCGGTGACCGCGCGCGTCTACTGCCACCGGTTCGAGCAGGCTTGGCCGGCCGAGGCTGAGATCATCGAGCAGACGCCCGTCCTCCTCTGTCGCCGGCGGGGAGCGGCGATCGATCTCGTGCTCGATCGCCCTCGTCTTGCCCGTTCCCAGTTCGTCTTCACGCAGGTGAAGGGACGGGAGGCGATCTTCTGGCAAACCCAGAAGACCGCCCGGGCGGCCAACCCCGGCGGCAGGATCCCGCGCCGGCGCGCGCTCGCGGACGCGGTCACGATCGCGGTCGACACGAGGGAGCGCTACCGCTTCGCCGAGCAGGGAGCGGAGACGGTACGGGAGACTGTTCCCGGCGGCGACTACGCCACCCATGCGCCGGACGGCAGCCTGCTCGCCGCAGTTGAGCGTAAGAGCCTGGAGAACCTCGCCGCCACGCTCTCCGACGGGACACTCGCCTTTCAGCTGCAACGCCTCGCCGAGCTTCCTCTCGCCGCCGTCGTTGTCGAAACCAGGTACTCGGCGCTCTTCAAGCTGGAACACGTGAACGGCAGTTGGCTCGCCGACCAGCTCGCCCGACTCGAGGTGCGCTACCCCGAAGTCCACCTCGTTTTCGCCGACTCCCGCCACTTCGCCGAAGACTGGACCTAGCGATTCCTCGCCACAGCCCTCACCGACGCGACCAGCGCAAACTCGAACGGCTGACACCCTGATGTCGTCAACGGAATTCGGCGATCTGACCGAAAGTAGAGCGAATCAGGATTTCCGACCCTTACAGCCTGTATCTGCGCGGTGCATGGCATGCCCGGCGTCGGTATCTCGCTTGATTTCTTCGACAAGATCACGGTGCCGCTTCCCTGGGTGATCGCGTTTTGTCCGTACACGAATGAGGACGTGATCCGCTGGGACGTGGCGGTCGAGCCCGCTCTTGGTCCGAGCGAGGCGATGATCGGACTCGCATCGAAGGTCGCGTGGGCGAAGGAACTCGTCACGTTCAACTATTGTTGCGGCCGCGGCGTGACGGTCCACCAGTCGGGGTATTCGGCCGACCCGAGGTACATCCGGATTCAACCAGGGTGTGACGGCACGCACACGATCTTGTTTCGGAAGCCAAAGGCATTTGGCTGGTGGTGGGATATGTACTGGTTTGATCCGGGAAGATTCTGGGAGTTCTTTGGTGGCCGGTGGATGACGTTCACCTGGCTCGCAGACAACGCAGGCTGTTACCGTGAAGGGTGTCAAAACCGGGTTCGGCCTCACGCTGCGGCGTGGCAGTACTCGTGCAGGAGTCCGCCGAGTCGGTCGCTCGACGGCGCCGGTAGGCGACGCTCGACTTTTCGCATTCGGCTGTGGTGGCGATAGGTCGAGGCCTCGGTGCGGGCGTTCGCGGTTGTAGTACTCGACGTAGTGGCGGAGAACACGGTCGAGATGGCGTTGCCCTGCGATCAATAGCCAGTCGAGACACTCCTCGCGCACGCTGCGAACGAAGCGTTCCGCGTAGGCGTTCGCCTGTGGAGCCCGGATCGGTGTGTGGATGACGCGGATCCCCTCGCTGCGGAACACCTCGTCGAAGCAGACGCTGAACTTGCTGTCGCGGTCGTGGACGAGGAATCGCATCCGCTCGAGCAGGTCGCTGAGGCCGAGGTTGCGGGCCTGCTGGGTGACCCAGCTGCCGGTCGGGTTCGCGGTGCAGTCGGCAAGGTGGACGCGCCGGCTGCCTACCTCGAGAAAGAACAGCACGTAGAGACGGCGGAGCGCGACCGTCTCGACAGTGAAGAAATCGCACGCCAGCACGCTGGCCGCCTGCTGGCGCAGGAACGCCCGCCAGCTCAGCTGGGGACGCCTCGGCGCGGGCTCAAGACCAGCTCTTGCGAGTAGTCGGCGAACCGTGCTCGCCGAGACGGAGAAGCCGAGCTTGAGCAGCTCGCCGACGATCCGCTGATACCCCCAACGCGGGTTCTCGCGCGCGAGCCGCAGCACCAACTGCTGCAGCTGGGCGTCGAGCGCTGGGCGCCCTGGTCTTGCCGGAGACTGCGTCCACTTGCGCCGCACCAGCTCTCGATGCCAGCGCAGCAGCGTCTGCGGTGTCACCGCCAGCCGGTGTCGCCGCTGATAGGGAAGCAAGTGTCGGCGCCGGTTCGATACTCACCCCTGCACGCCGGTTGAATTTTCACCCCCTTACTTGGCCGGGCTGAGGCGCCGTCCGGGTGGGGTCGGACGCTGGCTCGGCTTGCGAGTCGACACCAGGAGGAGGACGTGGTCAGGGTGGAGCAGTGGGCGGAGATCCGCCGCATGTATTTCGTCAAGGGGCTTTCGATCAAGGAGATCGCTCGTCGCACTGGCCGCGACCGCAACACGATCCGGAAGGCGTTGCGGTCCGAT